>OCOJ01032912.1_pt4 | contig 17773 bp, 17 predicted proteins | sample 1539251 | NCBI WGS metagenome assembly OCOJ01 (sample SAMN01911457, study PRJEB22624) | soil metagenome | biome: Soil | place: Malaysia | collected 2012-04-30 | depth RA_metagenome m | reverse complement strand
AAGACGCCCATCAAGCATGTGGTGGTCATCGTTGACGAGAATATTTCGTTCGACCACTATTTCGCCACTTACCCCAACGCCCTCAACCTACCGGGAGAAACCTCGACGTTTTATCCCGCCCCGGATACGCCGCTGGTGAATGGGCTGACTCCGACTATGATCACGAATAATCCGAACTACCTCGCTGGTGGCTCCAACCCGTTCCGGCTCGCTCCCAGCCAAGCGGCGACCTGCAATCCCACCAACGCTTATACNACAGCAAGCGTTCGACGGCGGCCTGCTGGACAAATTTAGTGCCACCACCACCACGACACCTTGTGGGTTCTTCCTGCCGACGGCCCCTCAGGTCCTGACCATGGGCTATTACGACGGGAACACTGTGACGGCGATCTGGAACTACGCGCAGCACTACACCCNTGAGCGACAACTTTTTCGACAGCACATTCGGGACTACCGTCATGGGTCACACGACCATTATCTCCGGCCAGACCAACGGGCTTTACGTCAAAGCCGGCGCGCCCGTCAGTATTCACACGATTTCCGAAGACAGCATTGTCGCGAACGTGCAGCCCTACTTCGACGATTGCGCGGTCGGAGCGACGCCCAATGTGGTCATGACAGGAAAGAACATCGGCGATTTGCTCAATGCGGCCAACGTCAGTTGGGGCTGGTTTTATGGCGATTTCGCGGCCACCTCAGCCCCGGGCGTGGTTCCTGCCACCTGCTCCTCGATCTACAACAGCCACTACGCCCCGTTTGATTACTACCAGGATACGTCCAATCCGCATCATATTCCCCCCAGTTCTCTTGCCGCGATCGGGACGGACACCTGTAGTAGCACTCTGATGTGCGCCAATCACAACTACGATCTGAGCTATCTCTATCAGGCGCTCAGCGCGGGAAACCTTCCCGCCGTGACCTACGTGGAGTTTTCCGAGCTCGACACCGGTCATCCGTCCGATTCGACACCGCTGTTGGAGCAGACAGCTCTGGTGAACCTGATCAATGCCATCCAGCAGAGTCCATTCTGGAAGGACACGGCGATCATGATCACCTACGACGACTCCGGCGGCTGGTACGACCACGTCGCGGGACCCATTGTCAACTTTTCGCGGGACCCGAATAATGACGCAATTTCGGGAAATCCCGCGACTGGGACCGGATCCTGCGGCACGCCGGGCCCTGACATCGTAATCGTCGACGAGGATCGCTGCGGATTTGGGGTGCGGCTGCCGTTCTTGCTCATTTCGCCTTATGCCAAGCGAAACTACGTGGACCACAGCCTCAACGATACAACCTCTGTCCTGCGCTTTATCGAGTACAACTGGAACCTTGGGACCATCGGGGATCCTCAGTCGTTCGACGTGCTGGCCAGCGGGACGATCATGGGAATGTTCGATTTTTACAACCAACATCGCGATGACCGTGACGCGGACAGCCGTAAGCTCATTCTCGATCCGAATAGCGGGGAAGTCGTCTATTCCGGGTTTGGCGGCCAGCAGCACTGAGTCTTCCACTGCCGACGGCTGCCGCCCACTGAATTGGTCAGCTCAGGGCATCAGATGTGGTTGCGTTTATGGAACTGCGACCGGGGCACAGGATTAGGAAGGAGCGCGGGTGTCGCGGCGGCCGGCACGCGCGTCCTTCTCGGCAGCGCAGGCCCCCCATATAAGCCCGCAAGCAGCACGAGGGATGCCCCCATAACCATGGCAGCACGCAGCGTGACGCTCGCCGCAGCGGTGTTCCCTGCAAACGGCTGGACNTCCCGTTGCCATTTCGTAAAGCACCACGCCAAACGAGAAAAGATCGCTGCGTGCGTCGAGCGGCTTTCCCAGTGCCTGTTCAGGCGACATGTAGGCAACAGTTCCCAAAGTGCTGCCAGGACTCGTTAGATGGTCCGGGTCAATTCCGACGGCACAAAGAGCTGACATGGTTCTGAACACTGCGGTGGTGCCCGGAGAGCCGTCGGGCGGGATTGCACGCTGGGAGAATTTTCAGTGTATAATCGCCGCAATCTGGCTGGAACAGGTGAGACTTGGATCCGACGAAAACAGTAAACCTTTGGATTCCCGTATGTTGCGAGCGGGTGATGCGCTTCAACGTATTCGTGCAGAAAAATGGGACGGTGTACGGGTCGCTGGTGTGCACGGTCTGCAACAAGAGCGTGTCGTGCGAACTGGAACACAATCCGGATTTGAGTGGATACGGCGACGGCGCAAAAGTGATCAGCATGTTGGGCTCGCCAAAGCCGCCGAAGGATGAGCGGAAGAGAATTGACGAAGATGCGGCGTCGAAGGACCTGACACTCTGAGGGGCTGGTATAAAGGTCCAAGTGTGAAAAGGCTTAACGGTTCAGAGGAAGAGGGGAAAGCAAAACCGTAAAAGGTTTAGAGTGAAAGGTACAAGGTGAAAAAAGAAGAAGCGGGGCAGAGAGCCCGGGAAGTGTCGTAGCCGGAATTCGAACAAGAAGTTTCGAGCCACAGGCTGACGAAGCGCTGAGCGATGAATGACCAGACCATCTCGCACTTTCGAATCGTGGAGAAAGTGGGTGCGGGCGGGATGGGAGTGGTGTTCAAGGCCGTGGATACGCGGCTAGAGCGGCCAGTTGCACTGAAGTTTCTCCCCGAAGACATGGTGCAGGACACAGCGGCGCTGGAGCGATTCCGGCGTGAGGCGAAGGCGGCGTCGGCACTGAACCACCCGAATATCTGCACAATTTATGACGTGGGCGAGGCGCAGGAGAGCAGCAGCGGCGCGAGGCGGTCGTTCATCGCCATGGAGTTTATCGATGGCGAGACGCTGCGGCAGCACATCAACGGAAAACCGTTGCCGCTCGAAGAGATACTGAATCTAGGAAGCCAGATCGCGGATGCGCTGGACGTAGCACATGCGAGCGGAATCATTCACCGGGACATCAAGCCTTCGAATGTATTCGTGACCAAGCGGGGGCAGGCGAAGGTGCTGGATTTTGGGCTGGCGAAGCTGATGGCCCAACAGGACGTGTTATCGGCGGACCCAAACGCTACGGCGTCATCGGCTACACCTGGTTCGCAGAGTGCACTGTCGATAGTGGGAGTGATCAGCGGGACGCCGGCGTACATGTCGCCGGAGCATGTAAGGGGCGACGACCTAGACGCGCGAGCGGATATTTTTTCGCTGGGTTTGTTGCTGTACGAAATGGCAACGGGAAAGCAGGCGTTTGGAGGAAGAACGGGCGGGGCGATTATCGAGGCGATCCTGACGAAGAAGCCGGTTTCGGTGCAGAGCTTGAACCCGCAAGTGCCAGCGCAACTGGAAGAGATTATCAACAAATGTCTGGAGAAGGACCGGGAACAGAGATACCCGAGCGCGGCGGAAGTGCGTGCGGACCTGCAACAGCTGAAGCGCGTGACGGAAACGGGGCAGGTGACGGTCACGCAGGCGGTGGTGGTGGCGGGGAAGCGGCACATGGACTGGAGGCATATTGCCACGGGAGGGGCGGTGCTGGCGGCGCTGCTGGGGATTGGCGGGTGGTTGTACTCGCGGAGGGCACACGCGTTGAGCCAGACGGACACGATTGTGCTAGCAGACTTCGTGAACAAGACGGGAGATCCAATCTTTGACGATACGCTGCGGCAAGGGCTGGCAGCACAGTTGCAGCAGTCACCGTTTTTAAGTCTGGTGCCGGACCAGAAGATTCATCAGACGTTGAAGCTGATGGGGAAATCGCCGGAGACGAAACTGGGGCCGGGGATCGCGGGAGAGGTGTGCGTGCGATCGGGAAGCAAGGCGTATTTGAGCGGGTCGGTCGCGAATATCGGGAATCAGTATGTGATTGGGGTGAGTGCGACAAATTGCGCGACGGGCGAATCAATCGCGCAGGAGCAGGTGACGGCGGATGGAAAAGAGAATGTGTTGAAGGCGCTGGGGACGGCGTCGACAACGCTGCGGGAGAAGCTAGGGGAATCGCTGAAGACGGTGAGAAAGCTCGATACGCCGATTGACCAGGCAACCACGCCGTCGCTGGAGGCGCTGCAATCGTTCAGTATGGGCCGGAAGATGATGCAGGTGAGGGGAGACTATACGGCGGCGGTGCCGTTGTTCCGGCACGCGATCGAGGTGGACCCGAACTTTGCGATGGCGTACGCGATGCTCGGGACGACATATCACAATCTGGGTGAGAAGGCGCTGGCGGCGCAGAACACGAAAAGGGGCTACGAACTGCGTGGAAGAGTGAGCGAATGGGAAAAATTGTACATCGAGTCACACTACTACCACTTCGTGACAGGGGATTTGGAGAAAGCGCGGCAGACGTACGAATTGTGGCAGCAGATTTACCCTCGGGAAAATGCTGCAGCGAACAACCTTGGGGAAATTTATGCGATGTTGGGACAGCACGAGAAGTCGAAGTCGAAATACAGCGAGGCATTGAAGCTGAGCCAGGGCGATAGTCTCAGTTATTCGAATCTGGTGGCCGTTAACGTTCGTTTGCAGCGGTTGGAGGAAGCGCAGAGAATGGCGGCGGAAGCAGAAGGGAAAGGATTCGAGAACGGGGCGATACATTTGTATTTATATGAGGTCGCGTTTTTGAAACACGACGAGGCGGGGATGAAGGAGCACGTGGCGTGGTCGGCAGGCAAGCCCGGCGTGGAGAACATGATGCTGGCGATGGAGGCGGGGACGGCGGCAGCGGGTGGAAGACTGGACGCGGCGAGGGAATTGTCCAAGAAGGCGGAGACATCGGCGGATCGCGCGGGAGAACGCGAGATGGCGGCAGGATGCGCGGCGGCGGCGGCGTTGTGGGAAGCGTTGTATGGAAATCCGTCGAAGGCGAAGGAGATGGTATATAGAACGTTGTCGTTTTCGAATGGCAGGGACGCGCAGTATGTGGCCGCGCTGGCGTTGGCGTTGAATGGAGATGCGGGGGGCTCGCTGGCGTTGCTGGAGGATCTGGAGAAGCGATTCCCGGAAGACACGATTGTGAAGTTCAATTATTTGCCGACGTTGCGGGCGCAGTTGGCGCTGATGCAGCCGGGAGGGGCGGAGAAAGCGATCGAGGCGTTGGCGGTGGCTTCGCCGTATGAGTTGGGAGTGCCCGGGAGCAGCACGTTTTGGACGAGTTTGTACCCGGTGTATGTGAGAGGCGAGGCGTACCTGGCAGCGGGACAGGGAGCCCAGGCAGCATCGGAATTTCAAAAGATCGTGGATTGGGCGGGAGTGGTGGTAAATGAGCCAATTGGGGCGCTCGCGCAGTTGGGGCTGGCGCGGGCGTACGTGAAAACGGGGGATGTGAAGAAAGGAAGGGAGGCGTACGACAGGTTTTTTGCCTTGTGGAAGGATGCGGACGGAGGCATTCCTGTGCTGCACGAGGCGCAATGGGATTATCGGAAGCTGGGGAAGTGAGGAAAGCAATGGCGAGTGTTTGGTGGCGAATGGCGGAAGAGAATGCAGGACTCATTTTTCTGTGAGAGGGTCTTCACCTTCCGGCCACACAATTGCGAAAAGAAGAGCGACAGCAATCCCGATCGAAACCTCCGCGAATCGATGAAGGGCGACTTGCCATGCGGGATTCGCCCGCGGTATGAGCAGCACAATCGAAAGCGTAACGCCGGCGAAACGATACGCACTGCGGTCTGTGCGCACCAGCGCACAAAGAAGTCCCAGGACGAAGACGCTGACGCCGAAAAGAAAAATGTTCGGGGGGAAATGGGTTGCGACAAGCGCACCAACCAATGCTCCAATCGCGGTTCCGACAAATCGTTTCCAGGAAACGGAGAACGCGGCTCCGAGCGAAGACTGCGTGATCACCAATGTGGTAATCGGGGCCCAATAGGCTTCCGGGAGCCGAAATAATCGTGCCGCCAAAAGCGAGCCCACTGCCGCAATGGCTGTGCGCACCGAATGCTCTAGAACAGTTAAGCGCACCTTTGAAGCTTTCTCAGCCGGCATCTTCTCAGTTATTCCTTGCGGACTGGCTTCTCCGGACGGCCCTGACAGCCTGAGTTCCTGGTCCCGATGAAGTGAGAGAGTTTTATATCACAGCCATGGGCCGTAATCGGGTAAGAATGAGACATCCTAAATGCCTACTCACACCTTGTCGGGAACCTATGCTTCAAATTTGGCAGCTTAGTGTCCTTAAGTCTTCGTTCGGGCGTGTTCCAGTTGAAGCAGCAACTTGCGGCTGCGGGCCTTCATGGCCGGAGTGCCGCTCCGAGTAGATTGGCGCAGAATTTCTATCACCTCGGGTCGAAGGCTTGAGTGCTCCGCAGCCAAATCCGCCAGCGCCTGCAGAGCGGACGTTTTAACTATAGAACTACGGTCCTCCAGGTAACTATTCAGCAAGGAGCGAACGAGTTGCTGTTCCTTCGAGTTCAGCTCGAGCCTCGGAACCATTGCCGCCAAATGCCAGCGCAACTCTTGCTGCTTGGCTTCGGCCATCAAACTCAGTAACTCTCTCCTGTAAGGTCGAAGAAGCTCAGGATTGCTCCTGGTAATCTTCTCCGTGGCGTCCGCTGCTCGCATTCGCACCAAAGGATCCTCCGACCACAACCCCTGGATTAACTCTGGGAACATCGCCAATTTCTTGGAGACGGCGACGGCCACCTCATCAGCGCGGCCAATGGACCGCCGGTCTCCTCCCTGAAGCAACCTAAGGATGTTCTTTGGAGGCATGGAGGAAAATGATACGCCAGTTCTGCGCAATCATCTGGTAGTTGCAGGTACGTCGGGCCTGTTCAAGACGGTTTGTCGGGCACCCGGACGCAACGCAAGCTGGAAATCCGTTGTTTCCTGTAACATGCCTAAGCCATAGGAAGGAAGGTCAATGTGATGGACCTCACTGCAGCGCGCTGTGCCCCGAGTAAGCATCGGATTTCACGATGATGTGCGCTGTTTCCCACCGCATCCGGCAACTGAGTAATTTCAGCGATCTGCGTCTTCGCGCCCAGGCGTTGGGTCCACGGCGCGTGGGCGTGGTCGCGGCTGAGGACGAGGTTGCCCTGACCGCCGCCGGTGCGGCGCTGCAGCTTGGTATCGCCACTCCGGTGCTGATCGGCGACGAGCGCAAAATCCGGATGATGGTGGATGCCCTGGAGCTTTCTGCCCTGATGGGTAAGGCGGAGTTTGTGGGGGCAGACGACGCCGCGGTAGTCGCGACGCACATGGCGCGCGATAAGCAGGTGGACCTTTTGTTGAAAGGGCATCTGCGCACGGACCAGCTTTTGCGGGCCGTGCTCGAGGCCAAGGCGGAACTGCGCACCGGGCGGCTGTTGAGTGACGTTATGCTCTATGAGGACAGACTGACGGGTAATCCCAGGTTGGTGGGAATCACCGACGGCGGGCTTAATGTCTCGCCAAATCTGGAACAGAAGAAGGAAATCGTAGAAAACGCAATCGAAGTCCTGCGTTCCCTGGGATTGGGACGCCCGAAGATAGCCATCATGAGCGCTACAGAAGCTGTCAGTCCCTCAGTGCCCTCAACGGTAGATGCCAAGGCGCTCACCGAGATGGCTGACGCCAATCAGTTTGGTGACGCACAGGTGTTCGGCCCGCTGGCGCTCGATTGCGCATTGTTGGGCTCGGCGGCTGCAGCCAAAGGCATTGTGCATCCGGTCGCGGGCCAGGCAGACTGCATGGTGGTTCCCAATATCGAGGCGGGCAACCTCCTGGGCAAGGCCGTGAAGTACCTGGGCGGATCGCAGTGCGCTCACGTGGTTGCAGGAGCGAGGGTGCCAATCCTGATTCCCTCCCGCGTCGAGAGTGTCGACGACAAGCTGAACTCGATTGCCTTGGGGGTTATCTTTGCGAGCCCATACTTTTAGGATCCTGGCTATAAATCCCGGGTCCACGTCCACGAAGATAGGACTGTACGTGGACGAGTGTCCTAAGTTCACAAAGAACATCCGGCATTCTGATACGGAGATGGCGCAGTTCCATCGACGTCCAATTCTCGATCAACATCAGTTTCGTTGTGTGCAAATCGAAACGGCACTCGCGGAGGCAGGCGAGGACATTCGTGAGTTGAACGCAGTTGTGGGGCGCGGCGGCCTTTTGCCTCCGTTAGCCAGCGGCACATACCTTGTGAATCAGGCGATGCTGGAAGCGCTGCGGCTGGCCAAGCGCGGCGAGCATGCGGCCAACCTCGGCGCCTTTTTGGCTCATGACATTGCGGAAAAGGCCGGCGTGCAGGCCTTTGTGGTCGATCCGGTCAGCGTGGATGAGTGGCCGACCTATGCACGCCTGTCGGGGTCAGCGCTTCTCGAGCGTCAATGCTTATCGCACGCGCTGAATTCCAAGGCAGTAGCAAAGCGTTACGCGCGCGAACGCGGCATAGCTTACGAATCACTGCGGTTGCTTGTGGCCCACTTGGGCAGTGGGATTTCCATTTCCGCGCACAAGAGCGGCTGCATGATAGAGGTTACAAATTCGCGCGAGGAGGGAGCGTTCTCAGGGGAACGTGCCGGCGGCGTACCCGCGATGCAGTTGGTCGAGCTATGCTTCAGTGGCAAGTACACGCAAAAGCAGGTGGATGATCTGTTGTTCCGCTATGGCGGGGTGTACTCGTATCTGGGCACCAGAGACTTGGAGGAAGTGGAGCGGCGAGTCGCATCCGGTGAGGCCAAAGCCGGGATGGTCCATGAGGCGATGGTCTACCAGATCGCAAAAGAGATTGGGGCGATGGCCACGGTCCTGAACGGAGCTGTGGATGCGTTACTCCTGACTGGCGGGATGGCGCATTCCCAGCGGTTGGTCTCGGGGTTGAGCGAGCGCGTAGCCTGGATCGCTCCCATTGCAGTGTACCCGGGGGAAGATGAACTGCAGGCGCTCGCGGAAGGAGCTTTGCGAGCGCTCCGCCAGGAGGAACACATACGGGTTTTCGCGCCAGCCGGGCTTTGAGGCTTTAACTGTGGGTTTGGCGGAATCATCGCGGTCCGCTTGTGAATGGCGGCTTTGCATGCAGTGGAAGCTGTGACGCCGGACACAGCAGTGATGTGCGCAACGTGTGACCGTTTATGCAGGCCGACAAGCTGTGCATTGCATCCCGTCAGAGGTAATACATCGCCGCACAGGCTTCGCTGTGACCCTGCGTGAAGCTCCAGGGAGAGGCCGCCGTGGAAAACCTGGGAAGCGTGATCTCCGAACATCCTTTCTGCAAGGGTCTGGAACCCGAATACGTTGACCTGCTGGCCAGTTGTGCCTCGAATGTCCGGTTTGAGAAGGGTCACCATCTTTTTCGGCAGGGAGGCGAAGCCGCCCAGTTTTATTTGATTCGCGAAGGCAAAGTTCTGCTTGAAGTGTTTGCGCCTCGATCGCAGTTTCTCACGGTGGAAACAGTGCAGGCGGGTGAAATCTTGGGATGGTCATGGCTGGTTCCCCCCTATCGCTGGCGTTTCGGCGCCCGCGCGGTGGAACCCGTCAATGCGATTGTTGTGAACGGCAGGTGTCTGCGCGCGAAATGCGAAAACGACCTACGCCTTGGCTACGAGCTTCTTAGACGCACGGTTGAAATCATGGGGCAGCGCTTGGAGGCGACTCGCTTTCGCTTGGTCGACCTATACTCGGCCGAAGTGCACAGGTAGGCAGCTCCTCACGCTCGTTTCTACACTGAAACTCAATAAAGCCTTTCGCTCCTCGCGCAGCTGTATCGCGGGATCGATCGACAGCGCGCGCTGCGCCGGGATCCACGTAGCCAGCAGCGCAGCGGGCGCAGGGTTAGGAAGGGGCGCGGGTGTCGCCGCGGCTGGGGGACCAGGCGATGCGGCCTTTTTCGTCGTAGAAGGTCTCGGACAGGTTGTCGCCGTCGAGTTCGAGGAGGACGCAGCCATTGAAGACGCGCAGTTTGTCCTCGGCGTCGCCGGCGTTGTAGCGCTCGAACCAGTCGACCTGCGTGCTCGTCTTTAATTCGGAAGAGAGACCCCAGGGAAGCGCGGCGTGACCGGCACATCGGCAGAGCATGCCGCCATAATCCTGCAAGGGTTTGTAAACGGCGCCCGCGTGGACGTGACCCCAATACCAGTACGCAGGCGGAGCCACACCCTGGAAAGCGCCCATCACTTCGGTAAAGAGTTTCAGAGGTTTGGCTGGATCAAAGCCACCCAGGTCGAAACCGTTGTGGTGCGTCAGCACGATGACTTTCTTTCTCTTTTGGGCCAAGCTGCGCAGAAAGGGAAGTTGGGCGTTGTTGCCCAACGAGCCGTTCATGAAGAGATCCAACTCGCCAGCGTTATAGGCGGAGTCGAGCCCGACCATGATCCACTTGGAATTTTCCAAAGCGAAGAAGCTGAAGGGCTCTTGAGATTGCCTGAAGAGTGAACTGCACACCGCGTCCTTAAAGTAAGGTGCGCCACCCGGGTACATTTCATGATTGGAATTGAGCGTGAAGGAGCCGAGCGAGCCAGACGGCCAATATTTCAGCAGGTTGTCGGCTTCTTCCTTGTCGGTACCAGCATAGTAGACGTCGCCCAAATGGATGGTGAAGTGTGGCTGCAGGCTGGCCATGATTCTCGAGATTTTCGTGCTGGGAGAGTCGCTGGGGCCAAAGTTGCCGGTGCCAAAGTCGCCCGCCAAGGCGATTCGTACCTTGCCTTCATCGGGCATGGGCCTTGGAGCCGGCATGCCGGAAGGGAAAGGATGCTTGTGCAGCAAATTCTCGAGCCAGATGGTGCCAGTCTTCAGCTCCCAAGAGGGGTCAAGCTGCTGGTATTTGCCGGTGCCGAGAATCTCGCCTTCCGGGCCGACGGTGATTTCGAGGGCTTTGGCGGCGGCCGCGACAAGATGCTTGTCCTGGTCATTGGTGAGGTAGCTCTTCATGCGCAGAGCAACGTGATATTTATGCTCTGGAGCTTTTCCGGTTTGAACGAAGTTGCCGAATTGCTGGTGGCTCTCTTCGAGCAGCGGCTCAAGGGCGGACTTTTTGTTGGGAGGGAGGTTTTTCCAGGCGGCCTTCATGCGCGCGATGTAGTGCTGCTTTTGGGCGTCGGTCAGGGGCTGGTTGTTGGTTGCGTCTTGGGCGTCGGGCATGTTTCCCCCTTTTGTGAAACGAGCGAATGCTAGCACAGAGAAGGCAGGGGAATGTTGCTCAGTTGTAAAATTAACGCCAGATCAACCTGAGGGAGGCCCAAGAGTATTGCTTGACGTGGAGGGGCGTAACAGTTACCAACCCCTTTTCTGCTACCAAGCATGAGCTACTCGCCGTTTTGCTCGCTTCGCGGCCTGAATCGTAAACGGGCATTCGATGGCGGTCCTTCGGGGCTTAAGGCAAGCGTAAAGCCGCCGCTGCAGAACCCTGCGGCCAATGGTTTTGAATGTTCTTTTCGCTTTGCGGCGGGCAGGCCAGCGCGAGAAGGTTTGCTTTCCCCGCGCGCACTCACCGCGTAGAATGGTCCTAGGAAGTTAACCATGTCTACAAAAACCAGGCCATTGATCGAACATCCGCCCGCAGCCAGCCTCACCAACGAAGAAATCCTGCGCTACAGCCGCCACTTGATCATGCCGGAGGTCGGCATGGAGGGTCAGCTCAAGCTGAAAGCCGCGAAAGTGCTGTTGATTGGCAGCGGTGGACTCGGCGCGCCGCTTGGGCTGTATCTCACCGCAGCGGGCGTGGGGCACATCGGCTTGGTGGATTTCGATGTCGTGGACTTCACGAATCTGCAGCGGCAGGTGACGTTTGGCACGAGCGACGTGGGAAGACCGAAGACGGAAGCGGCGCGGGCGCGGCTGAGTAATCTAAATCCGGACGTGGAGATTGCCACGTACGAGACCAAACTCACCAGCGAGAATGCGCTGGAGTTGTTCAAGGATTACGACATTGTTGTGGACGGGACGGACAATTTCCCGACACGCTATCTGGTGAACGATGCGTGCATCCTGCTCGGCAAGCCGAATGTGTACGGATCGATTTTTCGGTTTGAAGGGCAAGTGACGGTGTTCGGCATGCCGGATGGACCGTGCTACCGCTGCCTGTATCCGGAACCACCTCCGCCGGGACTGGTGCCCTCGTGCGCGGAAGGCGGCGTGTTGGGAGTGTTGCCAGGAATTATCGGTTCGCTGCAGGCACTCGAAACGATCAAGCTGATCATTGGCCGCGGCGATTCGTTGATTGGCCGGCTCGTGCTGTTCGACGCGCTGACGTTCAAGTTTCGTGAGCTGAAATTGCACAAGAATCGGCACTGCCCGATGTGCGGCACGCACCGGAAGATTGATCATCTCATCGATTACGACGAATTCTGCGGGATTCGCGGGGAAGAAGAGCCCGAGCGCGACTTGCACGTTCCGGAAATTACGGCGCGGGAGCTAAAAGAGCGATTGGACCGGGGCGACGATATCTTCATTGTGGACGTGCGCGAGCCGCACGAATATCAGATCTGCAACCTCCACGGGCACCTGATTCCGCTGGGTGAACTGCCGAAGCGCGTGCATGAGCTGGACTCCGCGCGCGAGATGGTGGTGCACTGCAAGAGCGGCAAGCGCTCGGCTCAGGCAGTGGATTTCTTGCGCCAGGCGGGCTTCCGCAAGGTGTACAACCTGCATGGGGGAATTCTGTCCTGGTCCACGGAGGTAGATCCTTCCGTGCCGCGGTACTAAAATTTCCGGAGGCACTCGTGGCAACTACCAAAGTCACCATCTTCAGCAATGGCCCACTTCGCGTCGAAGGCGATTTTGAGATTGTCGATCAGGAAGACAACAAATTTGGGCTGGGCGGCCGAACCGCGATCACGCTTTGCCGCTGCGGCCATTCGGGGAATGCGCCGTTCTGCGACGGCACGCACAAGCGGCAGAATTTCACGTGTCCGATCGCGGCGCGCGATCTGCCCCCGCCAACGCCGCGCGTGTGAGAGGAAGGGCATGAAGTGTTGTATCGCATGGTGAGACTGTCTCAAGGTGAGACTTTGGCCGGTTTCGGGGCATTCTTGTCTAAACCTCTGCTAACTCTCTGGATACAAGCGCGATAATGTATCAAAACAGAACGATGCCGAACGGATTTGTGTCTCGCGGCTGTCTCAAGTGCGATTCGGGTTCGCCGACGCAAAATAACCCCTTTTTTATCAGCTAATTGTAGGCCCCCTTTCTCCGGTTTGAAACGGGCATGGACGTGCTATTCCCGAGAAGTCCGGTTTTCTCCGGCAATTGGGGGATGTTTTGGGGGATTGGGCAAATATCACCGGGTTTCTCCGTAGGGACCGCGGCAACTTCGCTACGTTCACTTATGGAGTGCTCGTGGCCGCGTTTCTTGGAGTGGCGCTGTATACGCGTCAGGTGCAGCTTGCCGGAAACACCACCACTTACTTGTATCTTGAAGTGGGCGGTTCGTTGCTGTGCTTCTGTTACGCCGCCAACGCGCTGGTGCGCTTCCGTGGCACGCATGACCGGATCGCACTGATCCTTGCCTTCGGATTTGTCCTCTCCGGGATGATTGAGACGGTCGGGTATTTCGGCCTGAATCACCTGCTGCGCGGCGGATATGTTGCTTTGACCCATGTGCCGATGGGTTGGATGGTTGGGCGGACGCTGCTTGCGGTTTTGCTGCTGGCGGCGCTGGCGGTGGAACGGTTTCTACCCACCTCGCGCCAGCCCAGTCGCGAGACGGCAGGCGTGCTGTTTGTGGTTGCCGCGGCGGCCTACATCACGAGCGCTGCGTTCCTGGCTGCTCCGGCGGCTCCCGTGGCCAAGCCCGGGGCGTTTTTCTCTCGCCCCTGGGAGCTGCTGCCTGGCGGGTTATTCGCCTTGGCGGCGCTGTTCTTCTACCGGCGGTTCCTGGAACAAAAGAAGGGTGATAAGGACGCGTCCCTGTACGACTACTCCTTGTTCCTTGTCGCGTTGCTCAATACCGCGTGCCACCTTGCGGCTGTTTTTTCCAGGCGGATGTTTGATGGGCCGTTCTTCCTGGCGGAACTGAGTAAGGTAGCTAGCTACACCGTGATGCTGTGCGGCGCGCTGATCGAGCAGGCGCGTTTATTCGACCAGGTGCGTTCGATGGCGATCAGCGACCCGCTTACGGGGCTAGCGAACTACCGGAGACTCCTTGCGGTGATCGAAACAGAGCTGGACCGATCGCGGCGGACGCAACGGCCGTTCAGCATCGTGCTGCTGGACATGGATGGGCTGAAAACCATCAACGACCGTTATGGCCACCTGGTGGGCAGCCGTGCGCTGGTGCGACTGGCCAAAATTCTGCGGAATCACTCGCGCGCCATTGATACGCCCGCACGCTACGGCGGAGACGAGTTTGCTCTGGTTTTGCCGGAAGCCAAAAAAGAGATTGCTTCGCGCGTCGCGGCTCGAGTTCGCGAGCGACTGGCGATGGATACAGAAGAGCCAGCGCTTTCGGTGAGCGCCGGGATTGCGGCGTATCCGGAGGACGGGGACAGCCCGGAAAAACTTCTCGGGGCCGCCGACCGTGCGCTATACCGCATGAAGCATCGCGGCAGTGCAATGAATTCGATTACGCGGATTGCCGCGTGCCTGTGAGGTCAACCGTTCATGCCTCTCAGGAATGCTTATCGCTTCCACCGGAGTGAACATCGGATTCCGATGGAGATTCCGGTGGTGCTGGAAGGGCATCGGAAAATCCCCGGCGTGGAGGCGACGTTTACGGAAAACGTGAGTGCCAAAGGCGCCCGAGTGGTGACGGTGCGGCACTGGGATAAGGGCGCGAGGCTGATCCTTGCTTCGCGTACAGGTGAGTTTCGTTCCTCGGCGCGAGTGGCCTACTGCCAGCCCTTGCATGGCGACGGCTATGTAATTGGCCTGGAGTTCCTCGAACCAAAGGGGCGATGGGTAGTTGAATCTGCAAATTAGCTTGACGGATTTCGGCAAGCGGATAGGAGGGAACTGCTGGAACGATTCTTAAGGAAGATTAGTTACTTGCGCAAAAGCTGAGCGCCGCACGGTTGGAGAAGGAGCCGTTCGGCGCTTTTGCTTTTTGAGGGAGAGGAAAGACTTAACACAGAGTTCACAGAGAGCACAGAGGACACTGAGAAGCGCCGGCGCTGCTAAAGGGAATGCAAGGGGAACCCAAGCGCCACGGCTGAGGAGTGCGGGCGGGGCAGGAGCGGCCCAGAGAACGCTAGGGTGCTGAACCCAGGACCGCTTCGTAGGCGTGGAGGGTGCTTTCGACCATGCGGTCAGCGGCGAAATTTGCGGCGACGCGGGCGCGCGCGGCTTCTCCCAAGCGGCGGGCAAGGTCGTGGTCGAGAAGGATGCGCTTCACCGCAGCGCAGATTTCGCCCACATCCGGGCCGGAGACGATCAGGCCGCTCTGGCCATCTTCAATGATTTCGGTAAGAGCTCCGCGGCGAAATGCGATGGAGGGAATCTGGTAGGCCATGGCGGCGAGCAGGGAATTGTTGAAGGCTTCAAAAAAGGAGGGCAGCAGAAACACATCGAGTGCGGCGTAAACCGTTTCCACGTCCTTTACGAAACCCGCGAAAATTACGGCGTCCGCGAGATGCAATGCTTCAGCCAGCTTTTTCAGGTCCGGGCGGCAAGGCCCATCGCCGGCGAGGAGCAGCCGCGCCTGCGGGAACTCTCTCCGCAAGTCCGCTAGGGCACGGATGAGCCACTCTTGTCCTTTGTCCGGAAGGAGAACGCCAACGCAACCGAGAAGAGGTGTCCCTTCCGGAATGCCCCAGCGCTGACGGGCCTCGGCGCGCTGGGCCGTGGTTAAGAGTGCGGGGACTTCCGCGCCTTCGTAGACCACGCGCAATTTTTCGCGCGGAGCGCCGGAAGCGGCCGCCTGATCGGCGACCCATTGCGAATTGGCCAGGATGCAGTCGGCTCTGCGGTAGCGGGAGCCCGCAATCCAACCCTTACTGAGCGGATAGCCGACGCGACGGGAAATGACAAACGGTACGCGCTTGTTGGCCAGGGCGAGCCAGGCGGCGGTGACGGCGTGAGCTTCATTGGCATGGACGAGTTCAATGCGACCATCAGCGAGAATCGAGCGGATTTTTGCGGCCGCAGGGAGACGAAACGCACCGCGCGAGACGTCATGCACGTATATGCCAGCCTTTTTTGCGCGAAGGCTGAGCGAAGAGCCGTGTGCCGCGACGAGTTCAGCAGCATGGCCGCGTTCGTAGAGGCCTTTGAGGAGAAGGAGAGCCTGATTCTGGCCGCCGCGCCATTCGGTCTCGAGATCCACGATAAGAGGAATCACGTTGCACCGCGATTCCGTGCTTGTTTTTCGGTTTCGACCAATTTCCCGAGTTTCTTAAATTTCAGGCGCACGCCCCGCGCGGCCATGCGGGCAATCAGCGCCCCGCGGTAGCCGTCCAGAAAGCCGGCCCCCAGAAGGAAATGGTGAATCCAGCTCCAAGGCGCGGCAAACCACATAGCGGCGCGCCAATGGCGCTGGCCCTCATCAAACATTTCTTTGGCAATGGCGGTGGTGTACTTTTCGAGTTTTGCTTCGTGCTCGGGGAAGGTGCGGACGGTGTAATGCAGCAGGTCGCCACGCAAGCGGCCGATGGCGCCGTCGTAGCGAACGGCGGAATGGATGACGCCGCTGAAAGCGGATTTGTCACGCCGGTAGAGGCGGCGCTGCCAGTCCGGGTACCAGCGGGAGTGACGGATCCAGGCGCCGAGATACCAGGTCAACCGGGACATTTCATAGACGGGAAACTCCGGCGTCCTGGTCTTCCATTCCTGCAGCGACTCTTTCAGTTCATTGCTCAGCTCTTCATCTGCGTCGAGGAGGAGAATCCAGTCGTTGGAGGCCAGCGAGGCGGCATAATTTTTCTGGTCGGCATGATTCGTGAATTGCCGGAAGAAAACTCTCGCTCCGGCTTCCTGAGCAATTTCCTGGGTGCGGTCGGTGCTCCCGCCATCTACGAGGATAGTCTCATCGGCAATATCCTTGGCGGAGTGGAGCACGCGCGGCAAATTCTCCTGCTCATTTTGAGCAATGATGCACACAGTGAGGCGGTTCATAGCAGCGTCACGATTTCACACCCTCGCCAGTATAAAGGCAGAAGAGGCTGGAAGTTAGAGGAGGGATTCATTGCGATCCTTCGTCGCAAAAGTCGCTTCTGAGGATGACAAGAACCGGAAGTTCAAGAATAGGAGTGGGAAGTTGGTTGGAGTGAGGACTACTTTGGCTGGAAGCTGAGGCGGATAGTGGTGCTGCCGACGCGAAATTCGGCGCCATCCTGCAACACGGCTGCGCGCACGCGCTCGTCTTCAAGAAATGTGCCGTTGGTAGAGTTCAGATCTTTCAGATNTCACGAAGCGATCGCGAACTTCCAGGACGCAGTGATGGCGGGAGACTTCCTGGTCGCTCAGGGGAAAGTCTGCTCCCTTGCGGCCGATGACGATGCGAGGATTGGCGAGCGTGAGGGACTGGCCCTGTTGCGGGCCGCTCGTGACCTTCAGAACGATGTTCACATCCTGGGGCAAGTGCAGCCCCTCGTCCGCAGGCGGGAGACGCAAGCGCTGGGTGGAGGCATCGGCGCGGGCAAAGGAAGGCATCGGCGAGATAACCATGGTTTCATCGACGCGCCGCTTGACTTCGACGATCGTGGTCTGGCCACATTTCGTGCAGCGGAACTGCACCTTGGAGTGTTTNGACAGCGTCGTTCAGCAGATGTTGTTGTCCGCAATGCACACAAGCAGTCTGCATACTTCCCACGGTACCATGCAGGCCGGCTCCCTGCTTTATGGAGCGTAGAGACAGTGCGACAAGGGTTACCCACCCGGCTTTTCCAGCGTTTTGGCACCTGTGTTAGCATTGAAAATTGATCTTGCTGCAGGAGAAGGCACGTGGCTGAGCACATTTCGCGCAAGGAACTCAAACAGGACA
>OCOJ01054399.1_pt3 | contig 17821 bp, 18 predicted proteins | sample 1539251 | NCBI WGS metagenome assembly OCOJ01 (sample SAMN01911457, study PRJEB22624) | soil metagenome | biome: Soil | place: Malaysia | collected 2012-04-30 | depth RA_metagenome m | reverse complement strand
CGAGCTCATCCCCGGAGCCAAGGCAGGCTACGATCCCAGCTGGTCGGCTGATGGAAAGTCCATCGCCTTTGGATTCGCTGGTCCCGGGAGTGGCCACTCAGGCATTGTCATTTACGACCTGGAAACTGGAAAAATCTCTTCCCTTCGGGACAGTGAGCATTTATTCTCTCCGCGCTGGTCCCCGGACGGGCGCTACATCGCCGCCATCACGAACGACTCGCTGAAGCTGATGCTGTTCGACCGGACCAGCCAGCAATGGCAAGAACTGGCGAGCATGCCGATTGGATATCCCAGTTGGTCGCACGACAGTCAATATATCTACTTCGATACGACATTAAGCGAAGATGCCGCTTTCCTGCGGGTTCGGATTTCGGATCACAAGGTGGAACGACTGTTCAGCTTGAAAGGATTGCGGCGGTTCTGGGGTCCATTCGGCCCCTGGACAGGGCTGGCGCCCGATGATACTCCGCTGCTGGTCCGCGACATCAGTAGCCAGGAGATCTATGCGCTCGATTGGCAGGCGCCTTAGCTCTTCGTAATCTCTCCCACCGCGCGCCACGCCTGATTGATGGCCTCATCGGTATAGGCATACGCGCCGGCGTCGGCGTTGGCAATGGCGATGCGGCCGTAAGGCTTGCGTGCGATTTCGCAAGGTGTGATACCGCCCTCGAGCCAAAAAGGATCGAACAAGGAGTTGTATTCGTAGGCGTAGCCGTGCGGCCAGCGATTCACCGTGATAGCGGCGATATCGCGCGCGGGATCGAATCCTCCCGGCCCCAGCGTGCGCGCCAACTGATCGCGAATCTTGCGCTCCATGTCTTCGAAGGTCGTGGCATAGAGTTCCATGCGTCCGGCAATGTGTTGTTCCCGCGCGGGCAGTCCCGGTTTGCACGCCGCCTTCATCATGAACACGACGATTGGCTCTTCGGTCTTGCGCGGGCACTCGTAGCCGCCGATGCTGACCGGAAGGTCTAATCGTATGCGGCTGTGATAGCAGCCCGGTGCATAGACCGAGTTCGTGCCCAGTTTCTGAAGCGAAGTCCAGTTCCGGATCGCGACATTGGTATAGAGCAGGGGCACCTTCTGCGCCAGGCAGAGCGCCTTCTTCTGCGGGTCGGGCAACTCGTCGCAGATATAGGGAATCACCACGTGCCAGCACGCCAAAATTGTGTTCTTTGCCCTCGCAGTGTAGACCTTCCCGAGCCGCGCGTAAGCAACCTCCACTTCCTTCGCGTTGGCTGCGTCGCNCTACGTGCTTCACGCGCACGGCGGTGCTGTTCAGCCGGATGCGCACGGTCGCATCAGCTTGGTCGAGCTTGGCGTAGTTTGCCTTCGCCAAAACGACATCGGTCCACGAATAGCCAGGGATCGCCTGCGGAACCAATCGCCGCGTCAGTAAGCGCGCAATCGTGGCGTTGCCGTCGGGAAAATTGAAGAAATACTGCTCAGCTTCCTGGTTAGGGATGCAATCTCGGTTCATGCCTTTGCCGGGAGCCGGGTCCAGATGCATGCCCTGAAACCCTGGATAGCCCAGCCCCCAGGCATCCTGAGCGGAGACGGCATCGATGCCCACACCGAACCAGCTATGTGGCCGGGGTTGCAGGATCTGAATGACATCGGCATGAACTCCCACGGTATCGCGGAGAAATGCCGCGTAGCTCGTGCGCGCCAGGCGCAGTTTCTTTTGATCAGAGGTCAGTCCAGGGAAGTAGTCTTTGTGCTCGGAATGAAGGCGCTCAAAGTCTCTCTTCGCTTGTTCTGCGAGCGGCGCCTGCGCGTTGAATTTTTTCCAGATCTCTGGGTCGGGGCTAATCGCGTCCCCAGCTTCCAGATCGTAGCTCGCAGGGTCGAGAACTAATTTGTCCGCGCCAAAGGTCTCTTTATCAAAGAACATGGTACGGTAAAGGCCTCTCGAGCGATAGATCCCATAGTCGGCGTACTTGGAGTAAGAAGGCACGTCAATGCCCAGCTCCTCGATGAGTCCCTTGGCCACTTTGCTGTAGGGAGCAGGGCTCTCGATGGCGTACGTCCCGCCATAAGCGAGGCGGAGCGCGTTGCTCACGCGGAACTCATTGCGCTTGGCGTGGCCGCCGAAGTCGTCGTGATTGTCGAGAATGAGGATGCGAGCTTTTTCGCCAGCCGCCTTTCGGTAAAAATGCGCCGCCGCTAGTCCGCTGATGCCGCCGCCAACCACGATGAGGTCGTAGCTCTCTCCGGTGTCGATGGGGGTCCCGGCGGAGTCCCAAAAGGTGCCGTCGCGCAGGGCATGGGCGGCGTCGAACGAACCCGGGTGGCTGCCGCGCATTCCAGTCAATGCAGGTGGATAGTAGTTGGGAGACTTCTCGGGATCGCTGACGTCCTCAGCGGCGAGCAGGTGCCACGGCATCAAAGAAGCACCGGCTGTCACGGCCACGCCGTTCAGGAAATCACGGCGCGTGATCCTGCGATGCATGCCCAGCTCGCGGTCGTGTTGCTCGCTCATGAATGCCTCTCCAGGATCTGTGTTCCACGTGGAACGCTGTGCAAAATTAGCTGATTGCTATAGCACCTGAATTCATTGATATTTCGTGACTTGCCAGCCGGTAGTGTGATTTTTGTGCACCAACCTTGCGGTCATCTGCCCCCAGCCGCTTCATCGCAATGCAGAAAGCGCAACGCCGCCCAAGCCCGAGTTCTTCGACGGTGAAGACCGTTCCCTTCCCAAGACCTGCGCTTCAGGAAGCCGGACCACCCTCTGCCTTCTTGACGGCCGATTCCGCTGCCTGAAATCCGATGCGGCTGTGGGTTCCGTCACAGAATGGCTTGTTGACCGAACCACCGCAGCGGCAGAGAGAGAAGGCTGGTTTGCCGGTCAAGTCGTACTTGTTGCCACTGGCATCGATCAGTTCGACCGAGCCTTCGGGAGCTTCCACGCGGTAGGAGCCGTTCGGCCGTACCGTGATCTTCACTTGTGCCATGAATTCCGTCCTCCAACCTTACGAGTTTCTAGTAAGCCAAAGAAGATATCACTGAGCAGGGTGGTCTGTCTTGGGAGTCCGCGCAACCACAGAGGACACAGAGGAACACGGAGGAACCCGAGCGAAAAACTTGCTTACGACTCCAGACGGAAGCGCGTGGCGGCGAGGGCGTAGAGGCGGCGCCATACGAGGCGATTGATCGTGACGACCGTGGCGGCCATCATCATGGTCGCGGCAAGCAGCAGGTCGAAGTTGCCCTGGTCGGTGGCTTGGCTGATGGTGGCGCCCAGGCCGGCCGTGGTGTAAATGTGTCCGCGGAAGTGAAAGTATTCGGCGACGATGCTGGCGTTCCAGGCGCCGCCCGACGCGGTGACGAGGCCGGTAACCAGATAAGGGAAGATTCCCGGCAGGATCAGCTTCCTCCAGCGTTGGAAGCCTTTCAGGCGGAAGACGGAGCAGCATTCCTTTAGGTCAGTGGGGATCGCCATGGCACCGGCGATGACGTTGAAAAGCACATACCATTGCGTACCAAGGAGCAGGACGATGATCGATGCGAGGCCGAGTCCTCCGCCGATGCGAATCAGGAGGAGAAGAATCACCGGCAACAAGGACGTAGCGGGGACGGAGGCGGCGATTTGCGCGAGCGGCTGCGCGATGCGGGCCAGGCGCGGACTGGAACCGATGGCCACGCCGGCGGGAATGGTCCAGAGCGCACCGATGAGCAGTGCCAGATTGACGCGAAGGAAGGTGGCGCTGAGGCCAATGGCGGCTTCCCGCAGTTCCACTCTTTGCAGTCCGCTGAGAATGATGGCCACGCGAACCACGGCGTAACCTACCAGGCCGAGCAGCAGCAGACCCAGAATGCGGACCAGCCAGAGACGCCACGGGCTTGACTCNCTGCGGCTCATTGCTGGTGGTTCGGCGGGCGAAGCGCAGCATCAAGCGCTCACCGAGCGGGCGCAGCGTCTTCTTACGAATGCGGGCGAGACTGCGCGAATGCTGAATGATATTGAGCACCCAGGAGCGCGGAGTCTCCGTGCTCTCGACCTGCTCGACTTTGAATTTCTCTGCCCACGCGATCGCCGGCCTCCACACGAACTGGTCGAGCAGCACGATGACGGTCACCATGGTGCCGACGCCCCACAGAATGGAGTGAAGGTCTCCGGCGCTGGCTGCAGTTTGCAGGTAGGAACCGAGTCCGGGAAGGCGGAAATCGCGCGTGCCTAACACAAACATTTCGCAGAGTATGAGAGCGAACCATGCACCAGCGACGGACATCATGGAATTCCAGACCAGGCCAATGGCGGAGAACGGCAGCTCCATCTGCAGGAAGCGTTGCCACCAACTGAAACGGTAAATTCTTGCGGCTTCGCGCATCTCGGTGGGAATGCCTTNTCAATGACGCGTAGAAGCTAAAGGCCATGTTCCAGACCTGGCTGGTGAAGATCAGCAGGATGGCACCGGCTTCGACACCGAGCTGACGGCCGGGGAACAGGGCGACCATGGCGAGCATCACGCCGGGAAGAAAACTGAGCACAGGGATGGATTGGAGCACGTCGAGCAGGGGGATCATGAAGCGCTCGGCTCTAGGATTGTAGGCAGCGATGTAGCCGTAGACGAGCGTGAAGGCCAGGCTCAGCACATAAGCGATGGTGATGCGCAGCAGCGAATAGCCTGCGTAGGCCGGAAGGGCCAGCGGACTGCGCGAGATGGCAACTTCAGGCGTGAAAGGACCGAACCAGGTGCGGCCGACGCTGACGACGCCGTAAAAGAGAGCGAGGCCCGCAGCGAACATAATGAGGTCGGGAAGATAGGAAACTTCGATGCGGGGCAATTGCTCCCAGAGGCGATAGGCGGAGAAGCCGCGGAAGGTGATCCTCTTCATAACAATGTTCAGGACTTGGGANTGGGAGTAGTCGCGGAGTCCTGATTCTCAGGAGCTGACTCGGGCTGGGCCTGCTCGCGGCTCTCGGCGGGAGCTTCGGTGAGAACCGGCTCGGTTTGCGTCAGGCGGCCAGTTTCTCGGTCGTAATCGAAGATCTCGGCATGGCGTCCCCAGTTGAGAGCGGTCTCGAACTGGCGCTGGACTTCGTCTTCGGAGAAGTGCTCGTCGAGGATATCGTGGAAGAATTCGTCGGAGATGGAGTGGTCCGATTTCCGCTTTAGAATGCTGTCGATCTGCTTCAGGATGGTCACGTGCTCGAGAGCGGCCTGGCGAAAGAGAGCCTTGCGCTTCTGAATGTCGGCCTCGGCAAAGGCTTCGCCTTGCTTGGAGATCTGGACATCTCCTTCTTTGAGCCAAGCAAAACCGAGCAGGACACACGCTTCGAGAATGGGCAGCAAGTCTTCCACGTCCATCACCAACTCTTCGCTGAGGCGGAACAAGTCTTCGCGGCCGCCGCGGTCGTGCAGTAGTTCGAGCAGGCCAGCGATGCCGCCGACGCGCGCGTGGGGCAGCATCTGGTATTTCGAGGTGCGGATGGGAGCTTGCTGCTTTTTCAGGCCTCCTGGCGGGAGGACAATTTCGGCGGTTGCCTCTGCATCCGGCAAAGTGTGTTCGACCTCCGGCTCGGTCATGACTTTGTAGATGTAGTCGACCAAACCGAGAAAGCGGCTTGATTTGCGGTCACGTGGATGCGGGAGGCGGACGTTGAAATCGGCGCGAATCCGCGCGGGATTGCGGCCGAGCACGAGGATGCGATCCGCCAGGATCACGGCTTCCTCAATATTGTGAGTCACGATGAAAATGGCGCTGGTTGGAATCTTTTTGTTGAGCCAGAGTTCGAGCAGTTCGTTGCGAAGGTTTTCGGCGGTGAGGACGTCGAGCGCGGAAAAGGGCTCGTCCATGAAAAGGACTTCCGGCTCGACGACCAGAGCGCGAGCAAAGCCGACGCGCTGCTTCATGCCGCCGGAAAGTTCTTTGGGATAGGCGGTCTCGAAACCGTCGAGACCGACAACGTCGAGCGTGCGCAGAGCGCGCTTGCGGCGCTGAACGGCTTCAACGCCACGGGCCTCAAGGGGAGCTTCGACGTTCTCAAGAACGGTGAGCCAAGGGAAGAGCGCGAAGCTTTGGAAGACGATGGCAACGTTAGGCATTTGCCCGTCGAGGGGCTTCCCGTGCCAAAAGAGGCCGCCGGAAGTCGGCTGCGACAGGCCGCTGAGAATACGAAGCAATGTCGACTTGCCGCATCCGGAGGGGCCGAGCAAGGCGATAATCTTCCCCGGCTCGATCGTGAGGTCAGTAAAGCCCACGACCTGGATGCGCGTGCCGTCCGGCTGAGGATAGGACTTCTCAATGCCGACGGCTTCGATGATGGCGTCGCTCACGCGAAAGCTCCCATCTTTTCTATACACGAAGTTTCCTGAGGCGCAAAGCAAGTTCGACATTCACAGTGCGCATTTTCGGGAGGGAACAGGCTTTGCCTCAGGCAGCGAAGTTTTCCTGTGGGGGTACGGCAAACGGCTGAGGGATGCGGTCGGTGACTTCGGCGAGGCGGGCGAGTTTGTCACTGAGTTCTGTCGTGGTCTGACCCGGGGGGAGCCGCCACCGCCAGTTGCCGCCGTAGACGCTGGGTGTGTTCATGCGGGCTTCGCTGCCCAGGCCGAGCACGTCCTGCATGGGAACGATGCACAGGTCTGCCACGGAAGATTGTGCGGCGCGAATGAAAGCCCAGTGGATGCCGTCTTCGCAGGGGCCAAGGTAGGCGAGGACGCTGCGGCGCTCGTGTTCGGCTGCGCCGGAATGCCACCATCCTGCCGTCGTGTCGTTGTCGTGAGTGCCGGTGTAGATGACTTTTCCCGCGGCGCGGTGCGGCAGATAGATGTGGGCGCCCTGATCGCCGAAGCCGAACTGCAAGACTGCCATGCCGGGAATCCGGAGCCGGTCGCGCAAGGCGTGCACTTCGGGCGTGATGTAACCGAGATCTTCGGCAAAGAACGGAAGTCCGCCGAGGGCTTCGCGGAGTTTCTGAAACAAGTCGTCGCGCGGGCCATCAACCCAGCGGCCACTCACGGCGGTGGGATCGGAGGCGGGGATCTCCCAGAACTGGTCGAATCCGCGAAAGTGGTCGAGCCGGATGTAGTCGCAGGTGTGCGTGGCCCAGTGCAGACGCTCGATCCACCAGGTATAGCCGCGAGCCTTCATGATGTCCCAGCGGTAGAGCGGATTGCCCCAGCGCTGTCCAGTCTTGCTGAAAAAATCAGGGGGGACCCCAGCGACGACCTCGGGGTCGAGGTTCGAGTCGAGGCGGAACAATTCGCGGTGCGTCCAGACATCGGCGCTGTCGAAATTCACGAAAATAGCGACGTCGCCAACAATGCGAATGGAGCGCTCGGCACAGTAGCGGCGCAGAGCCTGCCACTGCTCGTAAAAAGCGAACTGCAGAGCGCTGCGGATTTCGAGGTCGGCTTTCAGTTCTTTCCGAACTTTGTCCAATGCAGAGGGCTCCCGCAAGGCCAGATCGCGTGGCCACTGGTTCCAGCTTCGCAGCTTGTGGCGGGAGCGGAGGGCGTCGAAGAGAACGAAATCATCGAGCCACCAGGNCATTCTGAGCTCGAAAGCGATCAAAGCGCTCGCGGGCGGAGCCGGAAGCGGAGGCGACAAAGTTCCGGCCCGCCTCGAACAGCAGCGGCAGCTTGCGAGCAAAGACTTGGTCGTATTCGACGGCGCCGGAATCGGGGCCGAGGTCAGTCAGCTTTGCCCGGTCGATCCAGCCATGATCGGCGAGGCGCTCGAGGCTGATGAGCAAAGGATTTCCCGCGAATGCGGAGGTGGAAGAGTAGGGCGAGTTGCCGTAGCCGAGCGGACCAAGGGGCAGAACCTGCCAAATCCCTTGCCGGGCAGACGAAAGAAAATCGACAAACTGATAGGCAGCCGCGCCAAAATCACCGATGCCGCCGCGGGAAGGCAACGACGTGGGGTGCAACAAAATGCCTGCGGCGCGCGGAAAAGACATGCAACTTAGGGATCTCTTGGGCCCCTCTAGCAGCGACGTTTCAACTCAGGGCGCTCCTACATTCCCTCTTCGCTGGCGCTGCGGGTGAGCGTCTTCAGTTCTTCCTGGTTGATCTTGATCTTGCCGGATTTCTCCATCTGCTCGCGCAGGTTGGCGGCGAAAAGGCCGAACAGTTCTCCCTTCTTGGACTGCAGCAACTCGTCGCGAATCTGGTCACGCTTGGCAGCGAAATCTGCGTCGCTCGGTTCTTGTTTCTCGAGCAGCATAAGGACCACGCCGTTTTGCCCGCTGGTAATCGGACCACTGATTTCGCCGGGCTTCATGTTGAAAGCAACCGACGCTTGCCCAGTCATGGAGCCAACGTCGGGAACCTGTCCTTCGGGCAGGACAAAGTCGCTGGTTTTCATGGTTGCACCCAGCTCCTTCGCAGCCTTCTTGAGATCGTGCNGCGGCTTTGGCGCGGTCGGAGAGTTCGGCGGTCTTCTGCGAGAGCAGAATGCTGGATTGCTCGTTCTTGAATTCGTCTTCGACGCGGGTGCGGATTTCTTCGAAGGTTGGAGTCGACGCCGGCTTAACATCCAGCAGTTGATACACTACGAATCCTTGAGAGGTGGCGGCCATGTCAGGCGGTGACTTCTCCGCCGCGGCGAAGACAGCATCCATGAACTGAGGCGCCGGCCCGAGTCCCGGGAGAAGGTCTTTGCGGGCGAAGAAATCGGAGGTGATGACAGGGATCTTCGCAGCGGCAGCGGCAGCGTCCAGTCCCTGGGGAGCGCGAGCCTGGCCAAGCAAGGTTTCGGCTTCCCTCTCAGCGGCTTGCTGCGCCTTTTGCTGCTTGAGGACAGGTTCGATCTGCGCTTTAACCTCATCGAGCGTCTTCATGTGCGCTTCCTGCTTGTCGTCGACGCGAATGATGTGGAAACCGTCGGTGCTCTTCACCACGCCACTCGTCTCTCCCTTGGGAAGAGAGAATGCGACCTTCTCAAATTCGGCGCTGGTCTGGCCTTTGCCGATCCAACCCAAAGAACCTCCGACGTTGGCGCTGCCGGGGTCTTCTGAATATTTCCTCGCCACATCTTCGAACTTGGCCCCGCCCTTCAACTGCTGCAGCAGGTTTTCGGCGCGGTGCTGGGCCTCGGCGACAAGCTCGTCATCAATCTTGCCGTCGGCGCCGGGCAAGGGCATTTTGATCCAGATGTGGCTGACTTTGACCTGATCGGGCACGCGGTACTGGTCGCGATGCTGATCGTAATAGGCCTGCAAATCGGAGCGAGAGACGCCAGCCTGCACCTTGCTGGTATCTATGACGGCGTACTTGACCTTGCGCTTCTCGGGCGTCGAGTTTGCGTAGGTGTTCTTGTGGCTCTCGTAATAGGCCTTCAGTTCGGATTCCGCGGGATGGAGACCCTTGCGTAGATCGTCCTGCTTCAAGACGGCGTAGTCGAACTTGACTTTTGTGTTCTGCTTGACGAACTGCTGGCGAATCTCGGCTTCGCTGACGCTGGCGCTGCCGCTGATCAGGGCTTGCAGCTTGGCGATCAAGAGGTCTTTGCCGACGGAGTCCTCGAAGCTGGCCGGAGTGAGGTTGGCCCCTTGCAGCATCAGCTCATATTCGCCTTCGCCGACGAAGTTGCCTCCCGGGAAGAAGGTCGCGGCGTAACGGCCATGCTGGATTTCGTCACGCACTTCCTGGGGCGTGACCTGCAACCCGAGGTGCTGCGCCTGCGCGAGCAGGGCCTGGCGCAGAATTAACTGGTCGGCGGCCTGCTGCGCAAAGAAAGGACGCAACATGGCAAAGTTAGCGCTGCTTCCTTTGGGCATCCGCTGCCGCAGCATCTGGTCGGTGGTTTGGCGGACCTCTTCCGAAGTGACGGCGGTTCCCGCGACCGTGGCAACGACGTGCGGGCTAAAACTCCCGGACGATTGGCTCCCTCCACTGGGAATCAGATAGACGAGCATCGCTCCACAGACCACGAGGAGGATCCCACCGAGGACTATTTTCTTGATCGGTCCAGGCGTTTGCAGAAAGCGAATCATCTTCTTGCCACTCCGGAGCTCAGGGCTGAATTTAAAATTATAAACTAGGCGCCGCAGGCGGATGGCCAGGGCCCGGCGGCGTCAGAGTTTGCAACCTGTGAAATGCACTATTGAAACGAATTAATAGACGTGTTATCCATGTGCTTTCGGATGTCGCGAGCGGATTCCCGCTTTCAACGGTGGGAATATTGGGATGCGCAAGAAAAAGGAATTCTTATGAACATGGGCAAGCGTTTGGCATCGTCACTCTGGGTGCGGTTCTCTCTGATTACACTTCTACTTTCCCCTTTCCTGGCCGGTCAAGAGGCAACCGAATCTAAGCCTCCTGCGGTCTCTGGCGAGACCGAAGCCAGACTGCCGCTGCGGGAGGGCTGGGAGCTGCAGTCGTCGGCGAAAGTCGACGCGAAGGGTGAGGTGATCTCCACAGGGCAGTTCGCCGCAAAGGGTTGGCATTCGGCAACTGTGCCCACGACTGTGGTGGCGGCGTTAGTCAAGGACAAGACGCTGCCCGATCCGTTCTTCGCGATGAACCTGCGTCAGTTTCCGGGCATGACCTACCCGATCGGCGGGAACTTCTCCAATATCGCCATGCACACGGATAGTCCTTACGCCGTCTCCTGGTGGTACCGCAAGTCGTTCGCGGCGCCGGCTTCGTACAAGGGAAAAACAGTCTGGCTGAAGTTCGACGGCATCAACTATCGCGCCAACATCTGGCTGAACGGGAAGGAGATTGCCAACTCCGATGAAGTAGCCGGAGCGTGGCGCACCTATGAGTTCAACGTTACCGATGCGGTGAAGGCGGGAGCGGAGAATGTTCTGGCGGTGCAGGTGTGGGCACCGACGGAGAGCGACCTGGCGATCACATTCGTGGATTGGAATCCTGCGCCTCCTGACAAGAACATGGGGCTATGGCGGCAGGTTTACTTGACGACGAGCGGGCCGGTTGCGGTGCGCTATCCCACCGTCGTGTCGAAGCTGAATCCTCCCGCGAACGATGAGGCGCGACTGACGGTGACTGCGCAAGTGAAGAATGGCACGAGCCAGCCAGTGAAGGGCACGCTGAAGGGCCAGATCGAAAACGTCAAGTTCGAGCAGGAAGTCGAGCTCGCTCCCCATGAAGCGAGAGACGTCACTTTCACTCCCGACAACTTTCCTCAGCTCGTGTTCCAGCACCCGCGGCTGTGGTGGCCGGCGCAAATGGGCAGTCCGAATCTTCACCCTCTGACGATGCAGTTCGAGGTCAACGGCGCGATCAGCGACCACACCGAGACGAAATTCGGAATCCGTGAGGTCACGTCCGATTTGAACTCGGTTGGCGGGCGCGTGTTTCATATCAACGGGAAAAATATTCTGATTCGCGGCGGCGGCTGGTCGCCCGACATGATGCTGCGCGAGAACTCGCAGCGATTGCAGGACGAATTCCGCTATGTCCGCGATATGGGGCTGAACACGATCCGCCTCGAAGGCAAGCTGGAGACGCAANGAGTTTTTTGACCTGGCGGACCGGCAGGGCATCCTGATTATGGCGGGATGGTGCTGCTGTGATTTCTGGGAGCGTTGGCCGCGATGGAAGCCGCAGGATTACGAAATTGCCAAGCAGTCGCTGCGGGATCAGATTTATCGGCTGCGCAGCCATCCCAGCCTGGTGATGTGGCTGAATGGAAGCGACAATCCTCCGCCGCCTGATGTGGAGCAGACGTATTTGGACGTGGAGAAGGAATTGCTGTGGCCGAATCCCGTAGTCTCTTCAGCTACGGGCAAGCCGACCAGCGTCACCGGAAGCAGCGGTGTGAAGATGTCGGGGCCGTACGAGTACATAGCTCCGAGCTATTGGGAGGGCGACACGCCACAAGGCCAACCGGGACGCCGTTTGTGCAACCCCGGCGGCTGCGGCGGAGGCTACGGTTTCAATACTGAGACCAGCATGGGGCCAGCGGTGCCTCCGGTCGAGAGCATCGTGAAGATGGTGGGCAAAGATCATTTGTGGCCGGTCGACGACGTGTGGAATTTCCACGCCGGGGGCGGAGAGTTTAAGACGATTGGAGTTTTCACCGAGGCGCTCAACAATCGCTATGGGAAATCTGACAACGTCGAGGATTTCGCGCTGAAGTCTCAACTGCAGACCTACGAAGGCGTACGCGCCATGTACGAAGCGTACAGCCGCAACAAGTATCAGGCGACGGGCGTGATTCAGTGGATGCTGAACAACGCCTGGCCGTCGATGATCTGGCACCTCTACGACTACTATCTGCGCCCGGCGGGGGGATACTTCGGCGCCAAGCGAGCCATGGAGCCATTGCATCCAATCTACGGCTACGACGATCACTCGATCTGGGTGGTGAGCAGCCAGTATGAGGATGCCAGGGGGCTGAAGCTCATCACCAAGGTGTACAACCTCGACATGACCGAGAAGTTTTCACAAAAAAATGCGGTGGACGCACCGGCGGACAGCACAACGAAGGTTTTCACGCTGCCCGACATTTCTGATCTAAGTCCGACCCACTTCCTCGTTCTAAGTCTGGAAAACGCGGCCGGGAAAGTTGTGGGATCAAATTTCTACTGGCTCTCGACCAAAGCGGAGACGATCGATTGGGCGAAATCGACCTGGTACATGACGCCCACTGAATCCTACGCGGACTTTACCGCGTTGTCACAGTTGCCAAAAGTTAAGCTGAAGGTTACAGAGCACAGCGAGCGCATGGGCGACGAAGAAGTCACGCATGTCACGCTGGAGAATCCGAGCCAGAGTTTGGCATTCTTCGTGCGCCTGAAAGTCACCAAGGGCGCGAAGGGCGAGGAGGTCCTGCCGGTGATCTGGGAGGACAACTACATTTCCCTGCTGCCGGGGGAGAAGCGGGAGGTCTCGGCGACGTACCGGGCAAGTGAGTTGGGAACGGCGAAACCGATGGTTGAAGTGAGCGGGTGGAACGTGGAGCCGTGAAGATTTGAAGAATTGGGAATTGTGGAATCGCTAAGTGAGGAATTGAATGCCGCAGGCAATCTGCGCGGTTTTTCAAATTAGATATTTGCTCCATCCCATCAAACGTGTTCCGAGACGGAGAGAATGTTCCCGTCTGGATCTTTGAACCACGCGACCTTGTCGCCGCCAGGAGCAGTCCAGATCCCGAGTTCGTCCTGCTTGAAAAATCCAAAACGTTCGAGGTGCACGCCTCTGGCTTGGAGCTGCGCCACTACTTTTTCGATCTCTTTGACCTGCCAACCCAGAATCGTGAATTGTGCTGGCGTGAACTGCGGCACTTTCACCACTCGCACCATGATCCCATTCGCATCGAAGACAAGAGCAAATCCGTCATCCTTGACGAACCGCAGTCCCAGTACGCCTTCATAGAAGGCTCGTGCTTTGTCCGAGTCTTTGATCGGAATAAAAGCAAGGATGTTGGCTGAGCCGAGCATACGCCTCTATTTCACTGCTCCTCTTCGGGCGGCAACTCAAAACTGATCAAGTTCCCGCGAAAGCCTCGCGTCTTCCATGCTCCGAAGATAATGCCGACGGCCATCCAGATCGCGCCGAAGATCCGTGCCTTGCCGCTGAGATTCCACCATAGCAAGCCGCAGACGAAGAAGCCGAGGATAGGTGGCAGCAGATTGCTAACCTTCTTCTCCTTCTCGCGAACATAGTATCGGACAAAGGCCGCAGCGTTGACGCCCATGAATGCGATCAAGGCGCCGAAGTTCAGCAGATTCGCGCCGAGCTCGTAGCCCGTGGCGGCTCCCGCAACGGCCGGGAGCACAAATGCACCTGCCAGAGCCAACCCGCCCACAAAAAGTACGTTATTTCGTGGCACATGGCGTTTGGGATCAATGGCGCCGAAGAACGAGCGCGGCAAGGCATTGCTGCGTCCCATACCGTAGAGCAGGCGGGCGGCGCCGATCTGCGCNATCCGGAACCGAAGTTGGCCACCACCAGCGTGAATCCTACGATCGCGAACAGGGGTTGCCACGCGCGGCCGGCCACAAACGTGAAAGCCGTATCAACATTGGGATAAGGCTCGGAGGCCGGCCATATCAACTGCGCCGCGTATACTTCGATCGCCGAGAGGATGCCGATGACAAGACAAGTGAGAACCGTGGCCAGCAGAATGTTGCGCCGAGGATTCTCGGCCTCTTCGGAAAGAGTTGAGATTCCGTCGAAACCGATGTAGGTCAGCACGGCGATCGAGGTTCCGCCCAGTACCGCACGCGCGTCCCACGCTTGCGGATCGTAGAAAGGACGCGTAAAGAAACCTGCTCCGTCATGCGGGTGCCCGAAGATGTAGCGGGCCGCGGCAACAAAAAAGATCGCAATCACCACGCCCATGGCGGCCGCCAGCCCCGTGTTCACGCGGGCCGATGTCTTAATTCCCTGCACGTTGAGCGCAGTGAAAACCACGGCAAAGAACACAGCCCATGCTCCGTAGGAGACGCCGGGGGCAAAAACGTGTGCCTGCTGGCTGATCCAGATAATGCAGATCATCGGATTGAGCATGTAATCCATAGCCATGCTCCATCCAGTGACGTAACCGAGCGCGGGATTGATCTCCTGGCCGACATAGGTGAAAGCCGAGCCAGCGCTGGGATAGGCGCGGGCCATGCGGCCGTAGCTGATGGCGGTCAGCAGCATCGCCACCATGGCAATCAGAATCGTGGTGACGGCGTGGCCGTTTCCGCGATGGCTGAGCACGCCGAACACCGACATGGGCGCCACCGGCTGAATCACGATCACGCCGTAGAGGATCAAGTCCCAGAGAGTGAGCGTGCGGCGCAAGCGCGGAGAGGAAGATAGCGGAAGGGCAGAGGCAGTTTCCATTGGTTGGGTTATTGGATTATGACCAAGGCACGTATGTCAAACAATTGTGGTGCACGATCTCACGCAGCGAAATGTGGTCAACGTCGGCTGTAGTCGAACCAGTATCCACGCTGCTCGTTGCCTGACATGTGGCGCGTGTTGTATTCCAGCAGATAGTTTACGTGGTCGTCGTCCAGGGGAAAGGATTTCCTTGACGAATACGGATACCCGCCCATGCTGAGGAATGGAAGCGGTGCGACGTAGTTGCCTTCGGCGGCGTAGAAGTCCATGTCTTTCTCGTAGCCGTTTGCAGCAAAGAAGTAGTCGCGCACCCAGCCTTTGGGCAGGGCGGGCAGATTCGAGGGATCGAAGTCGAGGCGGACTTCGTCTCCCGATCCGAACACAACGAGCTCGTCGTCGGTCGCGGTGAGCAAGGGCAGAACGTCGCCGTAGCGGGTGTAGGTTCCGGCAGGGCGCGTGTAGGGACCTGTCGCGCTCGCCTTTTCGTAAATGTAGTTGACGTTGCCGGGCGGCGTGCCTTCGATCTTGAAGGGGAAGCCGTGGTGCTCGAGGTCGGCGGTAAGGAGGGAAATCGGCGTGAGGCGATACTCGCTCTGACGCTGCCNGGGCGTCGCCCGGCTGGACGGCCGAGGGCGGCCGTCCCCACATGGACCGTTGCACCGGCCCAGCGATTGCAGTCTGCTCTGTCCGGTCGATCAGGATGCTGTCCCAGTAAATCTGCAGATTGGTGGTGATGCGGATCTTCTGCGTTCCTCGCGGCAACTTGCCAGTCAGATCAGCAGTCATGGTGCGCGGAGCACCGGCGGGGAAACCCATGTCGTCGACGACACGCATCCACTTTCCTTTCGCGCCTTTATCATCAGGAACCAGCGCTTCGACGTAGGGAGCGATCGCCTGGATTCCAGCCTGCGAGGCGGCGTACATGCTGTTCGCAGAGAAGTATTCGACTTCACCATGCAAAAGAAGCCACAGCGGTCCGCCTTGATACGGGTCGCCCAAGTCAAGCGTGAGGGTGTGAGGTTGCGCGAAGCCGAGAAATTGTGTGAGCGCGAAATCAGCGAAATAGCGATGCGCCAAAAGATCAGGGAGCACGTTGTGGCCGTGGTCCTCCCGGGCGCCGGCTGGCGGCTTGGCATCGCGGCTCACTACGACCTTGAAGTCGGGATAGGGAGGGTTCGAGGCGAAATATTCGTTGGGAAAAACCTCGAGGTCAGCGGGATGATCTACCGCGAACAGTCGCACTTGATCGAGGTAGACGGCTTCTTCGAGCGGCTCCATGAAGCGGAAGCTTAGAACCGTCGCTGGTCGTTGGTCGTCGGTCGTTGGCCGTTGGTCGTTCCCACTTCTCGCAAATGCGGCGAGAGGTGGGGCACCCACGTTTTGGTTTTCTGTGGGGTGGCCCACTTCTCCCCGGTTTTGGGAGAAGTGGGGGTTTCCCTTCTCACGAACCAGTCCCGTCGGAATCTTGATCCACTCCACGGGACGAGGAATGTCGCGTTGGCCGGGACCCACCCAGTGCCCGACGACGCCGGCGCCCAGCATGTCGGCGACGAATTGGTAGCGTTGGCCGTTCCAGACGAATAGCGTGGGGCACGAGCTGCCGCGGCGGTCGAGTTCGAGAAAATCCTGCTGTTTGTCCCCCGCGACATTGATCTCATCCTGCAAAACGCCGGTCGGCCATAGCATGCGCACGATGTCGGCTTCTTTAGCGTCACCGAGGCCGACAGTGAGATAGGGCGAGTTCTGCCCGAGATAGCCGTTCGAGCCATAGATCTCAAACTTTTGGCGGTTTCCGCCGGCGAAGACTTCGACCTTGGTACCGATGGCGGACTTATTGTCGTTCAATCCCTTGAGCGCGAGGCGCAGCCAGTGATTCTGATTGCCGCCCTCGTTGCGCAAGAGCACCGCGGGGCCGTGATTCTGCGTGATGAGCAGGTCGACCGCGCCGTCGTTGTCATAGTCGCCGGTGATGATGGCGCGAGGGGCCTCGAGATGAATCTTGTCGAGGCCGACGTCGGCGGTGACGTCTTCGAATCCGTCGGGTCCGAGGTTGCGGAAGAGTTTGATTTCTCCCTTGCCGTCTTTGGTCTCGCCGACCGCAACGAGGTCAACCCATCCGTCGTTGTCGTAGTCGAAAGCAGCAACGCCATAGGCGCGGACCCAGTTGGTTTCGGGGAGTTTCACTTGTTCGAAGGATTTGCCGTGATTGTTGCGCCAGAGGGTGAGGCCGGGCGCAGACATGTGCGTGAAGGCTAAATCCATCCAGCCATCGTGATCAAAGTCGAGGGCAGCAACACCTTGAGTAAACTTAGGAACGCTCAAATCCCAGGGCAGTCCTTGGAACATTCCCTCACGAGGATTCAGCAATATCTCAGGAGTGTCGGCGATACACGTCGTGACCAGATCCACCGCTCGGTCGTTGTTGATATCCGAGCCAAGCGTGTTGCCGCTGCACATGACAGCGCCCTCTTTCGAAAAGATCTTTTCCCGTGTTACCAGCGTGAACGTGCCATTGCCGTTGTTACGCCAGAGGGCGGTTGAACCGCCGACAAATAAATCGAGATCGCCGTCATGGTCATAGTCCACAAGAGAAAGTCCAAAAATCAACCCCTCGCCTGTCAATCCCGCTGTACCCGTGACATCTTTGAACGTTCCGTTGTGTTCGTTGTGCAAAAGTACCACGCCCCCGCCGGAGGCAATTGCCAAGTCCGCGAAGCCGTCATTGTCGTAGTCACCAGAGGTGCATCCGAGCGCGTGTGATTTTGGATCGAGACCGGCCTTGGCCGTTACATCCTCAAACCGCCCGTTGCCGACGTTGTGATAGAGTGACATGCCTCCTAGGGCGCCGTTGTCGGGCAAGAAGAGATCGATCCGGCCGTCATTGTCATAGTCAAGAAAACACGCGCCAGAACCAAGCGCGACCTCCCGTTCGCCCACCTTTATCTGCCCGATCGCCTGCGTGACAATCCCCGCTTCCTTCGTCACATCCACAAACTTCACTTTGATCTGCGCGGGCGGCTTGAGCACGTATGCCGGCGATTCCACCGCGCGCGAGTACCGGCCCT
>OCOJ01051779.1_pt2 | contig 17893 bp, 17 predicted proteins | sample 1539251 | NCBI WGS metagenome assembly OCOJ01 (sample SAMN01911457, study PRJEB22624) | soil metagenome | biome: Soil | place: Malaysia | collected 2012-04-30 | depth RA_metagenome m | reverse complement strand
GTAGTAGACCACGGGAATCCCATCGGGCCAATCAGCAGGGCGGAAGCTGTCCAGCCCGTGCACTTCTGCCTGCCAGCGGCGATAGGTGAGCATGCTAAGGACATTCGGCACCTCGAGTGGATTATCCAGCCTGCGGTTCTCTACGTCCGGCTGGCCCAGAATCACGAGCGGCGCGCCTGGCTTCGACTCGAACAGCCCTTCCATGGCGGCCAGTGTGGCCGGTTGATTCTCCGCCACCAGCCGGCCCTGCGCGTCGCCCGTGGGAANACATCTGCGCGAGCGACGCAATGAGCCCGACAATTACTCCCAGGCGCACAAACGTCCTCGCGTAGCTTTCGTGCTTCGCGGAGAGCATGTAGTACGCGCCGATGGCGGCCATCACAAAGCTGGCCGTGATAACCGATCCCGACATGGTGTGCGCGTACTGCCAGAGCGCCCAGGGATTCAGCAGCAGGCTCCAGAAGCTGGAAAGCAGGATTTCCCCGTTTGCTCCCATCGCGTACCCGACGGGATGCTGCATCCAGGCATCCGTAGCGACAATCAGGAAGCCGGAGGCCCAGGAGCCGAGAAACACCATCAGCGAAGCGAACCAGTGCCCTCGCTGGCCCAGTCGCTTCTCCCCGAACAGCAGTAGCCCCAGAAAGCTGGATTCCAGGAAAAAGGAAAACACGCCCTCCATCGCGAGGGTCTGACCGATAACGCCACCGGCTGCGCGCGAAAACTGCGCCCAGTTGGTTCCGAACTGGAACTCCATGGGGATCCCGGTGACTACTCCGAGGGCGAAATTAATTCCGAAAACGCGCACCCAGAAGCGCACTGCGCGGTTGTNGCGCCCAGTTGGTTCCGAACTGGAACTCCATGGGGATCCCAGTGACTACGCCGAGGGCGAAATTGATTCCGAAAACGCGCGCCCAGAAGCGCACTGCGCGGTTGTAGTGTTCGTCGCCATTGCGCAGCGCCATGCTTTTCAATACAAAAATCAGGAGCGCAAGCCCCATGGTGAGCTGCGGGAACAGGTAGTGGAATGTAACCGTAAACGCGAACTGCAGGCGGTGAAGGGTTAGCGCTTCCCCCATCGTGTCGCTCCTTCCGTTCCAGCCGGTCTCAAACGGGCGAGGAATTCGCCACGCGGCGTCGCCGGCCCGGGCCAGTCCGGCTGCGCTGTCACCACTTCTGTTGGGCNCATGAGTCTCCACCTCAAACCAGGCGGGGTCTTGATAATCGAACCTTGGATAACGCCACGCAACTTCAAGAGCGGAACGATAAATGTCGTCACTGCGAAAAAACCTGAACTCAGGCTAGTACGAGTTGGGAGATCGACAGCTCGCGGACCTGGTCGGAAGCGTAGGCGCCCTGCCACCAGGAAGACCGGTGGGCCAGCAGCGCAATGGCGTGCTTCCTGGATTTTTCATGACTGGCGTCTTCGGTCAGCTCCTCGTAGCGGCCCAGCACCACCACGCTCTTCCACTCCGAGGGACTGCGGATCTCGTCCGCCTGCACGCACACAAGCGGATTCAAGCGCATCCATTCGATCTTGCGGCCCAAAGTGGCGAACCCGAACAGGCAATCGCCTTCAGTGGCGAAGTAAATGGGCACGATGTAGGGCTGATTCTCGCGCGCGCACCCCAGCCGGCCGGAGCCCTGGCGCACGAGCAGCTCGCGGCATTCGTGGCCGTTCATCTCCGTGATGCGCATACACACCTCCACCGGGGCGCCGCGAGCCCTTCGATGGAGCGCCGGCAGCAAGGGCCCCCGCGCCTCCGTACTCCGATGGCGAGCGCAGAGCGATAGCTACTTCTTCTGCAGCTCGCGGATGTAAGCGACGAGGGCCTTGACCTGATCGTCGCTCACGCCCTTCTTCGAGAAGGCATGCGTCGGTTTCTTCTCTTTGCCTCCGTTGGCGATCATGTCGGTCAGGTCCGCGTCGGATTTCTTCTTGGCCTCGTCGGAAGTCAGGCTGGGCGCCTTCAGCGCGGGCTTTCCTTCCCCGTTGGGCCCGTGACACATCGCGCACTTTGCCTTGAACAGGGCTGCGCCGTCCTCCGCCGCGCGCGAAGTCCGCGGCGTAAAGACCAGCACCGCCGCTGCCACTGCAAGAATTGCCGTTCCGAACATCTTGCTTTTCATCGTTGTGTGCTCCTTTCGGTTTACTGCGTCCTCTCGAACTCGCGCTCAGCAGGCTGGGGACATCGCGGTGCTTCCGGCCCGCAGAGCGCGCCTATCCTTTCGTCCAAGGCTCCTAGGGAGCCACGCCCGGCTTGTGCGGCTCCGCATCCGGCTTTTTCCGCTCCCTCCCAGCGCGCTCTCTCTCCTGGCCATCCTTCTCTGTGCCCTCCGCGAGTTTGCGCAGCTCCGCATAGTACTCCGGCCGCGTGTGGCGCAAATGATCGCCGGAAGCCATGCCGGTGAGCCAGGCGCGATCCATGGGATAGACATCCGGATCGAAAATGACAGTGTACATGTGCCAGATGAGAATGGAGAAGGTGGCCAGAATGGCCTCGTAATAGTGCAGTGCCGTGGCCGCATCGGAGAACCACTTGGGAAAATGGCGCAGCGCAAAATTATTGAACCACAGTGTGAACCCCGTGGCGGCCATGATTGCCGTGCCCCAGAGAAAGGCGAGGTACTCGATTTTCTCCACGTAGTTGAACTTGCCGAACGTGGGAGGCGAATCCGCGAACCCGAGGTTGTAGGCAAGCATGCGCACCAGCCCCCGCGCGTCGGCCAGTCCCGGCATCATTTGAGGCAGGATAACGCGGTCGCGCCGCACGAGCACGAGGTGCACCACGTGGTAGGCAAGCGAGGCGATCAGAACCACGCCCGCGACCCGATGGACCAGTCCGCGGAAAGCGATCGTGCCTTCCCACTGCAGCAGCGGGCGCGCCCACCAGCTTTCCGGGAACTTCAGGGCAAACCCGGTAACGACCAGCACGGGAAAACTGGCCACCACGAGCCAGTGCGCGATGCGGAAGTGCAGGTTCATTCGCGGAAGCGTTTCGCCGCTCTCCGCGCGCGGAGCCGCGCGGCGCAACTTCTTCAGGAAATCCAGGAAGTGGTGCAGGAACATGAAGCCCACGGCGAAGGGAATCAGCGACCAGTAGAGCAGACGAATCCACCGCACCACGATGGGTTCGTTCGCGGTTCTCGGGGCCACGTGCACCGGCCCAATAGCGAATCGTGCGCCCGCGCCGGGATGGCATTTCCCGCAGGTATTCCCCAGATTGGCAGGATTGATTGTGGAGCGGGGATCGCTCGAAGGCAGAATGTTGTGGACCCCGTGGCAGGAGGCGCAGTTGGCCACCGTCTGGCCTCCGGCTCGGGATTCCAGGCCATGGTAGCTGTCCGCATAAGTGGGTACGCGGTCCTCGGGAAGGCTGTAGCGCGCGTCCAGCAGTTCATTCCCGTGGCAGCGGCCGCAGGTGACCGTGGAGACGCGCGCGGGATTCACCAGCGACTGCGCTTCTTGCGGCGCGAGGATGCGATGCTCGCCGTGGCAATCCGTGCACACCGGGGCGTCCCGGGAGCCGCGCGCCGCGGCCTGCCCGTGGATGCTCTGCGCATAGATCTGCTCGACAGAGGAGTGGCAGGTGGCGCACGTCTTCGGGACGTTCCAGTGATTGATTCTGGAGCGGCTGTCCTCATTCGGATAAATCGCGTGGCTGCCGTGGCAATCCGTGCAGCTTGCCGCCGCGGAATTTCCCATCGCCACCGCACGCCCGTGTACGCTCAATCGGTAGGCCTCCACCGGATGCGCGTAGGGAATCTGGTGCCGGGACTGGAACTCCGGATTGGAGTGGCACGCGCCGCACGTGTCCGGCAGATTCTTCTTCGCCACGGACGAATTCGCGTCGCCCACAGGAGGGATGCGGTGCACAGGCCCGTGGCAGGACTGGCATTTGGGGCTCTCACGGTCGCCGTTCTTCGCCGCGGCGCCGTGAATGCTGGATTGAAGGTCTTTCACCTCCTCGGCATGGCACTCCGCGCACTTCGCCGGCTCGGTCTTGGCTGCCAGGCCGATTTCGTGGACCTTTCCATGGCAAGAGGAGCAGGCTGCCTCACCGAGTGCCTGATGCACGCTCTTGGGCACCCGCGAGGCTTCTTCCGCATGGCACGTCGAGCACTTCACTTTCGCCCGCTTGGCAGGATGCGGAAAGTCCTTGATGTTGGTATGGCAGTCCTGGCAGCCCAGATTCCCGTGCGCGCTCGCGGCGTGCTTCCCGGGATCGATGGAAATGTCTTTGCCCGCTTCCGACTTCATCCTCGCCTGGCCATGGCAGGCGAGGCAGGCCTCATCCTGCTTGAGCGGCGCGGCCTGCTTTCCTCCCCGTCCGGCGGCTTGCGCGCTGCAAATCACAAATACGAACGCAAGCAACAGCGTGGCGGGCACGGCCTCCCGTGCCCTCGGATTGGAATATCGCGTCCGCACCGCAAATCCTCCGCTACCGGTACGTGAACAGCATGGCGTAAACGATCCAAAGCACGATTCCGAATCCCACCGACAGCGCGGTCCAGGCGAAGACGCGGATCGCCCGGATGACGATCGGCGGATAGGCCTCTTCCAGTTTTTCCTGGAGCTTGCCCGAGGCCACCAGGGCTTCGTACTCCAGCGGCTTGTCCCGTTTCAACTCTGCCACCGGCATGCGGCCGGNCCGGTAAAAATCGTGATGTCCATCGGAAACTTTTCCGGACGCAGGTGCGTGTTGAAAAAGTGCACGGTGAAAATAAAACCGGTGGCCAGCAGCGCCTCGTCGCTGTGGATGATGGTGGCGACGTTGATGGACCAGCCGGGCAGAAAGCGCGTGAAAAATACCGGAAACCACAGCGTAAGGCCCGTGGATCCAATGATGGCGATTCCCCAGAACACGGCGAAGTAATCGAATTTCTCCCAATACGTCCAGCGGCCGTAAGCCGGGCGCCGCCCCAGGCCCACGAACCATTTCACCGTGGCCGCCAGGTCGGAAAAATCCTTGCCCGTGGGGAGCATGGTCCCCGGCCCCAGGAGCAGGGACCGCCAGGAACCATGTTCGCGCCGTTTGGATTGAAAGAGATCAATTAAGTGGGCAACAAAAACGCCGAACATCAGCACGGCTGCGGAACGGTGGATGTACCCCGCGGTCTCGAATCCCCCCAGCATGCGGGAGAGCACCGCCGCCCATCCCGTATAGGAAAACTTCAAGCTCAGCCCCGTGAGCGCCAGGCTCATAAAGCTGACGATCATGCACGCGTGCAGGATGCGGTGCAGCCGGGTGAACCGCACGTACTGGCGTTTTTCGAGCCCGCCGTCAGTCATCGGCGCTCTCCTTGGCCGGCGATGCCCCCGGTGCGGGCGGAACGTCTGTCTCCGCTTGGGCAAGCGCCGCCGCCTCGGCGGCGCGCAGCTCGCGGCGCATTTCGAGGGCGCGCGGCAGCCACAGCAGGGTGTGCAGGCCGCTGACCACGAATGTCCCCACGAGCAAGGCGGTCATCCCCCAGAAGGCGAAAAACAGGAAGGGATATTTGCGCGGATCGTGGTGCGTGGCATGCGTCAGGTAGCCGGCAAACCGCCGCGTGGCTCCCGCGTGGCACTTCTCGCACGTAGCCACCACATTGGCCCGGCTCAGGTGCGATCGCGGATCGGTCGGCGGCAGAATGTCGTGCGCGCCATGGCAGTCCCAGCATTTCGCCGTCTTCGCGTATCCCAGCCGCGACACCTTCCCGTGATAGGTATCGAAATAGGCCTCGGCGAGCTGCTCGTGGCAACGCCCGCACTTGGAGATGATATCCAGCCGGAAGGCGTCCTGATCGGTGCGGCGGATGGAATGCGCGGTGTGGCAGTCGTTGCACACCGGCAGCTCTTTCGCGGATTTGGACACGCGTTTCGAGTGAATGCTGCTTTCAAACTGCTCTTCAATCCCGTGGTGGCACTGCCCGCAGGTCACCGGCACATTGCTCACATTCACGCTCGACTCGGGGTCCGTGTGGGGCAGGACGCGATGTGCCGTATGGCAACTCGTGCACGTGGCCGTTACCGTCAGTCCGCTCCTCAGCAGGCCTTTCCCGTGAATGCTCTCCGTGTAGTGTTTGACGATTTCATGCTGCCGTCCTGTATAGCGCACCGCGGCTTTCTGCCCTTCACGGTGGCAGGTTCCGCACAGTTGCGGCACGTTGGTGGGAAATGTCGCCGATTGGGGATTCGCCTTGCCCAGCACCCCGTGCGTGCCATGACACTCCTTGCAGGAGGGCGCATTGGGGTCGTTCTTCGTCAGGAGCTGGCCGTGCATGCTGCGCAGATACTGCCGTCCGATTTCATCGTGACAGGACGAGCAGTCCACCGGCCGGGTGATCGTTTCGCAGGGCCGCACGTGGGAGGCGTTCACCTGCGAATGGCACTGGCTGCACGCCACTTTCGCGTGGCGCGAGTCGAGCAGCTCCCCGGCGCGCACATAGAGGGAGGCTCCGTCCCGCGCGCGCTTCAGCCGTTCGTTGCCGTGGCAGCGCATGCAGTCCGCATCGGCCATGCCCTGCGTATAGAACACTTTTCTGATCTTGTGCGGCTGGTGGCAATCCACGCATGCGGGCAGCACGTTGGCTTCTTTCTCCCACAGCGCGCCCTTGATGATCTTGCGGTGCACGGTCTCGATCTGGGCGTGGCACTTCGTGCAGGTCTTGGCGATGTTCCGCCGGGCGATCGAAGAGGCCGGATCCGTATGCGGCAAAATCAGGTGCGCCGTGTGGCAGCTCGCGCACGTCGGAGCAACGATCAGGCCCTTCTTGAGCAGGCCCTCGCCGTGAATGCTTTCCGAGTAGTTCTCCAGGATCTTGTCTTGCGGGATGGGCCGGTTCACCTGCACGGGAGTTCCTTCCCGGTGGCACTTGCCGCACACGAACGGGATCTTCAGGGGAGCGAGCGCGGAGCGCGCATCCTTCACCGGCAGGATGTCGTGATTTCCGTGGCAGTCCACGCAGCGCGGCGCCAGCGGGTCGCCGCGCGCGCTGGCTTTCCCGTGCAGCGAGCGGGCGTACTGTTCTTGCTCCGCGGAATGGCACGTCCCGCACTTCACCTTGGCCAGCGGAGTGTCGTGCGGCAGCTCTTTCCCCTCCAGGTCCGCGTGGCACCCCGTGCACCCCATGCTGCCGTGCACCGAAGGGGAGAACCTCTTGGCGTCCACGAACAGCGAAACCGTCTTGCCGCCCCGCGTGGTTGTCAGGCTCTTTTCCCCATGGCAAGCCAGGCACTCCTCGCCCGGCTGGGAAGGCGGGGACGGATTGTCGCGACCGGCCCTCTTGGCGGAGAGAAGCGAGGAACCGCAAAGCAGGAGCAGCGCAGCGAGAATAGCGCTGCCCGTCCACCTCGAACTCGGTCCTGCTCTCATTTCCGGTCCCTTCGGACCTCATCCACTGTCTACTTCATGCCTAGATCCGCCAGCACTTTCGGATTTTGCTCATCCACTGCCAGGAGCGTGTGGCAGGCGGAGCAATCGTTGGTGATGGTCTCGCCGTCCGCGCTCGTGTGGCTGCCGTCGTGGCAGCGGAAGCATCCGGGAGATTCGTTGTGTCCCAGGTTGTTGGGGTGTGTGCCCCAGCCCACGCGCATGGACGGGAAAACGTTTCTCGTGTAGATGGCTGCAATCTCTTCGGCCGATTGCTGCACCAGCGCCCGCCGCGTGGCATATACCGGCGGATAGTTGGTTCGATAAAATTCGTCCAGACCCTGGATGATCCCCTGCCGCGCTGTGTCGCGGTCCGTATAATTCGCTTTGAGCAGCTCCACGGCCTTTTTCTTCACGAACGGCAGTTCGGGACTGATCTGGCCCGTGGCCATCTGCTTGTCCACCGCGCTCTCCGGCATTTCGAATGTGTGCGTCGGGCGGTTGTGGCAATCCACGCAGTCCATTTCGCGGTGCTCGCCTTTGGCCAACTGCTCGGGCGTGGTCTTGATGTCCGTGGAAACGAAGGTGACCGTTTTCCCCGTGTCGGTGACGTAGTTGACCACGGGGATGATCATGCGCTCCGGGTCGATGGAGATGTAATGGATGCGCGACCCCGTCTCCAGATGCCGCCCGTGGATTCCCACGCGGCCTTGCCACGTGACTCCGCCCACCTTCAGCACCAGCACGCTCGTCTGCGGCGTGTTCTTCTCGTCGTCCTGGAACCTCTCCCGGACCACAAATTTGTCTCCGGTAAACCGTTGAGGCCAGTGGCACTGTTCGCAGGTCTCGCGCGCCGGGCGCAGGTACTTCACCGGCGAAGGGATCGGCCGTGAATACGTATGAAACGCCACGGCAAACAACTGCCGCGTCCCGGAAAGCTTCGAGCGGACGAACCACGAGGCGCCCGGGCCGATGTGACACGCCACGCATTCCACCCGCGAGTGCGGCGAATTCTGGTAGGCCGTGAATTCCGGCGTCATCACCGTGTGGCAGGTCTGCCCGCAGAATTCCGTGGAATCCATGTAGCTGACGCTCTTATAGGAAGCCGTACCCAGGAGAATGAAATTCACAACGGTCGCCGCACCTACAAACCAGAATCCCCGGCGCACCACCGCGTTGCTGAAGTCCACCTGCGGGTATTCCTGCACGATCTCCCCGCGCGCGATCATCGCTCTGCGCCTCAGCCACATTCCCACGGGGATCAGCAAGAGCCCGAGGACAAACACGCCCGGCAAGGTGAGAAAGATCAAAATGCCCAGATATGGGTGCGGCGGACCGGGCAGGAAAACGAAGTAGAACCAGAATGCAATCAAGGTGATGGCGGAGCTCGTGGTGAGCATCACCCCCACGAGCGACGTAGGATTTTGGGAAAGATAGAAGACTGGCCGGATCCACCGCCGGAGCGTGCCGGGAGCTTTCATGGGAGAGGACCTCGGGCCACAGGTGACATTTTACGAGGCCGTCCCCGAAGTGGATTGTGGCTTCTGTTCGATGAGCCGGATGTAAGCGCGCAGGCCCACCAGCACGATCAGAATCGCAACCACCGAAATCCCTAGCCCCACCCGGCGGTAATTCCGCTCGCGCAGCGCTTCATGGCCCGCTTGCAGGTCCTTGGCGGCCACGCTCAGCCCGGCCTGCACGTCCTGGTCCACCAGCTCTTTGCGGAAACTGTGAATGGTCACGCGCGCTTTGGTGAGCGCATCTCGCGCCTGATCCTGCGCCAGCCGCGCCTCGCTCACTTCCATCCCCGATGATTCCGCCACCGTAAGCACACGATCTGCGTCCTTGATGGCGGCGTCCAGGTGCGTCAAATCCCCGAGGATGGCAGCCGTCGCGCGGTCGCAGCGGTCGCCCGGGCTATGGCAACGGGAACACACGCCCTCGGGGCCCGTGCTCAGCATGGCGTCCGAGGGATGCATCACCCCGTGATTGCTGTGGCACACCACGCACCCAGGCAGGCCCGCCTTTTCAAACGCCGGTTTGTGAGAACTCTTGTCGAACATCTGCGATTGAAAAACGTGGCAGGTGGAACATACATTTTTCACCGAGCCCACGCCCGGCGGCGCTGCTCCGTGGTTTCCATGACACGTCGTGCACGTCGGCGCGCTCAGATCCCCGCGCACCACCATGGCGTCGTGATGCACGCTCCCGTTGTACTTGGAAAACTGGTCCGTGGGAATGTGGTAGGCCTTCATGTACTCCGCGTCGGAATGGCAGCGCGAACAGGTCTGCGCTACGTTCAATGGGTTCACCGTGGAGCGCGTATCGCTGGCCGGGCGAATCCCATGCACGCCGTGGCAGTCAATGCAGACAGCGACCTTCGTGTCCCCGTGGCCCAGCCGCTGGCCGTGCACGCTCGTCCGGTACTGCGCCAACTGGTCGGTGCGCAGCGAGGGGTTGTAGCGGCGCATGAAGGAGGCGTCGGAATGGCAGCGCCCGCAAAATTCCGGGATCTGTTTCCGGTCCGGCTTCCCGCGGAACCCTGCCTTCTTGCTCATGGCGTCCATGTCCGATTTGGTGGCATCGCCCCCGTGGCAACTGGCGCACGTCAATCCCTTCTGCGCGTGAATGTCGCTGGCGAATTGCTCTGCGGTCACTTGGAGCGGGGGGTCGAGCGACCCGTGGCAATCGAGGCAGGTGTTCTGCGCCTGCGCGAACGCCGTCCCGGCACTGAAAACCAGCCCCAGCAGCAGCCCGAGCGCCCGGTACCGCGTCTTATTTCGCAAGGTAGCCATACGCCGTCATCGCGAGCATATAGCCCAGCGCAAATATGCCCGCGCCCATGATGAATCGCCTTCCGCGTCCCCGGCCCAATTGGTCGAAAAACGGAAGCAGCAGCCAAACGGCCGCGGCCGCGCCGAAGACGAGGATGCCCACAACCTCGCCGTCCACAAACCACACTTTCGCTGGAATCTTCTTGAGCGTCTGAAACATGAACATGAAATACCACTCCGGCCGGATGCCCGCCGGAGCCGGCGCAAACGGGTCCGCCTTGCTGCCCAGGTCCCACGGGAGTATCGCCGCCAGGGCCCCCAGAACGCCGAGCGCGATGTACCAGGCCATCAGCTCGCGAAGGAAAAAGTTGGGGAAGAATTTCATCTGCCGGGCCTCGACCGGCGACGCCTTCCAGCGCGCCTCGACTCCCGGCGGGACGCTCATGCCGAAATACTGGACGAGCGCGAGATGCACCAGCACCAGCAGCGTCGTGATTCCCGGCAGCACCGCGACGTGAAACCCGAAGAAGCGCGTCAGCGTCGCCCCGGTCACGTCCTCGCCCCCGCGCAGAAACACCATCAAGCTGTGACCCACCACCGGCACCTGTCCGGTGATTTCCGTTCCCACCTTGGTGGCGAAGAACGCCAGCGTGTTCCAGGGCAGCAGGTAGCCGCTGAAACCGAAACCCAGGGCCAGGAACAGCAGCACCATGCCGCTCACCCAGGTCAGTTCGCGCGGCTTGCGGTACGCGCGCAGGAACACCACGCTGAACATGTGCGCGAATGCGGTGAGGATCATCAGGTTCGCCGACCAGGAGTGAATCGAGCGCACCAGCCACCCGAACTGCACTCGCGTCATGATGTACTGCACGCTCTCGAACGCTTCATTGGCCCCCGGCCGGTAGTACAACAGGAGCAGGATCCCCGTGCATACCTGGATCATGAACAGGAAGAGCGTGATCCCGCCCAGGAAATACCAGGGAGAGAGCTTGTGCACCGGCACCGTCTTTTTCTTCAGCGGCGCCACCAGTTCCGCCCAATGGAAGCGCTCGTCGAACCAGTCCCGGGTGCGCGTGCCCAAACTCACCTCAGGTCTCCCGTTTCCGGCTCACCACGACCTCGTCCCCCCGTACGTGGACCTGGAACACGTCGAGGGGACGGGGTGGCGGCCCGCTCACATTCCGCCCGGCCAGGTCGTAGAGGCCGTTGTGGCACGCGCACCAGATCTGGCGCAGGTCGGAGCGGTATTGAACCGTGCAGCTCAGATGCGTGCACACAGCCGATAGAGCGCGGTACTGGCCGTCCGCGGTCATCAGCAGCAGAGCGGGCCGCGTTCCAAATCGAAAAATCTTCGAGCCGTTGGGCCTCAGGTCGCCCACTTTCGCCGCCACCACCTCGTCGCCCCCCAAGTCCGCAACGGGTGGCGGGATGAGGTAGCGCAGCACGGGGTACACGAAGGAAGCGAGGGAGGCGAACAACCCGCCTCCCAGCAGGATCTCAACGATGCGGCGCCGCGGCGCCGTAGCGGAAGGGGCAGCCTGATTGTCCATGACAGTCCTCTAGCCCTGTCGCGAATCGAGCGCGGCGGCCGCGCGAGCCTCTGCTCCCAGGCCCCTGAGCTCAGGGGCCTGGGCATCAGGGCCAGAAAAATTCAGGTATCCGGACCGCTCGTTTCGGCGCCGTCGCTACGAAACTACTTCTTCTTGGCCAGTTCGCGGACGTACTTCACCAGGTCCTTGATCTGCGCGTCGGTTAGCTTGCCCTTGAAGGCGGTCATCTTGCCCTTGCCGTTTGTGGTGGACTCGATCAGCTGTGCGTCCGTCTTCTTCTGCACTTCGTCGGAGCGCAGGTCGGTGACCTTCATGGCCTTGCCGGTGGGTGTGTTGCCGCTCCCGTCGGGTCCATGACACATGGCGCACTTGGTCTTATAGAGAGCCGCAGCGTCATCGGCCCGGACGGTGGGCAGAAATAGCAGGAATATGGCAAATACCAGAAACACGCCCAACGCACTGCGCAGCAGTTCACGATTCATGTAAACATCCTCCTTTTGGATTGGACGACCCATGGCAAGTCTCGAACCCCGGCCTCCTCGTTCGGCCGCTCCAGGAGGCTGCACGGAGGCCGGCTGCCCCTGGGAACGGTCATTCTGGAGTCCCGCCGAGTATGGATGGAGGGCCGAATGCCCGCTGTGACGTTCGTCACAATGCCATGTGTCGCATGCCCGCGCAAGCAGCCCGGGCGCAGAACACCCTCCGCCCGCCGGTCAGAAGGCGTAGCGCGCCGACAGCGTCACCGTGTTGCCCCGGAAATTCCGGGGCGCGAACATGTCCTGCGGGACGGCCGTGAAATCCTCGTGATAGCCGTAGTAATTCCAGTACGCCCGTCCCGTCCAGTTCTTGGAAAAGGCGTAATCCACGCCGCCCATCGGGCTGAGCCACAAGGAATTCAGCGGCCCGGGCTCCTGATTGGGGTTCAGGAACAGGGCGCTGCCGCTCGTGCCCGTGAAGCTCCCGCCCAGGTGCGTGGTGAGATGGTGCACGGGCTTCCACATTAAGTCGAATGCGCCGTAGTTCGACTTGTTCGTATAGACCGAGAGCTGCTCGACCAGGCCGGCCACGTTCACACACTTGTTGATCCCCGGCCCGGACGGCGTGCCCGGGTAGCAAACCAGAATCTGCGAGAACACGTCGTTGTAATCGTACGAGAAATCAATCGCCCAGCGCGGGCTGGGATCGAACGTGGCCGAGAAGCCGTAGGAACGGTCGTGTTGGAGGTTGTTGATCTGGGTGACGTTGTCGCGCCCCTCCCAGATGCGGATGGACCCGCTCAGGCTCATCCAGCTTTTCGGCTTGTAGACGCTGCGAACGCGGTATTCCTGCCACTGCCGCGGACTGATGCGCGTGAACACGTTGTCCGCGCTCATCAGTTCGGTGTCGAAGCTGATCCGCCAGTTCTGCACCGGCTTCACCCATATGCCGAACAACCCGGAATACTCGTTGATCAAAACTTGCCCGGGACTAAACGTGACTACAGGGGTGATGAATTCAAAAGCCCCGCGGCCGATGGCCGTGCACCCTGCCGGCAGTACCCCGCCGACCAGCGCGCATTCGCCCCGGTTGGCGTTGTTCGGAAAAAAGAAGTCCATGTTGTCCACGAACGAGTTGTCGTCAATGTCGCGGTGGCGGTAACGGAAGCCGGCTCGCGCGCCCAGCCGCGACGACACCTGGTAGTCCACCTCCGCCAGGTTGGTCGCGTCTTCCTGCTTGAGGAATCCCCCGTTCACGTCGAGCGACAGGTCTGCCGCGGAGCTTGAGTTATGGGCCGGGGTGCCCGCGGCTGATCCGGGCGGCCCGATGCACGTCACCGGGAGAGCGCTGGCCGGCGTAAACGTCATCGGCGAGGCCAGCAGATTGGGGGTAAAGAAGGAGCAGTCTGCGAAGCTGAAGTCCAACGGGTTATGGAAGTTCGAGTAGTGAAAGCTGTCCAGGAAGCTCCAATAGTCGGTGATGTGCCAGGTGATCCCGAAGTCTCCCGTGGCCGCCACGCGCTCGCCATCCACCTTTCCGCTGGTCTGCCCGTTGAACAGGTTGGTGCGCGATTCCCGCCCCAGCAGATCCTCGACGTACCCGAACTCATCCGCGTATCCGGCCGTGTAGTTGAACCGCGCGGAGATGTCCAGTTGTTTCCAGTAGCTCGATTGCAGGCTGATCTGCTCGGTGGGCGTGCCCGTGCGCACCCGTCCGTGCGTCAGGTAGTTCAGATACGCGCTGCAGGTCGGGTTTACCGTGCCCGCCGGAGCCGCGTTAAATGTGGCGCCGCAAGGCTGGCTGGCCGTCGAATTGAATGAGGCCCCCAGGTCCACCGGTGTGCCGTTGGAAAGCAGGAAGAGATTCTGCGGCAAGCCCCCGGCGGGTCGGAACCCGGGTTGTTGGAGCTGGTCTACGTCGCCCGTGTCGCCCTTGTAGTAGCTCCAGATCTCGTCGTAACTGATGTTGGTCCTGGGCAGCACGCGGTAGTCCACCCCGAATCGGTACGTATTGAGCGTCGTCTTGACGTCTTGGAAGAGCTCCTGCTCGGTGCCCTGGTGGATGGTCGTAAACGAAGGGCCTTCATTGATGTTGCGGGAATAACCGACCCGGAAGCGCACCTTGGACTGCGGCAGGAACAGCAGGTTGTAATCGCTCAGGTAGCGCCGTGTGTCAAAAATATGCGGTGAACTAAACAGCACACAGCCGGTACAGGTGGAGCTGGCCAGCGGCCCGAACCCGGCGGGCCCGTTGGCGAAGCCGTTGGTGGGGTTCAAGGGGTTGGCGAGCAGCGAGTAGTCCCAAAAATTCTCGTCCCGCCGAAGCAGCACGTCGAAGTCGTACCACTTGTTTTTGTTGATGCGCAGCCGCGTCACGTCGTTGGGGTCGCCGCCATACCCGTAGCTGTTCAGATACAAGTGGTCGAACAAGCTCCCGTGATTGTCCAGGGAGCGCATCTCCGTAGTGAAACCCAGCAGCCGCATTCCCTGCTGCAGGTTCACAAACGTCTTATACAAATCTCCATTCCCGGAAATGCTGTCGATGCGGCCGCCCACCTCCATGGACTGCTTGATGTTGTACTCCTGGCCGTTGATTCCTTCGAGCGGCTGCTCCTCCCAGTCCTGGGCGCGCGCCGCGGGGACCCAAGCCAGGAAGAGCGCTGTGGCCGCCAGCACGCCGAGCCAGGCCGCCGGCCGGGTTGAGCGAGTCTTGCCTTCCCTCAGTTCTTCGCCCATCACCTTCTCCCCTCCTATGGCTTGAAGAAAAACTGGTTCGTGTTCGAACCGTGAATCGCCGGGTGGCACAGCGTGCAGGCCTGATACTTCTGGGATTGGTTGTGAAACGTCGGAACCGTGGGCACCGAAGCGTCCACGGTGAACGAGTGGCACTCCAGGCACAGCAGGTTCACCTGGCTGCGCTTGAGCATTCTCGGATTGGACGAGCCGTGGGGAATATGGCAGGAGACGCAACCCTCGATCTTCACGGCCTCATGCTCGAACACGAACGGTCCGGCCTTGTCCGCGTGGCACTTAAAGCAGACGATGTCCTGCGTGGCCGAGGCGCGCAATTGGCGCGTCAGGAAGCCCCCATGCGGGTTGTGGCAGTCGGTGCATCTCACCAGTCCTTCGTTCACGCGATGGTGAAAGGTCCGGCTGAACTGCTGCTTGATTTCGATGTGGCAGCCGTAGCACAGCCGCGGCTGGCCTTCCCGCATCAGGAACTGGGTCTCTTTGGGGTGATGCGGGGAATGGCAATCCACGCAGCTAATGTTGTTCTGCACGTGCACCGAGCGGCTGAAGTTCGCGTGCTCCTCGCCATATTGATGGCACTTCAGGCAGCGATTGCTCACGTCTCGGGCCGAGGCATTCTTGAAGGTGAAGATTTTGGTTTTGTCGCCGCCACCCTCCACGTGCGCCTTGCCGGGCCCGTGGCACGCTTCGCAACCGTGATACTCAGGCCCTTTTTTCGTGTCCAGCGTGGTGACGTAGTGGCGCGACTCCTCAAAGGTCTTGTAGAAGCCCTTCGAGGGCATGTCCTCATGGCAGGTCTTGCAGGTTTCCGCCCCCACGTAGTCGGGGGATTCAGGCGCCGGCGCTGCCTTTTCTTGCGCCCAGCCACCCGCGCACGTGAGCGCGGAGACAACCAGCCAGGCGGCCACCAGCCCGCAATGAGGCACACTCCCGTGCTTCGCGGATTGTCCCATCTCCACCCCCCTGCAATATTCGTCCTGCCGCTGCCTGGCGCCCAAGCGGCAGTCACGAAAACGCGCCCACTATGGATTAAGGATACAAAAACCTGCCGTGACGTACATCACATTTCGATACGGCGACCGCCCCGGCCGTGTCGAACGGGTAAACCTAGCGTTCCACTAGCTCTTCGAGACCGGCTTTGTTCTTGATCAGAATGCTCGAGCCGTGCACCTCGACGAGTTGATTTTTCTTGAAGCTCGCGAACAAACGTGTCACCGTTTCCCGCGAACATCCGATCATCCCGGCGATTTCTTCGTGCGTCAGCGTCAGTGTCGCGCGTAGCGCCCCGCTGGGGTCCCGTCCGGCCACCGGCTGCAAGTCGAGCAGAAACCGCGCCAGCTTCTCCGCCGCGGAATGCGCCAGTCCCAGATAACGGACTTCCTGCGTCATTTCGTGGTAGATAAGGCTCAGCATTTCCGCCACTTTCAGCGCGGCGTCCCCGTGATCCCGCAGGAATTGCAGAAAGTCTTTCCGCGGGATGAAATTCGCCTGGATGGGCTCGAGCGCTTCGGCCGTCAGCTCGTAGCGCTGCCCGGAAATGGTGCCGGGCAGGCCCACGATTTCGCCCGCCTCCGCGACCCGTACGATCACAGATTTACCATCGGCAGCGGTGGCCGTCAGCTTTACTCGCCCGTTGCAAATGATGAACACGCCGCGCGGCTCCTGGCCTTCCACGAAGAGCACGGCGCCTCGGGGATACGTTGCCGAAGTGGAAATGGAATCGAGATCGGCCAGCGCCGAGGGTGGGAGATTGCAGAACAGCCGCTGCGTGTGCACCGGGCAGTTCAGACAACTGTCGATGACCTTCAGGCCATAGGGGGTTTTCATGGGTACGCCCCGCCCCATTATACGCCTCTTTATTCTGGGAATAACCAGCACGCCCTGAGGCATGGAGTTCCTCCAGGGAAGTCCCTTCGGGCGGCTTCCCTACTGCTGTGACAGCGTCACACGCCGCCCTGTCAGCTTCCCGTGAGCAAGGTCACCTAGCAGTGTGACCGCCGTCACAGCCGATTTTGCGACTCTGTTCGATAGTGCGTTGCGGGGAGGCACTTATGGAAAAGGATGAACGCGATCTTCTAGAAGTTCTGAAGTTCGAGCTGGATTTTCTCGAAAAAGGTGGCTACAGCCCGTCGCCGCGCGAGCCGCGCAAGAGAGGTTTCATCTTCGAGGACTCGCCTACGTGCATGAATTACGACTCCAAGGACAATCCCGGGCCCTGCACCGATTGTGTGCTCATGGCGCTGGTCCCGCCCGGCCAGCGCGCCCAGACCATTCCCTGCCGCCACATTCCTCTCGATGCCTCCGGCCAGACCCTGGACGCGCTCTACCGTCAGGCCCAGCCCCACGAACTGGAAGACATCTACGGCCGATGGTTGCGCGCCACGATCGCAAAGATCGAGCAGGACCGCCGCAAGGGCGGATCCGCCGGGCAACAGGTTGCCCCGGCTGGCGCGCCCCAGATTGCCGAGCCGCTGTTCGGAAAGTTGCATCCCAAATGCGCCAATCCGGAGTGCGCCGCGGCGTTCCACTGGCTCGCTGGCGGGAGGTTCTTCCGCTTCCGCCCGGGAGCATTGGGCGATTCCACAAAGGACGACACCGCTGAGGACGCGGAAGCGACCGCCAACGTCAAGCATTTCTGGCTCTGCGAGTCTTGTGCGCAGACCTACACACTGACTTTCCGCGAAGGCAGCGGCGTCTTCGTGGAACGCACGTGGCCTGACACCTCCGCCCGCGAGCCCGCCAAAGAGCTCCCTGCGGCTCGCCGGTAAACACGGCGAGTCGCGCCCTCACCAGGCTGGCCGTTGCCTCCCCCAAGCCACACGGCCAGCCTGGCCCTCCCTCCCCAGGACGGCCTCGTGGATAGCGAGGTTTGCGCAACTCCCAGTGCGCTTGGGTTTCGTCAGTCCTAGTCTTCCGTGGCCACGGATTCGATTACGCGTCGGATCCCGTCCACCACCCGTGCCATCCTGGGAAAATCCACGTGCTCATCCGTG
>OCOJ01027978.1_pt1 | contig 17906 bp, 18 predicted proteins | sample 1539251 | NCBI WGS metagenome assembly OCOJ01 (sample SAMN01911457, study PRJEB22624) | soil metagenome | biome: Soil | place: Malaysia | collected 2012-04-30 | depth RA_metagenome m | reverse complement strand
CTGGTTCCGGGGGCGCCTTCCCCGCTTCAGCGACGGCGACCGTTTGTCCTTGGCAGGGTAGCCTATGGAGATCACGCCCACGGGGTGGAAATGATCGGGAATCCCTAACAGCGACTTCATGGCCTTGGGATCAGAGACGCCTGTGAACGCGGCGGCCAGGCCGGCATCGACAGCCGCGAGGAGGATTATCATGCACCCCGTGCCTATGTCGAAGAACCAGTAGGGGGTAGGCCACTCGATCTCCGTCCCGTCCTCGAGCTTGTCAGGTTCGTTGTATCTGTCGTGGTAGAGCTTCTCGCTCACGCAGGCCACAATGGCGAAGGGCGCCTCCGATATCCAATGATGGAAGCCGGCGGTGGCGTATTCCTTCTCGCCCTGAATCTCTGCGACCTTCTGCTTGGTCGCTCGGTTCGTCACAACGACGTAGGCGCTTCCCTGGGAGAACCCGGCGCTGGGGGCGTGAAGCGCAAGCTCGAGGATTCGGTCGATCGTCTTCCTTGATACCGGTTCGGTCGTGAAGTGCCGCACCATTCGCCTTCGGAGGATTGCTTTCTCGAACTCCAACGGCCTTCGTTCAAGGCGTCGCTCTTGTTAGTGTTGCGTTCTACTGAACGATGTCGACTGTGATGAACGCGTAGCCGGTTGCACCGTTGGGGAAGGTGTCGGTTGAGTCGGAGGTCTGGACTTGGCCGTTGCCGTCCGCCGCCCTTGCCAGTATGAAGGCCTGGNCCCTCGCTCTGCGGTGTCCACTCGTATGCCCAGAGCGCCCAGGTTAGGTTCGAGAGCGGTTGCTTCAGTTTGGCTGGAAGCCACGTCTTCCCGTTGTCGAAGCTCACCTCCACTGCGGAGATACCCCTGTCTCCTGCAAAGGCGTAGCCCGCGAGGATTATGCTGCCCCCGTTCTTGGAGACGCTGACCTGGCTGCCTATCTCGGGCGTGACGATGAAGGAGACGGTGTTTACGGTTGCGTCGTTGGTCCATCCGCGCGTCTGCCAGTATCCCTGGTAGACGGAATCCAGGACGGATACACGGGTGATCCACTTTGCGCTCATCATTCCGTACAGACCTGGGATTACGCCACGAAGGGGATAGCCGTGGCCGGTAGGAAGGGGTTGGTCATTCATTTCGTATGTCAGAATGCTATCCGGTTCCATCGCCTTCGCGAGCGGGATGCCGACGCTGTATCCATCAACGGAGTAGAAGACGACGTACTCGGCGCCCGCCTGGACGCCGCCGACATCTTTGAAGAGGTCTGAGAGCTTCACCCCCTTCCACTTTGCGTTGCTGATCAGGTCACCGTTGATCTGGTTGCTGACGCACTCGAGAGTTGTGTACTGGGTCGTGGGAGACAGCGCCATTACCTCCTGGATGCTATACTTCTTGGGAGAGTTCACGAGCCCGTCCACCTGCAGGGACCAAGATGATGCATCCACACTGGGGTCTATGATGTCAATGGCTACTCTGTAGAAGCCGGTGTCGGGCGTGACCTCCGAGTCGACTAGCTGCTTTAGCCTCGGGTCACTGAAGATTGCTGGAGCGCCCTGGAGGTCGATCGGCGCGCTCCCTCCCGAGAGCTGGACCTGGCTGCCACCGCCAGAGACTAGATTGCTCAGGAGGCCGGTCAGTCCCACCAACGCCGCTGCAGCCGCGAGAAGGCCGACTACGGACTTCTCGACGAACTCCCTGCGCGAGCTCATGGGGGCGGGGTGAGCGCTGGTTCCACGCACCGAAGGTCCGGAAGAGAGGTTGCGGAACCTGGGCAGGAGGACGAGCGCGAAGAAGCCTTGCACTAGAAGCAGTGTCGCTGGGTAGATCCAGACGCTGGTAGCCGATTGTTGGGCAGTCGACGTCCCGAACGCGGGTTCGCCGAGGAGCGGGAAGAGGACCACCCCAAAGAGCAACCACGGAACGAGCGAGAAGCAGAGCAGAACCTCGAAGGCGGAGAGCCGCGTCGACCTGAAGCGAGGAAGGACAAGTCTGTGGAAGAGAACGAAGAGGGCGCCGTACACCGCGGCGGCCACGATGGTCGCAACCAAGAGGCCCAGCTGGCCGGCCAGGTCGCCGAACTGCTGCACCATCGGCTCCTCGATCGACGCAGGGACGATACTGATGAAAGCCGCGAGGGCTTGCTCGGGCGGAAATGGGGCGAGACCCTCGAGCCTTAGGAGGAAGTTGAGCACCAGCGCAGCGATTCCGGCGAGGAAACCAGCAAAGAAGACGCTCCGACTTGTTGGAGTGAAGGCTAATCGCTCTCCCGAAGATGAAGGATTGCTCGGTTGATTATAAATTTGAAAGCGGGCATGTCTCAGTGGGCCATCATTGTGAGCGAGGCGGTGGCCACAACCGTTGTGTTGGTCATCTGCATCCCTGGGAGGAACACAATCTCTATGCTCTCGAAGTTGGAGAATGGGTTCTGGCCGAGGACCGTGAAGTAGCTCCCGACGCCGTTGCCTCCGACGTCGAACTCCGATGCGGTGGCGTTCGGTCCAATGGGGACCACTGCCATCGATCCTGAGGACTGCGTGCCCTCCACGATGTAGTCGCTACCCGGCACGGAATCCAACCCCTGCGCATAGACAGCCAGAGCGTATTGCCCTGACTCGGTCGGGCTCACCACGAGCCACGCAGTGTGCAGCATCTGGCCGGTGGCGGGAGTAAACTGGACGGCCCCCGCAGCCCTTGTGGATTGGTTCATTGATTCTGTCGTTGTAAGTGCGGCCGATCCCGTCGCCGTCTCTGTCATCGCTTCTGTAGTGCTCTCCATCGCAGGGGGTCTGGTCAGATAGAGAGCGAATCCGGCAGCCGCGACGACTAGCAGGACGATCACCGTGACTGCGAAGACTTGGTTGGTGACGCCGCGTCTGGAACTCATCGATAGGCGTGAGCTCGTGTGCGTATTTAGGCAGATTTCAATCTGAGTTACAAATCGATTACAAATCTAGCACAGTCCCTCAGTCAGCGAAGTTCAAACGCTGCGAGACCTCCTCGAAGATCTCGTAGTGGGACTCGAGCCATGGGTGGAGGAAGTAAGTCATCCCGTAGTGCTCACCGGTTGCTGTAACCAGCGAGTTGCGCTTTAGCACCTCGATGTGGTGCTGGATGAGCCTGTACTGTACTCCCAGCGCTACTGCAAGCTGATTTAGGTTACTAGGCCGCGTCTTCAGGGCGCGAATAATCTTCGCCCTGCTCTCTCCGCCTCTAGTCCCTCCAAGAAGATACCAGAGGAGCCTTCGGAGCTCCGGGTCGTCAGGCATGAAGCTGGACCGTGGAGGATTCGTTCGTATTAAGAGATGTTGAAAAAAGATTATACCGATAGCCGTCTGCTCACCCAGAGAGAGAAAATTGGAGCTAATGATGGGGCTGGCGGTTGGATTGGCTATTGCCAACTCGGCGATTCTGCTGGGATTGATGTACCTATACTCCAGGATTGCGGCTAGGACCAAGGCCGCCTTCTCCTTCGGTCTCTTGCTCTTCGCGGGGCTCCTCCTACTCCACAACCTGCTCACCGTCTTCGCGTACGCGGCGATGACCCCTCTCTTCGGAGCGGACGCGCTTCCACTCCTCTCGGGAATAGGGGCGCTCGAGTTCGGTGGACTGGTGGTGCTCCTTAAGTTGACCCTGTAATCACCAGTTCAGGCGGTTCCGAACGACAGCCCCAGGCTCCTGAGCCACTTTCTATAGGCCACCGCAATCCTGTCTGAGCGCAAGTGGAGCTCTGCCTGGAGATCGAGGGGCAAGAGCTCGGGCCTCTGCGATTCCACCACCGGTACGTCTTGTCCGACAATCTTCTCCTGAAAGGCTTTGAGGTCGTCGTCTGGAACTTCATGCCCGTAGTTCATCGCAATGCACATCCAAGCTACGCTCTCGAGTTCGTCCACGGGAGTTACGTTGAGTTGAATCATGTACTTTTGGCGCTCGCTCTCCTTTGAGAAGTAGGCCGTGAGGGGGCGCCTGGTTCCGTACGTGTAGGTGACGTACTTGCCGACGCCCGTTCCGTCGGGGTCGGGCTGCCAGACGCGCACGTTGGTCGCAAGAATGCCTTCTCGGTTCACTTTCACCTCATAGTCCTCGATCGCAGTGTGGTCCCTGTCACCGAGGAGGCCCTCGTGCACGAAAGGAAAGTGCCCAACGTCGAGGAAGTTCTCGACCGCTCGAGGCCCCGACGCCTTGTATGTGAAAGGCCTGCAGACTATCTTGCGGTAGCTCAGGTCGTCCCATTCGGGGAAAGAGGGGACATCCGTCAAAGGGCGACCAAGGGAGACCCAGACGTAGCCGTACCTCTCCTTTGAGAGGTATGTGTTGACGTGCGCCGTTCGCGGCGGCTTCTGCTCTGGATGGGCCGGGAAGCGCGCACACTGGCCGGTCCCATCGTAGGTCCACCCGTGGTAAGCGCAGACGAGATCATGACCTTCCACCTTGCCGAGTGAAAGACGCGAACCTCTGTGGATGCAGAGATCTTGCCACACGTGGGCCGTGCCCCGCTCCCTCCAAAGGACCAGATCTTCGCCTAGGACTCGGGCTCTGCCAACGCTCCCCTCTGGAACGTCAGAAGACCTCGCCACAACGTGCCAGTCGTTGTAGAGAAGCGGGTCCTTTCCTGGTATGCTGGTCTTCATTATTCTGGCGGCATTTCCTTGTACGCCAGGGACAAGTCAATTCCTTTCTTTCTCAGCAACTGGCGTGCCCCGAGATACAACGAGGCTCCGAGGACTATCGAGAAGATGTTGAACCCTCCGCTGAGGAGGTTGACTCCCCACGTAGAGTAGTTTGCAAGGAACTCCCAGGCGACAAACGCAAAGACGAGCATGTTGCCCAGACCAGCGGCGGCCAGGAGCCATTTCCCGTTCCCGGACTCACTTCTAATCGCCTGGACGAGAGCGGCCAGTCCTACGAAGATGAAGTACACCATCGATCCCAGAATGGCCCCAAACAGCGATGAAGCGCCAGCGTAGAAGTAGGCCGCCAGTCCCACCAGTGTGATGGTGAAGACAAGGTCGACCAGATGAGCAACCACTGGCGAACCAAATCTGCTGCTGACGTCGGAGACTTTCGCGGGAAGGAACCTGTCGAAAGACTGGGCGAGAAGGTATCTTGAGATGACGATGATGCCATACGCTAGGATGGCCACGGTCCAAACTATCCAGCCGAGCCCAATGACCACCGAAATCAGGGTGTTTGGCGCCACGCCCATGGCAAGGGTGAAGAAGTTGATTCCGTTGTCGAAGACGAGGCCTGGGGTCCCTATGGAGGCGTTGACGAATGGCTGGCCCGCTACGTAGTACAGAGTGGCGAGCGAAGTGGTGGTTAGGACCAATGCGATGACAGCCGATATCGGAACGTTCCACCGGACTGCGCTCTTCCCCTTGATCTCGGACGCAACGGCGGGAGCGGCATTCAGCCAGGGATACACGAAGGCGAACATCACTGGCATGATGAAGAGGGTGGCTCCCAAATCGAACGTCGGGCCGGTGTAGGAGGATGCGACGGCATCAAAGGAGATAGGTTTGCCTGAAGCATCCTTGAGAGAATCTATGAAACTGACGACGCCAGAGTGACCTGCCGCCAGCAAGCTCCCGATGGCTATGAACAGAGTCGCGATGCCGATGATGGTCAGATACGAGACGAGCCTGTAGCCAAACTTTGGCCTGAAGATGTTGAGTGCAACAAGCGCGGTAAAGAGCACCGCGCCCACGGCGAATTGCTGGTTGGCGCTGCCCCCGATGTTGCTCGGTAGAGCGAGACCGAGATACTCGAAGTGTCCTAGGGCGAGTCCCACGCCGCCGATCGCGAAGATTGCCAAGATTGTAACAAGCGCCATGTAGGCCGTGGTCTCCATGGTATAGCCCATGAACGAGATTGTGCTGCCAAAGAAACCACCTAGGTTCCTTGATACCCAGACGTAATCGCCCCCCGTCCTGGGATACCTTCGTGTCATCATGGTGTAGAGAACGATTTGAGGCACCGAAAGCAGGAAACCCAGAACTGACGCAACGACCAGATTGACGCCGGCCAAACTCGGGAAGATCGACGTTGCGGCGAAGAGGTTGATTCCCAGGCCCCCCAGCAGCCCGCCTATCGACATGTTGCTCAGGTTGAGCGATATGCTGTCGATGAAGGAGACGTTCTTCAGAAGCCCGGTGCTCTCTCTAACGAAGACCTTCGGAGGAGAGGTCTGAGCTTGTTCGGTCTCTGCCAACGTAAATGTCAAAAAAGGAACTGTATATATTGATACTTTAGCAAAGCTGTGTTAAAGCTTTGCAGAGGTGCGAATTCCTAGTACCCAATCTCGGAGCTTGGCCTGAGGTGTCGCATCGACTTGACCCTGCCGCACCTCTTGCACTTGTACATTCCTCTGCCGCGGGGGTTGTACCTTCTCGTGTCCACGACGAGCTCGTGCTCTGTTCTCGCCATGCATCTCTCGCACCATCTGTACTCGGCCAAGGCTAGACTGCGAATCTATTGCGCCGTAGAACAAAAGTTTTATCGTAAAAGCACGCCCTTGGGCTTGATGGTCGACATCGTTGGGGCTGGAATCGCCTTGATACTGGTTGGTTTCGGGATAATCATCGCCTCCATCGCGTTCTCCCGTTCTGGGAAGACCGATGTGAAGGGCGGAGGCGTGATCTTGATAGGGCCGATACCCATCATCTTCGGCTCGGACGCAAAATGGGCAACGATCGCCATCATTCTCGCCGTGATTCTCGTGGTGCTCAGCTTGCTTCTCTATCTGGCGTAGCGCAAATGAAAGAATCCCTCCTTCTGATTGGGCTCGCCGTCGTGCTGGTTGGGTTCGCGCTCGTCGTGTTCGGGTCTATGAGTCAGGCAAATGTCTCTACGGGCGGTTTCATCCTCATCGGACCTTTCCCGATAGTCTTCGGCACGGGCGGCAGTGGCGGTCAGTTGGCTCTGCTATCGGTCGTTGTGGGCGTAATCCTCGTTGTCATGACTGCACTATGGGCCAGACGGCTTCACTCAGCTGATCAAGGGCCTTCCTGAGGAAACTCTAAATACGTGTGAAGAGGCTTCGAAGAAGAATGCAGAAATTGCAACCACTGGTGAATATAACGCCCGTCGCGGCCGGCAAACTGAACGAGGTTCTGGAATCGGAGAAGGCGACCGGCGCTTTCCTGAAGATTGAGGTCTACCCTGGTGGAGGTTGCGCTTGCAGCGGCGGGTACAGATACGCCCTCAGTCTCGAGGAACAGCCAGGAGCTTCGGACGTTGTTGAGGAGGTCGGAGGGCTGAAGGTGATGGTGGCCAAGGCTCACGAGACGCTGATCAGAGGTTCCAAGATCGACTACTTTGAGAGTCTGCAGAGGTCTGGGTTCAAGTTCGAGAACCCGAACGTGCACGTCGAAGCCTGCGGTTGCGGCGGCCACTGAGCTCAGTATATCATAGAATCGCTCAGTCCTAGCTTCTTTCCGGCTCGCAGGATGTATGGGTACTCGATCCTCCTGGACTTCGCTTCTCTCAGGATTCCCAGCTGCGAGGAGAAGATTGCGTGGAAGACCGACTCGAACTCATTCCTGCCCTTGTCTGGAATGAGTCTGGTCGTGTATCCGTCGCGCCGAAGGGCCAAGGCGAGTTTTTTTCCCACACACGCCGGGTCAAAGGCCGCCATTATGTTAATCGCGTCGTTCGAGCGAAGTGAGAACAGGCTGGCGTGCGCGAACTCCTCGACTAGATCTGCGGCTGCCCTTCCACCTAGAATCTCGAAGACCTTCAGCGAAGAGTAAAGCGCCGCGACGTGAGCAGGACCGTTTGCGAGGAAGTAGGTTGTTCCAGCTGCAGAGAGTGTGGGCGCTGGTGATCGCTTTGCGTCAGAGAACACGCGCGAGAAGTCGCACCTGACTTGGGCGGACGCGAGTTTTACTGCCGTCAAGAGCGAGAGCGTAGACGAGAGGGTTCCTGGAATTCTGGGAACATACGTGTAGGGCAGCTCGATGGCGTCATTCGTCGCACCTCCGATGAGGCTCGTTGGGTCGGAGGTCACCGCGACGGTCCGTCTCGCCATGCGCCTTACCGCACGCGCTGCTGCAATATTCGACTTTGTTCTTCCAGAGATTGTGATGAAGTACACCTCCTTTCCTTCTGCGAAGTTCGGGCAGGCGATGAGGAAGTATGGATCGAGGGCCGTCACCCTCCCTCTCGAGAGGTATTGTGCAGCCAGAGCCGATGCGTACGAGTCGCCAGCGCCCACGAGAAGAGAGCCCGAAGGGGCCTGCCTCAATTTCTTGCCAAGCATCGACGCCAGGGCCTTGGGCTGCGCCTCGACCTCCCCGGCCACGTCTTCGAGAGTCGGCACGGATTTCTTGCCTGCGACGCGACTTAAGAGGTCTCGGGTTGGATGAACCCTTAAGAGCGGAAGGCGCTGACTCCGGGTCGTGAAGTACACGGAGGGATCCAAGCGGGTCTTCTTAGAAACCGGGACACGTTTCCCGCGTGAAGTCATCTGGGCGGTTGGACTGATCAAGTGGTCGGCGGCCAAGTCGAACGTCTCACTCGGCTTGCTCGATGGGAAGATTGGGAGGGCGATAGAATCGCAGTCGAAGGAGGTGATGACGGGGAGCCACGATTCTCAGGTTGTTGTCGATGTCTTCCAGACGGGGTCTGGTACGGGGCTGAACATGAATGTGAACGAACTGGTAGCCGAGCTGGCGTCCGCCGAACTGGGAACGAAGGTGCATCCCAACGACCACGTCAACATGAGCCAGTCCTCCAACGACGTAGGCCCCACGGCCGTGAGGGTGGCTGCGGTCCACGCTACCCAGGAGAGTCTGATTCCAGCCCTGGAGAGGATTTCGAAGAGCCTGGGCGCTCTCTCCAAGAGGACGGCGACCGTCTACAAGTCGGGAAGGACACACCTCCGCGATGCTCTCCCTGTGACGATGGGCCAAGAGTTCGGCGCTTTTGCGGACGCCTTCAGAAAGGACCTGAAGCTTGTCAGCGAGAACTCGAGGTACCTCCTTGAGCTACCAATCGGCGGGACGGCCGTAGGGACTGGCCTCAACGCCGACCCGAGGTTCGGGCAGATGGTTGCGAAGGAGATCGCAAGGGAGACTGGTCTGGGATTCGCTCCGGCAAAGAACAAGTTCAGGGCCACAAGGCTCCTCACGGATGTCGCTTCGCTCAGCTCTGCCCTGAGGACGGTCTCGGTGGATCTGTACAGGCTCTGTCAAGACATCAGACTGATGTTCTCTGGGCCGATGACTGGGATGGGCGAGATAGACCTCCCCACTCAGGAGGAGGTGGCGGGGAGTAGCATAATGCCCGGGAAGACAAACCCAATCACCGTCGAGAGCGCGTTGCTCGCGTGCGCCGAGGTGATGGGGCTCGACGCCGCCAACCAAGTGGCGGCTTCCCTTGGAGAGTTCGAGCTCGCCATGGGCGTCCCTCTTCTCGGCTACAACATCGTGAAGCAGGTGAGTCTGCTTTCGGAGGCCCTGAACAAGATGGCCCTGCTGGTGGTAGATCACGTGGTCCCATTGAGGGAGAAAGGGAGGATGTACGCCGAGAGCAGTCCTTCACTCATCACAGTGATCTCGCCCAAGATAGGATACGACAGGGCCGCTGAGTTGGGCAAGCGGTTGGCGAAGGGGGCATCGATCAGGACCGCTCTAAAGGAACTTGGCTACTCTGAGAAGGAGATCGATTCGATTCTCGATCTCAGCAAGCTCGTCAGACCCGGGATTCCAGCCAAGAAGCTCTGAGCATTTTCGTCGCGAAAACCTCGGTTTTCAGCGGCGTGCCTTGACGCCTATCTTCTCCATCAGCTTCCCGAGCTCGGCGTCGTCGGCAGCGTCCATGCGGAGGTACTTCAGGATCTCGTCCTCCTTCATTCCTATCCGCCTCGCCTCCGCGATGGTGCGCCTGTAGGCCTCGAGCTCGGTCGGTCTCTCAACATACTCGAAGGCCTGGTCGTAAAGGTCCTTCCCTTCGAGGAACTGGCGGACGTGCACCAAGACATGGATGACGTCCAAGTAGATCAAGTCTGTCTTTGCCGACGAGAGATGCTTCTGGCCTACGCAGACTGTGCCCGTGTCCCTGTCTAACCAGAGCCCCGTGTCGGTCGACTCGACCCTGAGCTTGAGGTGTCGGAGGATCTTCGCCATCTCCTCCTTGGAGCCGAAGACCTTCTGGAGCGCGTCGGAGTCCTCGAGTCCCTTGAAGACCTCCGCTAGCCTGTACTCCCCGACCCCTGCTCCCCTCTTCACCCTGAACCAGGTAGCGTACAATACCAGGGCTCAGGAGAGATTAGCAAATCAAAAGGCCCGAACTCAATAAGACCTACGGATGCTGTGAAGATTGGTTAACAGGCACCCGGGCCAGTTGATACGAGCAGAAAGTTGGCTTCTGCCTTGGAGTTCGGGCACCGAAACGACTTTACGGCGACCCGCAACGGTGGGTCTACCGTGAAGCTTGCTGGCGTGATTGTGGGAGCCCTAATCCTGCTCCAGGCGCTTGCGGGATGCTATGTGGCCGCTGCCCAAACGACCACGGCCACTCCCATAAAGCACGTGATAATGATAATGATGGAGAATCACAGCTTCGACAACGTCTTCGGGTTGTATCCGACGTCGAACAAGAGCACGTCCAACCCTCTAATCCTCTCGATTCAGAAGCCTGACGACTTGATCGGGGTAAGGCCCCCGTCGAGCTTGACGGCCGTTCCCAATGGGACCTTTTCGACTTCGAACCCCGAGGAGAGCGTCTACGTGGCCGATTGGGACAACGGAAAGATGGACGGCTTCGCCTCGAACTCGGGAAGCCAGTCGATGACGTATTTCGGGGCTTCTCAGTTTGCGGTCGAATGGGACTGGGCGGAGCTGTACTCGGTCGCCGACGCCTACTTCGCTTCGTGCCTCTGCATGACTGACGCGAATAGGCTGTTCTCCCTAGCTGGATACGCCGCGGGCCTGTCAGCAGACGCTGGACCTCCACCCTACGTACCAGTAGGTCAGTCAGTCATGGCAGAGCTCAGCCATTTCGGAGTGAGCTGGGCTTACTATGTGGACGACCCAGCGGTCAGCAACTTCCCGCTCAACTACTTCTCAGGGATTGAGAACTACTCCTCGAAGGTGCAGAGCTGGAGCGACTTCTACTCCGCTGTGGCGCAGGGAACACTACCAGCCGTCACTTGGGTGATGCCGGTGGGCGGGACGTCGCCACCGGTGAGCCAGCATCCAGAGGAGAACGTGACAGACGGAGAGCAGTGGCTACTCGGGGTCGTCAACAGGGTGATGAGCAGCAGCCTCTGGAACTCGAGTGCGATCTTCATCACGTACGACGAAGGTGGCGGATACTACGATCATGTCCCGCCTCCTGTCGTAGACGGGCAGCAGCTCGGCTTCAGGATTCCGCTCTTTGTCATCTCGCCTTACGCCAAGGAGAATTACGTCTCCCACACTGTGATGAACCACGCGTCGCAGCTCGCCTTCGTAGACTACAATTGGAGGATGCCAGCGCTGAACAGCTTCNGTCGCGGATTCTGGTCTTCCCCTTGACATGTTCGACTTTGGCAGCCCGTATCCGGGCGGCGCGCTGGCCAGGGCACCTCTGCCACTGAACGGTGGCACTTCCTTCCCAGTGCGGCCACAGGTTCCGTTCTCGCAGCTGCCTTACGGCGGGCAAGGGATGTCGAACTCCACTCTGGCCTCGCTAGGAGCTGGAGTCTACGTCTCGAACAACGTTCCTTTCACACCCTTCTACGAGTCGGTGCCGTTTACTGCTGTCGTGGGCGTGTCTCTCGTAGTTCTTCTTTATCTGGCCACCAGAGTGGCAAAGAATAGGAGAAAAGCCCAGACGGAAAGAAAGAAAACCGTGGGCGCCGCTTAAGCCTTGGGAAGCTTCCTGTTGAGCGATATGTCGTAAAGAGAAGAGAGCAAGAGTATCACTCCGCCCATTGTGCTTGTTTCTGCGAGGTAGTCCTGGACCACATACTCGCCGTGCGAAGCGGGAATGTAGAAGATGTTGCTTGATCCTCCAAAGTCGATGGGGATGATGTAGAGATGGAGCGTGGCCACCCAGGGTGTATCGTAAGTGTACGAGAAGAGGAGGATAGAAATTATTCCGAGCAGGAGTATCAGATAGGGCGCCGCACTCCGCTTCATCGACTTGCTTCCTCTGAAGTCCCAATAGGCCGCCCCCAAGATGATCAAGCCGAAGACCACTCCGATCGCCACGTCGTAGTAGTTGAATGGGTAAGAGTAGAACGCTGCTGGGATCCCAAGAATGAAGATGAGACCAACCACCATGTCTATGATTGCGAGCGTTCTTCGGGATATTTCCTTCTTAGGTTCAGGCATTGCGGTTGAGGACGGCTGCATCGCCGGACTCTGCATTGCGCCCGCTTACGAATCATCGACTTTTAAACACTCTATCAGGCTTCCATGCGAAGCCGAACCAAGACAATCGAGAGAGGCCGCTCCTATTGTCAGAGCTGGACTTTCTATTGTAGCCGTGAAGAATGTTTAATAGAGCAACATCTCGTGAGTCAAGGCTGCAGCATGCCTATCAACGGCATAAGCGGCGCCATTAACGTGCCAGGGCAACTGCCTTGGTATTTCGTCGTTGGATACTTCATAATAGCTGTGATCTTCGCTTTCGCTGTGGGCAGGAGGCGAGGCGGCCTCGGAGGATTCTCCACCCTCGACTGGGTGTACATCGGCATCGGCGCCGCTTTCGCTGTGGTCTGGCAGTTCTTCATAGGCTCATTCCTCGGCGGGTTCGTGCCCGCGGGCCTCTCGAACTACATCTCGATAGGATTCTGGGGCGGGCAACTCCTTTCGATGATGATAATCGCCGCACTGGTGAGGAAGGTAGGCGTCGGAATGGTCTCCTTCGTCGTCTACTCGTTCCTCGGGGACCTGTTCCACTATGGATTCGGCGGTGAGCCCGTCTACTTCTTCTACGAGGCGCTGACCTACGGACTCTTCCTCGACCTCATGCTCGCGGTAACTGGAGGCAACATATTCGCGGTGAAGAGCTCGATGAAGGCGTCCGCTGAAGCAGGGACGGGGGCAACGGGCGGGGGATCGTCTGGGAAGCTGGTCGGCATGATGATAATCGAGGGTGCCGTCATCGGTTTCCTCTTTGCCTTCCCTGACCCGATAATCTACTCTGGATTCTTCTCATCGTTCCTCTCCGGTTACACCCCCAACTGGCAGAACAACTACGCTCTGTTGGCGGCGTATATCACGTCGGGCGTTCCAGCGGGAGCGGTGGCCGGGATTCTGGCGAATAGGATTGCCCGTGCCCTCGGGCAATGAAGCCGGCTGAGATAAGAGACCTTTCGTTCAACTACGTCGGCTCTGGCCGACCAGTCCTCACCGTTGACCAACTGGACGTCGAAGAGGGCGAGATAGCTCTTGTAGTCGGCAAGTCGGGCGGTGGAAAATCTACACTCGTCAACTGCATCAACGGCGTGATACCTCACGTCTTCAAGGGGAACGACCCAAGCGGCGTGACGGTCTACGGCCAGGCGGTCAGGGAGACTCCGCTTCCAAAGCTGTCCACGATGGTGGGAACTCTGCTGCAGGACCCAGAGACCCAGGTGCTGAACTACACCGTCGAGGAGGAGGTCGCTTTCGGCCCGGAGAACCTCTGCCTCCCCTCTGACGAAATCAGCGCGAGAGTGGAAGATGCGATGCGGACGACAGACATAACCGACCTCAGNAGAGAGGGAGACGTACCTGCTCTCGGGAGGCGAACTCCAACGAGTCGCCCTCGCTGCGATCCTTTCGATGAAGCCGAGGATGCTGATCATGGACGAACCGACGTCGAACATCGACCCGGAGGGCACGGCACGAGTCTTCGACACGCTCACGAGGTTGAAGGGAGTGAGCACGCTCATCATAGTCGAGCACAAGCTCGAGAGGGCACTCCCCTTCGTGGACAGACTCATTCTCGTCGACGAGGGCAAAGTGGTGTTCGACATCCCAAAGGAGAGGATAGTCGACCACTTGGAGCAATTGTTGGAGGCTGGCATCGACGTCCCCGAGCACTACATCTTTGCGAAGAGGTTCGGCATCAACCCAAGGGACTTGGATGGGATAAGACGGAGGATCATGGCCGAGGGAATACGGCTGGACATACCGAAGCGGGACAACTCTGGCAGGGTGATCATGGAGGCGCATGCGAGAGTCGAAGTGCCAGGGAAGGTACTCGTGGACGCCGGCCTGACCGTCAGGGAGAGGCAGGTTCTCGCGATAATGGGACGAAACGGCGCTGGCAAGTCAACTCTCCTGAAGGCGATTATGAACTTCCTGGAGAAGGAAGTGGAGTCGAAGGCGGAGCTCAAAGTTCAGGGCGTGGACTTGGGGACGAGCTCCATTCAGGAGCGGGGCAAGTACATCGCCTACGTTCCGCAGAGCTTCGACCTCATGCTGATCAACAAGACGGTGGAGGAAGAGGTATCCTACTCGATGAGGAAGAGGGGTGAGAAGAACTACAAGGAGAAGGTGGATGAGTTCCTGAATCTGTTCACGCTCACCACAATGAGAAAGAGGGACCCGCTCATGCTGAGCGTTGGGCAGAGGCGCAGGGTCGCGATGGCGGCCGCTCTCTCCTCCNGGAGTCAAGATTGCGATGCTCGATGAGCCAACCTCAGGGCAGGACTTCTACCACAAGGAGATCATAGGAAGGGAGCTCCGGATGATGAAGAGTCTGGGGAATTCGTTCATCGTTGTGACGCATGATGCGAAGTTCGTCTACCGGTACGCGGACAGCGTGGTCGTGATCAACCAAGGCGCGAAGNGTTCTGGAGGGCACGCCCGAAGAGGTGTTCAGGAGCTCCGAGCAGTACTCCATAGTTCCACCGACCGAGTTCTACCTGCGAAGTCCCGACCTACCGATTCCGGTAGAAGTCCTTAGGGGATAGGCCGATTGGATCCAGTCCTTCTGTTCGGGGAGAACGTCTTCAGCATCCTCCTCTTTCTCTTCGGACTGGCGTTTCCTCTCGTCATCCTGCTTGGGGTGATAGGGCTCACCGGCCTCAGGGAGGTGACGAGGTACGAGAAGTACCAGACATTCTACTACAGGATGAGCCCAATAACCAAGATAGCATTCGTGGCGACGGTTACAGGTGTCGCGGCCGTAACAATCTGGTGGGTCGGCCTCTTCCTCGCCCTCGGGACGCTTGCCACCTTCCTGTCTCTGAAGGAAGGCAAGAGGAAGTTCGCGCTGGGAGCTTTCATGTGTTTCTCTGGCACCGTGGGGTTGATGTGGAGCCAAGCAACGATCATCCCGTACACCTTTCTCGAATACGTTATCTACAAGGTCTGCCTCTCGAGCGTCAGCGACATAACCAACCTGACGCCGGTGTGGACGTGGCCAGCGCCATCGAGTGCTTTCTTCATACTCATAGGGTACCAACCGGTGCTCACACTCGAGAGTCTCTACTACGGTCTCCAAATCGCCGTCAGGGCCGTCGCTCCAACCGTGGGCGCGCTGATACTGATAATGACGAGCACTCCTTCTGATATGCTGAGATCTCTCAGGAAGGTGCGAGTGCCCGTCCAAATCATCTTCGCCCTTGTTGTTGCGATGAGAACGGTGCCGAGAATCTTCGACGCCCTTAACATTGCCGTCAGGGTTCAGTTCATGAGGGGGTTCGGTTCCAGAGCCCCGAGGAGCCTCTACATCTTCTACATGGCTGCCGCGGCCCTCACGGGGATCATCCCTGCAATGGCCTTCCTCTTCAGGGGAGCTAGGAACACTGCAATCTCCGCCGATACGAGGGCATTCATGGCCTACAAGGAGAGGACGTACCTCAAGCCAGTGATGTTCACCAGTGCCGACCACTTCATGTGGGTGATGATCGGGCTGATGATGGTGTTCGCTGTTATCGCGAACCTCGAGGGGTTCGGAAGGGCAATCTACTATGCCGCCCTGGGCTCGTCGTGCGGCGCCCCGGTCTCGGGCTGAGCCTTCGAGAGCAGGATTTCTTTATCACGCCCCGAGTCTCGTAATGGGCGGCAGCTAATGATAGCGTCCGTGAGCGGGGTGAGGGGGATTCTGAACGTCGACGTCTCGCTTCCCGAGCTCCAGCGAATCGCGTCGAACTTCGCAGAACTCACTGAATCCGATTCGTTTCTCGTGGGGCGGGACACCAGAAGCACTGGAGATGCCATCGTCAAGACGGTTGAGGCCTCGCTTCTCGCTCGGGGCGCCGAAGTCATGGATCTGGGCGTCGTCTCCACGCCCGCCCTGTTCAGGGAGAGCAGGGTCGGCGCGAAGCCAGCGATTATGGTCACCGCATCTCACAACGAGCCAGAGTTCAACGGCCTGAAGTTCGTCAAGGATGGATTCGGCGTCGGAGAAGAGACCATGCGCGCGCTGCTCTCGCCTTCGAGAAAGAGGAGTGTTGGCTTCGTGCGCGGGAGGCTCAGACGACGCTCTACAACCACGTACAACGAGGATCTGGTGCGAAGATTCGGCGTGGGTTCGTTGGAGGGCATGCGGGTGGCGCTCGACCTTGGAGGGGGAGCGGCGATTCCCCACGCTGTGCCGGTGCTGAGAAAGCTCGGGTGCGAGGTCCTTGCCATGAACGACAGCTATGGCATATTCAACAGGACGATTGACCCGACCAGGGACGAGCTGAACGCCCTCAGGAAGATGACCAAGGACAGGGGTTGCATCATAGGCTTGGCGTTCGACTGCGATGGCGACCGCCTCGTCATAGTCGATGACAAGGGAAAGAAGAGGACGGGAGACCATATGCTCGCAATTGCTCTATCAAGGATCCTTAACGAGGTCCAAAGAAAGGACGTGGTCGTTTCAGTCGACACCACCAGGGCAGTCGACGATGTAGTCGGCAGATTCGGCGGAAAGGTCTTCAGATCAAGCGTGGGCGAGGCCAACGTGGTGAAGACGATGCAGGACAAGGATGTCGAGATCGGCGGGGGAGGGGGNCAAGGATGTCGAGATCGGCGGGGAAGGGAGTAGTGGCGGTCTGATCGACGGCTCGTTCAATTACTGCAGGGATTCCATGCTCGCGGCGCTGCTGATAATCAAGGCACTGAAGGTCCATGGACCGAAGTTCTTTGACAGCGTGACGAGCTACAGTCAGGTAAGGAATGCTCTGACGATGCCGCGCAAGAAGATCTCGAGGGTGATGACCAAGTTAGCGAAGAATCACGGCGACGCCGACACCACGGACGGCGTCAAGATCAAGCTAGGCCGAAGCTCCTGGGTTCTCATCAGGCCCTCGAACACGGAGGAGGTTCTCCGTGTTTCTGCGGAGGCGGAGGACGAAGGTTCTGCGAAGGAGATCGTGGAGAGATACACGAGGGAGATCAAGGAGCTGAGCGCATAACACGCCAGACGAGATTGAGATAATCGAGACGATTCTGAAGGCAGCGGCGAAGCTGCCAAGGAGGTACAGCGAGGTGGGCGATGATGTTGCCGTGATACCAGCCTCGGGGACGAACCTAATCATGAAGGTGGACATGCTGGTCGAGAGCACGGATGTTCCTCATGGGATGAGCTTCAGACAGGCGGCGAGGAAGTCTGTGGCGACGTGCGTGAGCGACTTCGCGGCCAAGGGTGTCGTACCCGACTCGTACATGGTCTCGCTGGGGCTATCGAGGAAAACGACGGCAAGGCAGGTCCGGGAACTGGCGCTCGGGTTCAGAGACGCCTCGGCGGAGTGGAGGGTGAAGATGGTGGGTGGCGACACCAACGAGGCCGGGGAGTTGGTGATCGACTGCGCGATGGCGGGTTTCGGGGAGCGTGTCGTCGGAAGGGAGGGGGCGAGTCGTGGAGAGGCAGTGGTCACCACCGGTCCTTTCGGCTACCCGCCGGCAGGACTCGCTATCCTGACCAAGGCGGCGAGAGCCAGAGGAGCATTCCGGGAGGCTGCGCTGAAGAGCGTACTGACGCCGGCCCCCAACCTCAGGCTCGGGCTC
>OCOJ01038813.1_pt2 | contig 17954 bp, 13 predicted proteins | sample 1539251 | NCBI WGS metagenome assembly OCOJ01 (sample SAMN01911457, study PRJEB22624) | soil metagenome | biome: Soil | place: Malaysia | collected 2012-04-30 | depth RA_metagenome m | reverse complement strand
CATCGCCGCCGCGATCTTCGGATACCTCGCCGCCAGCATCACCGCCGCGTCGATGCTCGCTTTCAGTGAGACCGCATGAAACAGCTTGATCTCATTGCCCACCCGATATCCAAAATCAAACTCAAACGGATCGCCCGGCCTGGTGTAGGGCTCGACAGGCACTGCCGTCAAAAGTGCGAACACTCCGGCTTCCTCGAACGCATCTCGCATCGTCTCAAGAATCTTTCGCCGGCCAGCAGGCTCTCGCGTCCGCCTCAGCTTCGGAGTCTCCAGGTACGTCCTGGCGACCGTTTCAATTTCCACTGCAGGCACCTCCGCCAAAACCGGCACCGCTTGCGACATTTGGACGACATTCGAGAACGACTCTTCCATCCGCCGCAACAGATCCGCCCGATCCTTTGTCTGTCCGATTTCCTGCTGAATCTCTCGTTGCAGCGCAGTCAGCACCTCCACATCTGCCTGCGGATCAAGACACAAGACCCTTCCCCAATCTCTCGTGAACCGCACATCAATCAACTCCGCTCCCTGGGGTCCATTCTCCAGAGCAAGAACCCCGAAATTGACAAACTCTCCCTTCACCGCGTCCGGCACATACCGCAGCAGGAGAAATTCGAGTTGTCGTCGCCCAGCCATTAGCTACTGGCAATTGGCAATTAACGACTGGCGCTTAGCATTTGGCTTGAAATCTTCTTTTACTTACTTCGCGAGCTTCGCGCTCCTTTGCGCCCTTTGCGGTCCCACGCTTTTCATTTCACTCGTGGCTAATTGCCAACTGCTAGTTGCTAACTGCTTCTTGGAGACTAAGCCTGACTCGCCCAAGCCGGAAACGGCCTGCGCGGCGAAATGCGAAAAATCTCGATCAACCCCCGCACCAACTCCCGCCGCCCAATTAACTCCCGCACCAACCTTTCCAGCGCCTCCCACTCGCCGCCATACCACTCCGGAGGAATCTCTCCGGCCAGCTGCCAAATCACGTCCTCCTCCATCGCCTCCACTCTCGAGAGCCACGGTTCAAACGACTCCCAACTGCGAATCCCGGCGTACACCTCATTCCGGGCATACACCCCGCGCAGCGGATAATCCGGAAACGTCCACTCCCCCGCGTTGAAGCAATACCCCTGATCGATGAACGACGCCGTGTACTTCTTCTCGCGCGACTTTCGCCAGAACGCCGCCTGCCGTCCATTCGCGTTCCCCGTCCACTTGTCGACCGCCAGCATTCCCGCGAACGTCTCCACATTCCGCACTCGCTCGAGCATCTCCATCGGCATGTAATCGAGCACTTGCCCGTCGAAGGGATCGACCACGTATCGGGAACCGAATTGTAGTCCTGCTTCGCACCGAATCGTCGTGTGCGCCAGCTGCACGTGCAGATCTGGAGTGTGTTCGACAAGCCAATCGTCCACCTCGACCACTTCCGTCACCGGCACCGGCAACCCCACCCGCNTCCGCCAACCGCGTGGCCAGCATCTCATTCGCCAGTACCCGCGTGTGCTGCGGATTGTTGCGAAACTTCACCACATAGAAATGCCGATCAGAGCAGCGCATCAGATGTCCCTGCGCCCCGCCCCGCATCCTCCTGACGTGTTGGACGGCCACCACCGCCACGAGCGACTATCACCAATCCATGTGGGGACAGCCGCCTTCGGCTGTCCGGTCGCAGCTCGACGACTTGCTCTCGCACAGACGCTTCCTACGGCTGCAGCTGACCATGTGCCGCACAGGGTTCGTCATCTTACCTCAGCCCACTCAAGTTCCGACGTGACTCATGAACATTCTCTGTTGCTACCATTCCCATTCTGGCAACCACCGCCGGTTGCCAGATACCGGAAGTCGGCCGCCCGAAGTCCGAAGCCGCTCCTCACACTGCCAAACTCGCCATCTCCACCGACCCCTTCCGCGCCGTCCGCCCCGCATCCTCGCGCCGTACCGCCAGCGCGATCGCCATCGCCATCACGCAATCGTCATGCGCGCCCACTGCCGCGGCAGCATTCCCATCCCCATGCCGCACGAATGTCCGAAACTCTTCAATCAGGCGCGGACTATGAAACAACCCCGGCTGCGCCATCAGCACCGCCGCCAGATTCTCAATCATCGCCGGACGGCTCGCCGCCGACGTCAGCCACCCCTCCTGCCCGCCCTGCTCATAAATGTTTTCGTAAGGCAGCTCTTTCAAATGCGCCAGCACGCCGTAGCCATGATTATTCCGTTCCACCGCCACCAGCGCCGATCCGTACATGCGCCCCAGTGCCGCCACCCGCCGCGCCATTTCAAACGGAGGAAAGTGCCCATGCAGCTCCGCGCACTGCAAACCCAGCGTTCGCTCGATCACCTGCGCGCACGCGTAGTCTCCGTCGGCCCCGCCACCCGCCGGATCGACTCCCACGATGTACTGCCTCCCCGCTTTCGGCGGAAACCAGATCAGCAGCCGCCCGTTATCCTGCGTCTCGACCGCGTGCCCCGCATGCGCCATCGCCTGCTCCAGCGCTGTCATCTCAAACACGCACTCGCCCGACGCCAGGAAGCACGACGCCGGATCCTCCGCGTACTCCTGCGCCGCCAATCCGCGCAGCGTCTGCCATCGCTCGCGCCGCCACGCGATCTGCGCCTCACTCAGCCCGTGACTCCGCACCAACTCTTCTTCTTCTGGAGTCAGCGTCTCCACCTTCCGGTTCCTCTCCTGATATTCCGGTTCATACCACCACGGAAAGAAATGCTGCGTGTAGCCCGTCTCCTCCGCCNTTCTGCCACTCTTGATAGAAAACTCCTGCAGCGCCGTTCGGCGTCGACTCCAGCGCGATTTCGCCCTCCGGCACCACCGCCGCGCGCAGCGATGCCAGCGCTTCCAGCCCGCCGCGGGGCCAGCGGGAGACCTCCGAGCAATGCAAGTTATGGATGGTCATCCCCCGCCCCGCGCTCTCGTCCGCCGTTTCCACGCGATACTCGCTGTCCAGCCGCGGAAACATAATCTGGCGGACATTGGCGCGCGATCGCACCAGCGCGCCCTTCTGCATCGCCGCAGNGCAGGTTTTCCCAGAAGCGATGCACCATGCGGAAAATCGTCTGCGCCGACTCCTCGCTGTGCGCCACCTGCACCGTCAGCGTTCCGGGCCGGGTGATGGTCTCAATGAAATATCGTGCCGCGATATAAGTGGTGACCCCAACCTGCCGCGCCTTCAGCACCACGTTGCGCCTGCTGCATCTAGCCGAGTACTCGCTCTGCGCCCGATTCAAGTGCAGCAGCCGCACCCCGCCCTTCTTCGGCCGAATCTTCAGTAATCCCGCGATCAGCACATCCCGCACCGTGTGCCCGCCAATCCGCCGATCCAGATGCGGCCCGAATTGTTCAAGCAAATACAGATCAACCAGCACGTCACCATTCCCTTTTGACCATGTCATTCCGAACCGATTCGAAGAATCGGTGAGGAACCTGCTTGCAAATGTTGCCCTGGGCACAGAGCATCGCCATCCTTCTACCTGCCTCACCACTGCCGTTTGTCATTCCGAATCGATCCGCAGGATCGGTGAACCTGCTCGCAATTTCGTCCTCAACGGAATCACCAATCTCTTCCCAATAGATGTCAGAGTGGGTCGATCCGCGACGCGAATCAACCGCGCAGTCGAAGGGGTGGGCATTTTGACGTTCCTCGGTGTCCCTCTGTGCTCTCGGTGGGTTGATTTTGGTCCGAGAGAAATTCAGGAGATGCGGGAAACCCCGGCCACTCTACTTGGCCAGCCCCACCGTCGCCCACCGCGCCAGTTTCCCGTGCCGATGAATTTCCAAGCCCGCCGTCGCTCTATCCAGATCCGCATTTCCTGTCTTCGCCGTCATCGTCGCGTTGTACGACGCCACAAACTCACCCGCCGTCAAAGGTGCCTTCGGGTGCCCCACTCTAGCCGCGGTTTGTGCGGCAAGGGTAGGCTGTGAAGGATTTACCAGCGGCACAATCGCCGCCAGCGACTGCACCTCCGACAGCACAATCCCGACCACCGCCGTAATCTTCGCCTGCGTCGCGGCGTCCTGGATATGCAGCGCCGGCAACAACGCGTTCAGATTCGATTGCACCGTATTGATCGCCACCTGGATCTGATTCAAAATCCCCGGCTGCGCCGACGCGTCGGCCTTCTGATACTCCGCAATCAGAGACTGAATCAGCTGCAAATCCGCGCCCGCCTGTGTCCCTGCGCTCTGAATCCTCTGCAGGTCCGCCGCCGATACACTTTTCCCCTCCAGCGCCGCCACCAGCGCCACCAGGTTCGACGCCGCCGGAATCAGCGCCGCCACAATCTCCTCCGCCTGCCCAATCCATGCCGTCGAACACGCTGTCCAAGTCAGCGTCGCGCACAGCACAAGCGCTACTACCCACCGCGCTAGATTTTTCGTCATCTGCATAATTCCTTCTCCTCCCTGTTTTGCCGTGGAATCAAATGCGCACAAAACAAAAGGCACGGCCCTTGCCGTGCCCATAAGCTTTCCGCTCCTTCAATCCCGTTCGCCTTCTTTGCAGCGACGAGCTGTTGCCGTGCCGGCCAGGTCTCCTGCAGAAGGGCAAGCCGGCCCATTTCCGGGGTTGCCCCACCGGACTGCAGCTTCTGTCCTATTTCTTATTGCAGCGCCACGATAAACAATTCACAACGTCCACCCATTTGCCCGAGTATCGTCGAAGGCAGGGCGGCGAATTTCCCGTCCTGTGAGACCGAGATGATGCTGTCCTGGCATCGGATCCCGGAATCATGCGCGCCGCCAGGACAAGTCGCCAAGCCGCCACAGCCAGCTGTTTCGAGAGCCCAAGCAAAAGCATCGGTTGTCCCTGCTACGACCTGCCTCTATTTCAATTCCCCGCAGAACACATCGTAGCCGCAGCTATTCGGCCCATTCGGTGCCCAGGTGCAGGTGTTGTCGGTCAGGTTGCTGGAAGGTGTGCTGCCCCAGGTGTTCCAGGTGGGCGCAGTCGTGCCCGAGGTGCAAGTGCTGCCGCTCACCTGCTGAAACGTGTAGCTACTCACGTTGTCATTCGGGGGTGGATTGCCCGCCATCGGCACAATCACGGTGCCGTTTGCGTAACTGGTATTAGGCTGCCAGTAGGTCCCGCAGTTGTTTCCCGAACGCGCCAGAGTGTTCATCGCATTGGAAGTCCAGCAAGCATAGTGCCCGCTCTGCGACCAGTTGAAGGTGTGATAGCGCGGCCCAAAATCACTGCCCTCGAAGCTAAACGTTTGTTGTTCGCGAATTGGAAAGTCGTAGCCGCCTCCGCTGTTCCCTCCCGGCAGCCAGACGTCGAGTTCGCCCAGCAAGGGATCAACGAAAGGCTTGTCAAAGCCGTTGTACCCAGCCGATGGATTGTAGTTTCCCGTAATAAAGGGCACGTTTACGCTGTTGGCATCGCTTAGACAAGCGCTGCCGCTTCCGTTGCAGGCCCAAGCCATGTGCTCTGCTGGCGCGATAGGATAGCTCCCATTCGCAAAGCACGTAATCGGCGTGCAGCCAGGATTCGAGGTTCCATACGGAGCCATGTAGTGCGTGATGTTGCCCTGAAAGTCGCTTTGCTCCATCACGGGAAATCCGGGCGTTCCCCAAGCCGAAGCGTGCCCCGTCGCGTGATGCCCGATAGATCCCGCGTAGTAGAGATTCGTAGTGTTGATTGGCCAAAACACCGCTTGGCTGGTGTTGAACGTGCAGGAAGCTCCCAGGTTCCCCGGCGTGCCAATGCACCCGGAAATAGAAAGCTCCGCCTCCGTAGGCCCAAGAATCGGCCCGCCTCCATGCAGGGAGAACAGAAATGGTCCACCGGAGATGATTCCACCCTGCGTGACCTGGCCTAAATCAGTTCCATTGTGATAGGCGTGGTCGTTGCCCATGTCGAGCACGTCGCAATCGCCTGCTGAAAATCCTGAACCGGAAACGGGATGATAAACGCCGACCAGCGTACCTGTGTCTTGTAAACTGCAACTATTTGCGAGATGCCCAGTCCCGTTCGATCCCCAGTTGTTCTGCACTCCGATCTCGGTCCACCCTACCGTGCCGTCCGTTTGTGCGCAGTTTGGCGTTTGACACCAAGAGCTCGGTGCGCTTGTTGCGCTTATGCCTGTCGTCGTAGCACGGTACGAGTGACCGCCTGGATTAGCCACTCCATCCATCGGCGTGATGACGGCTCCGGTAGCTCCGGTGACCAGCGACCCGCAAACTGTCACGTTGCCGCAGGTGTGAGCGCTTGCGGAATAGCTGGTGCTCGGCTGCCAGTCGATGACACCATGCTTAGGATCCCAGCATCCGTTGTAGACGTTCGAGAACATAGTGCCAATCGAGACGTCGCCGTCCGACCCTTGGATCGGGTCCACGAACTGCGGGTTAAAGGGAATAGCCGTCCCGCAGGTTGCCGCCGAACACGAGTAGCGATGATTCGCGGCAGAATTGCCAAAGCAGGCGTTGGCCGGATCGGCAAAGTTGGTCACGGTCGTCGTGGTCGCCGTACTGCCTGCCGTGTGCGCGTTGCTCAGGTCCGTCGCCAGATTGACGCTGTAAACGATGGTGTTGGTGCTATCCATGTAATAGAACAGGTCGGGCGTTGAGGCGCAGTTGCGCGTGAACATGCTGGCATTGAACATCTCCGCCTTATTCGATCCGCTCCCGGCATAGAGCAGCGCGGTGGAGTAAGAAACTCCGCTCGGCGTGTAGAACAGCGGTCCAAACTGGGTGGGGCTGAACTGCATCACGTAGTTGCCGGATGCGCCACTCCGGCCGACCATTACGTACTTGTCATCGCAACTCCACGTGTTGACGAATTCGCCATTGCCTAAGATGTTGACGTAATTCACCCCAGTGGCGTTCGGATCGGTGACATTATCGGTCAACCGCACGTCGCGCATCCCGGTCACCGGGTTGGTCAGAATCGTTCCTGCTCCGGTGGCTCCGCCAAAATTGGGCAGGCACCCGCCCCCCGCAGTCGGAGATGCGGTTAGAGGCGGATTGAGTGATGGGCAGTAAGTGGAAGCAGTATTGCCCTTCGGCATGAAGAGTTGATCCACGTTTAACTCATTACCAGAAGATCGCCGTGCTGCGGGATAGTTCGGCGGCCCAGAGGGCGCCTCCCCAATTACCGTATGACCGGAGCCTGTGCCCCCGCCATACGCCGCGTACCCCATGTACACGTGCGCCCCGATCTCCCATCCGCTCCCGTAGCTGTTCTGATTCACTCCGTTGATGTCGATCGCGTACGCCGCGCCCAAGTTCTGCCCCGCATCCACCACCGGAGAATTTTTAGTCGGACGAAAATCCAGCCCGCCCGTCTGGCCCACCGTCACTGTCGCCGGAAACTTGTAATAGAAATTCCCGTCAGTCCCCGTCTCCAGCGTCCCCATCAGCAGCCAGTTCACCAGGCTTGTGTTCGTCTGGATCGTCGCCCCACTACTCTTGAAATCCTGAATCAGATTCGTAATTTCCGTTGCACTTAGCTCGCCCGTTGAGGTCGCCGCGTTCCAGTGCCAGAAGATTCCCCACGGCACACCCCACACCATCTGCTTCCACACCAGCGCCTGAATCTTCTGGTTCAGCACCGCTGGCTGCAAGCCCTGCCACGTCGGATTCACTCCAAAACTCGTGATGTTCTGCACGTCGAACCCGCTCGCGTACGTATCTTTCACGCCCAGGTCTTCCTTCAACGCTCCGCGCGCCCCGTTGTACGGAACGCCCGCCGCAATCCCCTGCATCGTCGGCGTCTCATATCCTCCGGGATACACATACACCGGCGTCGCCGGCAGCCCCGTCAGGTTCGTCGTCATCCACTGCCGTGACAGCGTGATCTCATCCGTCGTCAGCCGCATCACATCCAGCTGCAGATGGTAGACCGCATTCTTCACATCTTGCCCGCTCACGTCCGCCAGATCCTGCGACAGCAAAGCCTGCGCCGTGTACGCCGCACACCCCGTCCCATACGGCCCCTGGCACGGCGTTAAATAGGAAGTCGTAAATTTTCCCGTCGCATTCAGCGCCTGCTGCAATCCTACAATCGTCCCCTGCGGCTGCCCCTGCGCGAGGTTGTAGGTCACGCTGTCGCTCGCGCCGGTCACCGTGATGGTCAGCGTCTTATTGCTGATGCTCAACGTCGCTGCGGTTCCGGCCCCTACGTATTGCAAATCCAAGGCATCCGTATTCGTGTAATAGGTGTGGGAAACCGAATGCGACGTCACATCCCGCCCCGCACTGATCCACGACTGAAACGTCGGGATCAGCGTCTGCGCCAGCGGATATCCCACCGTGATCGCCGCTCCTACCGGCACGCCCGCCGCGTCCGCGATCGGCAGCACCGTGTTTGCGTAATACGTATCTGCTCCGGGTGTCATCCCCGCATCGTCCACCGTCAGCGTCACCTGCGCCGGATACCTTTGCCACACCTGCACCGCCGGCGGCGTATCCTGCGGAATATTTCCTGGTCCCGCCGTTGGACCACCCGGAGTCGGCAGCACATCCGTCGAGTTCGCCACCGCCAGGCTCGACGCATAAAAATGACAATAGGAGTAGGTCACCGCTCCCGTGTTATCGACCAGCGCGCCATCACGATTCGCGTAGGCCTTGTCATTCACCATCGTGATCGCAGTCGCGGCCCCGTCAAACCTGAATCCGTCGTAATTGAGGTGTGCCTCCGAATTGTAGATTTTGATATCGCCCGGTCCCGGCGCGCTTTCGTTCACATAAAACCCCAGCGGCTGTGTTCCCTGGGGAATCATCGAGTCCGCTTCCATGTTGGCGAACACCAGGTGATCGCTCGCACCCTGCACATACACGCCATACTGATCAAACCAATCAATAAGGAAGTGCTGAAATGTCAGCCACGACTTCCCGTTGATGTTGATCACCGGCGTGTTGCTCAACGCCATCGGCACAATCGGACTGTTGTAGTACGATGCCGGATTCCCCACCGAATACACATATAAGAATCCGTTGGCCAGATAAAAATCCCACTGCGCCGTGAGATTCGACGACGAGGCGGCAACCTTCTGTCCCCATAGCGATCCAAACAAACAAAAGTTCACCGCTGAATAGTTTGCGGGTAGCGGAGCCTTCCACGCATTCCCCGTCACTAGCACCCACGCCGACGACGGCACCGCGTAGTATCCCGTCAAGTTCGGCGCCGGTCCCGCCCCGTAGGCGTCGAACGCGATCGGATTCCCTGACGTCCCCGAAGAAGGTGGAACCAGACTCTCATTCCACAAATCCCCGCGCCGGAACAGAATCGAGTCTCCCGGCTGAAACGTCTGTGCATTCACATGAGCGATCGTCTGCCACGCGGTGCTCGACGCCGTGCCGCTGTTCGAATCATTCCCCGTGCTCGAGCTGACGTAGTAGTTCGTCGCGTGCGCGATCCAACTCCACAGCACAATGAGAAAGCACACAACCTTACCCATTGTCATTCCGAGGGAAGCGAATCGATTCGCATAGCGAATCGGATCGCGCAGTCGAGAGCCTGCCCTGAGCAACCGACCGCAGGGAGGGCGTCGAATGGAGACCTTGTGTTTGTCCCCGCTGCTACTGGCGTCGATAGGAATCACCACCACGCATCTCTCCTGCAATCACAACCAAAACAAAAGCCACCGGCTTTCGCCGATGGCCATGTCACAACTCACGTGCTCCCGAATGCGGTCAGCCTGTCGTCAGCGCAGTCAAGGGCTCCGTCTTCATCGCGGGTTTCCCTTGCGCTCTTCGCGACCTTCGCGGTTCACGCTTTTTCCCCGCGCATTGCGCAACACGCGCGGTGCGCGGTCTCGTGCCTTCTAATACTTCAACCCCGCATCCGCCAGAACCGCCGGACCCTCCGGCGTTATTCGCTCATCCGCCGCCACAGGTGTTTCGATCTGCCCTCCACCATCCCCCCACTCCCCTACCACCGGATTCCGGTCGCTGAAATCAAACGACTGTACCGTCGTCGGTGTCCCCGCCTCCGGATCAATCTTGCCGCTCATCGTTTCCTCCTATTCGGGTGCCCCGTCCTTGTCGCTGCGTTCTGTGCAGCGACAGGGCGGGGATTCTGAATTGTCTTTGAACTTGATTTCGAAATTGTTCTCAATTTCCTGCACCTGGAAGCTTAAGAGTTCGAAGCGGCTGGCTGCCATCTACTTCACAATAAAACTGATCATCGTTCCGCCCCAGGTGTACGAGTCGCTCGGCACTGTTATGCTGCTGTCGAGTGTTCCCTGCGTCCCGCTTGTCGTCACTGTCCCCGCGCTCAAAAACGTCACCACCGCCCCGCTGCCATCTCCCGACAGCGTCGCACACGACGAAGTGCACGAAGTCGTCATCGCCAGATAGTACTTCCCCGGCTGCAGCGTCTTCGGATTCGTCCCCGACCAGTTCGCGCTGTGCGCCCCCAACGTCATCGCCGTCGATCCCGCAATCGCGCCCGTGTGCGCCACCAGCATCCCCGAGCTGCTGTAAATTCCCAGATCGTACGTGTTCGAACTCGTATCCGCCCCGCTCACGTTGTAGCTCAGCGTGCTCGTGCTCAGCGGGAAGGTCAGCGTCACGCCCCACAACTCAATCTTCGTTCCGGTCGTATTGAACGCTATGGCCGATCCGGCGCGATACGCCGTGATCCACTCTGTCGAATAAGGACCCGCCGCCACTCCGCTATCCGCAACCGCCGACGCTCCGCTTGCCTTCGTATAATTCCCGCTCACCAGCGCGCTCGTGCTCGGAATGCTCGAATCTACATACGCCGACGTCACCGTGTTGCACGTCGGCCCTCCGCTGTTCACCGATGTCACCACCTGGCCCGGCGAGCAACTTCCCGTTCCCGCCGCCGTCAAACTGTTGCTGATGCTCGAGCCGGGCATGTCGAGAAACATCTGCACCGTCGTGCCGCCCGAACTCGCCTGCAGCACCCGCCCCAGAATCTGCGTCCCTGTCGGCCGCGTCGCTCCTGCATCGTGGCACAAGTAATAGAACCCGCCGTTCGCCGTCGGAGAAGGCGCCACGTAATCGCCCACCACCGTCGCCGTCGCGTCAAAGCTGCAATACACCGACCCTGTTCGCGCCAGCGTCACGGTTCCCGAGGTTCCGGCATTGGCGATCACTATGCCAATCGCTCCGCTGGTTAGCGCGCTCGCAGGCTTCGCCGCGCAGGCGCTGGTGGTCAGCACTGCCAGCCCATTCACGACCGTTCCCGTCGTCGTGTCATTGCAAAGCTCGTAGCTCTCATTCGCGAACTTGCCCAGCTCAAATCCGCTGCCGCTCGCCACACTCCCTGCCGCGTACACCGTTCCCGGACGCAATCCCGTCCCCGTTCCCCCGTTGAAGGTCCCGATGTTGTAGCTCTGGTCGGCCCACGGTTTGAGATTGCTGCTGGCGTCGATGACCCACTTCACTCCGCTGCCCACCATGAACCCCAGCCCCGGAGCCGTTCCCGTGCTCTCGCTGCGCAGCACCGCGAACCCTGATCCCGGATCGAACCCCACCGATGTCCGCTGCCAGCTCGAGCTGTTCGCATAGCTCGAATACACACGCAGGCTCTGCGGATTCGCCGTGGTCTCTCCTACAGTGAACTGGCCTACATCCGTCGCATCTTCCTGCACCAGATTCGAGAAATACGAACTCGTCGCCGTCGTCGCCACTTTTTGCGGCGTCCCGCTGTTCGCCGAGATATAAAAGTTCCCGTCATTCGAGATTCCCAGCGCCGACGTCCCCGCCGCCGCCGGTCCCATCGCTGTCCCAGGTATCGGAGAGCTCACCGTCCATGGCCCCGCCACCAGCAGCTGCCCATTCACCGTCAGATTCCCGCCGAACGTTCCCGACGTCGCCGTGATCCCTCCACTCCCGGCGTAATTCAGAGTTGCCCCACTGTCGGTGAGCGCGCTGTCGCCGCTCACCGCCGCCCCGTTCGCCGAGTACATCGCCAGTTGCGACGCCGAGCCGCTGCTGACCGCTCCCGTCCCGCAATCCGACCCTGCTCCGCTCAGTACGCCGGTTGCACTCACGTGCAAACATTGCGACCCTGATCCCGTGAAGGGGAACGTCACCGTCGTGTCGAACTTCGTCGGCACGTTGAATTCTTTGAGCGATGCGCTCAGCCGCTCCAGCCAATGCGTGTTGTCGGGAAGACTGTTGACGTATTCGCTGATCGACACCGGCGCCCCGATCGCCAGCTGTACCTGGCTATTACTGAATCCCTGGGCCGCGTTATCGTTCGCCAGGTAAGTGTCCGCCGAATCCATCGCTGGACGATGCCCCGCCGTCGCCAGCGTTTTTCCCGGGTTCGAATCCCACAGCGTGATGATCCCTGTTCCGCCGTAGGCGTTTCCGTTCAGGTTGTAGAAATTCAACCGCCCCTTCGGATTCTGTATCTGGGTGGCCGGATTGCCCATCACGTTGCCATAGAGCGTCGCGGGATTGACCGCCAGCGAGTTGCCCGCATAACCCGCATCCGCAGCGCATCCCACCCAGGTGCCCTCATCACCCCCGCACCGCGTGGTGTACACCACCGGCCCGCCAAGAATGCCCTGGGTCGCGTTCACGGTTGGGGGCACACTGTCCATATAAACCAGGGACGGCACCGTCCCGCCCAGCACCACGTCGCCCGGCCAGTACGTCATCGTGGGCTGAAAACTTCCCGACAGACTCACCGCATACGAACTGGTCACTGCTGACCCGCTGTCGGTGTACGTGCAGGTCAAGCCCGCGCACTGCGGCAGCGCTGTCACCACCGATCCGCATGCGGTGATTGATCCTCCCGGACAGTTCCCGGGCATCGGACCCGTACTCGTCGGTGCTGCGTGAAGCTGGCCGCTGGTGCGAATCACATCATAGGTGATCGTGTCGGTCGGGCTTTGTCCCAACGGCGGAGACGGCGCCGCTGCCAGCCGCGGCCAGTTGATCGTGATTGCTCCGGATTGATTATTGAGCGCCTGCGCCACCAGCAAAGGAGCCGTCTGCGCCCCGGTCGTCGTGTCGTGCCCCACAATCCAATAATTGAATGTGGTGGAACCGCTTCCGCTCACCGGAATCTTGCCCCCTGGCCCCAGACCGTGCGAGGTCAACGTGGACGCGCCCGTCGAGGGGCCGTAGACCACCCCGGCCGCTCCCATATAGCCCCATGGCGTGTGCGGACATCCCTGCGATTCGTTGTAGACGTAGTCGAGTTGCGCTCCCTGATAGTTTCCCGCCAGGTTCGAGACACTCACATTCCACAACGCCACCGCCTGAATCACCGAATTCGTGATGTGTAAACCGTTCGAGTTGTAAACCGTCACTCCGTTGGAGCACCCGGCGGTGATGTTGGCATGGTCCACATAGATCAACGCCGCCGTGACCCCGCCATTGCCAAAGCCCGGTCCCGGAGATCCACCCGAGTAGATAAACGAACCGCAGTAGTTGGCCCCGCAGTCCAGCCCAAAGCCGTCACTGTCGAAGTTCTCTACTGTGGCGTTCTCATCGTCAAAGAAGTCGAAGAAGGCATTGAAGGTGCAGGTGTTCGAATACGACGTATTGACACAGGCACTCGTGCCCACCTGCCCGTATTTCAGGTCTTCCCACTTGGTCGGAGTCGCATTGTCCAGGACGGCGTCGTTGGTGTGCGCCAGCGTTCCCGGTGTGGACTGCGCCGCGATGGCCGCGCCTCCCTGCAGCCAACTCACGCTGTTCGCGGTCACCGCGCTCACCAGGTGGTCTCCCCAATACACCGGGTTATCGGTGAAGTCCACGCGAATCCAGTCCCCCACATTGAAGGGACCGCAACCCGTCCCGCTGGCGAACGTCACCGTGTTGGTAGCCGGCGACCCGGCCGTTCGTGCCGTCTGCGTGATAGCGCAACCCGAATCGTTGGTGTTGGCAAGAAAACGAAATCCGCGCACGGTGATCGCGTTAAAGGTATTCGAACTGGTCAGGCTTCCCGACTGCATGCACCAGGAGTTGGTAAAGCAGTCGAGATCCGCTCCGTCTCCTTCCAGCAATCCCTTGCTGGCGTGAATGATGATGGGGGCATACACCTTGTACAAGGCCGGCGGCACCACCACGTGCCAGCGCGCATTCCCCGAGGCCGCGGTTCCGGCAGCGTAGTTCAGCGCCTCCTGAATTCCGGCATTCGCCGCACCGACGGTCGGCGAGGTATAAGCATTCGCCGCCGTAAAGGTGATCGTTCCGCTCGCTCCCGCCGGACNAGCTCCCTCCTGTTACCAGATCTGTTTCTGCCCCGTTGTTGATAGTGACGTAGTAGTTCTTGTTCCCAGTCGTATCCGCACCCAGCGGACACGACGCCAGCGACACCGTATTGGATCCCGCCACCAGATTCGTCGAGAGAGTCGTGTTCCAATTGAATGGAGGCGCGTAAACCACACCATTGAAGTTGTTGACCGTGAACTGCGTACCCGCAGGCTGCGCGATGTTCTGGCTTCCCGTCGGCGTGGTGGAAACATTTCCGTTCCCTGTCCCGCAGGTTCCCCAAGTCCCGTTTCCCAGCAGGCACGTCCCCGAATTGGCCGTGCCCGTCCCCAACTCACTGGGCGGGACGAGTCCGGAAATCAGATCGGCTTTGGCAGCGAAGGCGGTATCCACATATTGTTTCGGGGCCGCCTGAAATGGTGCTACCGGATTTCCGCTCAGCGTGAGCGGCCCCGTCATAGCTCCACCCGCGATGGGAACGTAATTGCCCGCCCCCACGTTCGCGACCGCGGAATCCACATAGGATTTGTTCGCGATGTTTCCCGCACTCGTCGGTGTGGGTACGCTCGGCGGCGTCGAAAAGGTTTTCGTGCCCGAGATCGTCTCGGTTCCACTAAGGTGCACGACCGCGTTGTCGTTTGCCTTCGCCGCTAGCGCAGCGTTGACGTACTGCATCGAAACCGGCTGCGCTGCCCCGCCAGCTCCCGGCGTCGTGCGCACCGCGGCCAGGTTCGCCGGAGAGGTCGTGGGCACCACCCAATACTCGGTTCTCACCTCTCCCGGCCCAAGTTGATAGACCACGGTGTAATACACGCCTGCGGGACTCGCTCCTGCGTTCGGCACCAGGGCCACGCTGAACACGCCGTTCGCTGCGATCGTGGCGGTCGTCGTTCCCGCCGCGATCGGGGTTCCACCCGCCGTTGCAAACGCCGGCCAGGAAATCAGAAGTGTGCCCGTTGCGGGTGTTCCGTCGGCCTGATAGACGGTGTCCGTCACCGTTGTTGTGGCTGGTCCGCTCTGCGCGGCCGCGCGCGGCGCTGTCCAAGGCATCGCGCCGGTCACGATCACCGCTACCAGCAAACAAAAAAGCCGCCCGGCAGGGCGGCGGCTCGCGTCTATCATGTTGCCTCCATCACCAGTCGTGCGCAGCGATTCTCCATTCAGCCCAGGCGCATCCGAGGGCAGCGCCATGTCATCCCGAGTGCGCAGCCATTGCGCGCGAGGGACCTGGGCGCTCCTCGCGCATTGCCTCGCGTTCTTTGCGAGGCAACAAAACCGCGCGTTTGGTGCGCATCCCTAGGGCGCTACCTGCATACTGCCGAATGTTACGGAACCCCGCTACAAATCCGAAAAGCGCGGCTTCTCTTGTCCGTTGAGAAACTTCTCCACGCTCTGCATGTAGACGTCGACAAAATCCGCCGTCGGACGCCGCGCCTCGATCAGATGCATGGCATNCATACAGCGTCCATCCCATCGTGCCCAGCAGGGCCGCCGCCATCATCGGCGCGCGATGCACTCCCGCCGCGCAGTGAATGAACAATCTTGACTCCGGCTGCTGTAGCGCCGCCTGCGCGAACTCGACGCCGCGCTGAAACAACTCCGCGGGCTTGGGCTCGAAGTCATCGTCGGTCGGATTCCACAACACCTCGATGCCGTGTTTCGCAGCCAGGGGCGTGTCGTCGAACTCGATCTGCATGTCGAGGATGTGGGTCACCCCCGCCTGCGCCACTTTAGCCATGTTGTCAGCGTTCCAGATTCCGCCTCCGACCGCGATGCGGCCGGTCAACCACGTAATATCCATCCCCGTCCTGTGCGATGCGGGCGCTCCGGCTCGCGCCAAAGTCTGCAGCGCGACCATAAGCCGGCCGGGCAGATCTTCCGGACGCCCCGCTCTGCTCGCTTCCTGCGACGCGTGGGACGTTCCAGTCGCGGGCGAAATCGAAAGCCCATGACCGATGTCTCGCCGCTCTTGCGAGACGGGAGAATCATCTCTCCGCACCGCTCGCATCATTTTACGGGATTCGTTCCTGCTGAAGCGGACCCTTCGTGGTTTTGTTCACGGGCTGGACCGGATTCCGCACCCGCGCCCGTTTTCTTCTGATCTTTCTTCGGATGTGATTCCTTCGGTTCTTCGCCCTCAACGTATTTCGGTGCAGGCAACGCTAGTCTGACCGTTGGCTCTTCCTCCGGAACGATCACCGGGTCCTCGGGCAGGCCCAGGCGCCTCAGCAGCGTGCGGGCCAGCGAATCTTCTTCGGGCGGGGCTTCCGCCGCGTCTCCCGCTGCGGGATACAGTCCCGCCACCTCGAACAGATACTTCACTGGGGCCAGCTGTCCTTTCAAAGCCTCATCGACTACGGCGAGCGCCATCTCGGCGGCCTCGCTGCCCACGATGTTGGTGATGTTCTTCCTCACTTCGACCAGGTCGACCGCTTTCCGAGCCTTGCGCGCAGTCTTCCGCGGTGACTTTTCGGCCGGTGGCTTGCTTTTTGGCTTGTCTTTCTTCATACCCAAGGCTGAGATTCCCGGCTTTCGGCGATGGTGCCCTTCTCAAAAGGCAAACGGTAATTCTGGAGTGCGTCATCCTGAGCGAAGCCGTATTTCAGGCGGAGCGAAGGACCTTGCGTGGATCTGCATCGTGGACTAGCCAAGTCGCACACCCTCTGATTTTCGATGGCGCCCAGCTCGCCTCCTTGCCTAAAACGCTGAAGGCGCGCCTCGCGGCGCGCCCTCTTAAGAGATGTTCGGTTTTTCTTACTCTCTATTTCCAGAATACCAGCCAGCGCAGGGCAATTGAGACACGTCTGGCGAAACTTTATTTTCCGCCTCTAGAGCAACTTGCAAGGGAAATCGTAGCTTCGCCCGCTTGACAGCGACTGGCTTGAAGCGGCATTTGAGCAATGGCCATCGTTGGTTTCGTGCAATGTTCATCGCACCTCCTCGATCGAAGGAGCCGGCGTCAGCAGCCCCACTTCCAGAAATATTTCGCTGAGTCGATCGAGCGTGGAGAGCAGGTTGCGCTCGATAGTCCTGCGCGAACAGTGGAGCAGCCGTGCGGCAGCCTCGTGACTGTGTTCCTGCAACACCACGCGCGCGATGATCTGGCGCGAGAAGTCGTTGAGCCGTTCGAGGCAGATCTCCATGTCGTGCACAAACACGACTCGGTCCTCGAACGTCGTCACCGTGTAGGACGTGACTGCGGTACGGAAAAAATCGCAGCCCAGCAGCGACGGCAGACGGCCGGTTTCAAGCGAGTAGCGCAGATAGCGGTGCAGCAGCGCGACCGTGCGATCGCGATACAACCACAGGTCAGGATTGCGGTCGAGCGGACTTTCTGGAACGCTTCTCCCGCTCGTCCGCAACGGGCGCAGTGAGGGCACGCGAGGCCGCGCGGGAACTGCTCGCGGCTCGCTGACCGCGGCGATCCAAGCGATGACGCTCATGCCGCACCTCCCGCGCGCCACTCGTCGTCACGCAAGCCGCAGGCTTCAAAGTCGTAGTCATCGTCCAACACCGCACGCCGTCCGACGGGAAGCCGCGCCCGCAAGGGGCGCTTCCGCGGAGTGGGCAGCTGCGCCACGCGTGGCAGGCAGGCGGGGCAGCAGACTTCCATGGAGCCGCATTCGCGCAGCCACAGTCCGCCGCAGTGTTCGCAGTATTTCAGTTCGACACGCACATTTTTTTCTTCCTTGCTGGTGAGACTGTCGTTCATCGCTTCCTCCAGTCTTGTTCGGCGTCCGGTGTCCGGCTTTCGGCCGCCAGTCTGTACTCGCACATTGCGCTCTGAGGGCGGACGCCAGAAGCCGCG
>OCOJ01042315.1_pt2 | contig 17981 bp, 15 predicted proteins | sample 1539251 | NCBI WGS metagenome assembly OCOJ01 (sample SAMN01911457, study PRJEB22624) | soil metagenome | biome: Soil | place: Malaysia | collected 2012-04-30 | depth RA_metagenome m | reverse complement strand
GGGGGGATTTCTAGGCCGCGGATGGCGCGCTCGATTGTGCACGCGTGCCGCCGCGCCCGCCGTGCGCAGGCCTCCGCCCAAATCGTCAACCGGCATCGTCTGGCCGCGCTGCCGGAAGGAGGCGGTATGAAATCCAGGTACTTGCTCGTCGTGGGGTTGGTGTTTCTGCTCGTGACCTCCACCTCCGCTTACGCCCAGGGCGTTGGCGCCTCGGGAAATATCAGCGGCACGGTGACCGATCCCTCCGGCGCTGTGCTCCCGAAGGTAAACATCACCGCCGTCGCGACCGCCAAAGGCACCAAGCTCACGACGGCGACGGACGACTCCGGCCGTTATCAGTTCGCGGGATTGCCCCCCGGCGCCTACGACGTCACCGCGCAAATCACTGGCTTTCAAACCCAGACCCAGAAGGGCGCCGTGGTGAACATCGGCGAGACCGCCACCGTCGATTTCCATCTGAGCCTCTCAACCGCGGGACAAACGATCGAAGTTACCGCGGAGCAGCCGGTGGTGGACGTCGAGCGGGGCAGCCAGTCGAATTCGCTCACCGAGCGGTACATCGCTGATCTCCCCATCGATCGCCGCGACTACCTCACCTTTACTCTGCTCCTGCCCGGCGTATCCAATTCCACGCGCCTGGCGGACGACCAGGACTTTCGCGTCAAGCAGACCCCGCAGAGCGGCCTCTCCTTCTACGGAAGCAACGGGCGCGGCAATAGCGTAACCGTGGACGGCGGAGAAGTTCAGGATGACGCCGGCGGCGTCCGGTTGACCGTCAGCCAGGACGCCGTCCAGGAATTCCAGGTCAACCGCAGCAATTACGGCGCGGACCTCGGCGGCGCCAGCGGGGCTTCCATCAACATCGTCACCAAATCAGGCGCCAACGACGTGCATGGCTCGCTCTTCAGCTATTTCCGGAACGACATCATGGACGCGCGCGACCCCTTCGCCTTCACCCAGGCGCTCGCACCCGGCGCGGCATTCAACCCCCTGGCCGCCGACTCGGTAGGTGTGCCGACAAAGAATTCGCTCGAGCGCTACCAGTTCGGCGGGTCCCTGGGCGGGCCGATCAAGAAGGACAAGACGTTCTTCTTTGTGGCTTTTGAAGGGCTGATCCAGAACGCGCAGAACGCGGTTCCGATTCTGACCAATACCGATATTTTCAGGCCCACCACGGCCCAGGGCAGCGTCATCACCCAGTTGGCAGGACAGCCCGCCACCAACATAGTCCCCTGCCTTCCGGGCACGTTGCTTCCGGCGCCCGTGTGCGCGGGAGCTCTGACCAGCGCGTTGACGGTGAGCCCAATCACCGGCCTGACGCCTTTGAACACGGCGATCAACAACTATCTCATCAATCAGTTGGAGACAAACGGCGGGCTCTTCAACTACAACACGCGCCAGTACCTGTTCTCCGCCCGCCTCGACCATCACATGAACTCTTCCAATCAGTTTGCGCTTACCTTCCACTTCGGCCATGACCTGGAGGAAAACCCGGATGTGCAGTCGCTTACCGGGTTCTCCGCGGGCAGTTCCATCCATGCCTACGACGACACGCTACAGGGCGCCTGGTTTCACCAGTTTAGTGCCGTCACCGCGAACGAGCTCCGCATCCAGTACGACTACGAGCACTTCAACGTGATTCCCAACGAGCCGGGAGAAGTCGGGCTCCAAATCCTTGGTTTTGCGAATAATTTGGGGACCAACATTTTTCTCCCCAACTTCACCATCCTGCGCCGCACCGAGATTGCGGACAACGTGACGATGGTCCGCGGAAGACACACCATCCGGTTCGGAGGCGACGAGCTCCTGCGCGGAAACCACAGCGAATCCCATACCTTCTTCCCCGGCCGTTTTGTCTTCGGGCCGCTCCCCGGTGCCGCGCTTAGCCCGTGTCTGCTCCCCTCCCCCCTGAATCCTTGCGGGGTGCTGACCGCGGGGGCCAATGTTGACTCGCTCCAGGCGGCCTCCCTCAGCGCGCCCCAGGTGTACCAGCAGGGCTTCGGCAATCCGGATTATCCCGCCTACACCCGGCCGCTGACGGGCCTGTTCGCGCAGGACGAATGGGCCATCACCTCGAATTTCAAACTGACTTACGGCCTCCGGTACGAGATTGACAGCCAGTTTAAGCCCTTGAACACCTACTACGGCGACGTCAGCCCGCGGATCTCCTTCGCCTGGGATCCGTTCAAAGACCACAAGACCGTCATCCGCGGCGGCTACGGGATTTTCTACGGGCCCATCGATTCCCAGATTCCCCAAGTGGACTTGAGCCTGGGCGTGCTGAACGCAGACAAAAGCACGGTCGAGAATCACCACAACACGTCGCAGGTCCCTGACCAGGTTGCGAACGCCGTCGGCACCTGTGGAATTGGGATTCCCGGCGTCCCCATCGTTCCCCCTACGGGCATGACCTCCAGCCCCTGCAACCGGTTCATTTCCATTTACGTGGATCCTGGCTTCAGCCTGCTGCCCTTCCTGCAAAATGCCGGTCAAGTTTTCGGCGGTCTATTCGGCCAGGGGTTGATCCAGTGCACCACTCCGGCCCCGGGTAATTCCGCTTGCATCACTCCCGCGGCGGTGGCGCCCTTCGGGATCTTCGTGCAGAACAAAGGCCAGCTCTCGCCGCTGACCGTGCTGTTCAGCAACCCCCCGGATTACAAGCCTCCTTACTCCCAGCAGGCCTCATTGGGTATTGAACGGCAGATTGCGCCCGGACTCTCTGTCTCTGTCAGCTTTGTGTATTCCCACACACTCAGACTGCCTGTGGCCATCGATACCAATCTGCTGCCGACCACGCCGACCACCACGATTCCGCTGGCCAACGGGAAGACCTATACCTACAAGAACTGGAATCTGGCTCCGCAGACCGACCCGCTGCTGGGTCTCGAACCCGGAGGGCTTCCCTGCGCTGCCAATCCGCTCAAGTGCTTCGTCAACCCGCTGATTGTGCAGAACAACCAGTACACTTCGGCGGCCTCCGCGCTGTATGAGGGCGGCATCCTCGAGGTAAAAAAGCGGTTCAGCAACTACTTCACCCTGTTTGGAAGCTACACCTACAGCCACGCCTACGACACCTCCACCGATTTCAACACCGACTACGGACCGCAGGACCCCACCGACCTCAGCATGGACCGTGGCCCTTCGGAATTCGACGAGCGGCATAAAGTCGTGATCGCGGGAGTGTTCGACAGCCCGTGGAAGCAGCCCATTCTTTCCGGCTTCGAGCTCAGTCCCATTTTCAATTACCACAGCGGATTGCCGTTCAATCTTCTCGCCGGTGGCGCGGTCAACGGGGACAATCACATCACCAACGAACGCCCCTTTGGCGCCCCGCGCGACAGCGGCATCGGCCCCAGTTACTACGACTTCGACATGCGCCTGAGCTGGCAGCACAAGCTCGGCGAAAAAGTGAATCTCCTGCTCACGGCGGAAGGATTCAACCTGGCCAACCGGACCAACTTCGCCAGTGTGAACAACGAGGTGGGTCCGGTGTTCGGCCTGCCCGCTGCCTTGGGCGGTGGCGGCGCTACCACGTTCAAGGTCCACGGCATTCGGGCCGCCAGCCCGAGCACGCCGCTGGCTTTCACCTCGGACTTTCCCAAGCGCGAAGTCCAGCTCGGCCTGCGCTTAATGTTTTGATGTGAGCCGCGGTTTCGGCTCCGGCAAGTTTACGCCGGCTTTCTGACTGCGGCCGGCCCGAGCCGCATTCTTATGAATGTTAGACAGCTCCTGGATCTTTCCGGTCGCGTAGCCGTTGTCACCGGCGGCGCCACCGGACTCGGGCGCCAGATGGCGGAGGGACTCGCGGAGATGGGCGCCAGCCTCGTCCTGTGCGCGCGCAAACGCGAGCGCTGCGAGCAGACCGCGGAGACGCTGCGCCAATTGGGTGTCGAGACGCTCGCGCTGGCCTGCGACGTCACCAATCCGCGCGACGTTCAAGCCATGGTCAGCGCCGCGCACGGCCGCTTCGGTCGCATCGACATCCTGGTGAACAACGCCGGCACCGCCTGGGGCGCTCCCGTGGAGGAAATGCAACTCGAGCACTGGAACAAAGTGCTGGCCACGAACCTCACGGGGACGTTTCTCTGCTCCCAGGCGGTGGGAAAACAGATGATCCACGAGCGCCGCGGAAAGATCATCAATGTGGCTTCTGTTGCGGGACTGATCGGCGGGTTGCCCGCGTTGCAGGCCATCGGCTACACCGCCAGCAAGGGCGGCGTCATCAGCTTCACGCGCGACCTGGCCTGCAAGTGGGCCGGGCATAATATCCAGGTCAACGCCATCGCTCCCGGCTGGTTTCCCACCGATATGTCGAGCTGGGTGCTCGAGCACCACAAGGAATCTCTCCTGGAGCAAATTCCGTTGGGACGATTCGGCGGCGAACACGATCTGAAGGGCGCCGCCGTTTTGCTGGCCTCGGACGCCTCCGCCTACATCACCGGTCATGTGCTGGTAGTGGACGGCGGCCAAACGGCCTGGTGAGAAGCCTGCCATGAACCTGCCGCTCACGCCCATTCGCTTTCTCCGTTACGCGGAGCAGCAGTATCCGAAGGCCGAAGCCGTGGTGTGCGGCAAGGAGCGCCTCACCTATGCGCAGTTCGCCGGGCGCGTCGCACGGCTCGCCGGAGCGCTCCGCGAGGCCGGCGCCCAGCGCGGCGACCGCGTGGCTTTTCTCAGCGGCAATTGCCATCGCCTGCTCGAAGCCTATTACGGTGTGGTCGAGGCCGGCGCCGTTCTGCTCCCGTTGAATATCCGCCTGGCCGCGCAGGAACTCGCGTACATCTTGAACGATTCGGGCGCCACCACGCTCTTCCTTCAGAGTCATTATCTGGGACTGGTGGACTCGTTCCGCAAAGACCTGCGGACCATTAAGTCCTTCCACCTGCTGGACGCGGCGCCCCAGGCTTCCTGGCTTTCGCCGGACAACTATGACGCTCTGCTCTCCCGCGCCGCGCCCTTCCGGGCCGAATTCACGGACATCGACGAAAACGCCCTCGCCGAGCTGTTCTACACGAGCGGGACGAGCGCCAATCCCAAGGGCGTGATGCTGACCCATCGCAACGTGTACCTCCACGCGCTCCATACCGCCGTGGGGCATCACACGGAAGCAGGCTCCGTCGAACTGCACACCATCCCGCTGTTCCATGCCAACGGATGGGGCGTGGCGCATTTCCTCACCCTGCTGGGCGGCAAGCACGTGATGGTGCCGCGATTCGACCCCCCGGAAATCTTCCGCCTGATCCAGCAGGAGCGCGCGAACTTTTGCAGCCTGGTGCCGGCCATGGCCACCGCGCTGGTGAATTGTCCCGAACTCACCAAGTACGACCTCAGCAGCCTGAAGCGGGTGACCATCGGGGGCGCGGCCTCCTCTCCCACGCTCGTCCGCGAGGTGGAAGAGCATCTCGGCTGCGAGTGTTTCTCCGGATACGGGCTGACGGAAACCGCGCCGGTCCTCTCCATCGCGCCGATGAAGGCCGGCCTGAACTGGCAGGGCGAGCAGCGTTATGTCGGGCGGGCCAGCACAGGCTACGCCATTCCCGGAACCGAGCTGCGCGTTGTGGACGAGAACCAGAATGATGTGCCGCGCGACGGGCGCTCCGTCGGCGAGGTGATTGCGCGCAGCGACGGCGTCATGCTCGGCTACTGGCAGCAGCCGCAAGCCACCGCCGAGGCCCTGCGCGGCGGCTGGTTTCACACCGGCGACATGGCCACCTGGAACGAGGACGGCTACCTGCTCATCGTGGACCGCAAGAAGGACATCATCGTGAGCGGTGGGGAGAATATTTCTTCGCTGGAAGTGGAAAAGGCTCTTCTCGCTCACCCCGCTGTTCTCGAGCTGGGGGTGATTCCCGTGCCCGATCGCACGTGGGGAGAAGTCCCGAAAGCCCTGGTGGTTGTGAAACCGGGAGAGAGCGTCACCGAAGCGGAATTGATCGAGTTCTGCCGCGCGCGCCTGGCGCACTACAAATGCCCGCGCTCGGTCGAATTTGTGGACTCGCTGCCCAGGACCGCCACTGGAAAAGTCCTGAAGCGCGAACTGCGCAAGAAGTACTGGCAGGGCCAGGGCGCTTTGCGGCCCGAATCCGCCGAGGCAAAGGAAAAAGCGCCGTCCTCGTGACGCGGCGAAAGGAAGTGAACGAATGGACCTGAATCTCAGCGCCGAGGAGCGGCAATTCCGCGATGAGTTCCGCGGCTGGCTCGAGGCCAACGTTCCGCGGGACTGGCCCGAATGGCGGGAAAAGCCTCTCGAAGAGTCCTTCGCCTATCTGCGGGCCTGGCAGCGAAAGCTCTACGAAGGCGGATGGGCCGCGGTTTCCTGGCCCAAAGAGTACGGCGGCCGCAGCGCCACGCTCATCGAACAGGCCATCTTCTGGGAGGAAATGGCGCGGCTGGAAGCGCCTCCCATGGCCAATGCCCTGGGCCTCGGCCTGATTGGTCCCACCATCATCGCTTTCGGCACCGAGGAGCAAAAGAAGCGCTTCGTGCCCAAAATTCTCAGCGCCGAAGAAATCTGGTGCCAGGGATTCTCGGAGCCGAACGCGGGCTCCGATCTCGCCGGTCTGCAAATGGAAGCGCGCCTGGACGAAAACCAGTATGTGGTGAACGGCCAGAAAGTGTGGACCAGCTACGGCTGGATCGGCGACTGGTGCGAGCTGGTGGTGCGCACGGACCCGGCGGCCCCGAAGCACAAAGGCCTCACCGTTCTGCTCGTGGATATGCATTCCCCGGGCGTCGAGGTGCGCCCGTTGCGGCAGATGACGGGTGAGAGCGAGTTTAATGAACTCTTCTGCCGAGACGTGCGCGTGCCCGTGGAAAACGTGCTCGGAAAGGTCAATGACGGCTGGAATGTGGCTGTCAGCACGCTGATGCACGAGCGCGGCTCCTATGGCGCGCGCCTTTATTTGCTCTTCAAGCGCAACATCAACCGGCTGATCGAACTCTCCCGCACCTTCCAGCGCAACGGGCGTCCGGCGGCTCAGGATCCGCTGGTCCGCCAGAAGCTGGCGCAGTGTTACGCCGAAATCGAAATTATGCGCCTGAACCAGTTGCGCGCCTTCAGCCGCATCACCGCCACGGGCATTCCCGGCCCCGAAGGTTCCATCCAGAAAATCTTCTGGAGCGAGCTGAACCAGCGCGTCCAGCAGATTGCCCAGGAATTGCTCGGCCCCTACGGCCAGTTGGAGAAAGGCGATCCCTGCGCCGTGGACAACGGCCTGTGGTCCTACGGCTATCTGCGTTCCCGCGGCAACACGATCGAGGCTGGGACTTCCGAAATCCAGCGCAACATTATCGGACATTTTGTGCTCGGACTTCCCCGAAGCTACTGATGGAGTGGCCATGCAATTCGGATTGAGCGAAAGCCAGCAACTGCTGAAAGACAATGCCCGCAAATTCTTCGCCGGCGAATGTCCCATGGCGGAAGTCCGCAGGCTGATGGAAACCGAAACCGCCTGCGACTCCGCGCTCTGGGCCAAGATGACGGAGCAGGGATACACCGGCATCATTTTTCCGGAGGAGTACGACGGGGTCGGACTGACCACCGTGGAGCTGATCCTGCTGATGGAAGAGGCCGGCCGCGCCCTCCTGCCCGGGCCGCTCTTTTCCACCGTAGCGCTGGCCGGCTCGGTATTGAACGAGACGGGCAGCCCGGAACAGAAGAAGCGCTATCTGGCGCCGATTTGCCGCGGCGAGTCGCGCGCCACCGTGGCCGTGCTCGAAGCCGGCGTCAGTTGGAATCACGCGGAGATCAAGATTCGCTCCGCCAATGGAAAAATCAGCGGCGAAAAATTGTTTGTGCCCGACGCGGGAGCCGCAGACTTCATCCTCGTGGCGGCCTGCGATGGCGTGTTCGCCGTGGAGGCGAATGCGCCCGGCGTCAGCCTCCGCGCGCTGAAGGGGATGGACGCCACGCGAAAGCTCTATGCCGTGCGCTTTGAAAATACGCCGGCGGAAAAGCTCGCCCATCCTGAAGGCCTCCCGCGCGCTCTCGATGTCGCCACTGCCGCTCTGGCCGCCGAATTGGTGGGCGGCATGCAGCGCACACTCGACCTCACCGTGGAATATGCCAAGGNCGCGCAAACAGTTCGGCAAGCCCATCGGCATGTTCCAGGCCGTGCAGCACCAGTGCGCCGACATGTATCTGGAGACGGAAAGTTCCCGCTCGGCGGCGTATTACGCAGCCTGGGCGCTCGCCGAGAACGTGTCTGACGCGCCGGCCGCGGTCTCCATCGCCAAGATCTACGCAAGCGACGCGGCGCGCACCGTGGGCAACCGCGGAATCCAGGTGCACGGAGGCATGGGCTTTACCTGGGAGAACGACCTGCACCTCTACTATCGCCGGGCCAAGGCCTCGGAGACGGCGCTGGGCGACGCGACCTTCCACCGCGAACGGCTCGCCGGCCTGGTGATCGACGCGGATCCCGCGCTCGCGAACAGCGCGTGAGTGTCCGCGCGGAAGGACCGCAATGAGTGACCTGGTCGAATACACAAAAGACGGCGCCATCGCCGTCATCACCATCAACAATCCCCCGGTGAACGCCCTGAGCCCCGGCGTGCCGGAAGGCATCGCGAAGGCCATCGAGCGCGCCAATTCCGACGCCACGGTGAAAGCCGCCGTTCTGCTGGGCGCGGGGCGCACCTTCGTCTCCGGCGCGGACATCAAGGAATTCGACAAAATGCGCTCGGGCGGCGCGCAGGCCACGGTCAGTTTTCCCGACCTCCTGAACCGCATCGAAAACAGCGCGAAGCCCGTGGTGATGGCCATTCACGGCAACGCGCTGGGCGGCGGCCTGGAGCTGGCCATGGCCGGCCACTATCGCGTCGCTGTGCCTGCGGCGCAGGTGGGCCAGCCGGAAGTCAAGCTGGGCATCATTCCGGGTGCGCATGGGACTCAGCGCCTGCCTCGCCTGGCCGGCGTGGCTAAAGCTGTGGCCATGTGCTCGGAAGGCAACCTCATCTCTGCCGCGGAGGCGCTGAAATTCGGCATCGTGGACCGAGTGATCCAAGGCGATCTGCTGGCGGGCGCGCTGGGATTCGNNNAGCGGATAAAGCCCCGCCCAAGACGCGCGAGCGCAACGAACGGCTGGGCACGCCCGGGGAGAACGCGCCCATTTTTGCCGCGGCCCGCGAAAACGCCCGAAAAAAACAGCGCGGCATGATGGCGCCCCTGGCCGCGATTGACGCCGTCGAGGCTGCAACGAAACTCCCGTTCGACGAGGGTTGCAAGTTCGAACGAAAGCTCTTCATGGAGTGTCTCGCCTCAGAACAGTCGAAAGCGCTCATCCACGTCTTCTTCGGCGAGCGCGAGGTCGGCAAGATTCCCGATATCCCCAAAGAAACGCCCGTCATCCCCGTGACTCGCGCCGCCATAGCGGGAGCAGGAACCATGGGCGGCGGAATTGCCATGGTTTTTGCCAATGCCGGCATCCCGGTTGTCGTCAAGGAAGCGGACCAGGCCGCGCTCGATCGCGGTCTGGCCAACATTCAGAAGAACTATGCCGGCTCCGTGGCGCGCGGGCGCTTCACGCAGGAATTTGTGGACGAACGGCTGAAAATAATTCAGCCCACACTGAGCTACGACGGCTTTGCGGATGCGGACATCGTGGTCGAAGCCGTGTTCGAAGGCATGGAATTGAAGAAGCAGGTTTTCAGCGAACTCGACCGCGTGTGCAAACGCGGAGCGATCCTGGCCAGCAACACCTCCACGCTGAATATTGATGAAATCGCGTCGGCCACTTCCCGGCCGGAGTTCGTCGTGGGCACGCATTTTTTCAGCCCGGCGAACGTGATGCGCCTGCTGGAAATCGTCCGCGGGAAAAAGACCAGTAAGGAAGTAATCGCCACGGCCCTCCAAATCTCCAAGCGCCTCGGGAAAATCGGCGTGGTCGTGGGCAATTGCCGCGGCTTCGTGGGCAACCGCATGTTCCATCAGTACGGCCGGGAAGCCGTGTTTCTGGTGGAGGAGGGCGCCAGCGTCGAGGCCGTGGACCAGGTCCTCTACGATTTCGGCATGGCCATGGGTCCGCTGGCCGTCGGCGACCTGGCCGGTCTCGACGTCGGCTGGCGCATTCGCAAGGAATACCGCCATTTGGACAAGCCCGGCATCCGCCGGCCCATTGCCGGCGACCGCCTGTGCGAGATGGGGCGCTTTGGACAAAAGACCGGAGCGGGCTGGTACAAGTACGACGAGAAGCGGCAGCCGAGTCCTGATCCTGAGGTCGCCACGCTCGTGCGTAAATGGGCCGCCGAAGCGGGAATCCCGCAGCGAACGATCGCGGCGGAAGAAATCGTGGCGCGTTGCATCTACGCGCTCGTCAACGAGGGCGCGCGCATCCTCGAGGAAGGATTCGCATTGCGCGCCGTGGACATCGACATCATCTATATCAATGGCTACGGATTCCCTGCCTGGCGCGGCGGCCCGATGTGGTATGCGGACACGGTAGGCCTGAAAAAGGTCTGCGACCGCATCCNGACATCGACATCATCTATATCAATGGCTACGGATTCCCCGCCTGGCGCGGCGGCCCGATGTGGTATGCCGACACGGTGGGCCTGAAAAAGGTCTGCGACCGCATCCGCCAGCTCGAGCAGCAGCACGGCGAAATCTGGCAGCCCGCGCCCCTGCTTGAGGAACTGGCCCGGCAGGGCAGCACGTTCGAGGAGTTCAGCAAGCAACGCCGCGCGAGGGTGTGACGGTTCTGCCGTCGCCTCGCGGGAAGGGAAGCATGACGGCCGCCCGCTCTCGCCCAGTTCTCTTCCATCGCCGCCTCTGCGACCGTTCGCGCGGTTCGCGATGAGCCGTATCCTCCTGGTGCGTCACGCGCAAGCATCCTTTCTGGAGCCGGATTACGACAAGCTGTCTCTCACGGGGGAAATTCAAGCGCGCGCTCTGGGCGCCTACTGGGTGAGGCACAAACAAAGTTTTGATCGAGTGGTGAGCGGTCCACGGGAAAGGCAGCGAAAAACCGCGGCCATCGTGGCGCAAGTGTACGCGGATGCCGGTTTGAGCTTTCCCGGGACGGTGGTGATGCCTGAATTTGACGAATTCCAAATCGAAGCGGTGATGAAGCAATGCCTCGCTCAGTTGGTCGCCGCGGACCGCGGTGTCGCCGGCCTGTACGAAGCGTTTCAGTGTGCCGCGGACGCAGACGAAAAGCGCACGCGGTTCCAGAAGCTGCTCGAAGTGGTGATGGAGAAGTGGGTGGTCGGCGAGCTTCCAGCGCCCAGGGTGGAAACCTGGGCTGAGTTCTGCGACCGCGTCAATCGTGGCCTGTCACGATTTCTTGCCGCCGGGACTCGCGGGGAGCAATCCGTGGTTTTCTGTTCCGGCGGGCCCATTGCGGTTGCCGCGCAGCGCGCCCTGCGCCTCCAGCCCCGGGAGACCATGGGTCTCGCCTGGATGTCTCGCAATTGCTCCTACAGCGAGTTCCTCGCTTCCGGCGATCGCTTTACACTGAGCGCGTTCAATGCCTTTCCCCATCTCGACGATCCCGCGCTGCTCACGTACCGTTAGCGTGCCGGAGGAGCGAATGCCCGATGTTGTGGATCAACCGAGCAGCGTGCGGCCCGGCGAGGAGCTCGACGCCGCCGCGCTCGAGCTGTTTCTCCGGCGCCAATTTCCCGCCGCCGGCGGAAGCCTCCACATCGAGCAATTTCCCGGCGGCCACTCCAATCTGACCTATTTGCTCCGGCTGGGCGGCCGCGAATTCGTCCTCCGCCGCCCGCCCTTCGGGAGCAAGGTCAAGACGGCGCACGACATGAGCCGGGAATACCGCGTGCTTTCCAGGCTGCACGCCGTCTATCCTCCGGCGCCCGAGGTGCTGCTGTACTGCGATGACCAGTCGGTGCTCGGCGCGCCGTTCTACCTGATGGAACGCGTTCGCGGAGTCATCATTCGCAGGAGTCCGCCGGACGGCCTTCCCTTTCCTCCTGAAATCGCGCGGCGCCTGAGCGAAAACTTCATTGACCACCTGGCCCGGCTCCATTCGCTCGACTATGCGGCCATCGGCCTGGGCGACCTGGGAAAGCCACAGGGCTACATGGAGCGCCAAGTGCGCGGATGGATGGAGCGGTATCAAGGCTCGAAGACTGAAGAGCAAGCGGAAATCGCGCCGCTCGCTGCGTGGTTCAGCGAACGCATGCCGGCAACAACCGGCGCGACGCTCATCCACAACGACTACAAGTACGACAACGTGGTGCTCGACCCCGCGGACGTTACGAAGATTATCGGTGTGCTCGACTGGGAGATGTCCACGCTCGGCGATCCCCTCAGCGATCTGGGAACCACGCTGGCCTACTGGGTGGACCCGCAGGATCCTCCGGCATTGCAGAAGATTCGCTGGTGCCCCTCGACGTCTGCCGGCAGCCTGACGCGCGCCGAACTTGCCGAGCACTACGCGCGCGCCTCCAGCCGCGACGTTTCCGATGTCGTCTTCTATCTCGCGTTCGCGCGATTCAAGGTCGCGGTCATCGTCCAGCAGATTTATTACCGCTACCGTCAGGGCCTCACCAAGGACCCGCGCTTCGCCGCCATGGGCGAGGTGGTGAAGACGCTTCTCGCCGCCGCTCTCCACTCCGCCGAAACCAGCTCGCTCTGAAAGCTGCGGCACGTCCCGAAGCTTCGGGATGTCGTGCCCCATTGGCGTGTCCAAATGGTTTTGGCAGGCAATTAAGGCTAATCCGTGTAAAAGCGCACCACCCATTCCGCCGCGCAGCAGGGCTTGGCGGAACCTTCACGCTCGATGGTGATCGAGAAAATGGCCTCGCACCCTTCCGGAAAATCCTTCGCCGAGTTCAACGCCACGCGGGCGCGGATCCGCGATCCGGCCGGAACCGCCGCGGGAAACCGCACGCGGTTCAAACCATAGTTGACGCTCATGCGCAGCCCTCGCACTTCAACGGCCTGCCCCAGAAAGTAACTCATAAGGGAAAGCGTGAGGAACCCATGAGCGATGGTCGTGCCGTACGGGGACTCGCGCTTTGCCCGTTCGGGATCCACGTGAATCCACTGGCGGTCTTCCGTGGTCCCCGCGAACTGCCGGATGCGCTCCTGCGTGACGGTGAGCCAGTCCGTCACGGCGATCTCGCGGCCGGCGAGATCCTTCAGGGCCGCAATCGAGTCCACCACGCGCGCGACCATGGCTCAAGCCGAGGGCTTCTCCCACTTCCGCAGCTCGTGCCGGGCCAGCGCTTCCAGATGCACTTCGTCGGGCCCATCCGCCAACCGCAGCGAACGCACGTGCGCCCATGCCCCGGCCAGGAACGTGTCCTGTGATACTCCGGCGCCGCCGTGCGCCTGGATGGCGCGATCGAGCACGCGCAGCGCCACGTTCGGCGCCACCACCTTGATCATGGCGATCTCCGCCCGCGCCGCCTTGTTTCCCACCTTGTCCATCATGTCCGCGGCCTTCAGCGTGAGCAGCCGGGCCTGCTCGATCTCCAGGCGCGACGCGGCAATGTCCGCGCGGATGGTGCCTTGCTCGCTGAGCCGCTTTCCGAATGCCACGCGCGATTGCACTCGCCGGCACATTGTTTCGAGCGCCCGCTCGGCCAGCCCGATCGAGCGCATGCAATGATGGATGCGCCCGGGGCCCAGCCTTCCTTGCGCGATTTCGAAGCCGCGTCCCTCGCCGAGCAGGAGATTCGCCGCCGAAACGCGCACGTTGTGGAACGTCAGCTCCCCGTGCCCGTGCGGCGCGTGGTCGTAGCCGAAGACGGTGAGCAGCCGCTCCACGCGCACTCCTGGCGCGTCCATCGGAACCAGCATCATGGACTGCTGCTTGTAGGGCGCCGCGGAAGGATCCGTTTTCCCCATGAAGATGGCCAGTTTGCACCGCGGATCGCCCGCGCCCGAAATCCACCACTTCCTGCCGTTTAGCACGTACTCGTTTCCCTCGCGCACGATGCTCGCCTGGATGTTCGTCGCGTCCGACGAGGCCACGGCGGGCTCCGTCATCGCAAAACACGACCGGATCTCCCCGGCCAGCAGCGGCTTCAACCAGCGCTCTTTTTGTTCCCGGGAGCCATAACGCGCGAGCACCTCCATATTTCCCGTGTCCGGCGCCGAGCAGTTGAACACCTCGGGCGCCAGCGCGCTGCGGCCCATGATTTCGCACAGCGGCGCGTACTCGAGGTTCGTCAGCCCCGCCCCGTGTTCCGCATCGGGCAGGAAGAGATTCCAGAGTCCGGCGGCGCGCGCCTTCGGCTTCAGCTCTTCGATGATCCGCGTCGGCTTCCATCGCTCGCGCTCGATTTCGGCGTAATAGCGCCCCTCGTTGGGATAGATATGCTCGTCCATGAACGCCTCGAGACGCCGCTCGAGATCCTTCGTCTTCTCGCTGACTTCAAAGTTCATGGAATGTGCCTGTCCGCGGACGGAATCTTTGCTCCGAAACGCCTTCGCGGCCCCGAGTCGCGCGCGATTATATACAATTCACGCCGCGTTAGGCGCTTTCAAGTGTATGTGACTCTCACCAATCGTCCGGGCGGCCCGCCAGAGCTCCTGAACCGTGAACCCTGGAGAATCCTTCGGCGTCTGAATCGCCTCATGGCCGGGGGAGACCTCGCGAAACGAGCAAGACGCTGGCGGTTTGGGCACGGCCCGGTTTGATTGCGGCCTTTTCCGGGGCTATGGTATAGCATGCGATTTTGTGCGAGTGTCGCGTGACGGAACTGAAACAAACCGAGCCGCAAAAGCCGAAAATCCGGCCTGTGGAGATTTACTGGACCACGGTCACTTACAAGACCGTGGCCATCCTGCTGGTGTCTGGACTGGCCATCGTTATTTCAGTGCTCTACATCTTCATCCCCGATCGCATGAACACGTGGGTGGAGAAAGCTACGCACGCGGTGAGCGGGGGTCCAGGCGGGACGCCCGCGCCGGTGATTACACAGGCGAGGTTTGTGAACCTGGACGGCAAAGTCCAGGTGAAAAAGGTGAACACGACGCAGTGGGCCCCGGCCGACTACCGCATGTCGCTCGACAAGGGCGACCTGATCCAGACCGGACCGGACGGGGTCGCCCGGCTGACGTTTGCCGACGGCACCACCTACACGGTGAAGAACGACACGCTCATCCTGGTGGAAGAAAACACGGTGGGCGCGGACCGGCCTACGCGCGTGGGCGTGGCCATCACCAGCGGCGCGCTGGACCTCTCCACTGCGGGATGGGAGCAGAGCGGCTCGCACGCGGAAGTGCGCTTCCCGGCGGACCAGTCCGTGGCCACCATCCAGCAGAACAGCCGGGCATCCGTGCGCAGCGACCCGGAGAGCAAGCAGAATGAAATCACCGTGTCCACCGGCGGGGCTGAACTGCAGCGCGGCCAGGAACGAGTGGAACTGGGCCGCTACGAGCGCGCCACCTTCACGCCCGGCGGACCGGTGGCCAAGTCGCAGGTTCTCTCTCCGCCGGACCTCGTCTACCCCGGCAACCTGCAACCCATCATCGTCGACGACCCGGCGCATACACCCGTGCGCTTCGAATGGAAGCCCGTGGCCAAGGCGGTCCATTACACCCTGCGGGTGAGCAGCACCTCGATGTTCTCCCACATCGTGGCGGAAAAGAAGGTGAATACCGCCTGGGCAGAAGTGAGCGGGCTGGATCCCGGCGATTACTTCTGGGAGGTTTTGGCCACCGACGCGCAGAACCGCGCCAGCGAGCCCAGCGAACCCTTCAAGTTCCAGCTCGCCGCGCAGGGCAAGACGCCGGAAATGCTGCTGGAGGTCGAGAGCACGCAACTGCACGGCACGGTCGTGGAAATCCGCGGGCAGACCGAGCCGGGAGCGGCGCTGATGGTGAACGGGCAGGCCGTCACCCAGATCGATAAGGATGGGAAATTCCTGTACTTCACGCCGCCTCTGGCGCGCGGCAGCCAGACCCTGGTTCTCGTGGGGCAGAACCGGCGCGGCGGCACAGCCACCAAGAAGATTCCGATCGTGGTACCGTAGAACAGACCTTCCGCCCGGGCCCGGCGGAAGGAGCCATTGGGCACAGGTCGACCCCCTGTGGAACCCGGCAAGAGGGGAAGGATGAGCAAGAACGGATACGGAATGCGGTCGCTGTTCAGCATGTTTTCCTCCGATCTGGCCATTGATCTGGGGACGGCGAACACGCTGGTGTACGCGCGCGGAAAAGGGATCGTGGTGAACGAGCCCTCCATCGTGGCCATCAACAAGAACACCGGGGAAGTGGTGGCCGTGGGCCGCGAAGCCAAGGAAATGCTGGGACGCACCCCGGGAAACGTGGTGGCCATCAAGCCCATGAAGGACGGCGTGATCGCCGACTTCAAGGTCACCGAGAAAATGCTCACCTACTTCATCCAGAAGGCGCACAACCGCCGCCTGCTGGTGCACCCGCGCATCGTGATCGGCGTGCCGAGCGAAATCACGCCCGTGGAAAAACGCGCGGTGCAGGACTCCGCCTACCGCGCGCGGGCCAGCGAAGTCTTCCTGGTGGAGCAGGCCATGGCCGCGTCCATCGGCGCTGGCCTGCCGATCGAAGAGCCCAGCGGCAACATGGTGGTGGACATCGGCGGCGGCACTACCGACATCGCCGTGATTTCCATGAGCGGTATCGTCTACTCCCGCTCGGTGCGCGTGGCCGGAAATGAGATGGACGAGGCGGTGATGCACTACCTGAAGCGGAAGTACAACCTGCTCGTGGGCGAGCGCACCGCCGAGCAAATCAAGATGGAGATCGGCTCCGCCTACCCGCTGGAAAAGCCGCTGACCATGGAAGTGAAGGGACGCAACCTGATCGAAGGCGTGCCGCGGACCGTGACCGTGGACGACAGCGAAATGCGCGAGGCGCTCTCCGATTGCGTGGCCACCATCCTGAACGCCGTGCGCGTGGCGCTGGAGCGCACCCCTCCCGAGCTCTCCGCCGACATCAGCGACCGCGGCATCGTGCTGACCGGCGGCGGGGCGCTGCTGAAAAACCTGGACAAGCGCATCCGGGAGGAGACCGGGCTGCCCGTGGCCATCGCGGACGACCCTCTGGCCTCCGTGGTGCTGGGCACGGGGAAAATGCTCAGCGATTTCCGCCTGCTGCGGCAGGTGTGCATCGACTGAAACCGCCACAGGACCGCTGCGGGGAGCTGCGGGACGCTGAACGAGAATGTTTGAGATCGCCACTCGCCGCCGGCCGTACGTCCTGCTCGCCGTTACCCTGGTTTTCCAGATCCTGCTGCTGGCTGTTCAAGTGCGCCGCCCTGACGGGGCGCGGCTGATTCGCGTGTGGGCGGTGGAACTACTGACTCCCGCCGAACGTGCTGGCTCGTGGGCGCTCCACGGGCTGCGCGGGGCCTGGTCGGGTTACATCGGCCTGTTCCGCACCAACCGCGACAACCAGCAACTGCGCGCCCAGGTGGGGGAACTCGCGCTGCGGAACAGCGAGTTGGAAAGCCGCGCCGCGGAAGCACTCCGGCTCGAAGCCCTGCTCCAATTCCACGAAGCTCATGCCGACGTCCCCATGCTGGCCGCGCGCGTCATCGGCGGCGACGCCGGAGCGGGCCGCGCGATTTATCTCGACCGCGGGGAGCGCGATGGCGTCCAGCCGAACATGGGCGTGATTACTCCCCAGGGAGCGGTGGGAAAAGTGATTGAGGTGTATTCGACCACTTCGCAGGTCCTGCTGCTCACGGATAAGAATGGCGGCGCCGGCGCGATGCTCGTCAATTCCCGCACGCAGGGAGCGGCCAAAGGCACGGGCGGGCCGCGGCTCCAGCTCGACTACGTGAGCAACGACCAGGACGTTGCCGTGGGCGAAAGTGTGGTGACTTCCGGCATGGACCGCATCTTTCCGAAGGACCTGCCGCTCGGAACCGTAGCCGAAGTCCGGCCGGGAAACCCGTTCAAACAGATCCAGATGCGTCCGGCAGCGCGCCTCGACCAGCTCGAGGAAGTGCTGATTTTGCTCTCGCGAACGCAATGGGAGTGGGAGCCGCAGGCCGGAGCTGTTGCCGAGGCAGGTACCGGCGCGCGCG
>OCOJ01053606.1_pt1 | contig 17995 bp, 17 predicted proteins | sample 1539251 | NCBI WGS metagenome assembly OCOJ01 (sample SAMN01911457, study PRJEB22624) | soil metagenome | biome: Soil | place: Malaysia | collected 2012-04-30 | depth RA_metagenome m | reverse complement strand
CCCTGGGGCATGAGCCCCAATATGAGATCGCAGTGAACGCAGTAGAGCAACCCACTTAGCTCGTCCTTGCGGAAGGGCTCCCCGCAGGCCACGCACAGCGTGAGATTAGGTGGGTCGCTTGAGACCAAGCCACCTTCGTTCGCCGCAGTCGGAGTTAAGGGTTAGGCTTCGGTGACATCAGCCCGAGAAGATGACCTGTCCCCGGATTCTACACCATGCATGTGTTGTCAAACCTCTCCAAGGGTCCACCAGAAGGAGCCAATGTTAAGCCTCATTAGCCAGACGAGGCTCATTCTGAGCTATTCCTGTGGCGACGGTCGTCGGCGCATGGTATACCGAGCTGGAGCTTACCCCGAATGCTCCACTTTGCGACTACTGTCGCGGAGGGCGGTATTCCTGGTGGTGTGTGGTCTTCCGGGATCATGTGGGAGAAGGGCCGAGAAGCGCATCGGGGAACAGGCCCTGAAGGAAGATGTTCTCGTAACGTACATGCATATTAGGAGCCGCTGCTAACGATGACTTTCAACATGGCTCAGAAGCAGTTGGCAAAGAAGAGCCCGCACAAGTCCAAGGGACTAACAAAGGAGGAGATAGCTGCGATGAGGGAGACCCTCCAGGAACGGAAGGCAGGTAAGGCAAACGACGAGAGCGCAGTGCTCGCGAAAATCGCTGAGATGCGAGAACCAGACCGAAGCATGGCCAAGAGAATTCACGCCATCATCAAGGCCACCGCGCCAGCCCTCTCTCCGAGGACCTGGTATGGGATGCCTGCGTACGCTAAGGACGACAAGGTCGTCTGCTTCTTCCAATCAGCACAGAAATTCAAAGCGAGATACTCGACGTTCGGTTTCAGCGACAAGGCGAACTTCGACGATGGCCAGATGTGGCCAACCACCTTCGCGTTGAAGGGGTTGACTGCCGCCGAAGAGGCGAGAATTGCCGCGCTAGTGAAGAAAGCTGTAAGCTGAGAGCCAGAAATCAACGCCTGATTGCCAAACAGAGTTCATTCTGAGCTATTCCTGCGGCGACGGTCGGACTCGAACCGACGACCATTCCCCGGACGACTGGCCCCATAGGTGTCTGCCAGCGAGCTAACAGCCTACTGCTCTACCACGCTGAGCTACGTCGCCGCGACCCGACCTCGCCAGGTTCGGTTCAAAAGGGTTGTTTAAGTCCCACTTGAAGCAGCCTCGAGCAGATGGAACTTCGGCCCTCGGACAAGGACAGGAAGGAAGTCGAAGTCACAATCCGGGGGTTCTTCGAGGCCGGCAAGAACAAGGATTTGACCGCCCTCGCCAGCTTCCACAGCTCAAGAGACCAGTTCACAAAGTTCGACGAGAGCCCGCCGTACACCCGACAGAATTCAGACGAGGCGTTCGTTTACGAGCAGGCCGCCTTCGCAAACATCTCCGACTACAGCTACGCCATAGATGACCTCAGAGTGGACCTCCTCGGGGATGTCGCCGTAGCGACCTTCTACCTGAGCTACTCTGGGATGTTTGTGAACGACTACTCCTTTGAAGGCTCGCCCGTCCGCTCCAAATCAAGGGTGACCATTGTCCTGAGGCGCGCACCAGAGGGGTGGAAGATGGTCCACGAGCATCTTAGCCAGATGCCCGACCTAGGCGCCAGGAAACATCCCAAGGATACTGTCTGAGGCCGAAGCATGGCAACTATGGCGGCTGCGGGCGATTCTACCACTGGCTGCGCCACCAATGGCGCAAGGAAAGAAGGACCACTGCCATTCTGGCGTAGATTGACGCCCCCATTAGCCACGACGGAACACCGAACGAGAAAAATCCCCCATTGAACTTGAACAGAATGGTGCTGCCGTAGAGCCCGAACTGATGGGCATACCAATCGAGCAGATTAACGTGAAAGCCGAAGAAGGCATTCCCGACGACAAAATAGCACAGGTCATTGCCGAGAGAGGCGAGCAGGCCTAGGGACAAGGCAAGTTCCCAATCCTTTCGGCCCTGAATCACAAGGAGGACTCCAAAAGGGATCAGGTACGCGATTACGACCCAGATGTGGTAACCAGGGACGACGTAGATGTAGGCCCCGCCGTTGAAGAGGTCTATCCAGTTCACGAAGATGATGCCATAGAACGCGGCGAAGACGACCAGCTTGAGGAGGGTAATCTGCCTCGGATTGGTGGGCCCAAGCCCGGCGACGACGGCTTCTGCGCCGCTCACAAGCACTGTCAGGGCGAGAAGCTCTACCAGCGTCAGGAGCGCCAGTCCCCGCGCGAACTCGACGACGGCTGCCAGGAGCACCATTACAATCCCAGTCGCCAGAGATGGCCCCCTCAGCAACCTGGGCGGCCCATGCCCCGCCGAATACAACATCCTCCCTAGCCCTTGGATGGTCAGACTGATCGCAAGCAAAATGACCAGGGTGTCTAGGCTGAGGCCAGGTTCGAGCACGACCGCGATGACGAGCACCAGTGCGATGGCTCCGCTTGCTGCCGTTCCGAGGCCCTGTATGCTCTTCAGGCGTTTCCTTACGCCCCCGGCGGCGATCATCCTCACCGCGTTGAAGATCAGCGCCAGAGACAGGAGAAGCAGCAGGTTCTGAATTCCGTAGCCAGGGTTCACTATGACGACCAGGGAAATGGCGACGGTCAGAAGTCCGAAGATGGTCTCGACGACCCTGAACCAATGGGGGTAGGACCATTCCAGCTTTTCCTGCGGAGTATCCCTGCTCAAGACCGCGGTCCGGAGCTAGGCACTTTCCCATTAAGCTTGAGGCATGGTGGGGAGCATTCTGGTGGGCCCGGGGCGATTTGAACGCCCGACCAACCGGTGTCTCCCGAAGGTATGAGCCGGTTGCTCTGGTCGGTCGCTCTAACCGAACTGCCCACCTTGTGGTTCTGAGCTACGGGCCCGCCGTTCGCCTGCTCCCAACTTGAGGGATTTAACCTAAATAGCCCCAGAATCAATGAAGTCGCAATCGCAGTGAGCAAGGATCAAGACGAAGGATTCGAAGACATTCTGGCCGAACTGGACCGCGAAGAAGCGCGTGTGAAAATCAGGATGGAAATGAGACGCTTTGGGAAGCCCACCACCGTCATAGAGGGGATCAAGATGAGCAACAAAGACCTTCACGAGCTGAACTCAAAGATGAAGCGCACGTTGGCAACGGGCGGGACTGTGAAGGACGGCATCATGATACTGCAGGGAGACCACAGGGAGAGCGCCGCCAAGATGCTAAAGGAGAACGGGTTCTCCGAGAGTTCCATAGAAATAATCTAGCCACTCTCCTTCCGCCGTTTCAGATGCCCGAAACCCGATTCAAACTTTTAAAACCTAATCCGGAACGCAGGCGTCCAAGTCATCATGTCGAAGCCCATTACAACCTTCGAGGACTTCGTCAAACGCATCATAATCGTCGTCTTCTGGGTCACCCTCCTCTCGGTGGTCGTAATTGTACCCATATACTACGCCCTGGACGCCGTGTTCCACTTCAACCCTGACCTCTTCGCGCTGATGACGGTCAAGCCGGATCAGTTCCTGCAGTGGCAGTTGAACCTGATCTCTACCGAACCTTTCAAGACCATCTTCGCCCTCACCACCTTTCCAGGCTTCACCTTCGTGGCTGTCTACGGCACTATTTTCATGGGGTGGGTCGAGAGGAAGCTCACCGCCAAGATCCAGCTGAGGACAGGGCCCATGAACGCAGGCAAGGTGGAGGGAATCCTGCAGAACGTCGCCGATTTCTTCAAGCTCGCATTCAAGGAGATGCTCATCCCCGACGGGGTGGACCGCGCCACGTTCATCGCCGTCCCTTTCGCCCTGATGGCCGTGGCAGGAGCACTCGTCGCCCTGGTCCCGCTCTCCCCGACGACCTACATCGCCAACCCGTCTGTGGGGGCGGTCCTGGTCTTTGCCATTCTGGGATTCACGCCTCTGGTGGTTCTCCTCGCCGGCTGGGCGAGCAACAGCAAGTACCCCTTCCTCGGGGGGCTGAGGGCGCTACATCAGCTGGTTGCCTACGAGATCCCGATGATCCTTTCCCTGGTGGGAGCGGTCCTACTATCGGGTTCGCTTGGCCTGATGGGGATAGTGAACGCCCAGAGCAGCATCTGGTACATCGTCCTCCAGCCTCTGGGGGCCGTAGTCTTCTACATCGGGGCCCTGGCTGAACTCGAGAGGATACCCTTTGACATCCCTGAAGCTGACAGCGAACTGGTGGCCGGGTGGCAGACCGAATACTCGAGCATGCTCTTCGGCACCTTCCAGCTCGCCAACTTCTCGAGGATGTACGTCATGGCCGGGCTCTTCTCTACGTTCTTCCTCGGAGGATGGCTCGGGCCCGCGCCCGTACCACCAGAGGTCTGGTTCATCGCCAAGACGACGGTGGTGATGATCTTGCTCATGCTCCCCCGCTCCATCATGCCGCGCCTGAGGATAGACATGCTGCTGCGGGCCGGGTGGGTGAAGCTGCTCGGACTCGCCTTCGCCAACATTTTCATCACCATGATAATCATCTCCCTGGGGGTAGTCAAGTAGATGGGGACCTGGGGGTACATCAAAGGAGTCTTCGTTTCCACCTGGACGGGGATCAGGCATTTCTTCCACCCGAGGATGACCCTGCGCTACCCTGAGCAGAAGCTTGACCTCGAAGGGACCGGCTACAAATACGATGCCCGCCAGGGAGTGGGTCTGGCGGGGTTCAAGGGGAGACACCTACTGTTCTTCGAGAAGTGCACCGGGTGTCAGCTCTGCGCCATCGCCTGCGACGGAGTCGCCGTGGCCATAGACATGCAGAAGGTCACCAAAGGGAAGCCCCAGAACAAAAAGGACATCTGGCCTGCGGTCGACTACGGGAGGTGCGTCCTATGCGGCCTGTGCGTGGATGCCTGTCCCTTCGACGCACTGTACATGACCAACGACTACGAGCTCTCGGCCTACGACAAGATGGGCCTCAGGTACACGCCCGACATGCTGGCCGTCCCGCCGAAGCTCGAGGGGAAGAAGTACAAGGTAGAGTTCGACACGGAGAAGGGGGTCGTCAGGTACGGCTGACCCGATCTTCCTGGGCATGATGGTGGTCACCGTCGGGAGCGCCATTTTCGCCCTGGAGGCAAAGGAGATTGTATACGGAGCCATAGGCCTGGCCGGGTCCCTCTTCGGGGTCGCCGCCCTCTTCTTCCTGCTCGACGCCCCCTATGTAGCCGTCTTCCAGATTGCTGTGTACATCGGCGCCGTGGCCGTCCTCATCCTGTTCACTGTGATGCTCGTCAGGGAGGAAAAGTGGGCCAAGGAGGCGCCAGCCACGTCACTTACTAAGATGGGAGGGGCGCTCACGGGCCTTGCGATAACCGTGGCCCTGGCCGCGGCCGCAGTCCTGACAAATCTCGGCCAGTACACGACCGTCACGAACAGCGCAACCTTCGTCGACATCGGGCAGCTCATCTCCACCGGGGACGCGCCCATCCTGCTGGTCCTTGCACTTGTCCTTGCCGCATCTGTCGTTGGTGCGCTTACCCTAGCCAGGGCTGACAAGGAGGAGCCGAGCGGGTGAACTCCCTCAGCGATTTCATGCTTGTTTCAGCGATGCTCTTCGGCATCGGGGTCTATGGTCTCGTCACGAAGAGGAACGCCCTCCGTCTGCTTTTCGCCGTCGAGATAATGATTAACGCCGCCAACCTGAACTTCGTCGCCTTCGGGCAGTATCTCCCCTTCGAAGGGAGCGCACAGACCGCCATGCCGAACGCCTTCGGGCAGACATTCGTCCTCTTCTCCATCGCGCTGGCCGCGGCCGAGGCGGCCGTGATCCTCGCCATAGTCGTGGTCGCCTATAGGCTGCACAAGGACGTTGACGTCAGCGAACTGAAATCGCTGGAGGGATAAGGCGCCTGATCATCCTAGATTCCATGCACGATTTGAGAGAGTCCTCGGAGTAAGAACCAGTGTTCCAATACCTACTCCTGCAGACGGTACTCGTACCGCTGACGGCGGCGGCTCTCTGCTACCTCGCTGCGCCCAGGCTCGGGAAGCTCGTGGGCTGGATCGCGTTCGCGGCCCTGTTCATCACGACCTTCCTCCTTGTGGGGCTCGGATGGACCCAGCTCTTCTCCGGGGGCAGCCCCATAACCGAGTACTACACTTGGGCTCCGACGGCAGGTCTCACCTTCGGCTTCCTCGCCGACGGCCTGAGCTTCCCCGTCGCCGTCCTCGTCAACCTCGTCCTGGCGGCGACTGCCGTCTATTCCATGCCATACATGGAGAACAGGATCAGGGGGCTGTACAATGGAACGAAGCCGGGGAGAGTCGGCATCTACTACCTCAACTTCCTTCTCGTGGCGGCGGGCCTGTCGGGCCTCATCTTCTCCACGAACATGATCGAGCTCTACCTGTTCCTGGAGCTGGTCCTGATCCCGACGTTCGTGATCATAAGCCTGTTCGGCTACGTCCAGAGGGAGAGGGTCGGCATCATCTACATCATTTGGAACCAGCTGGGTGCCTTCGTCTTCCTGGCGGGCATAGCCCTGGCCTACTCGGCGTCCTGCAGCACAGCGGGAGGGTGCTCGTTCGACATCGCGGCGCTTAGCGGAGTTCAGTCCTCCAGCTGGGCCTACTGGATAGCGGGGCTCATCCTCCTCGGCTGGCTCGTCAAGATGGCGGTCTTCGGGCTCCACATGTGGCTCCCGATAACCGAGGCCGAGCCCCCGACGTCGTTCGCACCTACGATGGCTGTTGTATCAGGCATAGGCGCCTACGTCATCGCTCGTCTCCTTTACTTCAACATGCCCACGGTCTTCCACTCCTTCAGCCTCCCCCTGATGGCCTGGGCCGTGCTGACCATGTTCTACGGCGGCGCAGTCACCCTTGCCCAGAACGACGTCAAGTACATCTTCGCCTGGTCCACCATGAGCCAGAACGCATACTCGATCCTCGGCCTGGCAAGCGCCTCTGCTCTCGGCGCAGTCGGCGGCGTGTTCTACTTCAGCAGCCACATCCTCGGCAAATTCGTGATGTTCGCAGTGGCAGGCATCCTGCTGACTCAGACCGGCTTCAGGGACGTCAAGCAGATGGGGGGTCTCGCAGGGAAGATGCCGTTCACAGCCGCGCTCTTCGTCCTGGGGGCCCTGATCCTCTCGGCCGTGCCCCCGACCAGCGGCTTCCAGGCCGAGTGGATGATGTTCGCGGGGATTTTCTCACAGGGAGCGACTGGCTCATCCACCTTCCTAGCTGTGGCTCTGCTCGGATTGATCGCAACCATCCTCACGGTCGCCTACACCTTCTGGCCCATCAAGAGAATATTCTTCGGGCAGCTGGCGCCAGGACTCGAGGGGGTCAGGGACGCACCTCTGACGATGACCCTTCCGCTTCTGGCCATCGTCGCGGTGTCGATACTTGTAGGCATCTATCCTGACCTCGTCACAAAGTTTCTCACGAGTTTCGCCCACATCCTAAGCGCAGGGGGGACGCCATGAGTTGACCTTCGCGATCCCATCCTATTTCGTCTGGCTGATCTTCATCCTGCCTTTCGTCGGCGCCCTCGTGACAGCCGCCCTGAGGAAGGCGGGGCGGCTCGGCGACTACGCGGCAGCCGTTTTCGCCCTGCTCTCGGCCGTCTTCGCGTTCACGATGCTCGTGCCGGTGCTGGAGGGGCAGCCACTGACAATAAACAACGTGGGTCCGCTCACGACAAGCGTCCCCTGGATCTCGGGCCTGGGGCTGACCATGGGCGTCCTGACGGATTCGTACACGGCGATAATAACAAACGTGGTCGCCTGGGTCAGCTTCCTCATAGTTCTCTACAGCCTGGAGTACATGAGGGAGGACGGAGGCCACAACAGGTACTTCTTCTTCATCGCCCTCTTCATCGGGAGCATGCAGCTCATCGTCCTCTCCGACAACCTACTCGCCCTGTTCATAGGGTGGGAGATGGTCGGCCTGTGCAGCTACGCCCTGATCGGCTACTACTGGAAGGACGAGACCAAGGACTGGGTGGGCACACCGGGGGACAGGGCCCTGGGGGAGGAGCAGGCCTACTCCCCCTCGCATGCAGGCATGAAGGCCTTCATCATGACTAGGGTGGGAGACGTGGCATTTCTGGCGGGCATCCTCATCCTCTTCTTCTACTCGGGGACATTCAACTACTACCAGCTCGCGGCTGACCGCGGCCTTTGGTTCCAGAATCTCTACAACAACGGCCTGCTCGTCCCTGTCGCGCTGCTAATCTTCGGGGGCGCGGTCGGGAAGTCTGCCCAGTTCCCCCTACACGAATGGCTCCCTGACGCGATGGCTGGCCCGGCCCCAGTCTCCGCGCTGATTCACGCCGCGACCATGGTCAAGGCGGGCGTCGTCCTTGTCGCAAGGGTCGCTCCGATCTTCTACTTTATCGCCGTCGGAAGCTCCGCCTTCGGAATGGCCGCGGTCCAGCCCTTCTTCCTGACGGTGGCCTGGATCGGAGCCTTCACGGCGGTGCTCGCGGCCAGTCAGGCGCTGGTGGGCTTCGAGCTGAAGAAGATCCTCGCCTACTCGACGGTCTCCCAAATTGGCTACATGATGCTTGCCGTCGGAGTCGCCGGGCTGTCAACCAACTTCTCTGACGGGCTATCGGCGGCGCTCTATCAATTGCTGAGCCACGCCATCTTCAAGGCGTGCCTCTTCCTTGCGGCGGGGGCCCTCATTCACGCAGCCGATTCGAAGTACATCAACGACATGGGCGGCATGAGGAACAAGATGAAGCTGACCTTCGCTGCCGTGCTCATTGCAGTCGCCTCGCTCTCGGGGATACCCCCGTTCAGCGGGTTCTGGAGCAAGGACGCTGTCCTGGGGGCGGCCTGGGGCGCAGGGCAGTACGGCCTGTTCGTGGTGGGTGCTCTGACGGCAGGGATGACAGCGTTCTATTCCTTCAGGATGCTGGGCATCGTGTTCTATGGCGACGCAAGCAGGAGGCTGGCAGAAGTCGAGGCCCGGGGGCACCACGTCCATGAACCGAGCCCCATAATGTGGGTGCCCTACTCCATACTGGCTGGGCTGACAGTGATCATCGGGGTCGCGGCGTTCGCGGGTCTTGCTTTCCCCGCGCTGAACATCGACGCTTCCCTCCAGGCTGCGGCCCAGAGCTACATCGGGGCGCTCTTCCCGTCAGCCGTCCTGCCCGCGCCTTCGGGAGCGATGGAGTGGGCGCCAGCCGGCTTGACGCTGGCCATCGTAATCGTGGGTTTCCTCGCCGCCTTTGGCATCTATATAGCGCGGAGGGTACCTCCGAGCCGCTTCGTAGGGCAGACCGGGTTCATGCACGGCCTGTACACGTTCCTCTACAACAGGTGGTACATCAACGCCATCTACTACAAGGTATTCGTGGACGCCCCTCTGGCCGCCTCGAGGTGGCTGAGCGAGGAATTCGATTACAGGGGCTTGTTCAGAATCAATGAGGCCGGCCACGTGCTCGGCGTTTATACGTCGAGGGCAGGCATCTGGATCGACGCGCGCGTAGTAGACGCGGTCGCCAACGGGTTCGCTTCTCTAGGGCAGTACCTTTCCAGGGCGTTCAGGAAGATTCAGACCGGCATAGTCGAGGAGTACGCCGAGGTCTTCGCCATCGGGATGCTGCTGCTCGTCGTTCTGCTGCTGCTCGCCATCTGGCAGTATGGCGTGGGGGTCCCGCTGCCATGAGCTACGTCCTTTCGCTGCTGGTCGCCCTGCCGCTCGCCATGGCACCCTTCGTGTACCTCGCGATCCGGGCAAACAGGCGCCTCGGGATCTACCTCTCCCTCGGCCTCTCGGTCGTGGTGCTGCTCATCGCAGGGTACGTCTTCTGGGAGGTCTACGCCCAGATCCCCGCCATGCCCCCGGGGACCTTCCTTATGCAGGAGAAGTACAGCTGGATCAGCTTCAGCTCCTTCGGCCTCAACTACTTCCTGGGGGTCGACGGCCTGAGCTCCCCCCTACTGTTCGTCTCCGCCCTGCTGACGGTCCTCGTCATCATCGGGTCCAGGAGGCTGATTGACCACCACGAAGCCGAGTATTACTCCCTGATCTTCATGTTCGAGGGGGCGATAATGGGTGTGTTCGCCTCGCTCAACCTCATCCTGTTCTACATCTTCTGGGAGATTGTCCTAATTCCGATGTTCTTCTTCATCGGAGTCTGGGGAGGCCCCCGCAGAAAGTATGCCGCCATGAAGTTCATCATTTTCACCTTCGCTGGGAGCACGATAATGCTACTGGGCTTCCTATACTTCTACATGGGGATGTCCACTCCGTCCTTCGACATCCCGACCATCGGGGCAATGCTTCAGGCCCGCCAGATCCCCCCCGGTCTCGAATACGTTCCACTGCTCGCGGCGTTCATAGGGTTCGCGGTCAAGCTCCCTCTTGTCCCGTTCCACACCTGGCTCCCCGACGCACACGTAGAGGCGCCCTCCCCAATCTCCGTGCTGCTCGCCGGGGTGCTCCTGAAGATGGGCGGCTACGGCTTCCTGAGGGTCAGCATTGGCCTCTTCCCTGACGCTTCCTCGCAGTACGCCTGGGTCTTCCTCGGCCTCGGCCTCTTCTCCATGTTCTACGGCGCCGTGGCCGCTTTGATGCAGAGCGACCTGAAGAAGATGATAGCGTTCACGAGCATAAACCACATGGGGTTCGTCCTATTCGGGGCCTACGCCACCCTGATTTCAGGGAGTCTCCTCGGGATCCAGGGGGCCATATTCCAGATGTTCACCCACGCCCTCGCCGTGGGGAGCCTTTTCATGCTCTCCGGGTACATCCAGCACCAGGCGGGGACGAGGGAGATCCCGCTCCTGAAGGGTCTCGGGACAACGATGCCGCGGACCGCGGTTATCCTGATGCTGGGCTCGGCAGCTGCGATGGGGCTCCCGCCTTTCTCGAGCTTTCTGTCCGAGTTCATGGTGATCGTCGCAGGAATCTCCGCATCTGCCATCACAGCTATCTCGATAATGGTGCCGGTAATCACCGCAGGCTACTTCCTGTGGATGATCAAGAGGACCGTACTGTCCCCGGCGGAACCGGGCCAAGTCGTCCACGACATGGGATGGTCTGACGTGGGCGCTTTCGCTGTCTACCTGGTCCCTCTTGTGATACTCATCGTCGCGTCGTACCTGATACTGAGCCCGGCCCTCCCAGTTGCGCAGTTCCTCAGGGGGTTGCCATAGCTTGGTAGACTACCTCACTCTGACGGTGGCGCTGCTCGCGGGAACCGGGTTGTTCCTCCCTCTCCTCCAGCTCTTCAAGACTGGCAGGGAGAACCTGGCAGGGTACGTTCTCGCGCTTGTGCTCGCTGTATCGTTTGCGCTGATAGCCCTGTTCACCTACAATCCCTCTCCAGTTCCGTGGGCGGGCTCCCTCGTCACCCCGGACGAGATGGGGGGCGTGTTTGCCCTTGTAACGCTGGGCGTCACCCTCGCAGTCGCGGTAGCGTCCTTCGACTACCTGAAGGGTTCCAGCAGGCCCGTCTACTACAGCCTGCTCGCGTTCGCGGCCCTGGGCATGGTCCTGCTCTCCTACTCACAGGACCTGTTGCTGCTCTTTGTCTCCTGGGAGCTGATGAGCCTCCCGACGTACGTGCTGGCCGGCTTCGACAAGAAGCTCCGATCGAACGAGGCGTCCGTGAAGTACGCCATCATAGGGGCGATGTCTTCTGCGGTCATTCTCTACGCCATCAGCCTCGCCTATGGTCTGACAGGCAGCACCCAAATTTCAGCCGTGGTCGTGGGTTTCTCCAATCACCCATCGGCTCTCGCCGGGGTCGCCACGCTGCTCTTTGTCGCCGGCTTCGGCTTCAAGATGTCGATAGTCCCCTTCCACATGTGGATCCCTGACGTCTACGAGGGTGCCCCGACCACCGTCAGCACCCTTCTCGCTGCCGCCACGAAGAAGGCAGGATTCATTGCCGCCATCAGGGTCCTCCTCGGCATCACCACCCTCTATGCCATCACCAAGAGCCCGCTCTTCACCATGGCCAACGTGTTCGCCGTCCTAGCGCTTCTCACGATGACCGTCGGCAACATCTCGGCCCTGACCCAGAAGAGCATGACTAGGCTGCTGGCGTACTCCAGTATCGCCCAGGCAGGGTACATGCTCATAGGGTTCGTCGCCTTTGCGAACGCTCCTGGCTCGTCGTCCGCCATCCTCGGGCTCACCGGTACGGTCTTCCATGTGATTAACCACGCTGCGATGAAGGGAGTGGCCTTCCTTGCAGCAGCGCTGGTCGTCCTCCAGCTGAAGCGGGCGGACCTGAAGGCCTACGAGGGACTCGGCAAACGTATGCCCATCACGGCCTTCACACTGGCCGTTGCCTTCCTCGGCCTGGCTGGGGTGCCGCCGCTCAGCGGGTTCTGGAGCAAGCTCATACTCGTCCTGTCAGTCGCCAACGGCCCCTACGGCTGGCTGGCGTTGGCGGCAATCCTGAACTCAGCCTTCAGCCTTGGCTACTACGCTTGGATCATAAAGCGGATGTACCTCGACGCTGGCGAGAGCACGGAGAGGGTGAAGGAGCCCTTCTGGTTCGTCCTGATCTTCGCCGTGATGGTCGGCCTGATCATCGGCATAGGGCTGTTCCCGCAACAGGCGATCGACTTCGCGTCGAAAGCGGTGACCGGGTTCGCAGGCTAGAGCCAGTCTATCCTGATCCGGACCCTGTCGGGGAGTATCTTCCTGAAAGGCTTCCCCGTCCCCGTGTAGAACTTCGTGAAGAACTCGTAGAGGTGCAACCTTAGGTCCTGGACGTAAACGATGAAGGCCTCGAAGGACAGTATGAGCAGGTTAAGGATGACCCAGGGCGCTATCATCACGGGGTTCCCCCAGGGTTGCAGCAGGTTGACGATCAAGAGCAGAGCAGCGTGAACCATCAGCATTACCGCCAACCTGACGTAGCTGATGGTGTTGGACATGAACTGGGAGATCCTCTCGAAGACTTCCAGGCCCCCGTTGGAGAGAGCGCCTGCAACTGACCCTTTCATCTTCCCGCTTGAGATTGCCACGGCCTTCCCCGCGAGAATGACTATCATCGAGGGGACCAGGAGAGCTAACGAGATTCCACCCAGGACATTGTTTGGAATGCCGATGAGAGGCGCAGGTGCCGATGAACTCAGCACGTTGAAGGTCGTGAAGCTGAGACCGACGAAGGCGAGACCGTAGCCGACGCCACCCAAGTACATTGTAAAGACTGGGACCTTCCCAAGCCAAAGCTCCAGCCTGTCGTGCTCTTTGGTACCCTGATACACATCAAGACCCAGGGCAGTCAATAGGTGAATCACCCCGATGAGGATAGCCACCTCCATCACCGTGTACACGCCGCTGTTCGAGAATGTATCCTGCGCACCTGCGGCTCTGTGGATGATTTCTATCAGGGGAGGAATGGGAACGATGCTGAAGAACGACAGCTCGAAGAATTCGCCGAAGATGATCCCAAAAACGATAGAAGACATGCCTGCGACGATGAACATGTTCGCCCATTGCCTCATGCTCCCTGTCGACCTCTGCCTCACGAGCAGCATGAATGCTGTCAGTAACAGGCCGTGCCCCACGTCCCCGAACATCATCCCGAAGAAGACCGGGAAGACGAAGGAGACCAGCGGGGTCGGATCCACCTCGTGCACCGCCGGCAATCCCTGCTCCAGGGTGATTGGCTGGTAGAGCCCCAGCTCCCTCCTGTTCTCCATGAGCGCGGGGACGTCCTCCCCGTCCGACCCGCGTTCCACGGGCTCCGTGTGAACCATCCATCTGCCGAACATCTCCTTCAGCTTCGCCTCCTTCTTTGCAGGGATGTACCCGGAGATCATTGCCAGCCTCTGCATGCCACCTGACACCCGTGCCTCGTCCAGCGTCTTCCTGGACACCTCCGCCAGCTCCCTTAGTGCTAGCAGGTCTGTCCCGTGCTTTTCTCTCGACTCTACCATCTGAGCCTCTGCCTTTTCTCGGGCCCCGATTGCGGTCCCGTGGTCCTGGGCGGCCCTACTGTAAGCCTCTGCGGGGTTCTGGGGGAAGCTGGGTGGTATCGTCAGTGGCTTCAGCTCCAGCAGCTTCATCGTCTTGTCCAACCTCGCTTCCTCTGCCTTTGCCACTGCCACCATGATCAGCGTCTGCTCCTTGGTAATCGGCTGAGAGAGAAACACCGCCCCTGGAAGAGACTTACCCAGTTCTTCCACCTTCTCGTTTTGGACCAGGCACACCAACGCTTTGAAGTGCTTGAGGTCCGAGAGCCCTGTCAGGTCGGACGAAAAGCCCGAAACGACCTTCAGGGCGCCCATCAACGCCTCCGAGTCCGCCTCGTCCTTCTGCGCCTTCTGCAGTAGGACCTTCTCTCCCCTGACCTCCTCTGCAATCGGCCCTAGCTGCACGTCCGCCTTGTTCAGTAGATCTTCCCAGGTTGATGCCTCGAAGGTGCTTTTCGGAATCTTGACCCCCCTGAACACTATGTCCATCTGCCCGGGCATCAGCTTCAGGCCCAGGTCCTTCACCGCCTGGTCCGCCTGAGCGAAGAGCTTGACGGCCTTCACAGTCAGCTCTTGGACTCCGGGATCGAAGTTCGGAGCGGCGCCTCCGAGAGGGTGGAAGTCCTCGAAACCGGCCAGTGCTTTGGCCACATCTTCATACTCGCTGCGGGGCGAGATTATTGTGACCTTCGATAGACGGGCGACGCCCAAGCGCTATGCGTTTTCAGGCGCGTTCGAGTTCCGTTATTAAGCGTGATGGGGCTCGGAGCGAGAGGACGAGAGTTTCACGTCTTTTCACAGGATTAACCATTATAAGCCATCCGACTTCGACAGGCAAGAATTCGGGGAATCGGCTTTGTCAAGTCGGACCTACGTCGGCACCAAGGCGTTCGCGCTCAGGGGCACTTTGCTCGATGCGCCCACCGTCCAGAAGCTGGCGGAGTCATCCTCTTTGGAAGAGATGGTGAACAGGCTCAGAAGTACCCCATACGCAGACGCCCTCTCCGGCCTGTCTCCTCCATACAGCGCAAGGAGAATTGAGCTTGCTCTCAGAGAGCGCCTCGCGGTAGTCCACCACTCCGCGACCCAGGGCGCGGGGAGGTACAAGATTCTGCAGCTCTACTATCTGAAGAACGTCGCCTGGGACCTGAAGCTCGCGCTGAAGGCCAGGGCCCTCGGCCGCACCTATGAGGAGACGGTCGAGTATCTTGACATGAAGGCGGAGGAGTTGGTGGGGAGGAGGGATCTGATAGTGAAGGTCCTCTCGGCAAAGGATGTCAGCGAGGCGGTGACGATGCTGTCCGGGTCCGAGTTCTTCCCCGATGTGGAGAAGGCGCTGGCGGCCTATGCGTCCAAGGGTGAAATCCGCTTCTTCGACGTCTATATCGACCACGCAGTCTTATCCGCAATCTCGAAGGAGTACTCGCTAAACCCGAAGCTGTACTCGGCAAAGGCAGCGAATGTGAACGGAGTGGGCGAAATGGTGGCCCTTGACGTCGACGCCTACAACGTGCTGAGCGTGCTGCGCTCCAAGCTCTGGGGCCTCAAGGAGGCCGAGGTTCAGGAGCTGATTATCACGCCCGCGAGAAGAGTCGCGCTCCCGACGCTCAACAGCATGGCTGGCGCTGACTCTGTGTCCGAAGCGGTGAAGATGATCGAGTCGGCCTACCGCTTCCCTCAACAGGGGCCCCAGGGTGACGAAGAGCTCATCGACATGGTCGAGGATACCTTCTCCCAGGAGATGCGTGACACCGCCGCCCTCGCTTTCGTGTGGCAGGGGCTCAGCCCAGGGACCATTCTGGGTCTCATCAAGCTCCTCGAATTCGAAGTGAGCAACCTTGCCGCCATAGCCATTGGTGTCGAAGCAGGGATGGATCCGAGGAAGATACTGTCGAAGCTTCGATTATAGGTCTGATTTTCTGCATTCTGCCTGTCAATCTTTATAAGCAATATTCAAAGGCGCTACTTCGTCAAGCAATGCGAAGGCTTTCCAGATTACTCCTCGCCCTCGGCTTTCTTGCGACCCTCATGTCAGCGCTTTCGGCTCCTGTGTTCGCCGTTACTCCAGGAGCGGCTGCCAACGGCCAGCAGTTCCTTGCGGCAGGCCTCGCCTTCGGTTTGGCCGCCCTCGGCGCAGGTGTCGGCGTCGGGACCTCAGGCTCCGCGGCCATCGCTGCGGTGACAGAGAAGGCAGAGGTAAGGACCACAGCGCTGATTTTCGTCGTGCTTGCCGAGGCGATCGCGATCTACGGTTTTGCCATCGCATTCATCATCCTTGGCTACTCCGGCTAGGGGTCAGGCCCCAAACAACTGCGGCCTAGTAGTCCCTGAGTATCGAGAAGTCCGAAAGGTCTTCTAGCAGGATCGTGGCTTCGTTCCTAGGGAGGTGCATAAGGCGCCTCTTCGCCTCCTCCGCGTAGGACTCGGCCTGGGCGGTCATCTTCCCAACCACCTCACTTTCGCTGTGGGTCTTCAGCAGCCCCACGGTCACCTTATCCTGTGACCTCCAGTCGAGCAGGTCGTCCTTCAGCTGGTACGCTATCCCCATGCACCTCCCGTAGTCTGCGAGGGCCTCTACGTCCTTCTCGTCCCCGCCCGCTATAAGCGCCCCGAGCTTCGCCGAGGTTTCGAATAGCGACGCAGTCTTCTCGGTGATTATCCTAATGTACTCGTCCCAGGTGAGCTTGTAGATCTGCGGGTCGATGGTCAGCTCCGAGTACTCCCCCTCCGACATCTGGAGCGCTGCGCTGCTCACCTCCTCAGCGATTCTCCTGTCATCGTACCTGGCCGCTATTGCCAGGATCATGGCGAAGACGAAGTCGGCGCTCAGCAGGGAAGCGCTGTATCCGTACTTCACGTGGAAAGGCAGCTTCGCCCTCCTCACCTTCTCCTCGTCGATCACATCGTCGTGGATGATCGATTCGGTGTGCAGTAGCTCTACCGCGACGGCGGCCCCGAGCACTGAATCGTCTTTGCACCCCAGCGCCTCTGCCGAGAGCATGAGCATCACCGGACGGACCCGCTTGCCGCCTTCAATGGCGTAGAGCAGGGGATCGTGGAACCTAGAGTGGGTGTAGAGCTTGAGCTCCCTGGCTAGAGCGAAGTCTACGCGGACGGCGTACGACTTCATCCTCGCTTCGAGCGCGGCCAGCGAGATGGCCCTATCCTGCGCCATTTCCCAACACTCGGTCATCAACAGCTTAGGTTTGTATATATTATGTATGCCTAATTCGAGAAGCCTTGCTCCACTTCAAAGTGCATCAGCTTCAGCTGGGAGGGAAGCACTACCTCCTCCTGCCCAAGTTGAATGCACTGCAGATGGAGGTCCTCGCATGGAGGTTTGCAGAGTTGGGGAACGTCAAAACGGGTGCGTTTCTGGCCGTCAGCTCAAAACAGGGGACAATCGGAGTGTCCGAGGCAGGCCTATGCTGGTCCTCCTTCGACCCTTCGGACACGGTTCTGCCGGTCATCCCGGACCTCCTCTCCTGTCCCAGGGAGGAGGCCCCCATGGAGAACGTCAGGAGGAAGTATCTCAGGATATCCAGACTTCAGAAGGGAATGGCCGCACACTTCCTGCCCCGCCTCGAATCCTCGTCGCATTGGCGTGCGTTGCGTGCGTCCAGCGGATGTGCTCTGGCGCCCGACGAGCACAGAATCGTGTCCTCGCTTCTAAAGAGAACGCGAGGCAAATGCAACATGGTCACAGATTTCTTCGCCGACGACTCAACCCCAGTTGTCTTTGGCAGAAAGCGATACTTCGACTCGAGGCTAGATCCCGACGAAGCGGCAATGACTCTCGGTATGATAGAAAGACTCGGTCAGAGAAACTCCTACATCCCGAGGGGTGGGGATCTAGGCCCAATCTCGGTGAATGCGTTCAGCCGACGCGATTGGATCGATCTGTTCACCGACCTGGGCGAATGGTGCCCCTTCAACCTGGCCTAGGGCGAAAGCTCTAATTGCCGACCTCAGGGCCCCGATTCAGCCCCGGTAGTATAGAGTCCGCATGGGCGTACAGCCCGGTCAAACCTCAGGTGTCGAGAGTATGCCGGCCTTTCGAGTCGGCGACCCGGGTTCGAATCCCGG
>OCOJ01032903.1_pt1 | contig 17995 bp, 16 predicted proteins | sample 1539251 | NCBI WGS metagenome assembly OCOJ01 (sample SAMN01911457, study PRJEB22624) | soil metagenome | biome: Soil | place: Malaysia | collected 2012-04-30 | depth RA_metagenome m | reverse complement strand
GGAAAAATTCCCGGCACGGAAACGCGCATTTTCAGCGAAAAATCCTCGCGCGAAATGTGGGCCCAGCAGATGGTTGTTCCCATCAGTGAAGCGCCTCCCGAGACCAAGAGTCTGGAGCGGCGTTTCTCCGGTTACGGCATGGGTTGGGGCTTGCGCGATTACAAAGGAAGAAAGCTCATAGGTCACTCAGGCGGCGTCGCGGGCTTTGTTACGCGCGTAATGCTGGTTCCTGAAGAGAATCTTGGCGTCGTCATTTTGACCAACGCCGAAGAGGGCAGTGCGTTCGAGTCCGTCCTCATGCATATTCTCGACGCTTATCTCGGCGGTCCCACAATGGATTACATCTCCGTTTTCAAGGCGCTCGACGACAAAAGGCGCAAAGAGTCGGACGAAACCATGAGCAAGGCCGCGCAATCTCGCGCTGCGGAATCCAAGCCTTCTCTGCCGCTCGAGAAATATGCCGGCGACTACGCCGACCCCTGGTATGGCAAGGTCAGCATCCGCCAGGAAAGTGCCGGTCTCGTCCTCAATTTCGAGCATACGCTGAAGGGTCTGGCGGACCTGCAGCACTGGCAGTACGACACTTTCAAGGCGCATTGGCGCGACCGCACCGTGGAAGATGCGTTTGTCACCTTCGCGCTGAAGCCGGACGGCTCGATCGACCATTTCACTATGATCGCGGTTTCCCCGCTCGCGGACTTCAGCTTCGACTATCAGGATTTGTACTTAACGCCCGTGCCGAAACCCACGCAGAAGAACTGAGTGTTCTCTTCTGTACCCTGGCTGCTGCTTTTCGGGAGCGCAATGTTTTGGCCGTGCTTTGCAGTGCAGCGGCTTGCCTGTCCTGAGCAAAGTCGAAGGGCTAACGCCGTTGTGCCTCAGCCACGACGCCACTCTCTCTTCACTGCTTGGATCACCAAAACACCTGTCATCCTGAGCGAAGCGAAGGATCTCAACGCATCGAGGAGAATTTCGGTGTTCTCCTCAGCCTTGCCGCCAAGTGCTTTACTCTGCGAGATATTCGATCGTCGGCGGGCCCGGCAACAAGCCCGCGGCAGTGCCACGTTCAATCAACTCACGCACCGCTTTTTTGCCTCTTTCCCCATACCCGAGCGTCCATTTATTGACGTACATGCCGACAAACTTGTCCGCGAGTTCAGCATCCATCTCCCGTGCAAACTGCATCGCGTAGTTCAACGCTTCGTCGCGGTGCTCCAACCCATAGGTGACGCTCTCGCGAATCGTGCGGGCTATCAATCGTCCCATCTCCGGGCCGAGCGCGCGTCTCATCGCGTTTCCCCCGAGCGGCAAGGGCAGCGAAGTTTGCTCCTGCCACCAGATGCCCAGATCGATCACGCGGTGCAACCCCAATTGCGGAAAGAAGACCTGCCCCTCATGAATCAGCAGGCCGGCTTCGACCACTTCGTTCCGGACTGCTTCAATGATCTTGTCGAACGGCATGACCACCGGTTCAAAGTCCGGCTCAAAGAGTTTCAAGGTCAAATACGCCGAAGTTTTCAAGCCCGGCACGCCAATGCGCCTGCCTTTTAGTTCCAGCGGCTTCATAGACGTGTTGGCGACCACGATCGGCCCGTAGCCCTCGCCGAAACTTGCCCCGCAATCCAGCAAAACGTATTTATCGCGCAGCGACGGATAAGCCGCGAAGCTTAACGCCGTGACATCATACGTCTCGGCCAGCGCCGCTTCGTTCAGCGACTGGATATCACCCAGGATGTGCGTGTATTTGTATCCGGGAGTGGCCAGCTTGTGCGTGGCCAGGGCGTAGAACATGAATGCGTCGTCCGAATCGGGGGAATGCGCCAGCTTGATCTCTCGCAGCTCTTTCCCGGTCTGCGATGCCACCTGTTGTCCAGCCATGGGCCTTTCGCGTCCTTTGCCCGGGCCATAGCCAACGGAGATACCACTTCGCCCTCGTGCGACTCTCCACAGACAGAGGTAGGTGAGGTCGAGCGACGTAGGGACGTGCGCAGCTCTTGGCCGGGCTTACTGTTACAGCCAAGAGCCTAACATATACCCGCGCCCCGGATAAAGCCCATTAGTCGATCGCGGTGCGACAAGAATCTCTGACCTTATCATCGGCGCGAGGAACTCTCCTCGATCGTACGCTCGCCAAAACCCCCTCTTCTTTCATAAAGATAACCGAATTTTCATTCCGAACGGAGTCTGCGAAGTGTGGGCCGCTGCCCCATCGCGCGCAGTTTGCGCGATGAATCTGCCCTGTCGTAACACGGCCATTGCTATCTGTCATCCCGACCCACAGGCCGTGCTCCTGCGCGGCCTGCGGCGGAGGGATCTGCTGTTCACTTTCGGCTCTACACCATTTTCATGGTTCCCGGGTGTTGCGGAGAACATGGCCCACCTTCTTCTTACGCTCGGCTCCGCAAATGGCTACACCGCCGAGATCAAATGTGCAATGGCGTCGTCGAACGTGACCTTCCCATCCAGGTACGGCTGCCAGTAAAGTGTCAGCAGCAGGTGGTACTCCTCCCAGCCCCGCTGCGTCAAGATGTCGCGCAAGGCGTAGGGTACCTGATTCGGCTTTGTTGTCGACGCTGCCGCGTCTCCACCGCCCTTTTGCTGCGCTGGTCCCTGCACCACCGGTCGCAGCACTTCACCGGTGGTATAAATGATCAACGCGTGCCACAGGTCCCGTGGAATGGGCTTGTCCCTTTGCTTGCATTCACGGCTGATGGCTGCTTCGACCGGCTGAGCGATGTCATGCGATGCTTCGTGGAAGAGTACTTCCAGGGCTTCGCTGCCCTGATTCCGCGGATCCGTGCTGGAAATGGTTACACGCAGGGGATCCAGGGTCGTGTAAGCCCCTGCGCGGTTCGCGTAGGCGCAAACTTCCACGCGAATTTTCTCTTTCGGCCAGCGCGTCTGATAGATATCCGCCAACCGCTCCGCGAGCCCGACACCCTGTTCCCGCACTAAGGGCGCCACCCGCGCCACCCACCGCCGGTTGGCGCGGTCCTGGTCCGCCCACCAGTGCGCCCGATAGATCGGTGCCGCCGCTTCCAGCATGACTCCTATATTCCCGGGCAGTCCCGCGTCGCACATCGGTTTTTTCCGTCCCGTCAATTCCCCACAGTCTTCGAAATCGCCTAACTGGTTTTTCAGAAGGATCAAGTCGATATTGATCAGCAGGTCTTTTTCCGCGAAGTTCTCCTCGTAATAGGCAATCACCTGATCCCAGATCCTCTGTTCTGCCGGCGTGAGAACCGGTCCCACCCCGGGCGCCTGTTTCAAAACGGGTCCCGGGTTTTTCCCTGCGGAACTGCGGTCGTCTTTTGCCGCCAGCCGTGCCCGAGCTTCGTGATAGAGGAAGTGGTGCAGGTTCACCCAGAACCCGCTATGAAATTCGAATACCGGAAGCGGCCCGTAGATCGATTCCACTTCCTGTCCTCGACAGCTCGGAATCGTCACCAGCAGCGCACTGACGTATGCAATGATCGCCCAACGCATGGAAGCCAGCCGCATATTATCCCTGCGGCATGTTAGCTCAACTCGCGCCAGTCTCAAATTCTCCCTTGCCCGCAGCATCCCCGCCGGCGAAATCTCCTAGAAGCCATCTCCTAACGATCCTTACGGGGGTCGGAGCTTCAGCTCCGACATAACCTGTGCCGAGCGATGGGCTCCGTGGCCCTGAGCTTCCGCCAAAGAGGCGAAAGCTCAGGGCGCGAAGCACTCCCGAGGTTCTCTCTGCCGGCTTCTAATATTCCTGGTCGGGCCCCTCCAGCCACCGCTGCAGTATGGCCTGCTGCTCGGGTGCAATTGTGTCAAACACGATTCCCATGCCTAATCCTGGGCTCGCATACACCACGCGCCCAATCGCCTCAAACACTTCCTCATGATGCGTGATTCTCAACCGGACCTGCGAGCCCTGCGGGATGGGATTCAGCGTATCGATGTAACAGCCGGTTCGACTGATGTCTGAAGTGCGCGCAGCCAGCTTTGCGCCGCGTGGCAATTCCACCACATCCGCGGCCAGCACCATCGCATAGCGCGGCGCACTTCGCCGATCGGCCGTTACCTTCGGCATCTTCCCTCTCCATTCAAGCCAGCCCAGGTCTGGCCTATCTGCCGGAGAGGTGCGCAATCGGCTCGATAACTGACGCGCCGATGCCCGGATGATCCCAACTCATTCTCGCGCCGCAATCAGACGCAGGGCAATAGTCTGACCTTAGATATTGCCAATAAGTAAATGCGCCGCGCCCCATCTTATGCTTCTGCCGGAAGCCAAGCCATTTCTTAAACGTTTCTTAGGGGGTCGGCGCTTCGGTTTACCCCGAGCTTGTCGAACCGCTACTCCACCTTTGGGTCCAGCAGCGTGCCCACCCCGCCCTGGTGGTCGCCTCCGTGCAGCACACCCGCTGCATCGCGAAAGAACGAGCGCGTACCCGTGCGTCCGTATTCCACCGGAATCGCCGCTAGCTCATATTTCGCCGGTGCTCCGGAGTTACTCGCTCCGACAATGACGTAACGGAAGGAATAGCCATCCTTGCGCCCATCGGCCAGCTCCTTGCCGACCAGACCGGCCTGCTCGCTCTTTGGCGCGCCCTGCGATGGCGGTCCCAACTCCGCCAGTCGTTCCGGCAAACGCGTGTAGGTGACGCGGTACTTTTCAATCGCTGCCGCCAGTTCTTTCATGGAGACCACGGCGGACTTTTCATTATTTTGCATTTCCGCGCGGTCCCACTCTTCCCCTAGTGTCGGCAGGTCCAGCAGCAATAGCCCCAGGGACAGCAGCTTCCACTCGCCGTTTTCGCGCACCATCCCCATGATGATGTGGCGCGCATCAGCGTCGGTCGTGTCAGTTGCGTCCTTCACGGTCAGCGGCAGGTACGCCAGATTGTCGCGCACTTCCGGCTTCCCGATTTGCATCTCTGTGGTGACTTGCGTTGTCACGCAATAAACCGTGGGATTTCCTGCTTCGTCGTTCTCCACGCGCGGTGTCCCGGCCTGGTCCAGCAGGACGAACCGTTTCAGCAGCGTGGTCTGCGCCGCTTTGGTCATGCGCGCAAACGCCTCCGCGTTTCGCACCGTCAGGTTTTCGCTGAACTGCTTGCTATCCTGCGAACACGCCCCCAGCAGGATGCTCCGCAGCACTTCTTCCGGTCCCCTCGTCGGCTCCTTCTGGGCCGCACGCGTGTTGCCTCCAGCCATCAAAAGCACCGCACACACCATCCAGCCGATGCCTCTGCTCGCCACTCTTCCCAATCTCAAAGTCTCCTCTCAATCCTTCGCCGTTTCCAGAATCCGCGCCAGGTTCTGCGTGAACGCCGACCGCGGCATCACTTCCGTCGATCCCGCCGCCTTTGCCTGCGCTGCCAATTCGGTCTGCACATGTGAGAGAAACGCCACCACGGGCAGCTCTTTTTGTGTTGCGCGCAGCCGCGCAATGGTTGCCACCGGCGCGCCTTTCGCATTTAGGTCCACAATCACCAGTTTTGTCGGCGGCTCTAGCATTCCCGCCAGCACCTCGCCATTTGCGGCCACCTTGAATTCCACGCCCACGTGTTTTGCCGTCTCCGCCACCTTCATCTGGAAAAATAAGTCGTCCATCAGCGCTACTACACGTCCCATTCCTCTTCTCCCTTGCAGAAAATAACGCGGTCTCACCCTTCCGCGTCTAAACTCCTGTACACTGGCACTGAAACTTCATCCTGTTCCCGTGAGGTCCTCGATGCAACCGGTTCCTGTTGTCCCTATTCAGGCGCCCGTCTCGCTTCTCGAAAAAACGCCCGCCCTGCTGGAGCTCCTTCTGCGTGACCTTCCGCAGGATTTCCTCCAATGGAAACCGGCTCCCGACCGCTGGTCCATCGCTGAAGTCCTTGGGCACATGACCGTCATCGAGCAGCTCTACGAGCAGCGCGCGCGGCGCATCGTCATCGAGGACTCGCCCTCACTGCCGCCGTACGTCCCACCCTCGGAATCCGAGTTGCAGCAGACGCCTGCCCGCCAGCACCTCGAAAAATTCGTCGCTCTCCGCCGGGCCTTCGTCTTCTATCTTCACGGAGTTCCTTCTGCCGCTGCAGCACGCGCCGGCCGGCACCACGAGTTGGGCACCATCACTCTCTCGGAGATGCTCCACGAGCTTGCCAACCACGACCTCGGCCATCTCCGGCAGATCGCCGAACTCTATCGCGCCCAGGCCTTTCATCCATATTCCGGTCCCTTTCAAAAATATTCCAATCCCAAGCCATGAGCGCGCAGGCAGAGGATTCACGTCTGGCAGCGGCTCATCCCCTCGAGGTTACACTCTACACTCGCCCGGGCTGCCATCTCTGCGAAGACGCCAAAGCGGTCATTGAGCCGCTCCTTCGCGAATTTCGCGCCTCGCTCCGCGAAGTGAATATCGACGGAGATCCCGAACTTGCTCGGCGTTATGGCTACGACATTCCTGTGATCTTCATAGGTGCGCACAAAGCTGCGAAACATCGCGTCGATCCGCAGCAATTCCGCCGTCAACTGGAGGAAGCCCGCGCGCGGGGCGCGGCCACCTGATATTCGGGCAGGGGAAACAGGAAATCAGTGTCCTTCCGAGGGTCCGTGCACACCTACCGTCTTGTCCGGAACGTCGCCCTCGCGGCCTTTCACGCGGTCATACACGCTCACTTGGCTTACCGATCCGAGCGCCTCGTTGTAGAAGGTCGGCACGCCCAGCGCCGTGCGCAGTTCTTCATTGAATTTTCGCAGATTGGCAAGTTGCGCCGCCAGCGCCGGCACTTTGATGCCGTCGTCGGTCAGCAGGAATTTTTGGTACCCGGCGTCCCACAAGCGGGTGAATTTTCCTTTCAGCATAATGGTGGGCAGGATGGTCATCTGGAATTGCAGGTCGCGGGTTTGCCGGAACTCCGCGCCACAGCCGTATTTCTCCACGCGCACCACGCCTCGCGTGCTGCCCACGGAAAATCCCAGCGCCGCCAGCCCGTCCATCTGTTTCTTCTCAAACCGTTCCTCTACGTTCCACATAGCCTATTCAGCCTAAGCGATTCCCAGCAACTCTGTAAAGTCACATCTAGCCAGTTGACTCACTTTTTCCGTTGACTTTCCTCCGCCCCGCCGGCGCGGTCGAAGCCTACGGCGTCCATAGCGACAAGCTCGAAGCCACGTCCTTGCACCTCTCAATCTCTAACCACAATTAACCTGCGATTCAACCATAGGCAACACTCGCCACTTAGCGTGTCTCCTGAAATCTTGTCCATCACGGAGGATTCAGACATGAAAGCTCTATCCTGTCTCCTGGGAATTTCTCTGCTCACTGCACTCTCCACCGCGCCCGCCTTCGCAGACGACCAAACCAAACCGGGGGCAGGCAACGCCGCCGCAGTTGCCTTGGCCAAACAATCCCCGATGATCCAATCGGCCTATCATTTCGTCCTGTCGCAAGCTTCCAAAATCAGGGACAACGCACTTCGCGAAGTTACCCTCGACGCTGTGGGAAACCCCAATACTTGTGTCAAACATCGCGCCAATTTGACCGACGCCCAGAAGAACACGATCGTCGCGTCCTTGATCAGCGCCGGCCTCGTCAATCCCGCCGACGCCGCCACCATCCAGGGTGGCGTCAAAGCCGGCGTCTTCCCTCCGGTCCTGAACGACGGCACCGCATGTCCACAATTGCCGCAACCCTTCTTCTCGGCCCCGGGCAGCACCTCCGTCTTTGGGCATCATTCCTACCCCGGTGGCTTGGCCGTTCATGAATCCAACAACGACGTCGCGGATGTCCACCTCGCCGAAGAGTATCGGGGCATCTATGGTCATTCCCATTACGGTGCCCTCCCCACCATCGATCGTGACGTCCTCGATTCCGACCCCGGGGATGGTTTGGACGGCGCTTCCGATATCTACATCGACGAAGACATCATCGTTGGCGCGCCACTCTGGCATGACTGGGCCAAAACCATGGTCTTCCAGTGGAACGCCGATGGCACGGAATTCATCGAATTGAATTTCGGCGGCACCGGCACAAACGACAATTATGGTGCTGCAGGTGACTCACGAACTGGCGGTCACCACATCATTACCATTGCCGAAGAGATGAGCCGCGGTCTTCCTCCCGAGTTCGTCATCACTATGGCCTGTGCCCACTCCGCTCCCACCAGCGGCAACGAATTCAAGGTCGTCAACTGGCTTCGCGCTGGCGCCATCATCGCGCAAATCGATCCCGTCGCGAAGGGCTACCTCTACCTCGATCAGAATGGCTATCTCCGTCTCCCGCCGGTTCGCCAGCTCGCCAACAACGTTAATCTGAACGCCGCCTCCCCAACACAAACCAACGTCCTCGCCGAATACACCATTCACAATTTGTCGGACGCCGACTTTACTTACTCCGGTCCGGCCGTGGATGCGGACAACGTGCTCCTGCAGTCCATCGCCCCGCAATTCGGCTACAACCCGTCGGACACGGCCACCTATTACCTGAAATTCCGCAATCCTGTTCTGAGCTTCTTCACCGCAGAACGGCTGCTGATCCTCTATTCGCAGCAGGGCATCAGCGCCGTCATTTCCGCCGTGCAGGAGCTTCGCGATCGCGGCATTCTCTAGCGGCCATCTTCCACCCATCTGCTTCTTCTCATTCCGAGCGTACTCGGAATGACGGCAGAGATGTTTTTTCCACATCCTTGGTTGGCATTCTGAAAACTGATTCAGGTTATTTCCTTAGAATTGAAACAATTTTCCCGCATTTGATTGCCGCGCCACGTTTTCAGACATGGTTTGGAGTGCTTCCTGACTGCCTTTTGCGAAGGCCGGGTCTTGGGTTTTCTTTCNTGTAGCATAGGCTTTAGCCTGTGCTCTTCCTTGCGGCTTTCGTGCGACGCTGGCCCTTCGTTTCTTGTTCCACCTTGTTCACTATCTAAGTGATGGGTTGCTTTTCTTCTACCATTGAGATACAAGTTTCTCTATCCCCGCACCAAACCCTACTGTAGTTGTGTAGAGATTCTTTGAAAGGTCCTGCTCTATCCTGAACGCAAAAACCGGGGTGACTGCGCATGAGCAAGATCTGGGACGCCCTCCGGGAAGTGGAACGCCTTAAGAACAGGCGCATCTACGCAGAGCGTCTGCAAAATCAATGTGGCCTCATNTCCGGGAAGTGGAACGCCTTAAGAACAGGCGCATCTACGCAGAGCGTCTGCAAAATCAATATGGCCTCATGCCTGACCGGCGTTCCACCAAACGCGTGTTGACGAATGCCCCCGTTTTGGTCTACGGCTACGGGCCTACAAATGATCCGTTTCACGAAGGCACCGAAGCACTTTCCGTTAACGCCCGCGGCGGACTCATCACCCTAACCACTTCTGTCAATCCCGGCCAGACACTTCTGCTCATCAACAAAGCGAACCTGAAAGAGCAAAAGTGCACTGTGGTTCGCCAATTGTCCACCTATTTGAACAGAACTGGCGTCGTCGTTAAATTTCCGCAACCCGTTCCCGATTTTTGGGATGAGACGCGACCCTGAACATTCCCACGTTTAGCTGAGGGCAGAGGCCCGATTTTTGATCGGGCCTCCCTTCTTCCCCCTTATCGCGANGGCACCTTTGGCCAGCGAAGCGCCAAGTTGCTGCATCATGACCAATTCATTCGAGTAGCCCAGCGTTTTGGTGAACTTCCCGTTGCGAATTTCATGCACGTTGCACCCGCGCGTGTTGATTTGCCGGTTTGTCGCTGCAATGCCCTTGTACTCGCCTTTGTGCGTGCCGGTGGCGCGCCAGCGTGCAACTAGGTGATCGCCGCTGGCAATAACCTGCTCCAGTTCTATCCGCAAATCCGGAAAGGCCGCGAAATACATGTTGAAGGCCTGACGGGCGCCTTCCCGGCCCTTATAGGGGGTTGGGAATGCATCGTTTTCCCAGACATAGGTATCGTCGAGAAGTTTCGCATGGGCATCCAGATCGCGCCGGTTGATTGCCTCATACGCTTCTTCCAATAGTCGCCGGTTTTCTTGTTCAGACATGTGGCACTCCTTTCTTGCTCGGAGCTGCCGGTGGGGTTGACGGGGAAACCTGGGCGGGCCTTGAAAACGCAACTGAGCCAAAGCCTAGGTCCGCGCGAACCTCGCGTCAAGCCCCTTTTTGCGTACTGCGTTGTGCAAAGTTTAGTTCTTGTAGCGGCCGCATTCTGCAGCGAATCTCTGCGCCCGGCGTGTCGGCTTCCCCTATCGGCCTCGAGCAACCACCAGTGTCAGATCGTCTCTCATCTTCCCTTCGCCTCCGCTGAATTCAAGAGCGCCCCGAAGAATCGCATCAAGAATCAAGGGAACGGGCACAGTGAGATGATGGCGCACGATTTCGAGCAGCCGGCTCTCGCCAAATTCTTCTCCCTNCGGCATTGTCGGCCTCGGTGACGCCGTCCGTATAAATAACCAGCACATCTCCGGAAGCGATCTGCACGTCGCCGAGGGAGGATTCCCACTCTTCGAACAAGCCCAGAACAGTTGCCGTAGCAGTTAAACGTTCCATCGTTCCATTTGCGTGCACCAGCAGCGGAGGATTGTGCCCGCAATTCGCAAAACGCAAGCGGCGCGCGGAGTCCTGATAATCTCCAAAGAAAAGCGTCGCGTACCTTCCGTCNGCCGAGGGAGGATTCCCACTCTTCAAACAAGCCTAGAACAGTTGCCGTAGCGGTCAAACGTTCCGTCATTCCATTTGGGTGTACCAGCAGGGGAGGATTGTGGCCGCAATTTGCAAAGCGCAAGCGGCGCGCGGAGTCCTGATAATCTCCAAAGAAAAGCGTCGCGTACCTTCCGTCGTCGGTGCTCTCGAAAAAAGATTGATTCACGGACTTGAGAAATTGCGGCAAATCCTGAGAGGCGATAGCGCACTGGCTGCGTACGTCGGCCTGTAAGTTGGCCATCAGCAGTGCGCCCGGAATGCCTTTTCCCACGATATCCGCGAGAACAATTCCCATCCGTCCCTTGCCCAGATTCAGAAAATCGTAATAGTCGCCGCCCACGTCGCGCGCCTGAATACAGCGGCCTGCATATTCCAGTGTGTCGAGCGGAGGCGACTTCTGCGGAAACAGACGAGCCTGCACCTGCTTGGCGATTTCCATGTCCCGGGCCATTCGCCGTTCCGCCTCGATGCGTGCCGCCATGTCCTCCGCAAGGCGCATGTTCTCAAGTGTCACCCCGGCCTGCGCGGCGGCGGCGCTCAGCAGGCGCTGATCTTCGCGCGAGTACGACTCCTCCGAGAGTTTTGCGCCCAGCACCAATAGACCAGTCAGCGTCCCGCCACGCATCAGGATTGGCACAAGGCACTCGGGGTGGTGGGGAGCAAAAATCGCCAGATTGTCAGACAGCCCGCGTTCCCGTGGGTCGTTGTCGGAAATCTGCCAGGGCTCTTTGCGCCGGGCCAACTCCTCAACCAGCGGCATCCGCGGAGGGAGCGGTTGAAACTTCGTTGGCGAAGCATCGGGATAGACCCGCAGTTGCCCCTCGCTATCTGCCAGGTACACCGCAGCAAACATAGGGTGTAGCGCCTGTTTGATCTCGCCACCGAGGAGCACCGCCAGCTCCTCGCGGCTCGTGACTGTTCGCGTCTCCTCGACAAGACTCTCCAGGATTTGGCGCGCGTCGTATGCGCTGCGGAAGAACGCGCGGTCGATTCGCTCCGTCGCCCGCTTGACCGCGGGTGCGGAAAGCCACACCAGTCCCACGCCGAATAAAAGTCCGAGGACCAGCACCGTATCCGAAAACGTCCCTACCAGCCCCGAAACCGCGTAGGTGAAAAGCCGGATGGCCGCGACCCAAAGGACCAGCAGCAGAATCGTGAAGCCGCGCTGTGCCAGCAGGTAGCGCGCACTCCGCTTCAAGAGCACCGGAATTTCGAGCACCCGGTGCTTCACGACCGCGTAGGCAAACGACAGCGGCCACACAAAGGACAGGAACAGAACAGAAACCTGCCACCAAGCCAACGGTATGTTCCCAAACCCGCCCACAAAGGCTATCGAGGCAACCAGGCATGTCGGCGCGACCCCGATGAACGTGCCCCACACCATGACATGCGCTTTCCGCCGAACTTGAGCATCCGGTGACAGAAAATTGTTGGAGACTAATGACGTCAATCCCAACGCCATTGCTCCTAGAAAGCTTCCGAAGAACACCCATCCCGGACTCGGCCACCTTTGAGAAGCAGGAGATGGCAATCCCTCCTGTAAGGCCAGAACCCAACGGATTACGTTCGCTCCTGGCCAATGCAGATCGAGATACAGCGGCAAGGTTCCACCGGCAACCAAACAACGCAACCCGATGGGCACCGTGGTGATGATCGCGCCTGCTAGGAAAAGATTCTTCAGCCACGGAATCTTTCGATCAATTGGGGAGGAAGCGGGAAACACGGCGAAGAAGTAGTAGAAGAGCGCCAGCGAAGACCAGGACATCACAATCTTGTAAAAGACAGCGAATCCTCGCAGCGGCGGTGGAATATTGCCCTCGAACAAAGGCGCAACCGCTACGAAACCCCCAAAAAGCAGCGCCAGCAGCCACGCGTTGCGGTCATCCGGCCGTAACAGTAAGACCGTAACACCGACGAGAAGGAAGCCCACGGGGTAGTAGTCGATCGGTAACCCCAGCAGGTCCTCCAGTCGCAAGGTCCGCTTCGGCACTCGCTTCCCACCGCTAACCACGAGCCGTAATTGCCGCTGCCCCGCCGATCCTGGCTGTTCCACAGTGAGCTCGATGACTTGCTTGCGGCCAACGATGATCGCGTCATAGAAAGGGCGCAGATTGCTGAGTCTCTGCCCGTCTATGGCCACAATCCGGTCGCCGGAGCGAAGTCCAGCTTGGTCCGCAGGGCTTCCCGGGAGCACCTCGCCCACCTTCATTGCCCCGGTGGTTGCCGAATACTCATAACTCAAAAATCCCGGTCGCGGCGTGGAGTACCTCATTTGCAGGATCCACAGCACGCTGAAAGTTGTGGCACAGGCGGCGAACACAAGGGCCAGGAAATGGCGTGCTAGACGGCGAGCTGAGAACGAGGTCTGCATCGTACTTCTGCTGGGAGTCCCGCGAGCCCAGCTTAGGCCGCCCTCCGCGCTGAATCAAGTTTGCTCCCTGTAGCATAGGCTTTAGCCTGTGCTCTTCCTTGCGGCTTTGCAGCCGTGCGCCATTGAGGTCAGGTGGTACGATCAGTGGCAGGGAGGGACGAAGATGTCGGACCGATCAGGAAGCCACGCTGACGATCCGTTCCGTGGTCGGCAGCCAACCAGTCACGAACGGATGTCGGGACTGCCCTGGGATGCGTCATACCACGACGGCCCTCCGCCTTGGGATATTGGCCGGCCGCAACCGGCAATCGCGCGTTTGGCATCCGAAGGCGCATTCGCCGGAGCGGTGCTCGATGCGGGCTGCGGGACCGGCGAGAACGCTCTTCTGATCGCCTCAATGGGATTGTCGGTTCTGGGCTTTGACGTGGCGGAGACGGCACTGGCGATCGCCCGAGAGAAGGCCCACGACCGTGGGATCGAGGTTGCGTTCGTTGTGGCTGACGCGTTCCATCTGGAGGGTTTGGGGCGTATGTTTGACACGGTGCTGGACTGCGGACTGTTCCACACCTTCGACGGCGACGAACGACCAGGATACGTGGCGAGTCTAGCGTCGGTGACCGAGCACGGTGGAACCCTGTATGTGTTGTGCTTCAGTGACCATGGTCCCGAGACTGGCCCGCACCCCATCCGCCAGGAAGAACTGAGGGCGGCGTTCAACCCCAGTACTGGATGGAATGTCGCCGCCATCCAACCGGATCGGGTTCTGACGAGATTCCACGACGATAATGGCGCACCGGCCTGGCTAGCGACAATCAAACGGATCTAGGCGGAGAGCCTATGTCCTTGCGTGGTTAACCATAATTGGCTACCCCCCTCCCCCCATTCTGTGAAAGTGATAGGAAACAAAGGTCTTGTGAGAGGGGGTTGTCGATGTGGTGCAAGCAAAGGGGTTAGCGGGAATTTTCGAGTGGATGGGGCTGTGGGGAAGAGAAAAAAGGCACGGAAACTTTGTCCCCCAGGCATTTGTGGGAAGACTAGCACAACATTTATCAACTGTCAACTATAATTTAGAAGTATTTCTATTCGAATGAGAGTGCGGGCCGGTTTGCGCTGAGAGGGAAGGCCCACCCTTAGAAATCGAGGGCGGGGCACCCCGGCCGAAGCGGAGAACGCGAGTGGCGGGCAGAATTGAGACCGCTCTGGTGCACAATGGTGCAATCCGGTGTAAAATGATGCCATGAACACGAAGAAGAGGCAGAGTATTTCCCTGCCGGCGGGGGTGGCGCAGCGGGTGAGCCGCCTGGCCAAGACGCAGCGCAAGAGCACCAACCGGGTGCTTGTGGAATTGATTGAAAGCGGTTTGGACGCCAGAGACGCGGAGAAGCAGCGGTTTTTTGCGCTGGCCGACAGGTTGAGTGCGACTGACGATGAGCGCGAGCGAGAGCGCATTAAGAAAGAACTGGCGAAGCTGACGTTTGGGGAGTAGATGCCCAAGATTCAGCGGACCTGCCGGAGGCGCTGCGCGATCCTCTGTTTGAGCGCCTGAGAGAACGCAAGATCACCGCAGAAGACCTATACCAATTGAAAATTTGGCGGGAGTCGGAACCGGAGGCTCTGGAAGGAGCGTGGTATAAGGATTTTGGGTCGTTCAAGATTTGCGGCCAAGGAAAGTATCCCAAGACATTTCTGTTGAGAGGTCAGGCGGCGAAGGGCGAAAAATTGTAGAGTGAGGTTGGAGAGGGTCGGGAGTAAGCAAAACCCGCACGCTTGAACCCCAAAGGGTGCGCCACCGGCCGGCGTTTCAAATTCTCGGGCATAAAACCCAAGAGCGGCCCACCCTTTGCCAAAACCGCAAAGGGTAGGCCACCCTCGTTTATCACTCTGCTGCTAAGTCCAAAAGTGGTATCCTCGGTTCGAACAATGCCTCAACTTTCAACTTCACAGGGGTGCGCCACCCGCCGGGGTGGGTTGTTCACAAGACTCCCGGTGGCTGGCCTCAATTTAGCCCAAGCATCCTGACAAGGCCCTCCAGGAAAGGATCGATATACACGAGGCTGTTCCGACGATGAAGGCTAAAACGCCGGGCCACAGACAAGCCGTCCACTCAAAGAGAAGACAAGCAACTATCCCCAGGAGGAAAGCTGTGAGGACGTCGGTAAACGGCCAACAGAGGGCAGTAACTGCGGAGGTAGCGAGTATGGCAGCACCTAAGCCGAGCCTCTCCTTCGATGCCGAAAAAATGAGGCCTCGAAACACCTTTTCAACCATAAACGCCAAAATGATGGAGGTAAAGAATGACACGACAGCAAGCACGGGGTGCGTGAGAATGTTCACGTAGAGATCGACCAGGCCTAGGGGCTCGGAAGCCTTGATTGTGATTGGAAGAGAGAAGAGGGGAACAAGTAGCCCAGCTACCACCCCGCAGACACAGGGCATCACGAGACTCACATTCTTGTCATTTCCTCTCGACGGATGCGCGTTTACCATTAGAAGGACAACCGCCAGTGCGGCTCCCAATACGAGGCCGTCACCCAGCTCGACGTACTTTAAGCACTTCTGGAAATTCGCTACTTGTTTTGTTCGAACCAAGTGCAACAGGAAACTTGCGAAGAGTCGACTGTAAATAAAGCGGAGGACAGGAAGCGTCGTAGCAACGAATAAGATTCTGCCCGGTGTCACGGCTCTATGTGCAAAAATGTTCGCATCTCCTTAAAGAAATTCTGAAATTGCGAGACCCGAACGGAAAACGACATTGTGGCGGCTCACATTTATGCGCACTAGTTTTCCGTTTCCAGACCGGCGGGTGGCGCACTGAATTCTCCGCGCTCGTACAACTTAGCTATCAGGGTGGCCTACCCTTTGCGCTTTTCAAAGGGTGGGCCACTCTTCTCTTCCGCAGCAAGCTTCACTTCCACTTGTTCATCGCCAGCAACCCTTCTCCCCGCTCATAGAATGTCCAACTGCTCCATGGCCAATCCCGCGGATGCGGCACCAGTTTCTCCCGCACCGGGTTGCTATGAATATACTCCAGCTTCTCGCGCAGCTTCTTCTCCGTATACACATTGAAATCGTAGTACCGCCGCTGCCAGAACCGCCGCAAACCCGCTCCGTCTTTCGGGAACTGCAGCGACAACTGTCCAGCCTGGGGCCGCTTCCTTCCTCGCATCTGCCGCGACACCCGCTGCTTGAACACCTGAATCACTTTCGCCGGCGGAATCTCCGGCGCTTCCTTGATCAGCACATGCACATGCTCCGGCATGATCACGTAGCCCAGCAGCGCGATTCCAAACCGCCGGCGCACTTCCCCAAGAATCTTCACCGCCAGATTCCGGGCGCGCACGCTGGCGAGCAGCGCCCGTCGCTGATAGCACGTGAAGGTGATGAAGTGCAGATCTCCGCGGCCGACCCGGCGTTTCAGGTTCTTCGGCATAAAACCCAAGAGCGGCCCACCCTTTGCAAAAACCGCAAAGGGTAGGCCACCCTGGTTTATCACTCTGCTGCTAAGTCCACAAGTGGTATCCTCGCTTCGAACGTTGCCTCAACCTTCGACTTTACAAGGGTGCGCCACCCACCCGGCGTTTCAAGTTCTTCGGCGTAAAACCTAAGAGCGGCCCACCCTTTGCCAAAAGCGCAAAGGGTAGGCCACCCTGATTTATCACTCTGCCGCCAAGTCCACAAGTGGTATCCTCGCTTCGAACGTTGCCTCAACCTTCGACTTTACAAGAGTGCGCCACCGCCCGGCGTTTCAAGTTCTTCGGCATGAAGCCCAAGAGCGGCCCACCCTTTGCCAAAACCGCAAAGGGTAGGCCACCCTGCGTCCTCTGTGTCTCGGTGGCCAACCCACCCCGGGCCAATTTGACCGTTGCGCACCCCCTCCCCACTGCGCCAAACTATAGTTTCCCGCCGTACTCCAGCGCTTCCCCGAAGTACTCCTGGCGGGAGTTCCTTGCTGGTTTACTTAGAACACCGGAAAGGGTATTCCCATGACAAATCCGATTGGCGAACTTCATCCCCCAACCCGCTTGATGATGACTCCCGGGCCGTGCTCCATCGACCCGCGCGTCTATCGTGCTCTGGCCTGCCCCATCGTTGGCCATCTCGATCCCTGGTTCCGCGGCTGCATGGACGAAACGCAAGAGCTCATGCGCCAGATTTTCCAGACCGAGAATCGCATCACCTTCCCGATCTCGGCCTCCGGCTCCGGCGGCATCGAAGCCTCGGTGCTCAACTCGCTGGAGCCCGGCGATGAGGCCATCTGCTGCGTCAACGGTCTCTTCTCCGGCCGCATGCACGTCATTGCGCAACACACTCCTGCAACTCTCCATCTTGTCGAAGCTCCTCTTGGCAAGCCGGTCGATCCAGAGGACGTTCGCAAGGTGGCCAAGGGCCGCAAGATCAAAATGATCGGTCTGGCCCAGGGCGAAACCTCCACCGGCGTGGTGACCAACATCGACCCGTTCCGCAAAGTGGCCGACGAATGCGGAGCACTGCTTGTTGTCGACACTGTCGCCTCGCTCTGCGCCGTGCCGCTCAACGTGGACAAGCAGCGCATCGACATCTGCTTCAGCGGCTCGCAGAAGGCCATCAGCGCGCCTCCGGGCATGTCTCCCATCACCGTGAGCCCGCGCGCCGAAGAGGCCTTCCGCTCGCGCAAAACCAAAGTGCAGAGTTGGTATTTCGACCTCACCACCGCGATGAACTATTGGGGCAAAGACCGCCTCTATCACCACACCCCGCCGATCTCGCTGATTTATGCGCTGCGTGAAGCCATGCGCCTCTGCCTGGAAGAAGGTTTGGAGGCCCGCTGGGAACGCCACCGCATCAATCAGCTTGCACTGGTGGCCGGCATCGAAGGGCTGGGATTGAAACCGTTCGTGGAGAAGCCGGAGGACCGTCTGGTCACCGTCACCGCCGTGAACATTCCCGCGGGCATTGACGACGTGAAAGTCCGCAATCAGCTCCTCGACGAATTCAACATTGAAATCGC
>OCOJ01033463.1_pt2 | contig 18040 bp, 19 predicted proteins | sample 1539251 | NCBI WGS metagenome assembly OCOJ01 (sample SAMN01911457, study PRJEB22624) | soil metagenome | biome: Soil | place: Malaysia | collected 2012-04-30 | depth RA_metagenome m | reverse complement strand
GCGAATAAGCCCTTTGTGACGTCCGGTCCGCTGATGGGGAAGAAGATCAGGGGCCTGTTGTCCAGTCCAAGAGCCGACTTCGCCTTCAGGATTCTTCCCTCATCCACATTGACCCTGGGGACGGTGAATCCGGTGAACTCTATGATTCGGGACATTGACAATCCGGAGAGGTTCTCCTCTCCGATGGTGTACGGAGGCGGGAGATCCGTCACAAGCACCTTTTCGCTCAGCGACCACATTAGACCCAGGGCGTCCCCCGCGATGCCCTCAAACACCCTGCCGGTCCCGCTTCTGAACCTCGGAGGGAAGATGATCTTGAACTGGTTCAGCATCGTTATCACAGGCTTCGACTTCGACCAGGCCGCGAGTACGACCGAGAGCTTCGAGTCCGAGACCACCAAGCTTGGGTTGAACCGGGCGATGGCCCCCCGCTCGAAGGCCAGTTGCTTGAGGAATCCGTTGAACATGAGGGGGAAACGCGGCAGGATGCTCTTCGATGCGAACCCGCCGTCTGCGGTCCATTCCACATCCAGGGGAGGGCTGGCCTCGGTGCGGCCCCCTTCTCCCACTGCTCTGAAATGGGCGAGGCCCTGGCCGGACGACGAGAACCGGATGTCAAATTCGGCTGGCGGCAGGAGACGGGCGATCTCGAGGGAGCGGGTTGCGTGCCCCATCCCCGAACCGAAAACGGCGAAGTACACCCTGCGCGCGACCAACTCTTGTCCTCTTGCTCCCTGCCGAGCTCTCGTAGCTCGGGCAACCTCGCCCCCGGTTGTCTATTATTGTCTTGGCTGGCTCCAGAGGCCCGGCCCGGGGCCCGGCGGCTCGGAGGGGGCCCCCCGGCTCCTAACCCTTCCTAGACGCGGGAGTGAAGGGGGATTGACTTCGAAATACAGATAACGAGGTAGCTCTCCGGGGTCCAGAGGAGGGGTTGGACTCACGATAGTACAGATCTGGCTTCTTCTTGAGGTTGTCACGCTAGGGATCGGGATTCCGGTACTTGCCCTCGAGTATTACTGGGTCATTCTACTGGCCATGTCATTGAGGTACCCTAGAGACCTGGGAAAGAAGGACCCCAGGCTCAGCCGGTACCCCCTCGTTTCCATCCTGATCGCCACCTTCAACGAGAAGTTCGTGATCGAGAGGTCACTGGACGCCGTCAAGCTCCTCGATTACCCAAAGGATAGGATACAGGTGGTGGTCGCGGACGACTCCAACGACCAGACGACCTCCATAATCGACGCGAAGGTGCAGGACCTCAACGCTTCGGGCATACGCGCCATTGTGTCGAGGAGGCCTTCAAGGGAGTTCTTCAAGTGCGGCGCCCTCAACAAGGCGCTGGAACTGGTTGACGGGCAGTACGTTCTCCTCCTGGATGCCGATTCCATGGTGTCGCCCGACGTCCTCGCGAAGGGGATCGATGCCATCGAAACCCACCCGAGGACTGCGTTCGTATCGTACCGCTACGGACATTACAACAGGGACTACAACATGGTGACGAAGCTGTTCGCCCTGTCCCAGGACATAGGCGACACCATTTCAAAGATGGGCTCCTACAGGATTGACGCCCCCTTCTCGGCCCAGGGAGGGCAGACCCTGGTCAGGACCAAGGATCTGAGGGAGGTGGGAGGGTGGACGAACCAGAGGATAGCAGATGACACTGACATCTCGATAAAGCTCTACCTGGCGGGGAGGAGAGGGATCTATCTCAGCAGTGCGAGGATAATGAGTGAAGACCCTTCCACCCTTGAAGCCTGGAAGAAGCAGGTCGGCAGGACGTCCCAGGGGTGGTGGAGGTGCATAGCGAATTACTGGCGGGCCATAATCACGGCAAAGGGGGTCTCGATGAAGAAGAAGGCCGGGCTGATGATGATGCTGATGTCCCCCTTCTCCAGCCTCAGCTGGATAGTCGTCACGTTCCTTTCGACCATAGCCGTGGTCTTCAACCTGATTCCCCCCGCCACTTCGATCTTCAACAATCCCGTGTACGTTGGGGTCGTGGCCGTCCCCTTCGCCGTTTCGCTAGCCTCGGGCGCCTGGGCGCTCAAGGTGCAGGGACTCATGACGTGGAGGAACGTCGCCCTGATCCCGATGCTTGGCTATGCGACCGGAGGCATGCTTGTGCTGGGCTCCATCGGCTTCTTCTACGGTGTCTTCGACCGAATGGGCTTCTTCCTCTACAGGACGCCGAAGTCCGGCTCGGCGAAGGAGATGACAAAGACGAGCTACTTCCAGCACCTCAGAAACGACCGCAACTCGATAGTCGAGATGGTTCTCGGAGTCTCGGGCATTGTATTCGCTTGGTTCGTGTTCATCCATGGTGTCTGGTTCCTTGCCCTCTCGATGTTCGGCTTCGGCATCTTCACCCTGAAGTCCATGAACCTGACACGCGCCATTACGAGGAGGCTGAACAGGTCCCCGGGGCAGCCGCGCCTTCCTCGCGGTTCCGGTCCCGATATCCGCCTCGAGGAGTCCGGCGCTTCGCTCGATGTCATGCAGTTCCTGAAGGTCTACAGTTCGACCGTGAGGGCCACCCTCCACTGACGCTGTGAAGCGCAGAGCGGAGCCTCAGCCGCTCGTCTCTCGCTGCTGTCTTGGCTGAGCGCCAGGGTCCTTAAGCGAAGCCGCCGCCCTCACCACCCGCTCTAGGAAGGTGTACAGCGCGACGACCAGGACAAGGAGGACCCCCCAGTATGCGAGCCCCAGGATGGAGAAGATCGCCAGTATGAGGAGGCGCTCGCTTCTTTCGCCTATGCCAACGCCCGAAAGAGCAACCCCCAGCGCGTCCCCCTTCGCGCGGGTGTAGCTCACGAGCAAGCTGAAGGAGAGGGCCAGAAGAACCAGGATAGGAGTGGAATAGCCGCCAATCATTATGCCGCCGAACACCGCCACCTCCGCGACCCTGTCAAGGGTGGAGTCGAGGAAGGCTCCTCGTCTCGAAGCTCTCCCCGTCACCCGGGCGACGGCCCCGTCTACTATGTCGAACCAGCCGGACGCCAAAACAAGCACGCCGCCGAAGGCCTCTCCCGCGTACCCAGAAGTGGAGTAGGCCACCGAAGCCATGGCAGATATCACTAGCCCCACCAAGGTCCAGGCGGTAGGTGAAGGTTCCAGACGGGCGAACCATCTCCCAACCGAAAGGAGATTCGTCTCCAGCCTCGCCCTGAGCCTGTCGAGCACGCGAACCCCAGCTTGGCCTTTTTTATATAGAGTGAGAGGAGGCTGGCGCGGTATCCTTGGGGAAGGTAGACAAGGGAATCGGGTGCAGCGTGACCGGCTGCGGGAATCGCGCCGAGAGGTCAATCAGCAGGGACGAGACAGGAGGGAGCGGCCTTAGCCTCGGCGGTGAGGGTCGCCGCGTCTACCTTTGCAGGGATCACTACAAAGTCTGGAAGAAGGCGACCAAGAAGTCGAGGAACCTCGAAAGGTCCCGGTGGTAGGGATTCCCTGAATGAAGATTCTCCAGATGCACGCTGACTTCATCGAATACACTCCTGTGAAGAAGGAGATCAAGGGTGCCGAGGACATCGAGCCTCGGACCGTGCGTGAAGACGACATTGTGGTCCTCTTTACTGCCTTTGAGCAGGGGGACGACGTCGAGCTGGTAAGGAAGGCAGTCGCGGAGTCACGTGATTTTCTCGGGAGGCTCGGAACCAAAAGGGTCCTCCTCTACCCGTTCGCGCACCTCAGCCAGACCCTGGCGTCGCCTTCAGATGCCCTTGCGCTCCTGCTTGACATGGAGATGGAGGCGAAGGACGCGGGCCTGGAGGTCCATCGTGCCCCCTTCGGTTGGACCAAGGCGCTCCAGATCAAGGTGAAGGGGCACCCTCTTGCGGAGATGTCGAGGAGCTACTCGCACGGCGTCGCCGCGACTCAGCCGCCCCCTGCCAAGCGCAAGAAAGAGCTCACCGCCGAGGCCGCCATGGCCAGGCTGAAGCGGAGCGACTTCGTCAACCTCCCTGACACAGACCACAGAGTGATAGGCGAAAGGCTCGACCTCTTCAGCTTCCAGGAGGTCTCACCGGGCATGGTGTACTGGCACGACAAGGGGCTCACTGTGAGGAACATCCTGATTGATTTCCTCCGGTCGGAGCTTAGGGCCCAGGGGTACCAGGAGGTCAGCACCCCCGCCCTTGCCAACACAGCCCTCTGGCAGGTCAGCGGGCATTCGGAGCACTACAAGGACAACATGTTCCTCACGGCGCTCGGGGACGAGGAGATGGGCATGAAGCCAATGAACTGCCCCTCTACGTTCCTGATTTACAAATCAAGAAAATGGAGTTTCCGCGAGCTCCCAGTGCGGTACGCGACCTTCGACCCGCTCTTCAGAAACGAGCTTAGCGGGGTGGCGAGCGGGCTGTTCAGGGTGAAGTCCCTGATGCAGGACGATGCTCACATAATCGCGACGGAGGAACAGGCCGAGGGGGAGCTGTCAAAGATGCTCGACCTCATGGAGCGGGTGTACAGGGTATTCGACCTCCCCTTCAAGGCGAAGATCTCCACGCGTCCCGATGACTACATGGGCAGCGATGCCGAGTGGAAGAGGGCCACGGACGCCCTGATCAGGGTCGTGAAGTCGAGGGGGTGGGCCTACGAAATCAAAGAAAAGGAGGGGAACTTCTACTCCCCGAAGATAGACGTCGACATCCGGGACTCCCTCGGCAGGGAGTGGCAGTGCGGCACTTTCCAGCTCGACTTGCAGATGCCCAAGCGCTTCAAGCTGGCCTACACCGGTTCAGACGGCAAGGAGCACACCCCCGTAGTCCTTCACAGGACCATACTCGGCTCCCTCGAGCGCTTCATGGGCGTGATGCTTGAGCACTACAGGGGGGTGCTGCCCGTCTGGTTGTCTCCAGTGCAGGCCAGGGTCATTCCTCTTTCCGATGAGCACTTGGAGTACGCGAAGAAGGTCCTCTCCGCCATAACCGAAGGCGGTGTGAGGGCAGAAGGGGACTTCACAAGTGGCACCATGGGCTCGAAGATACGGGACGCCCAGCTTCAGAAAATCCCTTACATGCTCGTGGTGGGGAAGAAGGAACAGGACGCCGGGACCGTGGCAGTGCGGGTCCGCACCGGTGCCCAGACCTTCGGCGTAAAGGCCGATGATTTCGTCGCCCAGGTCAGGGCCGAGGTCAGAGCCTACAGATAGAAGCCTAGTCGACTACAGGTATCTGCTGAGTGACGCAGTGCAGTGTGCCCAGGCCGTGGACCAGGGCCCTGCAGTCTATGCCCAAGACCTCCCGTCGGGGAAACATCTCTTCCAGGCACTGGATGGCGAGCTTGTCGCTCCCTCCCCCGAACGTCGGCACCACCACGACCTCGTTCCCTATGTAGAAGTTGAGGTGGCTCGCGGGCAGCCTTCCGTCATGGGTTTCGATCCTGGGTGGCATCGGGATCTCGAAAACCTCCAACCGGCGCCCCTCCTGGTCTGTTGCCGCATTTAGGCGCCTGAGGTTCTCCGTGAGGGGCAGGTGATTGCCGTCACCCCGGTCGGGCTCAACGGCTGCCACCACTTCGCGGGGACCTACGAAACGGGCTACGTCATCCACGTGGCCGTCCGTGTCGTCGCCCTCGATTCCAGTTCCGAGCCAGACAGAGTTGGTGGCCCCCAGGTTTGCTCTAAGGATCTCTTCCAGCTCCCCCTTCCCAATTCCAGGGTTCCTGTTGGGGTTCAGGAGGCACTGCTCGGTCGTCAGCAGGCTCCCCGCCCCGTTCACATCTACGGACCCCCCTTCCAGGACGATGCCCGGCCTCACCACTGGCAACCCGGAGGAGGCGGCCATCTCCTCCCCTGCCCTGTCATCCGGCTTCAGGTCGTCGTACTTGCCCCCCCAGGCGTTGAACCTCCACTTGATCACGGCGCCCCTCCCCCCCTTCACATAGATGGGTCCGTAGTCCCTGACCCAGACGTCTACCGTTCTGATGTGATGGAATGCCACCTCAGCGTTTCCCAGCATGGTCCTGACCCTCTCCTCTGCCTTGGAGTCGTTCACGAGGACATGGACTTCCTCGCCCTTGGTTAGGGCTAGGACCATTTTCACGTAGGCCCGCTCCACCGCAGGGAGGATGTCAACGTGGAAAGTATTCGGGTCCTTGGGCCATGAGATCCATGTCCCCCGATGCCTTTCCCATTCTGCCGGCATCCTGAATCCGGAAGTCCCTGTCGTGACGGGCATCTCCTACCGCTTCGAAATGGTGGAGTACGTCCCCTTTCGCCTGTTCCGCATGAACCCCCATCCCTCCTCCACTAACTTCCCCAACCCCAGGTCGACTTCTGCCGTGTAGACCCCCTCCTCGCCCCCTGCCCTTAGGAGGACCCTTCCGAACTGGTCGCAGATGAACGATCCTCCCCAGAAGGTGGTAACACCCTCGGTGCCGACCCGGTTCACGGCGCAAACCACGACGCTGTTGGCGACGGCGTGTCCGATCTGGACCGCTTCCCAGGCCCGCTTCCAGTCCCCTTCGACTGGCTCTATCCCCTTCACCCAGCCGATGGCCGTAGGGTAGAAGATGGCGTCGGCCCCCATCAGCTTTTCGATCCGGGCCGCCTCCGGGTACCATTGATCGAAGCATATGAGCGTCCCCAGGTTCCCACTTGTTGTCTTCGCGACCGCGTACCTGTTCCCCGGATCAAAGTAATCCTGCTCGAAGTAGTGCTCGTCCTGGGGGATGTGCACCTTCCTGTACTTCGAGACGACATTCCCGTGCTCGTCAAAGACGAGGCAGGTGTTGTACCGCTTCTTCCCCGACTCCTCGTAGATCGACCCCCCGACCAGCACCACCCCGTTGCTCCTCGCGGAGTCAGACAAGGCTCTGCTGGCCGGGCCGGGGACCTTCTCGGGCGCCTGTTTTGATCTTCTCTGGGTCGGAAAGTACCTCCAAGCAAACAGCTCCGGCAGGCAGACGACTTCCGCCCCCGCCCTGGCTGCCTCTTCCACCATCTTCTGCGCCTTCTTCAAGTTGTCATCTTGACTATCTGACATGGACATCTGGACGAGGCCCAGCCTGACCCTAGGTTCCAACTATCCTTCCCTCCCAGGGTGTCCTATTCAAGCTGAGGGCCTATTTCTTGGAGATCGGTTGCTGGATGAGAAATCCTGATCCGGGTCCCTTCACCTCCGAGACAGTCCTGTAGGACTCCCTCGCAGGTCCGATGAGGCCATAGCCGTCCTTCAGCAGCCCCTCCAGGAAGGGTCCGTAGGTCCTGGCGAATTCTTCAGGGTTCCCGTTGTGCCTCGTCTGAGCTACGCGGGCCTCCCCCAGCTGTTTCGACTTGAACTCCCCTTCGGGGGGGAACTCCTTCTTTACCGGTATGCAAGCCTCGCTCCTGAGTGCCGCCAAGGGGGTCTCTCCCGGGTTGTCGAAGTATTGGCAGAAAGGGTACCCCACCTGTTCTATCCCCTTGGATTCGATCCAATTCTTCAGCCTCAGCATGTCCTCTCCTATCCCGAAGTAGTCCCCTCTTCTCTCGATGCACGCAACTACGGCCTTCGGAGCAGTTGTGAACGTGACTTCGGGAGATGACAACTCTCGATTCGAGTAACCCTCCTCCATCCGATATAGGGGTATCGGGCCCCGCAAACGTTTTTTCCCGCTGCCTGCTGACCCCGGAGAACTGATGCCCTGGCTCCATATTATCCTCCTTCAGGCGGCGACCAATGGGACGGCCCAGGTCGGGGGTGCGGCCACGGGGGGTTCCCTGTTGAACGTCGCCGTCGAACTCACCCTCTCATTGGGCGCCATTGCAATCGTCGGAACGCTCCTCACGAGATTCGTCCGTCGTATCGCTCGCCGCGCAGGTGTGTCCAAACAGGTCGTGTCTTCCATCACGGAGCTGATCGGTGTCCTGATGCTGCTTGCTGGGGTGGGAGTGCTCTCCACCGTCTCAGGACTCTCTTCCTACTTCACAGCCCTGACCATTTCGGGTATTGCGGGGCTGGCAGCGTCGCTCGCTCTCCAGACCACCCTGTCCAACGTCATTTCGGGTGTGCTCATGCTCCACGACGGCGTGGTTCACATCGGAGACGACCTGCAGTACGGCGGCCCCGGCGGTCTGAGGGGGACTGTAGTGAGGATATCCCTGAGGAGCACCTGGATCAGAACGGGAGACGGCGTGATATCTGTAATCGGGAACAGCACTTTGGCCGCGGGGCCTCTCATCAACTACACCGCCAAACTGAGGCTTGCCAAGAAGCTAGAGCTCTGATCTCCTCGGGCTGGTACCGCCGGTCCTCCTTCTTCGCTCCCTAGAAATGCGGCGAGGTGCTTTGCGCCGTCTAGTGAAAGCGGGCGGTTGTTCGGTTCAGGCGGGATTCCAAAGACAAAGCGGCAGAGGCAGAGCACTTTGAGACGGTGCGCAATTACTCCTGGGTCCAACTGGGGCAGGCTAGGACGACCAGAACAGATCGAGAGTTGTCCCGCCCATGATCTCGTCGAAACTGAAGTCCAGGGCGTCCAGCAACTGGTCGAACATCGAGTGGGCGTACTCAATGTATTTGTCGGAGTCGATTTCGTCCGGCCTTGCGTGCTCAGCCGGCTTGACGTATGGCGGGTTCTTAGTTTTCACGTACGCTATTATCTCTCCTGCCTTGACCTCCTTGCCTCTTTCTTCAAGCTGCATTGCAGCCCTGACGTGCTGGGGGGTGGTCCCGTTGTACTTGTCGGTGGGCTTCCCCATCATCACCGTGAAGGCCAGATCCTCGACCGGGACCTTCTTCTCCTTGATATCTGAGATCATCTTTGCCAGGAGTTCTTTCGTGCTCGTCCTTGCCCTCTCGAAGTCATCGGGGTTCTTGACTCCGCTCAGGATGTCCAGTGTTTGGTAGAAGACTTTCTTCAGGTACTCAGGCGTCTGAGATTTCTTGCCAGTCAGACCCTTGATATCGACTGTGCCGTCTGGGAAGACTCCGAAGTAGTTCTTCTTCCGGCTACTGAAGGCGACGTACCTGTAGACCTTGTCGAGGTCAAGCTCGACCCCGAGGTCAGAGTCGGCCCAGCGCGTCACGGTTGAAATCTGGTCCTTCGAAGGATTCTGGAGGTACACGGAGTCTGTGTCGGAATATAGCACCTTGATCCCGAGGTCTCTGCACCTGGCGATTGTCCGAGTTATGGCGTCCCTACCTAGAGCGGCCGTCGCCTCAGCTACGGGGAGGCAGTAGAATGCGAACGACTCAAAACCGAAAGAACCGTAGGCGCCGTTGAGGTAGACCTTTAGACTCTGCGACACGACGCTGTAAAGCTCCCTCTCCTGCTTCGTCAGCGTGGTGTCCTTTGCGAGGTGCTTGTAGTGCCCCACCCTCAGGTCGCGAAGAGACCCGATGGCCAGGCTTGTGATGCCTTTCCGCTTTGTGCACTCCCAGGAATCCGTGTCTGGTATTTTGTTCGAACGACACTCCGGATGAGGACAGTTTACCGTCTCGTAGGAGAGATTGTGGACTTTCATGAGCGACGGGTAAAGACTTGCGAAGTCCAAAACCGAAACGTCGAAGTAGACGCCGGGGGTGGGATCGATTACCAGCCCCCCCTTGTACTTCTTCCCCTTGATGATCGCCTTCGACGATGCGCCCCCCTTTTCAGCGAGCTCGTCCTGCCTTGGGATCAGCGCTCCCATCCTCCTGTGCTCATAGAACAACATGCTACGTATCCAGTTGGAGATACCCAACCTAGAGACATCGTTCATCGGCATCTTTCCGATTCTCGAAATCATGAGCAGGAGCTTCATTACAAGAGAATCGTGCATGCTAGTCAGCTCGTAGGTCAGCTGGGAATCGTTGAGGCAGTAGCCGGCAAGCCTAGAGAGCGGGAGGTCGCCTATCTCCCCCTCGAAGGCAACCTTCGACTTGCTGAGCAGGGATTCGGATATTCCTCCCAGCGTGTGCTCGGAGTACCTGTTCCCGAAGGCATACACCTGTATCGACCTGTTCCTGAAGAACTGGTACAGATCGATGTGGATTCCATGCTTGACGGAGGCCGCCACCCTTTCCAGCTGAATCGGATCTTCATCCTCCGCAATCCCTAGCTTCTCCGCCCTGTGCTGAAGATAACGTAGGTCGAAATCGTCGCCGTTGAAGGTCACGATGACAGGGTAGTCCATCATCTTTGAGAACACCTCCCTCAACAGTTCGTCTTCCCTTTCGAACACGCGGTATCCGAAGGGAACTCCTTCGAGTCCGGCCGCTTCCCTTCTACCCTTCAGAAGATAGACAATCTTCTCAGTTTCGTTGAAGAAGGAGACTGCGATTACCTCCTGGTTCGGGTTCTCTGGGTCCGGAAGCCTGCCTGCTTCGTTGTCGACTTCGATGTCCATCGCGATTCTCTTGAAATCGACGAGAGGTTCCCCCAGCAGCTCCGCCCACTCCTTGAGGTAGGGGGTGAATTCTGGAGGATTTCGCTTCAGTATCTCCTCCAGCGAGTGCGAGACCCTCTCGGGCATCGGGTGCTTGACCGGGATGACTTCCCCCTTCGAGATCCTGTAGTAGGTCCCCATACGCAGACGCCTGTCGTAGGCGAAGTTCTCGTAGTACTTGATGTCCGCTTCCCATGCCCTGATCATGTCCCTTATGCTGTTGTTCCCACCGCCGATTGCCAGCGGGTCGGTGGTCACAATCTTCCTCAGTTTCGCCCTTGTATCGTTGAGAAGGTCAAGCCTCTCCTCCTCCACTATATCGATGACGTCCTTTCTTGCCCTAACCTCGCCCAGCTCGTCCATGGGTAGTCGCGTATAACAGTACGGCCGGTGACCGGTGTTGTCTTCCCAGATCCAGAACCTCCCCTCATTCTGATCGTAGAATTTGAGCAGCGCCAGCCGTTTGCCCCCATCGTATGAGGCCGACGCCAGGAGTGATTCGCCGACTTCAGACGCAGGCCTCGTGAGCTCGGCTAGCTTGCCCGCGAGTCTATTCGTCTGGACGGAGGACTGAGCCAAGTCAGGGTCGAGCCCCGGGTGGCCCTTCGGCAAATAAGTGTAACTAGCTGATGGGCTGACGGAGTCGGACCATTTATAACGGCTTTCTCGCTCGGCCCCTGAGATGCCGAAGATCCTCGACATTCTGGTCACCAACGCGGCCTACTTTTTCATCGCCGTGGGCGTGATCTGGCTCGTCGTCGCGGTCCTCGCCGACTCTTCTCTGATTCTCTGGCCGGTGCTGGCGTGCATCGCAGGCGGCATCATGCTGAGAGAGTGGCCCTCCAGGAGGTTCACCTGGGCCTGGTGCGTTGCCACGGCCGTCATGGGATTCCTGCTGTCAGCCTACCTGGTGTATGTCTGGCTGTCGTTTCTGGGTGGGGCGTTCTCAACCCAGGCCGCGGCCTCTTCCGCGGGGTTCGCCGTTCTGGCGATACTGCACATTCTGCTCTTCTACGCGACCACTTCGAAGCCGGCCGCCGTGAAAGAAGCGAAGGAATGACCCTCCTCCAAGGCTGAAGCCAAGGGCCTCCCGAGGTAGCGCTCAAATAAACCCCCTTGGAGGCGGCCAATCAGGATCGGATGTCATTCATTCCCATCAACAAACCAATGCTCGGTGAGGAGGAGCAGGAAGCGGTCCGCCAAGTCCTTTCGACCGGGAGGCTGGTGGACGCCTCAATGGAGGGGGGGAAGCGCGTCCAGGAGTTCGAAGGCAAGGTAAGGAACCTCGTGGGCACGAAGCACGTCGTAGCGGTGAACTCAGGGACGGCCGCTCTCCACACGGCGCTGATGGCCCTCGGAGTCAGGGCGGGAGACGAGGTGGTCGTGCCGTCATTGACCTTCGTGGCGACCGCAAACGTGGTGCTTGCCTGCGGCGCCAGGCCAGTGTTCGTGGACGTAAAGAAAGACTACAACATGGACCCCGAATCCTTCAGGGGTGCCCTGACCCGGAGGACACGGGCAGTCATCCCGGTGCACGTATACGGTTACCCAGCAGACATGGAAGAGATAAGGGAGGTGGCTTCGCCGAGAGGGATCGCGGTCGTCGAGGACGCCGCCGAGTCGCTTGGGGCAACCTACAGGGGGACCCAGACGGGCAAGCTATCTGATGCGGGGTGCTTCAGCATGTACGCGACGAAGGTCGTCACATCTGGGGAGGGGGGAGCCATCTCCACCGACGACGACGAACTCGCGGAGAAGCTCAGGCTGGTGAGGAACCACGGCATGGTTCATGGCTACGACACACGCGTCCTAGGATTCAACTACAGGCTGCCTGAGATCAGCGCGGCCATCGCTTCGGTGCAGATGGACAGGCTCGAGGGTTTCCTCCGCGCCAGGGCCAGGAACGCCCGTTTCCTCACGGAGAGGGTGAGTTCGGCACCAGGCGTCGAGTTCACCCAGAACGCCGAGGACAGGACGCACGTATACTACCTATACACCCTCCACCTGAAGAAGAGGAGGGACGAGGTGGTGAAGGCCCTCAACGCCGCGGGCGTGGGTGCTGCGGTCTACTGGAAGATCCCGGTCCACAGGGCTCCGCTTTACGTGAAGCTAGGCTACGGCAGGAAGACCCTTAGACGGACGGAGGATGCCGCCAGGCATGTAATCTCGCTCCCGGTCCATCCTGGCATCTCGCAGCTCGATATGCAGCGGGTCGCCGACGAGTTCCTGAAGGCGGTCCGTGCGCTGGCCTAGGAGGGCGGGGCTTGCCGCCACCTGCAAAGGTCTGCGTGGTGGTGCCTACCTACAACGAGAAGGAAAACGTGTCCCCCCTCGTTGCGTCACTCGAGCGGGTGGGCATCGAGGGCCTTTCCCTGCTCTTCGTTGACGACAGCAGCCCCGACGGCACCGCCGACGAGGTGAGGCGGCTCTCCGCCGCCAGGCCCTGGATCAACCTCCACGGCAGGCCGGGGAAGATGGGGATAGGCTCGGCATACCAGGACGGCTTCAAGGTGGCCATCGCCTCCCTCGGTCCGGACGTACTGGTGGAGATGGACGCGGACCTTCAGCACCCATCGTCTGCGCTCCCGAGCCTGGTAGCGGCCATCGGCGACGGTGCGGCCGTCGCCGTCGCTTCCAGATACGTCCCGGGGGGCGGCATATCAGGGTGGGGCCGTCTCCGCAGGGCCCTTAGCAGAGGCGCCAATGCCTACGCCCGGACGATGCTGGGTCTGAAGGTCAGGGATGCCACGTCGGGCTACAGGGCTTTCTCGCGGGCGGCGGCCCAGGCTGTCTCGGAGGCAGAGCTCCCCGCAAAAGGGTTCGAGTTTCAGGTGGCCACCCTGAACCTGTTGAAGGACAAGTGGAAGATCGTAGAGGTGCCCTTCACATTCTCCGAGAGGTCGGCGGGGAAGTCGAAGCTCGGATTCTCCGACGTGGCGAGGTTCTTCGTCGCCGTCCTGCGTATCGCAATCTGAAAAGAGGCGATGTGCGCCCAACGGGGGCAAGATAGAAATACGAGGAATCTCGGCCGATTCTTGACTTGAGCCAAGAGGCAACCAAGGAACCGCAGCCAGCGACGCCTGCTCAGCCCGCCAAGGTCTTTGCCGGAGCGGTGTACGAATGCGTTAGGTGTGGGACCAGGACCACCCAGGAGGAGCTCGCGAAACTCCCGGAGGTAAAGTGCATCTGCGGGTACAGGGTGTTCAGGAAGGCCCGGCCAGCCGTCGTAAAGCAGATCAAAGCAGTCTGAGGCTCAGCTAAGCATACTTCGTCAATTGGCTATTTTCGGCCAATGATTTAATTACACCCGTGAGTCGGCCAAGCCGACTTCTCATGAATCTCATGCAGAGCAGAGAGCGAGCGGCCATTCTCGGCTACGGCGCCTACATCCCATACTACCGGCTCCCTACGACGGAGATCGCGAGAGTCTGGAAGGGGGGCGGGTCGGGGCCAAATCTGGAGAAGGCCGTCGCGGCGGTCGACGAGGACACTGTGACCATGGCGATAGAAGCGGCAAGGAAAGCAATGAAGATGGCAAAGATAGAGTCTCTCGGCGCGGTGTTCGTAGGCACGGAGTCGAAGCCGTACGCGGTCAAGCCCACGAGTACCATGGTGGCTCAGGCCCTGGGCCAGCACCACACGCTTGCGGCAGACCTAGAGTTCGCCTGCAAGGCGGGCACCGAGGCGATGCAGGTGATAACGGGGCTTGTTGGATCGGGCATGATCAACGCCGGTCTGGCCATCGGAATGGACACCGCCCAGGGCAGGCCCGGGGACGACCTTGAGTATACGGCAGCCAGCGGGGGGGCGGCCTACGTGATTGGCAGGAGGTCCAAGAACGCCATAGCCGTAATCGACTGCAGCACCTCCTACGTCTCGGACACGGGTGATTTCTGGCGCAGGGCACACGAGCGCTACCCCAGGCACCTTTCGAGGTTCACAGGCGAGCCGGCGTATTTCCACCATATCGAGAGCTCGGTGACGACCCTTTTCGAGGAGACCGGGCACAAGCCGTCCGACTTCAAGTACGCGGTCTTCCACCAGCCTAACCCGCGCTTCCCGGTGGAGGTGGCCACCAGGCTCGGCTTCACCATGGACCAGATCAAGGCCGGCCTGCTCAACCCGATGATAGGGAACACCTACGCAGGCAGCTCCCCCATAGGCCTGGCGGCGGTGCTCGACGAGGCGAGCCCGGGAGACAAGATACTTCTTGCGAGCTTTGGGTCGGGGGCGGGGTCGGACGCCTTCTGCATCGACGTGCTGGAGGGCATAAGGAAGGTCCGAGGGGTGAACCCTACGGTAAAGTCGATGCTTGAGAGGAGCGCCAAGATCGACTACTCCATCTACACGAAGTTCAGGGACAAGCTGGAGAAGTAGGCTGCCCGATGTCAAGGTCAAAGGTCTACGTTAGTTCGGTCGGCATGACCACCATCGCCGACCACTGGGAGTCGTCCATCCTGGACCTCGCCGTGGAGGCATCCAGGGGGGCGCTGAAGGGCTTCGGGAAAAAGAAACCAGACCAGATCATCGTGGGGAACATGTTCAGCGCCGTCGGCGCGCGCCAGGAGCACCTGGGTGCCATGGTGGCTGACGGACTGGGGCTCTCGGGCACACCCGCCTTCAAGGTGGAAGCCGCCTGCTCGTCGGGGGGTTCGGCCTTCAACGTTGGCTACAACCTCGTGAGGACGGGCGCGGTCGATTCCGCCCTGGTGGTCGGGGTGGAAAAGATGAGGGACCTCGAACCCGAGGACGTGTCACAGGCTCTCGCCATGGCGGAGTCTGCCGAGTACACCCAGTTCGTGGGGGCGACATTCGCTGCCCTCAACGGCCTCCTCGCGAGGTACTACATGGAGCAGTTGGACGTCTCCAGAGACGAGCTCAGCTCCATCCCCGTGATAGACCACTCGAACGCGGTCACCGCGGCCCACGCCCAATTCAGGAAGGCGATAACCCCTGAGGTCGTCAGCCGCTCCGCAATGGTATCGGACCCCCTGCGTCTGTTCGACTGCGCCCCCGTCGGGGACGGAGCGGCGGCCGTGCTCATAGTCAACGACAACGCTGCCTCCGGGAACAGGAGGAGGATGGCTGAGGTCCTGGGAGGGAGGATAGCGACGAACGATTTCAGCCTGTACGAGAGGGAGGACATGCTGGACTTCAGGTCGACGCGCCTTGCCTTCAAGGGGGCAATGCAACAGGCAGGGCTCGCTCCGGCCAAGGTCAGCTTCGCCGAGGTGCACGACGCATTTTCGGTTGTGGGCGCCCTTTCCCTCGAGGCCATGGGATACTCGAAGAGGGGTCACGCCTCGAAGGATGCGAAGGAAGGCAAGTACAGCAGGGGCTCTGAGCTCCCGATCAACACCTTCGGCGGCCTGAAGGCCCGGGGGCACCCCGTAGGAGCTACCGGCGTATACCAGATAGCGGAGGCGTACCTGCAGCTGACGGACCAGGCTGGCGAAAACCAGGTGGAGGGCGCTGAGTACGCTGTCACTCAGAACGTGGGCGGGGTGGACACGACATCGGCAGTGCACATATTCGGGAGGGCGGCCTAATTGTCCATCCAGTCATGGCGCATAAGGGACAGGTACTACAGGCTCATAGGGAGCAAGTGCGCCGATTGCGGGGACGAGTTCTTCCCACCGGTGTACAGGTGCAAGGGGTGCGGCTCGGAGCGCATAAAGGACAAGGAGATGCCGAGGAGCGGGAAGATAGTGACGTATACGGTCCTGCACGAGCCGTTACCTGGATTCGAGGCCCAGGCGCCCCTTTACCTCGCGGTGGTGGAGCTGGACAACGGCGCGAGGGTCCTCACCCAGGTCGTCGACTCTCCAGCGGAGAGCGTGAAAACGGGGGCCAATGTGCAGGCGACGGTCAGAAGGGCGATGGTCGACGGGGATTCCGGCCAGATAATCTACGGATACAAGTTCATCGTCACCTAGATACTCTGCCTCCCTCTTGCGGCCGACAGTTTGTCCGCCGCTTGGCAGTTCCCATGGGTAGGCGTATATTGCGCCTGGCCGAGCAGCGCAATGTGGCGGAGCTGAGGTGAAGAAGGCGGCGCTTGTCTCCATGATGGTGGTAGTCTTCCTGGCAGGCTCTGCCTTTGGTTTCTATATCCTCCCTGCTTCCACTTCGCATCAGGCGTACGCGCTGGCGTTTACTCAACAGGGCGCCTGTTCGGGATGGGGGGTTCCGTGGGCCGTGGCGCTAAACGGCGATACGACGGTCGTGGAGCCTTCGAACGCCTCGGTCTCTCTCCTCAACATGCCTCCTCAGTCAATCACCGATTCTCCAGACTATCAGAATTACTCCGTAATCCTGTTCCACGTCCCCAACGGTGTCTACACCTATGTCGTGTCGCCTCATGCCTTCTTCAGCAACGGAACCGTGACGATCGATGGCGCCGACACCATCGTCACCGTCTACGGGCCTTTCATGGCCTGCACCACGCAGACGTCGACCCGGTGATACCCAATCTCTCCGGGATTGCTGGTTCAGATCAACCCGCCGGTGACCAGCCGATGGGCGAATAGATGCCCGGCGATCCTCCGGGTGCATTGGAGAGCATGGTAGGTCGGTTGCCTCAGACCCTATCCGCTGATGCAGACTCGTTGCCTCGGGCTAACCCGTGACCCATGAACGAAGCGAGAAGGGCTGTCCGGTGAGCAGGGTGGTCCCGACGACGGAGAGCCGGGACTTTACTGAGGAGTAGGCGCGGTCCCATAGTTCACCAGGGCTGTTGTCTTGGGAGAAAGAGCAGTCTTCCCGTCCGAGGCCAGAACGACGAGTATGATCTTGTAGGACCCGACGCTCCCGGCATAGGCGTTAAGGTAGCAGTTGGAGGGGACACCAGGAATGAGGAGGCAGGTGGTCTTCGCCGTTGAATCTGTGCTCCCCCTGATGGTTGCGTTCTTGCCGGTAAGGGCGTCCTGAAACACCCCCGAAAGAATGACTGTAAGGTTCTGGTCAAGGTGGTTTTCAAGAGTGGCGTTGACGCACAGGATTGCTGCGGTGCACCCCGTCGGCATTCCAAGAAAGGTCACTGGGTATTGCTCCGACGAGCTACTAGTGGTCGAAGTGAGATCGTTTCCATTCCCCGGAGACGACTGTTGAGACGGCCAGTACGAACGAGTGACGAACAGCGCCAATCCGATCACTACGATCGCCAACGCAACCGCCAGTGACGCCTTCGTTGCTCTCCTTGCCTTCTTCGGAAGCTTCACGGCGGCGCCCAAGCAACGTCAAATGTATATCTCTACTGTTCAGAACACGAACCCTCTGATTTCAGCAGGGCGGCGGCGAAGTCGTTCCGGACGCCAGTACGGTGTGAGACGACCGACTATTTCCGAGAGCCTATAGCATATATCCTGTCGTTAACAGCCCAGCTCAGATGTCCTCAGAGGAAGTCGTCCGCCTAGCGCAGCAGCGCGGTTTCTTCTTCAAGACCGCCCCCAGCTACCCCAACGCGCCCGCGGGCTTCCTGGATTACGGGCCCCTCGGACTCGCCCTCAAGGGGCGATTGGTCGAACTCTGGCGCAGGATGATCGTGAAGCGCGACGGGATGATAGAGATCGACGGGTCCCAGATCCTCCCCAAGGCCGTGTTCGAGGCGTCGGGCCACCTTTCAAGCTTCACCGATCCCTTCGTGAAGTGCCCGAAGTGCGGCTCGGTCTACAGGCCCGACAAGCTGCTCGAGGA
>OCOJ01040936.1_pt1 | contig 18063 bp, 9 predicted proteins | sample 1539251 | NCBI WGS metagenome assembly OCOJ01 (sample SAMN01911457, study PRJEB22624) | soil metagenome | biome: Soil | place: Malaysia | collected 2012-04-30 | depth RA_metagenome m | reverse complement strand
CTGTTGTCCAGTGCGAAATCCGATACTGCCAACGAAGGGCGTCCGTTGTGCAGATAATCGCCGACCGCGATCCCCATCTCCGCCTGCTCGTGGCCGTCCTCGCCAAGCGCCGTTCCCGACTCTAAGCCGATGTCCGTGAATTTCCCATTGCCATCGTTGCGATACAGAAATGCCGCCATGGAATCATTGGCAACGTAAATGTCCGGCCGTCCCGTGTTATTGAAATCGGCCCAGATGACACTTAAGCCGTAGTAGCCATCGGGATCATCCACTCCCGCCTTTTTTGATACATCGGTGAAGGTCCCGTCCCCGTTGTTGTGGAACAGGGAGTCTCCCGCTCCCCGCAAGCCGCGAGGCCCACACTGCACGTCAACCCCCATGTACCGGCAAGTGTTGCCGCTGCCAAAAACAGGAGGATGTTGCAGGTCCAAATCCACGTAGTTCGTGACCATAAGGTCCACGAAGCCGTCGTTATCGTAATCTCCAAAAGCTGCGCCCATGGACCAGCGACCGTCGGCAACTCCTGCTTCCTTTGTTACATCGGTGAACGTGCCGTCGCCATTGTTGCGGTACAGAACGTTGCCGCCGTAGCACGTAAGATAAATGTCAGGCCAGCCATCGTTGTTGTAGTCCGCTACGGCGCCGCCCATTGCATAACACGGAGTGCCTACGCCGGCTTTATCCGTCACGTCGGTAAACGTACCGTCGTGATTGTTGTGATACAGTGCCCCACGCGCCTTTTGTCCCTTCAGGGCCTCGTCCACGGTCGGGGCATTCGTGAAGTAAATGTCCAGCCACCCGTCCCGGTCGTAATCCAGCAGAAGGACTCCGCCACTCATGGATTCGATGATGTACTTCGCCACGGGCGAAGAATTATGCGAAAAGTGGATGCCCGCCTTTTCTGTGACGTCTTCCAACTGCGGTATCGGCCGGTCCTTGCATTTCGTGTTCTTCGCACTGGACGGCGGCGCCACACCGGAGGCCATGCCCTGCCCCAGCGCACGCGGGGACATCGCCAATGCTCCGAGAATGAGCAGACTCCAAAGCCTTAAGGAAGGGTGCACATTGATCCTCTGCCATATGGAACGTTCAGCGACACTTCAGTTTACACGGCGAGACGCGACTTTTCGTCATTGCGTGCCGACGACATGGGCGTCCACTAGCGATTGCTTTTGGCCGGCAAGGGTTTTTGCGTGCAGTTCACTTACGCGCTGCAAGGCTTTCTTGGCTTCCTCATCGCGCCCGAGCGCGCGCAATCCCCTCGACAGCAGGTAAAACAGAGAATCTTCCTCTGAATCCAGCTCCGCTGCCTTTTGCAAATCCGCCACTGCCGATTCCGTCTGTCCCAGCTTCATTTTCGCCTTGCCCAGATAGTAGAGCGTGGCCCAAAAATCGGGCGTCAACTTATGCGCGCGCTCCAGGTACGGCAAACTTTGTTCATACTTTTCCGTCAGGACGTACATGCCACCAAGAAAATAAATGGCGCTAGAGTCGTTCGGATCGTCGCGGAGTGCCGCTTGGAGCTCCGTTTCGGCCTCCGGGTTGCGCCGGAGACTGAGATAAACCTTACCCAATTCCCGATGTGCGCCAGGGAATTTTGGGTCCGCCGCCAGAGCATCCTTGAATGCCTGTTCGGCCTCTTCGAAGCGGTCCGAATCGTAGTAAGCCTTGCCGAGCAAAAAATTGGCTTCTGCTTTGGTGTCCTGAGAGCTTAACATTCTCGCGAATACCTCCTCGCCCTCTGTCCCCTGTCCCGCACGAATATAGGCGACTCCCAATACGTAAAGAAGGGCTGGGTCCGGCTTCTCCTTTAGCAAGGGCTTCAAGACTTCGAGCGCTACCTGCGCTTGCCCCTCATGCACGAGGCACGTGGCGTATAGCGTGGCCGCCTGCTCATTCTTCGGTTGCACTGCGTGCAGCCGCCGCAGATAGGGTAACGCGCGCGCATAGTCGTCCTGTTTCATGTACGCCAGCCCGAGATTCAACAGCAGGCCCGGCTCTTTGGGACTCTGGTTCAACGCCCGCTTGTACATCTCGATCGCCTTCGCATAGCGCAGCGTGCGCGAGTACACCACTCCCAGGTTTCCCATGGCTCCAAGATTGTTCGGCTCCGCTTTTAGAACCTGCTGGAAGCCCGCTTCCGCTGCTGCATAGTCCCCATTCCTTAATGCCTGCGAGGCGGTTTCAAAGACCTTTTGTGTATTGGAATCGGCCTGCGCAACGCCGAGGAAGATCCAGAATGCGCCAAGCCAGGCGAGCTGTCGAAATACGGGCCTCATCTTCCGTAACGACCTATTTCCAGTTTAGCACTCAACCAAAAAGGCCGCGTCCCGAAGAATCGGAACGCGGCCTCTCTGTTAGGGGGTTCAAGAAGAGGTTAGAAGTAGAATTTGGCGCCGAGCTGCATGGCCCGTGGATCGCGGTATCCAAGGATCTGCCCGTAGTTCAGCTGGCAGTTCGCCCCGTTGCCTGTGATCGTGGCACCGCTGCCGTTCGGGCAGGTTGGTATGGGCGTCGTGCCCGGGCCGCCAGGCGCGTTGAAGCTCAAGTTGACGCTGTTGGGCTGCGGGTGGTTGAACACGTTGTACACTTCCCAACGCAGTTGCAGGCTCATGTGCTCCCTGATGGCGAAGTTCTTGAACAGGGACATATCGAAGTTGTTGATCCCCGGTCCAGTGAACGCGTTGCGTCCGATGTCACCGACGGTGCCCGGTTGCGGCGCCTCAAAGGCTAGCGGGTTCAGCCAATTCTGCGGATTCCCGCCGCTATGCTTGAGGTACACCGGCACGCCCTTTACCAGATCCGGCCGGACTACACCAATGAAGTTTCCGGGAGTGCCGTTGATAGTCACGTCGAGAGGCACGCCGCTCCACCACTTCCACAAGGTTCCCCACTGCCAGCCATTCGCAAGGTACTTCAGAGCGCCTTCCTTTACGAAGTCTGGCAGGGCGTAAATGGAGTTCAGGTTGAACGTGTTTCTGCGGTCAAAACCCGCACGCGCCCAGTCGCGGAACGGATGGTACGGATCGGTCAACGCATTGCCGCCGCCGTTAGAGTCATTGATGTTGCCGTTGTCGTTGTCCTCGAGATCCATGGCCTTGCTCCAAACGTAATTGGCGGTCATAGTGAGGTTCTTTCCAAAACGTCGAATCAAGTTAACCTGCAAGGCGTTGTAGGTGCTGTTGGCGCCGTAGGAGGTCCAGTTAATGTAGCTGTAGCCGGGGTAAGGCACATAGAAGTTATTCGGCTTCTGCGGACTGCAGGAGGTGCTGCCATCGAACAGAGGATTGCAGCCGACGGGCAGGGAGTTCAGGTTATACCAGTACATCAGGTGCCGGCCCCTGTTGCCAACGTATCCGACTTCAAGTCCAAACTTCCAGGGCAGTTCTTGCTGGATACCAAAGTTGAATCCGGTGATCGTCGGAATCTGGCCGTTCTTGTCAAAAGCGTTCAGACCCACGGGGCTGAGAACGCCAGTGATGTCCTGAGGTCCCAGGGTTGCCAGATTGCCGTTGAACACCGTCGCCGTATAGCTCAGCGGCGGGTTGCCGAGAGCGTCGAAGCTATTGTTGTTCTGGCGGATACGTTCATAAAAGATGCCGATTCCGCCACGAACTGCGGTCTTGCCATTGCCAAAAACGTCATAGGCAAAGCCAAACCGCGGTCCGAAGTTGTCCCAGCGGTGTTTCAAACCGCCCAATGGCAAGCCGCCATGATTCTCCTCGAGGATGCCATTGTAGGGGTTGCCAAAGGTGGTAACGCCGGGACACTGACCAGCAATTGCCGCCAACGCCGCGGAGCAAATGTCTCCAAAGTAATTCCCGGGCGCGGTATTCAGCGTTACCTTCGCTGAAGGATTGTAGAGCTGAGGTTCGAAGTAGTTCTGGAAGTAGGGCTTTACCGTATAGGTGGGCCCCAGATAGCCCCAGCGCAGCCCATAGTCCAAGGTCAGCTTTCGCGTTACCTTCCAGCTATCCTGCGCGTACAGTTCGAGCTGGTGGAAGCGGAAGGCGCCAAAGAACACGCCGTTGGTCTGTTGTGCGGTGGCAAAATTGCCGGACAACACGTTGGCCACGTAGTTGGCCTCGTTATTTATGTTGCTCGAGCTGGTCGCGAACGACAGGTACACTGCGTCAGTCCAAACGGGCTGCTGTCCGGCTTGGTTATAGTCGAAAAAGACACCAAACTTGAGTGCATGCGCGCCGAGGATTTTCGTGACATTGTCCGTCCACGTGAATTGCCTGGCTTCGCTCGCCCAGGAGGGGTGGAACGAACCGCCCGTAAAGGTGCCATTACAGCAGTCATTCAGCACCGGGGCGCGATCATCGACGTTTGACGCTGGGTAAAGCTGGCTGAAGGTGAAGCCCAGCTGCGAGAAGCCGTAGGTGGACGGGGAGGTCCCCGTATCAATGTCCACCACCTGGGTCAGGTGGTTATAGCTGAAGATGAACTCGTTGGTGATCGTCGGCGAAATCGTGTTCACCATGTTCCACGACCAGCTCGAACCTGGCTTCTTGCGGTATTCCGGCAGGATCGGGTAGTCGGCATAGTCGAACAGGTTGTGATAGTGCTCCGTCTGTGCGTCGTCGACCCAGCGGAAGAAAAAGTTGGTCTTGGCGTTGACGTTCCAGTCGTAGCGGGTCACGAGCTGCCGCTTGTACAGTTTGTACGTTTCATTGTACGGCACGAATAGGCGGCCGCTGTCCCCGTTCGTGGGGTCTGTTATCAGGTTCTTGAAACCCCTGTACGCCGGACTCCAGTAGTTAATCCAAGCCTGGGCCTGGTTTCCGATGTACTGCGCGGGAACAACGTTGCAGGCGGTCGCCAGGGTAGTTCCGCCGCAAATCGGCGTTCCATTCATCGGCCGGCCCGAACTGTCATATTTCGTGATCGAACCTGGCACGTAGATTTGCCCAATATTGAGGCCGTTGTTCGGATTCAATACGGGGGCCCCGTTACTAAACTGATACGCAGAAGTGTAGTCGTACACACCGGTGGGAGTCCCGGTCGACGACAGTCCAATCCACTTTGGATCGGGCAAGTCATAGCCTTGTGCGCCGCCAAAAACCTTGTTGGCAAACTGCGTGTTTCCCGGCCGCAGACCATGCAGTCCCTCGTAATTGAAAAAGAAGAACATCTTCGGCGATTTCCACGGTGACGCTTTCCACAGCGGAATCGGCCCGCCGAGGTTGGTTCCCCACTGATTGAACCGTAACTTCAAGGTTTCTGATGCACCGTACGGGATTGCTCCAAACCCATCTTCGCGGTTGAATTCATACGCTGTACCGTGGAACTGCTGGCCGCCGCTCTTCGTGTTAATGGCGATCATGACGCCCGGGTTGCGCCCATACTCGGCGTTGTAGTTCCCGGTCATCACCTTGAACTCGCCCACGGCGTCCAGGCTCAATTGCGTGTACTGGCCGTCGTTGGCGCCAACGTCGGTGTTAATCGCGCCATCCAAAAAGACGTTGTTGTTACTGCCGCGCAAGCCGTTTACGTGCATCTGGTCGGTGTTGTTAAACTGCAATTGGAAATCCGACCCGTTGTTGGAGACGACGCCGGGCAGCGTCTTCATCAGCGATTGGAAGTCGCGCCCGTTCACTTGCGTTTGCAACACCTGCGTGGAGGTAATAACGCCGCTGGCATGGTCAGCGGTCGCTGTCTCTACAAGGGGGGTGGTGGCTTCCACGGTGACTGACTCGGTTGCCGCGCCGACGGCCATGGTCACATTTCCAAGACCCATGACCTGGTTCTCGTCCAGCACGAGACCCGGCCGTTCGAGATCCTTCATTCCCTTCGCACCGAAGCGCACGGTATAAGTTCCCGGCAACAAGGGCTGCAGAACGAATATGCCGTCAGCGCCGGAACTTGTTTCTCTGACTACGATTCCTTTCGCTTGGTCTACAGCCTTCACTGATGCTCCGGCTATGACCGCGCCCTGAGCGTCCACGACCGTTCCTGTGATTGTTCCTGTCTGGGCTTGGACGCTCACCGCCAGGCCCAGGCAGATCACCAGTAACAGCAGGAGCTCAGCCAAGCGTCTTGCGATAACTCCCTGGTGACCAACACTTAAGTACATGGGTTTCACCTCGAGTTCGAATTGTTCCTCGACTGGATTACCGGTGGAGCGCCCCTAACTGCTTCTGGCCGATTCTCCGGATATGCACTGCACCAAATTCATGTATAGGAGCGAACAGGGTAACGCCTTGCAAAAGTAGTGCAAAAACGTTATTCCACGTTGATTCGCATTTAGCATCATTCGAAAAGCGTTGTCAAGAGAAAAATATCGTTATTCTAATGGCTTTTTTAAATGCCTGTTTCACGCCCTCCTGCCACCCGCCTCCATTTGTCCATAGAATATCGTTACTCCTTTGATTTGAATGAGATAATGGAAATGTACTAGGCCGCTCTCCGCCTCAGTCTGGAACGCATCGTTACGCCTTTTCGGGCTCCCCCGTCACGAATTCGCCCCTCCTTCCAACGTTTCTCTTACGCATTTGGTGCAATACTATCGATGACGCGATAAAATTTGGCTGCGGTTAGAATTCATTTTCCGACGGCGTTTATTGCGTCTGGGCGCCGCCAGTGCTGCAGGATCCTAGCTGATAGCCCGAGTTCAGATGGCCACTCACAAGCTGACGCAGTCCAAGAAAAGTTCGAGCACCGTTACACTGAAAGCTGTCGCGCAACACCTGGGTCTCACTCCTGGCACTGTTTCGGCCGTCCTCAATAACTCCTCCGCTGCGCGCTCGATTCCTGAGCACACCCGCAAGAGAATCCTTGCTGCCGCGCGCGAGTTGAACTATCGCCCGAACTTCCTGGCCCGCTCGCTTCGTGTTCGGCGCACCTTCACGATCGGCGTGATCGCGGAAGAGATCGGCGATGCCTATGGCGGAATGGTGGTCAGTGGTGTGGAAGCCTACCTCAGCGAAAAATACTACTTTTTCTTTACGGTCGCGCATCGCCACGACGCCAAACTGCTGGAAGTGTATTCCGACATGCTTGTCGCGCGTGGAATTGAAGGGCTGATCATCATCGATACTTTCATTAACACGCCGCCGGTGCTTCCGACCATCGCGGTGGCCGGGCATCAACGGATTGAGAATGTCACCAATATTGTCTTGGATCATCGTCGCGCCGCCGAACTCGCCCTCAGCCACCTCAAAGAACTCGGACATACGCGGATCGCGTTTCTGAAAGGACAGACGGAAAGTTCGGACTCCGTGGCACGTTGGACGGCAATTGAGGAAGTCGCCCGTGAATTCGGTGTCGTCATTCACCCCGAACTCGTAATGCAATTGGAAGGGCTCGACACCACTCCGGAACTTGGCTACCCGTACGGTAAGGCCCTTTTGGCGCGCAATGTGCCGTTCACAGCCCTGTTTGCCTACAACGATATTTCGGCCATTGGCGCCATTCGCGCATTCGAAGAAGCGGGGCTTGGCGTTCCTGAAGACATTTCTGTCGTCGGTTTCGATGATATCGCTCTGGCTGCTTTCTCGATTCCTGCTCTGACCACAGTGCGCCAGCCGCTGATGAAAATGGGTCGAATTGCCGCGCAGACGCTCCTCGAACGCATCGAGGATCGCGCCCCTTATATTCCGGAAATCGCTGTCGAACCGGACCTGATCATCCGCAATTCCACGGCTCCTCCTCGATCTATCTGATCCGCACACAACTACAATTGACGGCAACGTTGGCGCGCTGAGCGGTTATCTATTTACCTGCCAGTTTCTGCAGCCGCTCGTTTACGTTGAGCAGCGCCCGCCCATCGTGGTAGGCCGCCTTCCAGATCTCTCCCTTGGCCACAACCAGGGCCTTGCCATCCTCTCCGACCGTGGGATACACACCGTGAAATTCCGAATCTACCTGGTACCGCCTGATGAAGGACCATTGTTGCTGAAACGCCTTGAAATATGCGTTGGTCTGGCGGTTATATTTTTCATGCATGATCAATAGGGCATTCAGCCCTTCAAACTGCACCCACCATTCCCTCTCTTTCTGTTCCGGCATACCCATGGTCGTGCCTTCGCGGTAGAAGCCGCCCAACTTCTGGTCCCACCCGTAGTGCAGGGCATGGTCCACAAGCATCTTCGCCATGCGCTCGGTCCGCGGATCGTGCCCTTTTCCAAGAACATCTTCCGCTTCCAGCATCAAGTACGCCGCTTCCACGTCGTGACCGTAAGAGTCATGGTCCGGAAATGCCTGCCATTCGTTTGTAAAGTAAAGGTTCATGGCGCCGGGATCGACGCAAACCTTGTCGCGAATGATGGCCAGCAATTCTTGCAGTCGTTGCCGCAACAAGTCGTCCTTCCACGCTTCATATAGCTGGGAAAACGCCTCCAGCATGTGGATGTGCGTGTTCATGGATTTGTAGCCCAGGGGGAACCGCGAGACCGGTATTTCCTCCACTACCCCTGTCTCCGGGTGTCCTTCAACGGGTTTGCCATCGCGCGTCAACCACTCGAAATATCCGCCGTTTTTTGCGTCGTGCGCGTGTTCGTCAATCCAATGGAATCCCTTTTGCGCGTATTCCAGCGCCTTCGGATCCTCCGTTGCCTGGTAAGCCGCCGCCAGTCCGTAGATTGCGAAACTCATCCCATACAAATGCTTTCCGTCTGTGTAGAACGGTGAAATCTGCCCCTTTTCATCCAGGCCCCAGAAGAATCCGCCTTTCTCTTTATCCCACAGGACGTTGGTCAGGAAATCCAAGCCATGCTGGGCAATCGGTAGATATTCGGCCTTCAAGTCGGGCCGCCTCATGGCCACCTGTGCTGAGATCCACGTCATGCGCCCCTGGAACACGGAAAATTTGCTCTCGTGGCCGTAGGGATTCCAATCACGCGTAAAATTGGAACGAAAACCCCCGTTGTTTTTATCCACGGTGCGCGGAAACCACACGCCGAGCACATCCTGCCGCAACATCGCTTCCGTTTCTTTCTCGAACTGGGCGTAAACTGCCGGGCTGGGCTCCACAAATTGCGCTTCTTTTTTCGCCGCGCGTTCTTTTCCTGAGCTGGTAATAATGCTCATTGCCAGAAACGCGGCGGCCCCGATCAGAACCAGCCTCGGGATTTTTTCTTGGTCCCGCATATTCCCTCATTTCTTGAGCGCATTGACCCCTGTTTTCCCGCCGTGCCTGTCGGGCGCCAGGTTCGGTGCTTCTACTTTTCCCTCGGCATCAGATTGCCGAAAAGCTGAAATTGTTCACTGCCTGCGGCAAAGGCACGTTTCGCCTGACGCAGATCATTGCCGGAGAAAAGCCCTTCGTCCTTTACATCTTCAAGAGAAAGAAAAATCGAGGTCCCCGCAAGTGCCGCACTGTTGGTCACGGAAACGTTCGCCCCTCTCCGCAGGACAATCGCAGCCCGTCCGCTCTTTTCGCGTGCTTCGCTGCCTTCGAACCGGTCCAGCGTCAACCCGTGGAAATCCTCGGCCTCAATTCCGTCCGAAAAGTAGTCTGGCAAGTCTTTGTTCCACTCCACGCGCAAGCCGTGAACTTGAAAACCATCTACGTGACGGAAATAAAGGCCGGGGATATCATGCTGAAATACCGCTCGGGACATGTCCCGAGCCGTCCAGCGAAAGTCAAAGTTGCCGCCGGCCAGTTCGGCCACGTTCTTCCGTGGCGCGCGGATGCGGAAGCGGATTTGTTCGAACGTCAGATTGTGGATCCAGGCTTTCTCGTCCCCGTAAACCACCATGCCTGCTTCTGCTTCTCCGAACACGTTCAGGAAATGGACGTCTCGCACTTCCGGTGTTTTGCCTTCTTGCGGGGGACCGACGGCAATAAAAATGGGTTCCGCCTTTCCCCACCAGTGGCCGGTGAGAAGTTGCGTTTCGATGGCGATGTTGGCAAACGTCAGATTGGCCGTGGTGCCGCTGCGCTCGAAAATCCCAATGCCGCGATTGGAATGAATGGTCAGATTCGAAAAAACGCCGTACCGCGTATTTTCCACCCGGATTCCCGCCGAATGAGACACCAGCGAGCAGTTGTTCACCCCGACGTCTTCGCTGCCGTAAAACGCGAAGTCGTCGTCGCCGGCGGCAATGTCGCAGTCGGAAATATGCACGTCCTTGCAACCCAGACAATCAATTCCGTCATTGTTCGGCAGCAGCACGCTGTTGACGATGTGGATTCCATGGATCACCGCGCGTTGACTCTGATTCAAGTGGAGGGTCCAGTTCGGCGCGTTGCGCAACGTCACGTCGCGCAGCACGATGCCCTTCGCCTGGGTGAACACAATCATTGTTCCCGGGCGCCCCGCCGGCTTAGTCTCTACGGGACCGTCCCCCAATTCCAACATGGACTTCAGGAATTCCTTCCCTTGCCGCGTGTACTGCGGATCGAAGTCCATGCCGTAGTGCGGCTTCTGAAAGTCGTGGAAAATGTCCGCGTTTCCGTCGATTGCTCCCTGCCCGACGATGGCGATGTTTTCTACGTTCCGCGCGACAATGATTCCCACACGTTCGCCTTCCCCGGTGCTGTTCTTGCCATATTCGTGCGCAAAGCCGTATTGAGAAATCGAGCCGTAGTCCGCGAGATTGCTGCTTCCCAAAAGCACCGAGCCAGCTTCCAGCTCGAGGGTTACGTTGCTCAACAGCTCGATGGTTCCGCTCACGTAGGTTCCCGGTGGAAAAAGCACGCGTCCGCCACCAGCCGCATGCGCGTCCCGTATGGCCTGCTGAATGGATTGCGTGTCGAGCGTCCGTCCGTCTCCCTTCGCTCCATAAGTCCTTACATCATATGCACGCACGTGACCAACCGCCGGCTCCGTCGCCGGTTGACTCTCAGCCCTAGGCGCGCCCAAAGCGCCGGCCAGCAGAAACACTAACGACATCGAAATTCCGACTACGCCCGAGGCTCCACGCGCGATTGTTTCTCGCATCGCTCTTGCCCCTATTTCTCGTTTAACACTTGGTCCGCCGCCAGCACGAGAAACATGTAATTTGAAGACCCTCCGCCTAACACGTATTCCATCTGCTGCCATAGGTACGGAAAATCCTTCAGCTCAGGAAAATCCGGCCGAATCAAGGCGGTTCCCGAAGCTACCCCGCCGGGAATATAAGTCCAGTCGCCGCGATTGAATCCATAGGCCACTGTCGCGGAGCGCACACCTACTCCGGAGGCAAATGACGCTGTGTTTTCGCCCGGATGTACGCCCAGAACAAAATTCAGCGCATTCAGCATGTATTCGGCACTCACCACATCAGGAAATGCCCGATGCAGAAAATACTGCTGGACGCCGAAGCTCTGGATGTCCCATCCCGCGCCCCAGATGTACGGCTTATACGGCACGCCGAACGGGGTTGCAGCCTGCTTTTCCACCACGGTCGCGAAATATTTCTCGGCCGCATCCTGCAATTCTTTTACAAACGTCTTGTCATCGATGCGATTAATTACTCGCGCTACCTCCCAGCCCACGCGGTCGAAGTGCTCCACAATTTCCTTCCGGTTCTCGACGAGAACCTTCCCATACTCCGGCTTGTTTGTCGTTTGCCACAACTCCACGGCCGCTCCGATTCTTTCGAGGAAGCCTTTCGAAGGATCGCGCTTCTGATTCCAAGCTGCTTCGGCCGCCTCCATGCATTGCTTCGCCATGGCAGGATCCAGGCTTTTCAGCACTCTTCCGGCAGCCGCGAGCCCTGCGATTCCTATATATTCGTGGCCTGGATTTTCTTCTGTGAACACCCACCGGTCATCGTCCTGAGAGGAATGCGTACCCGTCTTCTCTCCCGGTTTCAGGGAACTGTCGTAAAACAAGTTGTCCGTGGCATTGGTGGTGTCCCCGATCATGGTGTACTGGTGTAGGTTTGAGCTGATGATCCCGCGGTAGAAGCGCCCCATGCTCTGGTAACTGCCGAGCAGCGTAAGGGCGCCGTGTTCCACCTGTTGCAGCACGTCGGGTTTCCCGTCGGGAACATGAATCTTCACCAGGTGGTTGCTCTCGTCGATGCTCGTGTCGTCGTACTGGAGGTTAAACGCCTCGTACGCGGCTGCCAGGATGACCACTTCGCCCGCTTGCGATTCGACGCGCAGGTCATCGTCTCCCGCATCGTGCCATCCGCCTGCGTTCAATCCCGGAACGGTTTCTCCAGGCTTGAACTTCGTCAATGTGGAGGGTCCCTGGAGATATCCATCGAAGTGGTTATGGCTCGTCGGTGCCATGCGCGCGTCGTCCAGGTGACACGCGCCATGCCAAACCCGGTACTGTTCCTCCACACGCATGTGGCACATCTGGATGGGAAGGAAATGCTCGATCACGGGCTGCCAGATTCCTCGCTTGTACACGTCGCTCGAAATCTGGAAGGGCTGTGAACGGCTTCCCCGGTATTCGATTTCGTACATGCCTGGCGCGGTCACTTTTGTAAAATCAAAATGCAGATATTTGTACCGCAGGAATTTTCCCCAAGGCACCGGCTTGTCTGTCAGCACTTCCTCGAATCCACCGTCTTCGCGAATGCGCTTCAACACGGCGGAATCCTGTCCGCTGTCGCGGTCGTCCAGTTCGATGACCGCCACCTTCGACTGTTTCGGATGGTAGCCCACCTGCGACACGTGGACCACAGGCGTATACATCCAACCCGGAATAGCATGCGGAGCGATCAGCCAATCGATAGCTCCCTTGGTTGCGCCCGCCGGCACCAGCGACCGCACCACAAACCATCCGTTGTTGTGCTTGTTCCGCCCGTCCAGCAGTTGCAGATCGCCTGTGCGGCTTTCCAAAATCATCCGTTGCGCTTCGACTTCCGGCGCGACGGAAAGCTTCGGCCCAGTCGCCAGCGGCACGGGCTCGATGTCGCCATCACTTTCCAGCTCGTCAGGCCCGTTGGGCTGCCGTGGAAATATTCCCGACTGCCCTCCCAGGTACCAACTCTTTCCAAACAAACTTCCCGGATACAGTTCGAGGTTGAAGCCAACTTTCCCGACAAACGCTGCCGGAAGTGGCTGATCCAGGTCCACAGTCACGCGCACCGCTTGTCCTTCCCCGCGAACGTGCACTTGATAACTGAGATTCAGGTCGGGATAGTCGATGGGGTTGTAACCCGTGTGATTGCGGGCCGGGTCGGGATAGGACAGCCAGGTGGTGATTTCATTCTGGGCGTTATCCACCACGCGCTTGTCCTGCTTGGGCATCGGTTGCCATTGCCCAGGCGTGCGGTCCAGCCGTATGTCGCCGTTTGTCGCCACGCGCACGCCATTTTGAATGATGCTGACTCCAGCCTGGTGTCCCTCAGGATAAATATCCTGGAATGCCATTACGTTCAGTCCGGGCATTTCAAAGTATTCTTCGTCATTCAACCGCAGTTGCGGCCCGGCCTCTTGTGCCAACGCGGACCAGCCCGCCAGTCCCACACACATGGCAACCCGCAAAATCATTGACCCGGCTTTCATCTCCACACCTCACGCGTTCAAAACAATTTCCAGCATTTTGCGGTCGAGCTTGTGACCCTTATAGTCCTCGTACTTTACGTCCTCGCGCTCGCTGTCGAGCACGCCAAAGGCCCCGCGCAAATTCCACATGGCGTTGCCCCAGCCCGCTTCTTTCCACAGCGAAGTGCAATCCGTCATCCAGGCGAGCGCCACCTCGTGCGGCGTTTTGTTGAAGCAGCCCCACTCGCCCACGTGCACTTGCACCTTCTTGTCCGTCAGGACCTTGTAGCTTTCGATATATACTTGCTTCAGGCGTTCGCGGTCCCAGATCTTTCCCTGGTCGTCTTTCAGTGGCCATGTCGGCGGATTGAACGTCTCGAACTCATCTTTCGGCACCCATGTTGCCGTGTAGTGACTCACCGCCTTCGGCTGATAACCCCGCGTGCTTTGCACCAACCCTAGATCGATGATTCCCTCCACCGGCGCCTGCCCGATATTCATTCCATCCGCAAAAATCAGGCGGTTTGGGTCAATTTCGCGGATTCCTCCCACGAGCACGTTCACGATCTCCACGTACCGCTCCTCGAGGGCGCCTTCGTACGAACGCATCTTCGGAGGTTCGTTGATCAGATCGAAACTCAATTGCTGATTCGGGATTCCCTTGTAGCGCTGCGCAAACACCTTCCAGTGAAATACTGCCGCTTTCAACGCTCTGTCCCGCTGTACGGCTGTCCCGGTAAACAGATCCGCCGGCTCCAATTCTCTGCCGTTGATGCAGTAACCAGGTATCCGGTGAAAATTGATGTTGATGTGAATGTTGTATTGTTTTCCCAGTTCCACGCCGGCATCGATCTTCTTTAGCTGTTCTTCGCGGATGAGCGTCCAGTCGTCCCGGCTTCCCCAATTCCAGTAGGAAAGCGGCAAGCGCGCGAAATCGAAGCCCCACTCCGCCATCGTTGCGAAATCGAATTCATCAAACGCGGGGCCCTCGTAGGGATGCTGTGGCCATCCAAACTTCGCCTGAATGTTGAAGCCACGCCATCTGGGAATGTGCGCTGCGGTGATGTCCTCTGCAGCCCCGCCACGGCTGTCGATTGCCGCGATGCTCTTTGTGCCGAGCGTCCCGACCGCACACACGCCAGCGAGGTCCTGTAAGAAGATTCTTCGATTCACGGCATCACCTCGTTCGATGGCAAGCCGTGATTATATTCCTGTGTCAAGTAAAGTACCTCTACAATATCGTTTCTCTAGCCTGGGCGTGCCGTTGTCCTGGCCGCTGTGTCCAGATCGCCTACTAAATACTGGTATTTCGCGGAAACGAACGTCACACTTCGGTATCCAGGCAGGAGTTTCGGCATGAAAAGACGCGGGTGGCCATTTGCCGCCCGACTCCTGACAACACCCTACAGCTTGGCGTAGCGCTCGCTGTTCGGCTTGGATCCGCTCAAGGCAAAGAAAAGAATGTACAAGTAACAGATCACCGGCAGAAAGAAAGCATGATGAATTCCGATATGATCTGCGATCCAGCCTTGGGCTAACGGAATAATCGCCCCGCCGACAATGGCCATGATCATGATTCCGGAACCGTCACCCGTGAGCGGCCCGAGTTCCGCCACGCCCAGTGTGAAAATACTTGGGAACATGATGGAGTTGAAGAAACCGACCAGGATGATGCTCCACATCGCCATGTGTCCGGTGCTGAGCATGGAGACAGTTACGAGGACACTGGTGGACATGGCACAAATTCCCAGCAGCAAGCCCGTTTTGGCGGTCACACGACCACCGCGAAACGCGGCAAGGATTGCAATCATCGCCGTGGCAATAGCGACAAGCGCGAGCAGCGGACGTCCTGCAATCAGCAGCCACGAAAGCCATGTGAGATTCGGCACCCCCGGCTGGTACCCGGGCGGCATGTGGCTTGCTATCGGATAAGAGAGCAAAATTAGCGCAATGCTGACGGCGGTTACTACGCTCATGTATTTCGCCTTCGCACCACCCAGGAAATTCGATCCGATGAAACGGCCGACCATTGCGCCGCCCCAGTAAAAGGCCACAAAACTTGCCGCAACCTTTTCCGTCAGTCCCCCAATATCGGGCTGACTGAAGTAGTTCACCAAAAAGCTCCCGATCGAGACTTCGGCGCCGACATATACAAAGATGGCGATCGCGCCAAAGACCAGGTTCAGATGCTTCCGGAGGGAATCGTTCACCTTTTCGCCGACCTTGTGCTGCGCTTGCTCGATTTTCGGCAGCTTGAACCTGCCAATGGCGACGGCGAGAAGCACCAATGCGATGCCAAGTCCCACATAGGGAGTCTTGACTGTCGCCGCTTCCTGCAAGCGATAAGCATGCAAGGCGTCCGGCAACAGTGCCCGGATCTCCTGGGCAGTTTTGGGCGCCGCGCTCAGAATCAGCAGTCCGCCGAAGAATGGAGCGAGAAATGTGCCTAGGGAATTGAACGCTTGCGTCAAATTCAAGCGGCTCGATGCGGTCTCCGGCTTACCTAGCACGGTCACGTAGGGATTCGCCGCCACCTGCAGGCAGGTGATCCCCGCGGCCAAAACAATAAGTGCCCCCAAGAACAGGGGATACGACGGTACGCTTGCCGCCGGAAGGAACAGAAATGCGCCCAGGCCCATAGTAAGCAGGCCGACCACCATGGAACGCTGGTAGCCAATCCAGTCGATGAGTTTGGCCGAGGGCACCGAGAAAACGAAATACGATCCAAAGAACGAGAATTGAATCAGCATCGTTTTCACGTAGTTCAGCTCGAAAATCGATTTCAGGTGCGGAATCAGAATATCGTTCAGGCAAGTGAGAAAGCCCCACATGAAGAATAGCGTGGTCACAACGGCAAGCGCACCCGCGTAGCTCTTGGAAGCTTGCACGGTGGTCTCGCCTGCTCGGACCGTTTGATTCGACACGCTTATGTTCGCCATGGTTCCGGTCTCTCTTCTCCGCAGCTTCGCGGACTTTGCCATCGCCTAGATACTGCCACAGCTCCCCCACGCTGTCCCCAAGATTTCTCCTCGCGCCGCGCTCTTGCGGAAAGGTGGTATAACTGTCAGCCGAATCGTTACTCTCCGCGCGATTGTGAGAACTCACCATGAATCATTTTGTCGGTCCCTTTGCTGTCCTCGCCTGTCTTCTCGCCGCTCTCTTTCCTTCCGCTCTCTTTCCTTCCGCTCTCTACGCTCAGAAATTTTCCTCCACCGTCATCTGGTCGGAGCCCGGTCTGCCCGCGGCCGACACCGCCGCTCCCACTTCTGCGCAGCTCGCCCAGATTTTCCCGGAAGCTCGCCTCACTTCCGTGGATCAGCTTTCTAGTGCGCTCGCTGACGCGCAGACGCACCTCCTGATTCTTCCGCAAGGCGCAGTCATTCCAGAGGCCGCGTGGTCCGCCATCTCCGAGTTCCTCCACCACGGCGGAAATCTGCTTGTTCTCGGCGGCCGCCCTTTTACTCGCGCTGCTTTTCGCGACACCTCCGGCTGGCACCTCCGTGACTACAGCACGCGCTTCTCTCGCCCCATGCTTATTGACCAATACCAATCTACTCCCGGCTCAGTCGGCGCCACGTTCACTCCCAATCCCGGCATCCCTGTCGATCTCCCCCGTTTCTCCTGGAAACAAGCTTTCAGCCCGATTATTCGTCTCAGCGCCACGGACCTCTACCATCGTGGCGGCTCTGCCGGCATGCTCGACGCCAATCTCGATACGCTCGTCTGGGGCGTGAGCAACGGCCGCCGTCTCTCCGCTCCTCTCCTTCAGATCGACCACTTCTCCTCCGGTTTCGATGGCGGCCGCTGGATTTTTCTCGCCGCGGAACTTGCTCCCGATTTCTACTCTTCGCCTGATTCCACCAAACTCCTGCGCACTCTCGCGGGCCGCGCTCTCGAGGGCGCCTTGCAATTCTACGTTCGCCCTACGCTTCCTCTCTATCTCCCGGGTGAACCCATCGAACTCGAAACTCAGTTCCACTCTTCCTGGAAAACGGCCGCACCTCTTGCCGTCCAGGTAGTCTCTTACCCCGAAGAAAAACCTGCGCAAAAACAGTCGGCGACTATTTCCCTCCCGGCCTCTACGACAACTCTTCTCCCCGCTCCCTCCGAGAAGGGCCTGCACGTCATCGAAGCGCGTCTCCTCGAAGGCACCACTCTTCGCGCCATCTACCACGCCGCCTTCTGGATTCGCGACGAGGCTTACCTTCGTTCCGGCCCCAAGCTTGGTGTCAACTCGGACTACTTCACGGTCGATGCAAAGCCTCTCGCTGTTGCCGGCACTACCTACATGTCGAGTGAAGCCCAGCGCCTTTATTTCGATCATTCCAACGTCTACGTCTGGAACAGCGACTTGGCCCTGATTCATTCCGCCGGCATCAACATGCTGCGTACCGGCTGGTGGACCGGCTGGGACAAATTCTGCGACGAAACCGGCCGCCCCTATGAGCGCACGCTTCGCACCCTCGAAGCCTATCTCATGACCACTCGCAAATACGGTCTTCCCGTGCAATTCAATTTCTTCGCCTTCCTACCCGACGTTCTTGGCGGCGCCAATCCTTACCTCGATCCAGAGGCAATCCGCAGACAACAAACTCTCGTCGGCTCCGTCGTGGCGCGTTTCCACGACGTTCCTTTCCTCGCCTGGGATTTGATCAACGAGCCAAGCTTCTCCAGGCACCTATGGAAGA
>OCOJ01776405.1_pt1 | contig 18089 bp, 24 predicted proteins | sample 1539251 | NCBI WGS metagenome assembly OCOJ01 (sample SAMN01911457, study PRJEB22624) | soil metagenome | biome: Soil | place: Malaysia | collected 2012-04-30 | depth RA_metagenome m | reverse complement strand
ACACTAATTAGGTTCAAGACCATCTGACCTGCCACGTCCAAACCTTACGGCTTCGGTTGGAAGAAGGACCCCGTGGACACCAGGGACTGGGAGTACGCGCCCCCACCCGGGAGGGGGAAATTGCCGGTGGCCGTCGACCTCAGGTCCCGCTGCCCTCCGGTATACAATCAGAAGAGCCTGAACAGCTGTAGCTCCAACGCCATCGCTGCCGCGGTCGAGTTCGACCTGATGAGACAGAAGGAGAAGCGGGTCATATTCCCTTCGCGCCTGTTCCTCTTCTACAACTCCCGGGCCATGGAAAGGACCGAGAAGTCCGATGAAGGGGTCTACATCCGCGACGCAATCAAGGCGGTGGCCCGCCACGGCGACTGCCCCGAAAGCCTTTGGCCCTATGTAGAACACAGATTCGCCACCAGGCCCCCTGGGAGGTGCTACGAAAGTGCCCTCAAGTATCGGGCCGTGAAGTACTATAGGCTTCACCGCGACATCGATGATATGCGCGCCTGCCTGGCGTCAGGTTATCCATTCGTCTTCGGGTTCCTGGCGCACGAGAAGTTCCTGAAAGTCGTCAGGCGAACCGGTATTCTCGACATGCCTGGACCGAAGGAAGAGGTGATCGGAAAGCACGCTGTTATGGCGGTCGGCTACGACGATGGCGAGGGGAGGTTCATCGTAAGGAACTCGTGGGGACCGAGGTTCGGACTGAAGGGGTACTTCACCATGCCCTACGGCTATATCGCCAACGAAGGCCTATCCGCAGACTTCTGGACCATCAGAGTAGTCAGCTAGGCTGGGGGGAGATGCGCATTCTCCGTTCGAGCTCCGTCCAGCCTGGATAGGTGTGGAATTTCTCATACGACGGGAAGCTCCTGAAATACAACAGAGACCCGTCGCGCTCTGAGCAGGCCCTTTCCATCCATTCTGCCCCCTCTTTCTCACGGCCAAGACTGAGAAGGGCAATTCCAACGGAGCAAGGAGAATAGTAGACTTCCTTCTTGGCTAAGACCTCGTCGACAATGCGCGCCGCTTCCTCTTTGTTGCCCGCCTCCGAGCAGGCGAATGCAAGATCCAATTTGGCGCCCTGGTCGTTGGCGTCCGCCTCCACCTCCTTCTTTCCCTCCTCGATTGCTTCCTCGTACTCGGACCTTGCCAGGCGAGTCATCATGAGCCAGAAATGTACCGATGGCAGGTGGGGGTTCTCCTCGGCCAACTTGCCGAGCTCCTTCATGGCTTCGTCAAGCCTCACCGCACGGAGGAGACTTACACCCAGGAACTGCCTTATGACAACGGAATATGGGTCCAGCCGAAGTGCCCTGTCTATCATGTCGAACTCCTCTTTGCTCATGCCCTTGTACATGTAGACGACTGCGCGCCAGTGATAGGCCGACGCGTAGCTTGGGTTCAACTCAATGGCGCGCTGGAGCTCGATTTCCGCCCTGGCGAAGTCCCAATCATGATTGGCGTAGATCAGGCCGAGCGAAGCGTGGGCTTCGGCCATGGCCTCGTCCAGCGAAAGGGCCTTCATGGCGTACTCTTTGGCCCGCCTGCCTGCTTCTGCCGGCGGCATCCATTCGTAGTTCGCCAGGATCAGATAGCTGTCAGCCAGGCCCGTGTAGGCCCTCACGAAAAGCGGGTCTGCCTTAAGGGCCGCTTCGAAATAGCCTATGGCCTTTCTGACCGCATCTCCAGTCCTCTCGTTCCAGAAGTAACGCCCCTTCAGATAGAGGTTGTAAGCCTCCAGGCTTCCTGTCTGTCTCTCGCCGAGCCTCTCCTTCTCCGAGTACAGGAGTTGGACCTCGAGGCCGTCGGCGACCTGCCGAGCTATCTCCCCCTGCACCGCGAAGATATCCGTGAGGTCCCTGTCGAAGCTCTGGGACCACACATACTTGTCGGCGCCCACGTCGATAAGCTGGGCCGCTATTCTCACTCTATTCCCTGACTTTCTCACGCTCCCCTCAAGGATCGCCCCAACGCCGAGCTCGCTCCCGACCCTCTTCGATGGGAGCGATGTGTCCCTGTACCGCATGGCCGACGCCCTCGAAATCACGCTCAGGTTCGGGATCTTGGAGAGGGTCGCAATCAGCTCCTCTGTCATCCCATCCGCGAAGTACCTGTCGTTGGGGTCGGGGCTCAGGTTGCTGAACGGAAGTATGGCTATTCTGTGGCCATCCGACGGGAATTCCCTCTCGATCGATTCGACGGGCTCGGCGCCTACGCCGAATATTTCGACAGGAGAGGGCAAGTTCCTCAACTCTTTTGTCCCCATGGGCTCCAGAGGCCATTTTACCTTGCCTTCGACCTGATCGACCACCTGGCGAGTGACGCAGATTCCCCCTGGATTTGCGAGCGATTCCACCCGGGAGGCTACGTTCACGGCGTCACCGAGGACATCGCCGTTTGTGTGTACCACGTCTCCGACATGGATGCCTATCCTCACTAGGACCTTCTGCTCGTCGACGAGGGAGGAATTGAACCTCCCCATCTCGGCCTGAACCTCGACGGCGCAGTCCACGGCCTCGACCGCGCTCGCGAACTCGACAAGGAACCCGTCTCCCATCGTCTTCACGACTCTCCCGCGGTGCTTCGGAAAGACCGAGTTCAGCACGGCCCTGTATCTGCCGAGGAGCCTCAGGGCCGTCGCCTCGTCTCTTGACGACATAGAGGTGTAGCCGACCACATCCGTGAACATTATCGCGCCTAGCCGCCTTTCTCTCGCGCTCAATTCCTCCCGTGGGGAGGAGGGCGCCGTGGCGGATTAATGTTGGCCTAGGGTCCAGGCGCGCCTAGGCGTAGCGCTGCTGCCTGAGCCAGGAGTGAATCGCCAGCGAGGCTACCGCTTCCATAGTCGTGTTCCTCTCTTCTGCAGCCCTCCTCAGTCCGTCGGCGACTCGCGGGTCCAGAAGAATCTCGAGCTTGACAGCATGCAGGTAGGAGACCTCCTTCCTGATGTCCTCTACTGGCCTCTGGGGCGCCATCACGAAATGGCTTACGACGTTCTCTGCCTCAGGCGTCGGCAGGGGAGCTATGGTCTCAGCCAGCTCCCTCAGCTGGGTCGCCCTCTCCCTCTTGGGGAGTTCTTGGACCGTGGGTGCCTCTTCTGCCCTGTGTAGGAAAGTAGCGTGCCTGACAGGGAGCACCCCCTCCTTCCTTTCCTGGGGGAGCGGTGCCTGTTTGACGGCTATGTCTGCCTTCGCTTCCTTCCGGATATTCCTCACAGCCTCCACGGCGCTTATCCTGTCTTCGACGTACCTCCTTGACTTGCCCAGTGCCTTGGCGACCTGTTCCGAAGACCCGTAGGCCCTCGGGTTCGCCTTCCTCAGGGCGGCTATCGCGTCATACTCCTCTTCTGGCTCTATGTCCCTTCTCTGGATGTTCTCCACGAGGGACACAATGATTGCCTCTTCGTCCGTCATGGGTCTGACGATGGCGGGTATCCTCTTGAGCCCCGCAATCTTCGCAGCTTCGAACCTCCTTGACCCGACCACAAGCTCGTACCTCCCTCCAACGGGCCTCGCAAGAACAGGTTCCAAGATCCCCTTCTCCCTTACCGAGTCGACGAGGTCACCCACATCGCCAGGGCTCTTCCTTACGTTTGTCTTGCCGATGAATAATTTGGAGATTTCAACCGACATTATCGCCCCCGTCTGCTCCTTCCACCCCTGCTGCGCGGATGAGAACTTTGGCAAGACTCGACCGTCTCGTTCGCAAGGGCGTTCTTAAAACTATCCGGGCCCTCCTGGGCCGTTCCAGGAGGATCAGTCGAGCCTTACCTTGGCCCTGTAAGCGTCTAGGTCGAGGAACCCGTGCCCGCTGATATTGACCAGGATGCACCTTTCCTCACCCGCAGCCTCCGCCTTCTTCGCTTCGTCCATAGCTGCCCTCACCGCGTGGGCCGACTCCCCCGCGATCAGCCACCCCTCGGTCTCAAGGAAGGTCTTAGCCGCCTCGAAGACGAGCTGCTCGTCGCTCGGATAGGCGACCGCCCTGACATACCCTTTGCTCCTGAGGACACTGATTATGGGCGCGGCCGCATGGTACCTCAAGCCGTCGGACTTTATGGGGGTCATCGCGGTCTCGTGCCCCAGGGTATACATCATCATCAGGGGCGTGTGGCCCGCCGTGTCCCCGAAGTCGTACTTGTACTCGCCTCTTACGAGGTTTGGTGCAGCCTCCGACTGGGCCGCCAGGAACTCGCACGCCCTCTTCTTCTGAAGGACCTCCCCCATGAACGGGAGCGCTACTCCTCCGAAGTTCGAGCCTCCTCCCAGGCACCCTATGACCAGGTCTGGGGAGTCTTCCACCTTATTGAACTGCTTAATGCATTCCAGCCCTATGATCGACTGATGGATGAGGACGTGGTTAAGCACAGACCCGAGGCAGTACACCCTGTCCGCTCCCAGGTCCGTGTACTCGAGTCCCTCGGAGACAGCGATGCCGAGTGAGCCTGGGTGCCTGGGGTCGGCCTCGAGCAGTTTCCTCCCGAAGGCCGTCTGGTCGCTCGGGGATGCGTAGACCTTTGCCCCGTACATCTGCATGAGAAGCTTCCTCTCGGTCTTCCAGTCGTAGACAGCCCTCACCCAGAAGACCACTGTCTTCAGGCCGAGAAGGGATGAAGCATAGGTGAGCGCGGTCCCCCACTGGCCCGCTCCCGTCTCCGTCACGAGAGTCCCTTTCCCCTCCTTCGCAGCGTAGAACGCCTGGGCTAGGGCCGTGTTCACCTTGTGGGACCCCGTGGGGCTCAGGTCTTCCCTCTTGTAGTAGATCCTGACCTTGCTCAGCTTTAGCTTCTGCTCCAGGCGCCTCGCCCTGTAGAGCGGCCTGGGCCGGCCGGCGTGGACGTAGAGCTCCCTGACCTCCTCCGGGATGTCGATCCACCTCGATGTAGACATCTCCTGGCGGAGGCACTCCCCGACAAGCCGCTTCCTTAGAGCGTCCATTCTCGACTCGCCGTCTCCAGGTTCCTTCGGGGGCGGCAGACCTCCGGGAATGTCGGCCACGACGTTGTACCATTTACGCGGAAGTTCCTCGGGGTCGAGGGCAATCTGGTCAGGGTTCATTGTGGTGGCCTTCGGCCGTTTCTACATAAGACCTCTTGCGAATGAGTTAGGGCGGCTTCCGACCGCCGTTGAAACTTTAAACTTGGGCCGGCGCGCCTTGGTTCCTGATGCTGACCCCAGATGAAATGGAGAAGCTCAAGGCGAAGCTGAATAGAGAATCCGTCAACGTCTGCTTCAACCGGGGTACCGAAGCGCCCTTCACGGGCAAGTACTGGGACAATCACGAACAAGGCACATACACATGCGTCGTCTGTGGCACACCGCTCTTCAGCTCAGACGCCAAGTTCGAATCCGGTACGGGGTGGCCCAGCTTCTTCCAGCCGGTCTCCAAGGGCGTTGTCAAGGAGGATGCCGACAGAAGCTTCGGCATGGTCAGGACCGAGGTCAGCTGTCGAAATTGCGGCGTTCATCTCGGGCATGTGTTCGAAGACGGCCCAAGGCCCACGGGCCTTCGTTACTGCATAAACTCGGCCGCCCTGGACTTCAAGAAGAGCTAGGACTCCGGCCACCTCTAACTGCTCTCATGTCGGGGTCGAGACCCCTTGTTAAACCCCGAACGGGGGGACGCTATCCCCCTGGGTCTTTGGCACCTCTCATGCGGCTAAACTTTGGTTCACCAAAAAGGGGCGCCGAATTGACAGTCTACCCCATAGGGGGCCCCGAGCGGCCTTTGCTCCGATTCGCTTGTCATCCCATGGCTTCGGCCGCGCTCCGAACCGTACTGCGGCGGCTCCCTCGAGGGACTCTCTGGCGCTTCGAGCCAGAGCCCCTGCCGGTCGCAAGGACATCAAGTCCATTTTCATGATTTCACAGGTGCCCCACAGGAAGCAGAGATATGAGACCGTGGGGGACTGGATACCTGGCAAACCCGCACAGATCAGGGTGAGCAAGATGAAGGATCAGAGGTACGTCTTTCTGGTGGCGCTCCACGAGATGATAGAGTACGAGCTCTGTAAGATGCACGGCATCACGGACAGGGAGGTGGTGGCCTTCGACGTCAACTTCGAGGCCGAACGCAGGATGAATCTTCACCCAATCGACGCGGAGCCCGGAAACCACCCGAAGGCGCCCTACAGGAACGAACACGAATTCGCCACGATGATCGAGATGATGGTGGCCCAGAAACTGGGGGTAAGCTGGTCGGATTACGAGAAGACCATCCTCTCGCTCGGTCCCAGGCCGAAGAAGATGACAGTCCGTCCCCTAGCAAAGCGGTCCCGTTAAGGAACGCCGTCGCTGCCAGGCGCGAACGAAATGCTCGGCGTAAGCAGGCTGTTGCTCTTCCACATGACCTGGAGAACGTCAAAGGGGAACAAGGGGCAAGGCGCCCACTTGCCTCTCTTCTCTCTACGACAAGCGCAAGCCGTGGCCGGCGACCGTCGGTGACTTTAAATGAGTTCCAGGGCGTTGGACACCGAATGGCAGCCACATCCGAAGTTGCTACGATGCTCGGCAATGTGCCCTTCTTCGCCAGCCTCGATAAGAAGCGGAGGAAGGCATTTGCCTCCAATGGGAAGGAGCTTTCGTACAAGGAAGGGGTATCCATCGTCGGCGAAGGCGCTTCAGGGGTAGGGTTCTATCTCATTCTTGACGGCAAGGTCGAGGTCCGCAAGAGGGGCCGGGTCCTCGCGAGCCTGGGGAAGGGGGAGTTCTTCGGAGAGATGTCGCTCATCGACGACCAACCGCGTTCCGCAGACGTAATCGCTGTTGCGCCGACGAGGTGCTGGGCGCTTTCTTCCTGGGCCTTTAACGCCCTCGTGAAGGCCCAGCCCGATATAGCGCTCGCTATGCTGAAGGAGCTGGTGAAGAGGCTCCGGGCAACCGACAGCTCTCTCATCAACTAGAAAAGACGCGACGGAATTCACGGGATTGAGCCATTGAAGATAGGACTGAGCACGTGGTCGCTTCTCGACCAGGATGTCATCTCCGCTGTGAGGGCTATAGGGGACGCCGGCCTCGAGTATATCGAGCTCTGGGGAGAGATTCCGCATGCATACCCCGACTGGGTCGACAGGCGGAGCCTGAAAGACGCCCTCTCCCCTTACGGGATGATCGTAACCACTCACGCGCCCTTCACAGATCTCAACCCTGCGACGCCCTTCGAACCGGTAAGGGGCGCAGTCGAGAGGACGCTCCAGGGGTTCGTGGAATTCAGCGCCTACGTCGGGGCGCAGGTCGTGACGGTCCACCCGGGGAGCGTTCACAACAAAGCGTTGGTCCCCGGCTCGACCGCGGGCTCCCTTTCCATCCTGAAAAGGATGCTCGCCACGGCGGACGGGAGGCTCTCAGTGAGCGTGGAGAACCAGACCAAGAGCGCTTCGAGGTACCACTATCCTCTCGCCAGCACAGCCGAGTCGCTCCGGACGCTCCTTTCTGGAGAAGATAGGTTGAGGTTCACCCTTGACACAGGCCATGCCCATGCCAGTGGCATGGACTCTCGCGATCTGGCTGAAAATGCGGGTCCGAGGCTGGTCGAGGTCCATCTGAGCGACAACTCGGGTGAGCACGACGATCATCTCATCCCGGGTGAGGGCACCACAGACCTGAAGAAACTAATGGAGAAGCTGGCCGGCTCAGACATCCTGATTTGCCTGGAGCTCAATCCTCACAGGTACACCCCCGACCAGGTGCTGCGGGCATCCTCTTCGCTGAAGTCTGGTCTATAGTATCGCTCGAACAAGACGATGGCACAAAGTCTCCGGCCACGCAGATCTTCGTCACGGGTCTGTCGTCCCTGGGCCAGAGGTTCTCGAGCTCCGGCCGCGCCTGCCCTCAATCGAGCACGATATTCGCTTCCGTGAATGCGTTGCAGTCCGCCGGCCTTTCTTCTACCCTTCTTCTCTCTTGAACTTCTCTGGTGGCCCCATTTGGAGATTGGACGGGATCTGCCCGGGAAGGTTGTACCTGATGTAGGAGACGCCCCTCTTATCGTGGTAGAGGTCGGAACCTCGCTCGCCGTTCTTGAACGCGGCCTCGAATTCGGCCCAGTCCTGGTGATTGATGGCCTGGAAGATTGGCTGCAGGTATTCCTTGTCGAAGGCAGTAAGGTCGTCGGTAAACTTGGGCCTCGTTACCTTCACGTTCCTGAACGCTGCCCTCAGCTGGCTCAGCTGGTAGGCTGCCAGCCTCCAGTTCCCGCCCTTGGCCGCATAGTAGGTCAGCGTGTACCTTTCCCCAACCACTTTCATCACGGCTGCCATGCCTGGCTGGATCTCCACCAGCTGGTCGATTGTCATCTCCCCGTGAGGGGTCTTGGCCTTTACCTCGTCCATGGGCGTTCCCCCCTCACGGGTTCCTAATCAACTCCGCCCGGCTTTCAGAAAGGGGGACGAATGGGAGGGAGGGGTTCCCTCGGTCCTGCCGGCTGGGGGAAGTGGGGTTCCCTCGGCAACGATGCCACCTACAGCTCCGCCTCCCTGGGAGTCACTTTGAGGTCAGTGACTTTCTCGGCCCTCAGAATCCTGAGGGCAACGGTCTTGCCCACGATGTCCCCCGAGAGCGCCTTGTGGAGCTCGTACTCGTCCGTCGCCTTTGCGTCTCCAAGGGTCAGGATGATGTCACCCAGAGCCACCCCTGCATCCTTGGCAGGCGATGCCGGCTCGACGGACCTGACGAGGAGCCCGTCGTCCTGACCTACTTCGGCAGATTTTGCGAGTTCTTCAGGGAGCTCGACAGGCTCTACGAAGACGCCCAGAAACCCCTTCTTGACCCTACCATCCCTAGAGAGCTTCTCAACTGTCTCCTTCAGGGAGCCGGCCGAAACAGCTACTCCTCTCCCGGCAAAGTAGGCTACGTTCATTCCCAGCAGGTTCCCCGACGCATCGACGAGGGGGCCCCCCGAGTACCCTGGATTCAGCTTGGCGTCAGAGACGACGGCATCCTCTATCATTACACCCCAGAAGCCGCGCATGCTCCTGCGGTGGCCCGTTATGATGCCGGAGGTGGCGGAGGCCTTCCTCCCTGTCGCGTTGGCCAGCGCAAGGACGAACTGCCCGACCTTCACGTCATCTGCGCTTCCCACCTTCACAGGCGAGAGGCCTGAAGCGTCGACCTTCAGGAGTGCTACGTCCGAATACGGGTCCCTACCCACGACCTTGGCCTCGAGGTCCTTTCCATCGCTTAAGGCGACCATTGGTGCCACAGAATGGCCGACCACATGATTCGCCGTGACGATGAACCCGTCCGACGACCAGACCATGCCGGTGCCTCCCCTCCTTCCTGCGTTCACGTTCACCACCGAAGGTGAAACGCTCTCTGCCAGCTCGGTTACAGCGTCTGAAAATAACTGTAACAGCTGCGTTCCCTGCATTCCTGTCATGTTGCCAGAATCACCACCGTTGGCACGGACAGCCATCTACTTGTTGAGCGGGTTCGGGAGGAACCGGCTCACATGGCGTAGGGCGTGAAATACCCTATGCGGGTTGGTGTCGTCTTCGCTCCCAGCCTGGGGCTTGCGTAGAGCCTCGAGATTCTGCCCATCAGCTGGTGGGCCGCCCGGACTGCCTTCGGGAGGTCGGCCTCCTTTGCGATCTTGGCGTCTATGTCCAGCTGCCCAGCAGAAAACCTAGCATCAATCATCGCCGTTCCGTCTTCAGTCACCCATTTCATCACGAGATCGTCTTCTGCCTCGGCCATTCCTACCCAGCGGATGGTGTCGAACCACCTCCCCTTGAGCGCCGAGACTATCGTCCTGGCGCTGGCTTCGTACGGAAGGAAGGTGTGGAGTATGGGCACCTTCCTCGCTCCGCCATAGGCGGGCTTTGCCGCAAAAGATTCCTTCGCCCTATCGGTGACGCTGTACCCCTCCGGTGACCTGACCACCAGGCCCCGGTCCTCCAACCTCTCCAACGACCTTGAGAGGGTCTCCGGATGGGTTCCAGTTATCCTTCTAAGCCCGTCAAAGGTGAAGACCGAAAGCTCCTCTTCTTCGATGGTCCGCACGACTTCTGCGTCCCTTGGGCTTACCATGGGCGCATCATCTTCTGGAGGATCTCTTCTCAAGAATTCCAGAGCCTATGAGCTCTGCTTCTTTAAAAAACAAGCTCCGCCAGCAGAGTGTCAGACCCGTCCCGTTCGCTTCGTGAATATCAGGTTCCTCCCATCCCTCCTCATCTCTACCCTTCCTGCGGCCGTCAGGACATAGAGGCCGATTAGGATATCGAAGCGCATCGCGACCTTGTCGTCCGTGCCGAAGGCCTCCTCGAGCTTCGGGTCCTTCATAAGCAGGCCGGCGGTGACCCCTCCATTTCCCATCGCGGCCGCGAGGGCCTCAACTTTGCCCGAGGGCACCAAGGTCATGTGATAGGATGTCGAACCTCTCCTGCTCGGGCTGAACACAAGGTAATCCCCGCCTGCGGTGCGGAGCACCTCGTATTCCTGCCTGACTGCCTCCACGGTCCCCACGGGTATGAGGGCCCTGAAGTGGTCCGAGACGCCCCCCTTCTTCATCTGTCGAAATCAGTGCCTGGTGGCCTTTTATGCCTCCCTATAGAAACGGCAGAAATATCCCGCCATCCACCACCGCCCGCGTTGGCGCCTGCCGGGAAGATATTCGCTTTCGCGTTGGTGGCTGTGGTTGCATTGCTGGTCGTCTATACCGTCTACACGGCCACCAACGAACCCGGCTGCGTCACGTCCTCCACTCCGACTTCCTTCACCGTAAACGGGAGGACCTTCGTCTTCACCTACGTGGCTAGGTGCGAGCCCCAGAGAGAGGCAGGCCTGATGAGCAAGAAAGTGACCAACGAGACGACAATGCTCTTCGCCTTCCCATATTTCGGTGCCTGGTCGTTCTGGATGCAGAACACAAACACAAGTCTGGACATAGTCTGGATCAACGCCACGGGGAACACGGGACGGGTGGTGTACCTTGCTCTCGGCACCCAGCCCTACAGCACGTCTGTCATCACCCCAACCGCCTCGGCGAACTACGTCATCGAAGCAAAGGCAGGGTTCGCCTCGGAGAATGGCATAAGTGTGGGCGTGACGCTCCACTTCGACTGATACAGGGCTTCCTCGCGCTTCTCACCTTCGTCTAGGAATTTCGACCAGGCCTCCTTTTGCCAGCAGTCGGCCCGGTTCCAAATCATGCAGGCAAGCCCCAAGACCCCCATGACCAGGGCTCAGAAGCTCCGGTGGTATGCCAACCAGCTCATGGCCGACGCCGGCGCCGATGAGAAGGCAGGGAAATTTGAGACCGCAGTCTCTCACTATCTCGAAGCGGCTGAAATCCTGCTCCTCCTCGCTAAGGTTGAGGAGAACTACACGACCTGGAAGTACTATACGGACAACGCCGCGCTCTGCCAGCAGAAGGCTAGACACCTCATCGTGCTTGCTCCCAAGGACGAAGTTACGCCGGCTACCCGACCCCCGACCGGTTCAACCCCACGTTCTTAATATACCACAGATATCGCTTCCAATGGAATGACAAGGTGGGAGTGCTACCGCTGCGGGCACATCTTCGAAGGCGATAACACCCCCGAAGAGTGTCCCAATTGCCATTACTCGGTCACCTTCTGGATCGAAGCGGGAGAGTCCACAGTCCCCACCGTGAGGAACTTCGTGAAGACCGACCCGCTCACGATCGACGCAAACGAGTCGGTCCTGAAGGCAGCCCAAATGATGCGCGAAAGGAAGACGGGCAACATCCTGGTGCTGATCAACGGGGAGCCCAAGGGGATTCTGACGGAACGTGACATTCTGTACCGAATCGCTGCCGATGACCTACTCTCTTCGAGCATCCCCGTGCGAAAGATAATGACGTCGCCCATGATCTCGATCGAGGCGGACAGGCCCCTCTCAGAGGGAGTGCAGCTCATGGCGAAGCACAGTATCAGGACCGTCTTCGTCACCGACCAGGGCAAGCCGCTCGGCCTCCTGAACATGCGCGCCATCGTCGGGGACCAGTTCAGGGTCGCCAAAAGCCTGGAATCTTGACAATCGGCCTGGGCAGCCGTTATATCGGAGCGGAAGCGGAAGAGTGTCACGAAAGACATCCTCTTCGTTTGCGTCGAGAACACCTTCAGGAGCGTGCTCTCGGAGGAACTGTTCAACTCGAAAGCTCCTCCCGGCTGGCGCGCAGTAAGCGCGGGCGTGAACCCTCCCGCCTCCGTGAATCCCTTCGTCCGCCAGCTGCTAAGCGAGGTGGGCATCAAGCTGACCGAGAGGACCCCACGGCGTGTCACCCCGCCCTGGTCGCCAAGGCCTCGCGTGTCGTGACGTTCGGGTGCCTGGACAGGTGTCCCACAGGCGCCGAAGGGAAGGAGGACTGGTCCCTGCCAGGGGCGACTGGCAAGACATTCGAGGATCTCAGGGGGATAAGGGACGAGCTTTCGAGGAGGGTTGACGGCTTGATCAGCAGGCACTGTCTTCAGGCCCGAGCGGCAACCAGGTGACATCCCGCTGCAAGATTCAGGCATCGAGAGTCTGAGGCAGGAGCTCATTCGGGTGGCCAGGTCCCGCGGAACCCTCACCTACGGGGAACTCATGCGGATTCTTGGAATCTCGAGGGGGCGTCCACTCTTCGAGGCTATTTCAGCCGTTGATAGGGACGAGTACCGCAGGGGGGCGCCTGGGTTCGCGGCAATCATAGTCCGAAAGGACACAGGCTTCCCGGGCGGAGGCTTCTTCTGCGACGACGACCTGCCCGCATCCTTGAGGAGACCCTTCTCCAGGGCAAACGACCCCAAGCTCTCGGCGGCCGAAATGAACTACATCAAGGAAGCCCAGAAGAAGATCTGGGACTACTATGCCGGCGAGGCGCAAATCTAGGCGGCCCGCAGCACCGTGAACCTCACTAGCTCTTCTCCTCCGTCTGCTTCATGACCGCCTGCCAGCCCGCCTTCGTTATCTTCTTCTGATCATACAGCATCTGGACCAGAATCCAGACGTCGGTGAACGCGTTCAGCCTCACTCCCGCCGCCTTGAGCTTCGCCTTCCCCCCTTCCCGCCTGTCGACCAGGACCACCGCTTCCCGGACGACACATCCGGCCCTCCTCAAGCCCTCCACCGCCGATACCAAGTCGTCAGCTGCGTTGGCTGCATCTCCGATGACCAGCGTTCGCCATCCCGGCCGCACGGCGCCTTCGACCAGTTCAGGCTTCCAGTCAGCGTCAGCTCTCCGCACGTAGAGCATGGGCTTCTTCAGCAGGAGCGCGACGGGAGAAGAAAACGCTACTGCTGCAGTCCCTGCCCCGGCCACGGCTTCGAAGTTGCTCTCCCCGGTTTCCTTCAGCACCGCGATGTACGCTGAGACGGCGAGGGCGTACGCTTCGGGGTCGCTGGGGACAATCCTGAGGTCGAGGGAATAGGGGCTAGTCTTCCCGTCCTGCAGGGTGAACCTCCCGAGCCTAAATGCTCCGATACGGAAAAGCGCTTCTGAGAAAGCCATCCTTCCTCCAGTAGACTCTCGGAGTCCGGTTGGCCCGCTCAAGAGCTCACCCTCGAAAACGGCCTAGTCCGCAGATTTGAACCTGCGCTTCTCCCAGACGGCTTCGAGCAGCCGTCTGACCTCCGAATCCTCGACCTGTTCGAAGTTGTTGTAGAACTCCCCTATGGCGAAGAAGAAGCTAGGCTGCTCGAGGCATACGACCCTGCTCCCTTCCCTGGAGATTCTATCGACCGCTTCAGCCGGAGCGACTGGCACAGCCACGACCACTTCCTTCGGACCCCTATTCTTGACCGACTGAACCGCCGCCCGCATCGAGTTCCCCGTGGCGATGCCGTCGTCCACGATTATCACCGTTTCCCCTTCAAGATTGGGATATTGCATATCTCCCCTCAGACTCCTCATCCTTTCCTTCACTTCCGACTTCTTCCTGTTCGCCTCTTCCTGCAGGTACTCTGTCGTGGCCCCCACCGACTCGGCAGCCCGTCCGTCGACAATAACGTCCCCTTCCTGGGTGACGGCGCCCAGCGCGAACTCAGGCTCTCCTGGCGCGCCAATCTTCCGCGTCACCACAACGTCAAGAGGAGCATCCAACGCGTCCGCCACCTCCTTGGCGACCACTACACCGCCCCTAGGCATCCCCAGGACTACCATGCGTTTTCCCCTGAACTCCGTAAGAAGCCGGGCGAGCTTCTTCCCGGCGTCCTCCCTGTCCTTGAAAAGAGGCAAGTGGTCCTCCGCCGGGTACCCCTCACATAACTAGTTCTCTCTACCGCAGGTGCGCCTCAGCGAAACACGGGGTACTTATCCATCGCCGAGGCAGTTCCCACAACCCAGACCTCCCAGCTGTTCCTTATCCGCAGGTCCACTGACCTCAGCCTCCCTTGGGGGACAGCGAGTATCCTCCGCACCGATCCGTGCCTGAAAAGGTAAGGCTGGAAGGAGACACTGGAGACATTCTTCTCCCTCAGCCGGTTCATGTTGGGGCGCGTTTCACACTCCACTAGCACCAGTTCCTCCATCCCCCCCTCCGATCTGTATCCCAGCAGGTCGGGCCTGTACGATTTCCAGGTGACCCTTTCACCTGGAGGGAAAGGAGGCTCCTCCACGACTGCATAGCGCTCATGCTCGAGCTCCTGCCTGACGACCGCCTTCATCGACCTGTGGGTCTGGGACTCGGCCACGCGCCACCTTGGGCGGGATGGCGATTTTACCCTTGGGCTTTGTTGGCTTGCACCCTTCAGTCATGATTTGCGGGCGCGTACCGTCGAGCCCTGATGACAGGGATGTCAGCTGCGATCCGTCCTCGGCTGCGTGATATTGTGGTCAATAGAAAATCTGTTGTTTGTCAGCAACTGGAGTCAAGCAAGGATAACAGTCACTCGAACTACTGTGCTGGCAGCTCTCTCGCTGTTGGCTCTGCCAACGGCCGGGGAAGCAGTCCGAGTCGACGCCGGTTACGCGCGAGGTCGGGAATATTCCGGACTGCGCCTTGGTCGGAGGTGGCGCCTTGTGCTCGCCAGAGCCCGGTGTGGTCCGACGGCCACGCCCCGTGAAGGCGGAGAAGCGCAGGCGGGGGCTGAAACGCACGAAGGCGGAGGTACGTTGGAGGGCGGAGAACCCTTCTTCGCCCGAGCTGGGTGTGGAGCGTCATGCTTGGCACCGGGCTGGGACGAAGAAGAAGCTCAAAACCCGAAGGTGCACCGAGGCCCCAGTGCGGTTCGACTCCCAAGTGCGATTCGAAGCCGGATCGGTGCGCGGAAGGTGGACTGCCCCTGGTCCTGTGAAGGAGCAGACGAAAACAGCGAGGGGCGGCTTTGTCTTGCTGCTTAATTACAAGCTCGGCGTAGCTCCGATTGTTGAGCGAAGTAACTGCGCAGAACGGCGACACCGTTTTCGTCCACTACGTCGGGAAGTTCCCAGGAGGAAAGGTGTTCGACACAAGCATGAAGTCGGAGGCGATCAAGGCGGGGCTGTTCAACCTCGCACGCGACTACAGGCCGCTCCAAGTGGTGCTCGGCAAGCGCCAGGTCATCAGCGGCTTCGAAGAAGCACTGGTCGGCATGAAGATAAACGAGACCAAGGAGGTAACACTACCACCCGAGAAGGCATACGGCCGATCGGGCAATCACCCCATGGCGGGGAAGACCCTTCAGTTCAGGCTCCTTGTGACGAACATCAGGAAGCCGTAGAGGAACGACGGGGTTTGCCAGAGCGGCAGCGGCTGTCCAACGCTTAATGAAGCCGACATTTCCGCCGGCGAGAGTTTGCCAGAGAAGAAGTGGGTGGTCAGGGACGGGAAACCCCGATGCAAGAATTGCGACTCCCTCCTTCGGCCTGTAGACGAACCTCTGGCCTTGAAGTGCGTCAGCTGCGGACACGCATACCCTCTCACAGACGAGGAGTTGGCCGAACTGACATTTGACCTGTCGGACTGACAACGCCGTAGCGTTTCAAGGCCCGGAGCCGAGACCGGCTTTGTGCTAGGCGGCCCTCAGGTGCCTGTCGTAGAACGACCTGGACTTCGCCCTGTTACCACAACTCTCCATGCTGCACCACCTTCGGGTCTGGCTCTTCGAGCAGTCAAGAAACAACGAACCACACCCTTCCTCCTCATTTGCGCACTCCCTGACCCTCGACAGGTCTTCGGAGGTCAGCAGCATAGCCGCAGACTCGGCGATCTGATACAGCATCATTTCCGGGGCGATGTCGCAGCTCAGCCCCCAGTCGTATCCTTCGTTGGTCTCCTTTACCACCATCCGTGAGAGGCTCCTTGCGAGAAACTCATTCAGGACTTCCAGGTCTTTCGGAGGCGCCCTGCTCTTGTGGGCGATGGCCGAGAAGATGCGATAGATTGCTTCCCTGAGCCGCACAGCCTCGGCCAGCACGGGGGCGAGGTCTTCCCCGGCTGCCGACTTGGCCAGAGCATTGACCTGCTTCTTGTCCAACAGGCCTCTCCTGCCACTCCATTCCAGCAGCGCCGCGTAGGAACCCAGTGTGTCCTTGGCATGGTCGCTCGTCCTCCAGTCGACCGTATCCGTGAAGTCCAGGCAAAGCTCCAAGTCGCTTCCCATGGCTCCCCGATTGGTCGCCTGCATGCGCGAATACTTTCAGAGACCCCTATATCAACCTAACCGCCATATGGAATATTGAGAGTTAGGTTAAAATACCCAACCACCTTGACCCTACGATGGTGGTTAGACAACAAATGAGCCAGCATGAGCGCAGTGCGACGCAGAGCCTGGCGCCGGTCTGGAGGGCGAAGCCGGTGCCCATCGACGAGAGTCTGGAAGATCTAGAGGCCGTCCGGCAGATGATCGAGACTGGTCGGGCGATCCTCGAGGTGGTCGAATACCCCTGGGGAGTCGAGTTCGACGTGAGCGAGGTGAGGAGTCAGAGATGAGCGCCGATGGCAGGGTGAGGGTGCTCGTAAAGAGCCGAAGAGTCCCTTCTGGCATGGTCCACCTCCATCACACGACGTATTCGCTCTACGGGGTTCCAATGGTGACTAGGACAGACCACAGGATGCTGTTCGACTATGTCCTCGGCGAGGATCATCAACGGGCAATCGAGGAGGCGCGGAAGCTCGCTGGCAGCCTCGGGCTAGGCCTAGAGGTGGTTGACTCTGGGAAGCAGGGCTTCTTCGGTCGGTTGCTGTCGTCATTCGGTCGTGGAGGTGCCGAGAATCCAACCATCGAGGTCGTTCCCACTGCCATGCAGATGACTTCGGGCACTTCGCCCATCCTGCGAGGCGCCGACGGCGCTCGACCTTGAATCGCCAGTCAAACGGGGTAGCCCTCACTCTGGGGGCCAGCGCAATTTGGGGGACCAGCTTTGTGGCAACAAGCGTCGGCTTAGAGTATTCCAACCCATACGTGCTGCTTTTTGGGAGGTTCTTCGTAGCAAGTGTCGCAATCCTAGCGCTAGGCATCTTTGTCAGATCGGCCCGCGTCTGGACCGAACTATGGCGGCCACGGACTTGGAGTATCGGTGCGGTATATGCCGCCGCCTTCCTCCTTCAGTTCCTGGGGCAGAATAACTCGGGCGCCTCTGCCTCAGCCCTGCTCTCCAACCTTTTCATCGTATTCGTGCCGATAGCCGCCTTCTTCCTGCTTGGGGAGCGCCTGCCTACGTCGTCTAAGGTGGCGGTGGGCATGAGCGCGGCGGGAGTCGTCCTCGTGCTCCCACCGGGCCTTCAGGTCACGGGTGCGACCCTGGGGGACCTGCTTCTCATATGCGCCTCACTCGGTTACACCCTGTTCATTGTCCTGGGAAAGAAGTATGGCGTCTCTTCCTTGGCGAGCTCCTTTGCGCTCATAGTGTCGATGACGGTGGTAACGGCGCCGCTTGCCATCCTCGAGGGCGGACCGTTCGCGCTCAATACTGTCTTCACCACGACCGCCTGGGAATCTGCGGTCTGGCTCGGGGTCCCCTGCACTGTGGTCGCCCTGGCCATGTATACGCGAGGGCTGGCTTCCATCAGAGCCACGCAGTCGGCCACTCTGCTGCTCCTAGAGATCATGGTGGGTGTCGCGCTTTCAGCGTCCCTACTCGGGAGCGCGTTCAGTCTGACCCAGGTGCTAGGCGCAGGCGTCATCGGCTTCGCAATACTCCTGTCTTCCCGGCAGTGAGCTCGCCTTCCTTCG
>OCOJ01774573.1_pt1 | contig 18101 bp, 24 predicted proteins | sample 1539251 | NCBI WGS metagenome assembly OCOJ01 (sample SAMN01911457, study PRJEB22624) | soil metagenome | biome: Soil | place: Malaysia | collected 2012-04-30 | depth RA_metagenome m | reverse complement strand
AGCTATTCAGCGAAAACAATATGGAGCAGATGCTGCTGGCAATCGGTCGTGAACTGGCATCCTCGCAAAACGGGGAACACGGTTGCCCGGATCTGCGGGTCATTGTCGAGGGCACCCGACGAGCGAAGCGGCCTATGATTCGGGAAGAGATCTATCGGATCGCTCGCGAACTGCTGCGCAATGCGTACCGCCACGCCCATGCCCGGAGCATTGAGGCCGAACTACGGTATGACGATGACACTTTTGTGTTGATCGTGCGAGATGACGGAAAAGGCATCGATCCCAAAGTGCTGAAAGAGCACGGTCGCGCGGGTCACTGGGGGCTGCGTGGCATATATGAGCGGGCAGAGGGAATGGGAGCACGGTTGGATGTCTGGAGCGAAGCGGGCGCCGGGACAGAAGTTCGATTGACCGTTCCAGCCGCTCTTGCCTATGAAAAATCAGGCGATGGCGGTAGATTTAAGCTGTTCCGAAAGAAGAGGATTTATGAGCGCCGATCCTAGCAAGATTCGGATCATGACCGTTGATGATCACCCTCTCTTGCGTCAGGGGATCGCGACGCTCATTGCGGGTCAGGCGGATATGGAACTGGTAGCCGAGGCTTCCGACGGCGAGGAGGCCATCGCACAGTTTCGACGGCACCGGCCCGACGTGACCCTGATGGACATCCAGATGCCCAATGTGAACGGTACCGAAGCCATCATTCGCATCCGAAGCGAATTCCCCGATGCCAAAATTCTCGTGTTCTCGACTTATGCCGGTGACGTACAGGTTCTGCACGCGATGAAAGCGGGTGCGCGGGGATACTTACTTAAAGGAAAAGTGCGCACAGAGCTGTTGGACGCCATTCGTACGGTTCATTCCGGACGGAAGCGAATACCGCCCGAGATAGCGGCGGAACTGGCGGAACACGCTGCCGACGACCAGCTGACTTCGCGTGAAATTGATGTGCTGCGCCTGATTGGCGCAGGCAACGCGAACAAGCTGATCGCGGACAAGCTCGGGATCGGAGAAACAACAGTTAAGAACCACATTTCGAGCATTCTCTCCAAGTTGAGCGCCAATGACCGCGCGCATGCCGTTACCATCGCCCTACAACGCGGGATTATCGAGCTCGACATGCACCAGAAGTCCGGGTCGTAAGTCCTACCATTTACCCTTTCGGTCGCTTCTACAGCCCACATACCATGAGACTAGTAAGGAAAGGCCCTGTGCAGCGCCTGTTTTCTACCTTCGCCGAAGGCTGGCCCGGCGCCGGTCTCTTAATCCAGCGCGTACTGACTAGTACCGTTGTCGTGTGCTTCGGCATTACGCAAGTCATTCAAAATGAAAGATCTGGGCTGAGCGTCGCTTATGTGCTTGCGGCTGTTGCTGGAGTATTTCTCCTTCTCGGCCTGTGGACTCCGGTCGCCGGAATTGCGATTGCTGCTGCAGAGGTCTGGACAGTGGCATGGTCGGGGTTTTCGCTAAGCCCAATCCTGCTCGCGGTCCTCGGCGGCACCGTGGCCATGATCGGGCCCGGAATCTGGTCGATTGACGCCAAACTCTACGGAAGAAAGCACCTCGAAGTCCCGCGACACTAAGTCGACCAATCCCCTGAGCGTAGTTAATCCCCAAAAGAGTGGAGTGCGGTGCCCAAACGGGTGGCGTTCGATGCCCAAAAGTATGCAACTGCGCGGTGTAGGAAGTACAAGCAGGACCACCTACTAAGTTCCCATGCCAGAACTGCACGATCTGACCTTGTAGACAAAATTGATTCATCGCAGACTGCTCCCATCATCAGCAACGTCCTGATGCAAGTTTTGGGGTGGAGGACATTATGGCTTGCGCGAGCATACCTTTCACAAACCTCGGAGACCTCGGCGAAACCACTTTCCCCAAACTGAGTCGGCTTGACGCCGATCAGCTCGAATCACAAATGACCCCGGAGTACATCTTCGAAGACATCGTTGGCAAGAGCTCGGCACTGCAAAAGGTGCTCGAGCATGTGGCGATCGTCGCGCCGACAGCGGCAACGGTCCTGCTTTGCGGCGAGACCGGCACCGGGAAGGAACTGATTGCGCGGGCCATTCACGAACTCAGCCCTCGCCGCAAGCGCAACCTGGTGAGGGTAAATTGCGCGGCGATTCCTGCTGGCCTGCTGGAAAGCGAACTGTTCGGGCACGAGAGGGGCGCGTTCACCGGCGCGCTGATGCAGAAAAAGGGGCGTTTCGAGCTGGCGGATGGGGGCACGCTCTTTTTAGACGAGATCGGGGACATTCCGCTGGAGCTCCAGGCAAAGTTGTTGCGAGTACTGCAGGAGCAGGAGTTTGAAAGGTTGGGCAGTACCCACACGATCCGTGTCAATGTGCGGATCATCGCGGCGACGCACCGCGACCTCCCGGCCATGATTCGCGAGGGAAAATTCCGCGAGGATCTCTTTTACCGGCTCAATGTTTTCCCGATTGCGATCCCGGCACTTCGCGAACGGCGCGAAGACATACCGCTGCTGGCGAACTATTTCGTCTCGAAGCTATCCCGTCAGATGGGGAGACAGATCGAGACGATTCCTGCGCGCACGATGGAATCATTGACCAATCACCCCTGGAGAGGGAATGTGCGGGAACTGGCGAACTTCCTGGAACGCGCCGTCGTTCTCTCGCTCGGCGAAGAACTGAGAGTGCCCGCGGCAGAATTGACGCCGTCTTACTCACCCGAGACGACTTCTATTTCCACGTTCCAACAAGCAGAGCGCAACGTGATCGTGGATGCGCTAAAGGCCGCTTCGGGAAGGATCGCCGGTCGCGGTGGAGCCGCCGAGCGTCTGGGACTCAAACGCACTACGCTCCAAAACAAGATGCACAAATTGGGTATCACTCGGACATCGTCCCTTTCGGGAGATTGAAACAGAATGCCGTGTTCCAGCTGATTCTGAATCACGACATTGAGGGGGGAAGTTATGACAATAGCAACGCAATCGACCCTCATAGAAGAATTGGACACGAAAAAGCGAAGTCCAGCGTCGCGCCATTTTGAGGAAGCACTGCGGGAGAAGATCGTGGGACAGGACGAGGCCATACAAGCACTCGTCGAGTTATATCAGGTGTTCTGTGCGGGGCTGCACACTCCTAGTCGTCCAGTCGGAAACCTGTTGTTTCTCGGGCCTACGGGTTCGGGCAAGACGCGCATCGTCGAAGCCGCTGCCGAAATTCTATTCGGAAATAGCCGGGCGATGATCAAAGTGGATTGCGCGGAATTTCAGCACTCCCACGAGATCGCCAAACTCATCGGCTCTCCGCCGGGATATCTGGGCCACAGAGAGACGCATCCTCAGATTACGCAAGAGGAACTGGCCAAGAGCCACACGGAAAAGCTCAAGCTGAGCTTTCTATTGTTCGACGAGATTGAGAAAGCCAGCGACGCCTTGTGGCAACTGTTGCTAGGCATTCTCGACAAGGCAACGCTGACGCTGGGCGACAACCGGAGAGTGGATTTGTCGCAAACGGTCATCTTCCTGACGTCGAATCTCGGCGGGGGAGAAATCACCGCGCTGATGCAGGGTGGCATGGGATTTGTCCAGCCGCACGACAAGCCCACGACAGGACTGGGCGAGAAGATAGAGAAAACGGCGGTGGAAGCAGCGAGAAGGAAGTTTTCGCCGGAGTTTATGAATCGGTTGGACAAAGTAGTGGTGTTCCACCCTTTGAAGCGCGAACAACTGGACAAAGTGCTTGAGATCGAATTGCGGCACGTGCAGGAGCGAGTAACGGCTTCGATGGCGCGGCCCTTCTCGTTTCGTATAACGGACGAAGGACGGGATTTCCTACTGCAGAAAGGCATCGATCAGAGATATGGAGCGCGCCACCTGAAACGGGCCATCGAGCGCTATCTCGTCTCCCCACTGGCCAGGCTTCTTTCCACGGCGCAGGTGCGCCCGGGCGATCTATTGCTTGTCGATCGGCATCCTGGCGAACAAGAGTTGGCTTTTACAAGGGACACGGAACCATGGTTTTCCTTTGCGCAGATGCCTTTTGCGGCGTCGCATTTGGGGCACCATGCGGCTGCGGAAGTTCCAGCATAGTCGTGGGTAAGGCCATGAGCAAAGAAACCAACATGGCAATTGAGCAATCGACACCGATGCCACCGCCCTCCGAGAGCGGCATGAGCGTGCATTACGAAACCAAAGTTCTTTCATTTTGGGATTGGAAGGCGTGCACCGAAGTAGCCTTCTCCTGCACCTATCAAATTTCCTGGATCCTGGAACGGCAGTGCTGGCGGAGCTTCCTGTGTTCCGCCCGCAAGCTCGCTTGATGAGTTTAGTGACTGGAGGGAAGTTGAGATGGAACTTGCACCTGCTTATTGCTCTACAACCCCGAAGCTCGATGACTTTCGGGCGTTCATGCGCGAAACGACGGCAATTCGTTCGGAATACAAATTCGAGGACATTATCGGAAAAAGTCCCGCGCTGCGCGAGGTGCTGGACCAAGTTTCCATCGTGGCGCCGACCGGTTCCACCGTGCTCCTGCACGGCGAGACCGGGACCGGGAAGGAACTGATCGCGCGGGCGATTCACGAACTCAGCCCTCGACACAAACGCAATCTAGTGAAATTGAACTGCGCGGCCATTCCCTCGGGTCTACTGGAGAGTGAACTCTTCGGACACGAGAGGGGGGCGTTCACCGGCGCGCTGATGCAGAAAAAGGGACGATTCGAGCTCGCGGATGGGGGCACGCTCTTTCTGGACGAAATCGGGGACATTCCCCTGGAACTGCAGCCAAAATTGTTGCGCGCGGTCCAGGAGCAGGAATTTGAACGACTGGGAAGCACCCGCACGATCCATGTCAATGTGCGCATGATTGCTGCGACGCACCGCGACCTTCCAGACATGATTCGGGAAGCGAAATTCCGCGAGGATCTGTTTTACCGTCTCAATGTGTTTCCGATTGTGATCCCGCCGCTTCGGGAGCGCCGCGAGGATATACCGCTGCTGGTGAACTATTTTGTGTCGACGCTATCCCGGCAGATGGGGAGACAGATCAAGACGATTCCTCCGCGCACGATGGAGGCACTGACGAATCATCCTTGGAAGGGAAATGTGCGGGAACTGGCGAACTTCATTGAACGCTCTGTCGTCCTCTCGCAGGGTGAAGAATTACAGGTACCGACTGGAGAGTTGGCAGCGTGTTACTCGCTTAAGATCACTCCAATCTCCACGTTCCAACAGGCAGAACGCGATGTGATCGTGAATGCGCTGAAGGCCGCTTCGGGAAGGATCGCCGGTAGGAGCGGCGCCGCGGAACGTTTGGGGCTTAAACGTACTACGCTGCAAAACAAGATGCAGAAATTGGGTATCACTCGGACATCCTTGTAACACTCTCTTAGAGCTCGTGCGGCTGCGTATTCCAAAGCAACCGTCTGTGTTTACCAGGCAGGAGGTTAGATCTGCAGATTCTACTAATTGTAATTATCGAATTTCGAGACGCCGTGCGCTCTCTCGATCCCAGCATCTGTAAAACCCACAATTTGCGGTAAGCCACTTCGGTTCCTGCCTTTCAAATTGCCGAAAGCCGTTCAGTTATTCGCAAACAACCTTGACCACAACGTCTGCGGCTTCTCATAGCGTTTACGCTGGCCTTTTTTGACCTCGGCCCTCGCCCCACGGTAGACCCAGATGGTGGGCGGCGTGCGGACCACAGGCGGTCAGTAATCTGCCAACTTTAAGTCGCTGAAATCTCGAGCTGAATTCTGAAGGGATGAATTACCGTCCCACGCGTGAAAGGCGACCGCCTCGTTGAATGATCAGATTGGCTGCCCCAGATTTAGGTCTTCCTTCTGAACACCCGGGTTACAGGGACGATACCAGCTGAGCCAGCATATTCTCTGCATTTCGCTCATCCATTTCCTGGTGGATGTTGACAGGGCTTGCTCGCTGTCCGTCGATTCACGGCTCCTGTGTGCACACCTCTGGACTTTCTGCGGGTTGGCACCTCAAGTGCTGTTGGCTGTTGCGAGAACGCCAAACTGAATCGGAGCGAAAAGAGTTCCGTTTGTCGTTCTAGCAGGTGAGGTGGAAATGAGGTACGAAATTATTAGCCATGCAACGGCCACGTGTCCCGCACCGTTTCCGGACAGAACCGATGTGCACTGGGAAACAACGAATCTTCCGGTTTGGAATGCACAAGAAGGCACCGCGGAACAGCACGACCTGGTCTATGAGGTTAGTTGGGTCGAAAATCTCGGCATGTGGCGCCGATTCCTCACATCAAGGCGCAAAGTGAACTGATGCACTTGGCGGGAGTTATTGGCCGCGAGATTTCAGCCACTCCAAACAGTCCTAATTGGTTTGACCGCAGGCGGGCAGCATGTGTCCAGAGACCGGCTTCTCCAATCGAAACGATCTCCGACCCGTGCTTATGTCTTTCCCCGAAGTGCACTTAAACAAACAATCGCGCGGGTGTTCGGTGGCCACTCGATTGCATTGTCAACAACACTGCTGATGCAGGGGTTGGAGACAAACGCATGAAAACTCTTCTACCGTACGACAAAAAGAAAATACCTGTCGAGATTGACGACAAAAACTTCGCGGGACCGCTGGTTTCAAGGGTGGAGTCCTACGAACCGGGCAAGTCGCCTGAAGAGTTGGTCGAAGACTCGCTGGATCACCCCATCGGTTCGCCGAAGCTCGAGGAGCTTGTCAAGGGCAAGAAAAACATCGTCATCATAAGCTCCGACCACACGCGCCCTGTTCCATCCAAGATCATTACGCCCATCCTGTTGCGGCGCATTCGTTCAGCGCAGCCAGATGCAAACATAAAAATACTTGTTGCAACCGGTTTCCATCGCCCCTCCACCAAACAGGAGTTAATCGAGAAATACGGGAAGGAGATTGTGGACCACGAACAAATCGTCATGCATGTCTCCACAGACGACTCTGCCATGGTCAAGATCGGCACACTTCCATCCGGAGGAGAGTGCATTGTTAACCGGGTTGCTGCCGAAGCGGACCTGCTGCTTGCGCAGGGCTTCATTGAGCCACATTTGTTCGCCGGTTTCTCTGGCGGGAGAAAATCCGTGCTCCCGGGAATCGCGTCGTACCACACGATTCTGGCCAACCATTGCGCCGAGTTCATTAATTCTCCAAACACTCGCCCGGGCATTCTTGAAGACAACCCCATTCACAAAGACATGCTGTATGCCGCGAAGACTGCCGGCCTGAGATTCATCGTCAATGTGATCTTGAACGGTGAAAGAGACGTTATCGCTTCCTTCTCAGGAGATCTGCAACAAGCTCATGCCGAAGGCTGCCGATTTCTCACATCACTGGCTTCGGTAAGCAAGGTCCCATGCGATATCACTGTAGTCACGAATGGCGGCTATCCGCTGGACCAGAACATCTATCAGGCGGTGAAGGGCCTGACGTCGGCTGAGGCCGCAAACAAGGTGGGCGGGGTAATCATCATGATCGCGGGCCTGGCAGACGGTACCGGCGGTAAGGGCTTCTACGACAACTTGGCGCAATGCAAAACGCCGCAGGAGTTTTTGGAGCGCGTTTCGCACGTCGACCGCAGACACACCGTTCCCGATCAATGGGAATCCCAAGTACTCGCGCGCATTCTGAGTCGCCATCACGTGATTATGGTCTCCGATCTGATCCAGGCGGAAATCGTGACCAACATGCACATGGAACACGCCGAAAGCTTTGATCAGGCGTTGCGACGCGCTTACGAACTTCAAGGCAAATCCGCAAAGGTCGCGGTTATTCCCGACGGCTTGGCTGTGATCGTGCAGTAGGAAAAGGTGAAAGATGAATCATCTACTAGCGGAGTGTTTGGGCACCGCCCTGATGATCGTTTTTGGTGTGGGCGTGCACTGTGACGAAGTATTGAATGAGACAAAATACCACGGCTCCGGTCACCTCTTCGCCATCACGACATGGGGCTTCGGCATTACCATTACCCTTTATGTATTTGGCGGCGTCTTCATCAATCCTTCCATGACCCTTGCTCAGGCCGTTCTGGGACACCTTCCCTGGAGTCAGGTCGTCCCATACTGCGTTGCTCAGGTGGCCGGGGGATTTCTCGGCGCGTTGCTCGTCTATTTGTTCTATGCAGACCATTTTACGGCTTCCGCCGGAAAGATCGAACCGGTGCGAATCCGCAATATCTTCTCCACGTCGCCTGGCATCCGCAACCTGCCACGCAACTTCTTCTCGGAATTCTTTTCGACATTTATCTTTGTCGCCTCCATCCTGTCCATTACCAGGCTGCACAACCCCACTATCGAACCAATTGTGGTGGGCTTGTTGGTATGGGCCGTCGGCATGGGGTTCGGCGGCACTACCGGATTTGCAATGAATCTGGCCCGTGATATGGGGCCACGGCTGGCACACGCTGTTCTGCCCATCAAAAACAAGGCCGACAACGACTGGCAATATGGCCTTCTGGTGCCGGGCATTGCACCACTTCTGGGTGGAGTTTGCGCTGCGTTGATCGTGCGGATATTTGTGAGCATGTGAGAAGGGCGAAATAGCACGCGCGATACCAAAGCGACTAGGCAAGAACCCGTTCAGCAGCCCGGTTTGGGGTGCTCCAAAAGCTTGTGACTATGACCAATCACGGAAGAGAGGATTCCGACATGGCCAACAACGGTGATCTATTCAAGCCTGGCGACAAGGTGCCCACATCCGGTATCTACGATGTGATCCACGATAAACTCGACGGGGACGATCACGCCCACCCCCATCAGGTCATAGTGATATCAGGGACAGTCTTCCCGCCATGCCGAGGTTGCAAAGGCTCAGTGGGATTTCGTCTTCACCAAGCCGCTGAACACCTCGACGCGCATGATCATTTCTACTTTCGATCGAGAAAGAAGAAGCTCTTGTGAAATCACACAGACTTTCAAAGACATTTTTCCTCGTTGGGGTGTTTAGCAGCGCCGGAGCAGCAACTCTGGCGCAGACCACGGCACCCGCCCCGTCTACCCGAGCGACCTATACGGACCAACTGTCAACTACAGACACTTCGCAGCCAGGGTTTTCGGAATCGGAGGCCCCTCTGGGACCGGCGTTGCCGGAACAAATCAAATTCACGGGGTCGTTGATCCCACCGAATCCGCTCACGGATTGGGCGTCTAAGCATAGGCTCCGTTTTTTCGGCTGGGCGAACGGCGGCTATACCTGGTCGTCAACCGGAACGGGCTTGCTTAGAGTGGAACCGCGTGCGAATCGATTCGGTGACGCCTTTCTACTTGACCAAGCTGCCTTCGTCCTAGAGCGGACCCTAAATGAGGAGGCTTGGTCGTGGGGTTTTCGTTCTGAGTTTTACATGGGCGCAGATGCGGCCCTGCTGCATCCGATCAACGGGTTTGGTCCGCCGGACAATCCGCGGTTCAGCACCGATTTTCGCCAAGCGTACTTTTCAATCCATGCGCCGATCCTGACAGATGGGGGCGTTGACCTTAAACTCGGTCGGCAATACGTGCCCCTCGGTTACGAGACAACGATGGCCCCTTACCGGCCGATGTACTCGTTGGCCTATGCTTGGCTTTACTCGCAGAACGGTGCAACCACGGGTGCAATCGCGACGATTCACGTCAATCCGAGGCTTGATGTGATCGGCGGTGTCACGCTCTGCGTCAATTCACTGTTCGAGTTGCGCGGTCGCGCACCCTGCTATATCGCGCGTGGCCTCTATTGGCTCGGTTCCGAAAAGCGAACCAAGCTGGTGGGCACGTTTTATACCGGCCCGGAGCCCATTGCCGCTGCGAAAGGGCATATTGGGAATTGGCAGACCGAGGTGGAGTTACAGCTGATCCGCGAAGTGAACCGCCGTCTGACCCTGGTATCAGAGACAAACCTGGGCTGGGATACACGGGATCCAGCGAACCATCTGCAGACTTCCACATGGTATGGCACCTACGGAATGGCCATCATTCATGCGCACAAGCTGCTGGATGTCAACAGCCGCGCAGAATGGTTTGACGATGTCGACGGTTCGCGCATCGGGACACACGGAAATTACGGCGAAGTTACGGTGGGCGTCAACTTTATGCCGCAACGGATGATCAATTTCCGTCCAGAACTTCGTTACGATATTGCCGCCAACCCTGCCTTCGGTCCTGACACCTCAACGAAGCTGAAAACACATCAATGGAGCGGCGCAGTCGAGATGCTGCTTAAGTTTTAGGGGAAGACGCCAGGCTGTCCCGGAAGAAGGTCAGTAAGGAGTAGAACGAAATGCCCGATCTCCAGTTCTCGGCGGCCGCGCTGGACCTCAAAGAGCGTGCATTGCATGCGCGGATCGTTTCTCTTTCCAGTTTGCTGGTCGCTTATTCCGGCGGAACCGACTCTGCCTTTCTTGCCTGGATCGCCCGTGAAATACTTGGGGACAACATGCTCGCTGTTCTGGCCGACTCACCCAGCCTGCCACGCCGCGAGCTTCAGCTCGCCGTCGAATTCGCAGAGTGCTGGGGCATTCCGCTGAGCGTGATCGCAACCCAGGAGATGTCGAGACCGGAGTATGCGCGCAACGATGGCTCGCGGTGCTTCCATTGCAAGAGCGAGCTTTTCACGGTCATGGAGCGTGAGCGGGATTTGCATAACTTCAAGCACATTGCATACGGCAAGAATTTTGATGACCAGAGTGATTTTCGTCCAGGTGATCGTGCCGCCAAGGAACATCATGTCGTTGCTCCCCTCGCCGACGCAGGACTCACAAAGCAAGAGATACGATCGCTCGCGCAGCGTTATGGGTTGGAGATTTGGAACAAGCCTGCTTCGGCGTGTTTGTCCTCGCGTCTCGAATATGGACGTCCAGTTACGCGCGAGGCCCTCGCAGCCGTCGAAGCCGGCGAAGAAGCGCTCCGGGAACTCGGCTTCCGCCAGGCACGCGTGCGCCATCACGGCGAAATCGTGCGGATCGAAATCGGGCGCGAGGAACTTGACCGCGCCTTTCGCTCGCAAATGGGGTCTCAGTTTGTATCGATTTTCAAGAAGCTCGGATTCAAGTACGTGACACTTGATTGCGAGGGGTACCGCCCGGGTTCCATGAACGCACTGTTGCCAATTAAAAAGGCAGGATAACGGAGACACGATGCGCGTCGCTTATTTCGAGTGCTTTTCAGGGATCAGCGGAAACATGTTGCTGGGCGCCTTGCTCGACGCGGGCGTGAGCGAAGAACTGCTCAGGCGGACCCTGGCATCGCTCGAAATCGGGGCGGAGCTACGCGTCAGTCATGTTAATCGCAGCGGAATTGCCAGCACCAACGTCGAAGTCCTGACGGAGCATCCCCTGCGCGAAGTCGTGCATTCCCATGACCATCATCAGCATCGACACGAACCGACACACGAGCATATACATTTCAGCTCTCATACCGACCATGCGGCGCACAGAAATGGTCACGATCCCAGCCATGTCCACGATGATGATTCACACCATCGGCCCTTGTCCAAGATCAGGGAGATTATTCGAAACGCCGACGTCCCAGCTCCCGCCCGCGAAGTGGCTCTCCGTGCTTTCGAGATGCTGGGAGAGGCCGAAGCCAAGATTCACAATGTGCCCGTGGATTCGATTCACTTTCACGAAGTCGGCGCAGTGGATTCCATCGCGGATATTGTATGCGGAGCAGTCGGCTGCCATGCATTGGGCGTTGCGTCATTCCTTTGTTCACCACTGAATGTCGGAGGTGGAACCGTTCGCTGTAAGCACGGAGAATTTCCCGTTCCTGCGCCAGCAACCCTCGCCCTCTTAAAGGGAGTGCCGCTCTATTCCTCGGGCGTCAAACACGAACTGGTGACGCCAACCGGTGCGGCTATGATTCGGGCGTTGGAATGCGGATTTTCTCCTTTTCCAGAGATGACCGTTGACGCGATTGGATATGGGGCTGGCAGCCGTAACCTAAACGGACATCCTAATGTTCTTCGCATTTCTGTTGGAGAGCTTGATGCTTCGGCGCAAGCGCAGGGTGGAAGCACCTGGATTGCAAAGCAGCAGAGAATACATGACCCGTTACGGAAATCTCCAGGAACGGATGACGAAGGAAACAACAATGGGACAGTCCGTGCTCCCTCCATTGAACCAACACGAACGTGAGAGTAGCCTCGCCAACATTTATCTGTGCCGACACTGTAAAACAGGCTGGAATGTGGAAGACCGTCTACAGGGCACCGTCGATTTACCGCTTGCCGAAATTGGCGTGGAGCAAGCTAAAACCAACGTTGCGGCTATTCGTAGCCTGGGCGTGAACCGGATCGTGTCCAGTACAGCCCGTCGGGCGTACGAAACGGCACAGATATATGGCGAGTCGCTTGGATTGGGTATCTACAAAACGGCGCGATTACGCGAATTGGATCACGGATCATGGGAAGGCAGGAAGGTGAGCGAATTGCTATTAGACCAAAACTCTGAATACGCGAAATGGCTATCTGATCCAGGATCGATTCCGGTACCCAGCAGCAGCGAAACCGTGCAGGCTGCACAGCGCCGCGCCGCGGGGGCTATACGGGACGCCGCGTTATCATTCCGCGGCGAGTCACTTCTAATTGTCGGCCACAAACACATCAACGCTCTTCTCATGTGTGCATTGTTGAAGAAACCTTTTACGAGCTTTGTAAGTCATATCGTCGAGGACACGTTACCGTTTCTGATTCCTGCTGACGCCGTTGAAGTGCTTTGTTTGGAGGCGCGTTAGCGGCCACGGCCCGCTTCGCACTTTTTTCCTGAGCCTGCCTCCGTATTTGACTGGTCGAGCAGGCGAAGCAACAATTGCGTCCTCTACATCCGCGGACTCCTTTCGGAGACTTCGGACTGCGCCCGCTTCAAGCCTTCTCGGTTGAAATTGCCAAGACCACCGGACGATAGAACCAACGAATTTGGGAAGGTGAACACCTGACCTGTGGGCTGCTGTGTTTTTTTGTCAATCTCTCGTATCCGGAATTGCAGCCAACCGATATCGGTTACATCACCGGTGACCCCCGAAATCTGCACCCGGTCCCCAAGTTTTATTCCGTGTCTTCCAACCAGCATGAAGTATCCGAGGGCGCAAACGATGACACTTTGAAGCGCAATTGCAACCCCCGCCGTCAAAAGGCCAAAGAAAGTCGCTAATGATGCCAAGTCGGACGTGAACGAGAATGCTGCGACCAGCACAATGATGACCCAGGGGACCACCCTCTCGATCACCCGAATAACGTGCCGGCGCTCAGGCTCTCGAACATGACGGTCTGTAAGGCTGCGCACAGCAGCGCCGATCAGTAGCAGCACAGTGATCACTACTGCGGCAACGACCACTCGTAATATCAGGTTCGTCCATGTTTTCTCATTTTCGTTTACGACAGCGGCTCGCCATTTCTTCAGGTGCGAAGTGTACGCGGCAAGCAATACGTTCTGTTTGTCCAACGCTACCATTGCCGGAGCAAGTGTCTTGGCCACAGCTATAAGCGCATCAAGTTCTGCCTTTTGCTGTTGCAAAACGCGAAGATCACTCGCCTGAAGATAGTCGTTATCGCCCACCGGAAAACGTTTATTGACGTAAGCCAGCAATGGTTTGCGGAGATCGTTGGAGGACCGCCGCAAAGTGTCGGTCCGGCCGATCTCGTCATCGAGGAGGCGTAGTTTTCTTCCAAGCGCTGAAACATCAGAGCTTAGGCCGAGAATACCCGAATCCCGCGGCTTAGCGAGTGAAGCAACTTCATAACTTTGTGGCTGTTCTCTCACAGTCGTGGGACTCGTCATCTCGGGCACCGTTCGTGCCAGGTCGTCGATACTCGATGCCAAATCGGTCTGGCGACCTCCAGTCACCTGCACGAAGTCAACCAACTCCTGGAGACTGGCCGCTTTTGCTTGCAGAAGCTCCAGGCGACTTTGAGTCACATCCAGCCCAGCCTGCAACGTTCGGCGCTCGGCTCCATGAGCGCTTGCGAGCTTCTTCTTGATTGTCTCGACTTCCTGGCTTGCTTGCTGGCTCGCCAAGTCGGCATTGTTTTTCAACTGAATGAAATGCACCAAGTCTGGCGAGGAGTTGTTCGCGATCGCAGCGCTTGTTTTCGGGTTACGTGCCTGGAGCGTAGCCGCAAGCGACGCGTCAGCTCTGGCAAAGTCAAACGAAAGTTGGAGAATCTGCGCGGCAATTGGCCTATTGTCCCTCAAAAACACAAGATCGGCCGGTTCGGTTGCGAGCCGCTCCTCTAGAGCACGATGACGATACCAGTCGATTGACTCGCTCAAAAATGTAAGTACCTGCTGGTCTGACGGAAGATCGGATACCGGCGGCGCAATTTGCGCGGACATCCCAAAGGTAAGCACCAACTCCAGGAGTACACAAAAAACGCCGCCCAGCTTCAAGATGTTCAACAGAGCTTTCCATCGAGCGCGTGAGCTGATCGACATCGAATGACCCTGACGGCCACTAGGATACAACCTGAAATGTCTCGGCAGGCGATTTTTCTTGCCCGCAGCCGCGAGCTGTCGGCAATCGTATGTGCCTAAGAAAGGCCAGAATGGCACGCCGTGATAGTTGCCGAGGCTTCGCCTACGCTGCGCCGATGGTTCGGCTATGGAATCGCGGCATCAGATCGAAGTACGGCCGAATAATCGACGAATTCGAATTCTAGAAGTCCTCATATGTCCCATCGAATATCGTATGTTCGTTAATTTTCGGCATTGAGTACGATGATTCGCGGCTGCAAGCGGTAAAGCATCTCTTTGTCGTGAGTAATTAGAACGCTGGTTCGTGTAAATCCCGATGCAGTCTTCTTGTAATGCGTGGACTCTATCAAAAGCTGAATCTGCTCGGCGACAAGAGGGTCCAGACCAGTGGTCGGCTCATCGTAGAGCAGCAGAACCTGGTCCATGGCCAAGGCACGGGCGATCGCAACGCGCTTCGCCATGCGAAAGCATCGAGCGCCCCGGTGCGGGCGGTTCCTGACCGCTAACGCATAATGGCTCCGATTTTGCTGACGGAGGAGCAGAAGAACACGTTGACAAGACCTGTGCCGGACACGAATTCTGGCCTGACATGAATCGAATTGTGTTCCGCAGTAAGTGGGGAACACGGTAGCTATTTTCCTCGAAGCACGGTACAAGCAGGTTTAAGGGGGCTTCCCGTGTCCAAGTTCCAGTCTCTAAGTCGGATTTCTGTTCGATTATTTGCCGCTACCCTTGGTCTTGGCCTACTGGCCTACTTGGTGTTTCGAACCGGCCCGGAGGTCGTTTGGAAGCAAGTGCAGGTAGTCGGCTGGGGCTTCTCCTTGCTCATCATTCTGGGAGGGCTGTCTCAGCTAGTCCGGACAGGCGCCTGGCGACAGACGATAACATACGACATCAAAGGGCTCCCGTGGTCCCGCAGTATTGGCGCGCAACTGGCCTCTGACGCGTGTGGGCAACTTGGTTTTGTTGGGAAAATGGTCGGGGAGGGACTCCGTGTATCTCTGTTGAGTCCTGTAGTGCCCGTGGCTCGTGGAATATCGTCCTGCGCGATTGACGGAGGAATGCATCTGTTGACAGCCGCGGTCGTTGCCGCGTTGGGAATCAGTATCGCTTTATTACATTCCCCTCTTTCTGCGCAGTGGCGAGTCTATGCATTGCTGTCTGCTGGTGTGCTCTTTGGTGTGGTGGTCGTGGCGTTTGTCGCGGTCGCAAGCGGTTGGCGGTTGATGGGGAACACGGCCAGAGTGATTGGGCGATTGCCTCAGCTTCACAACTGGGTCATCGGCAAAGAGCCGACCATTGATTCAGCTGAACACAACCTCCTTACCTTTCGTAACGAAGCGCCTGCCGCGTTCTGGGCGTGCCTCATCTTCAGTCTCCTATGGCACGCGCTGGCAGTCCTGGAGGTCTACCTCATCTTGTGGTTCATGAGAGCAAGGATCGCCTTGGTCGGCGCGCTTGCGCTGGAAGGCCTGACGAAGGTAATCAACCTCGTCGGCGCGCTGAATCCAGGTAACGTCGGGACCTATGAAGGTGGCAATATGCTGATTGTAAAAATGTTCGGCGTGACGGCCACTGCGGGATTGACGCTGGCATTGTGCCGGCGTGCGCGCAGCATCTTCTGGGCAGCAATAGGGGCCGTGTGCATGATCATGATGAAGAGGGCCGAGCGGGAAAGCAAAATAGAGGTGAAGGCTTGATGAAGACTTCGATCATTGGCGATGTGAAGAAACAGCATGAGCTGTTTCGCAAGCTTATTGTATCTGGGGAATGTCGATTTGCGGAGACGGGAAACAGCCGCGAACGTTCCTTACGAAGCGGAAAGCACCCTAGCGTCCGCCATAGGGGAGTAGTTGCGGATCGAGAACTTGAATCGCGCGATAACCTGATGTCGTGATCTCGCCGGCCCTGTTGGCCACCTCACACTGTTAGGTTAGAGCTGCACGACGGAAAGGCCGGGAATGGCCTGGAAGTGCTTCGCGTTGAGAGTGACGACGCTGAAGCCGATATGCAAGGCCGTGGTGCCGATGATCAGATCTGGGAAATCAATACCGATGCCCCGCCCCATCTGCTCACCGTGAATGCGCCCGGCCAGTCGCGCTATCTCCAGCGTAAGTGGATGTACGGCCACGGCCTGATAGAGTTCCTCGCAAAAGGCTTCGCGGCGCTCGCGGTCTGCGACGCTCTTGGCACGATACACACCGTGCGTCAGTTCCACGATTGTCACAGCGGAAAGGGCTGAGGCAGTTGGACCACATACAGATTCAACCCGCTGCAAGATCTCCCAAACACTGTCCCTACGCCTTTCGCCTGCAATCAGGATGCTGGAGTCGAGGATCACTCCCATGCGGGCGGGTTCCACGGTTTGCGGTTGCGGATAATCTCTTCGAGGTCGGCGGCAAACTCAGGGTCCATGCGCGGTTCGTAGCCCAGTTCTTGCGCGTGTTTCCTAGCGAGAGCGATAGACTCGGAGAGCAGGCGCGGACGAAACTCATCAGCGACGGCCCGCACTACCGCGACAGGCTTAGCATCTCGCTCGATGATGACTTCTGCACCTTGTCGTACTCGGGTCATCACCATAGCGAAGTCGCTTGCTGCCTCCGCCTCTGAGATGTGTATCACTTCCTTAGTCATGACGGCCATTATATAGCCTCCCTCCTCCTGCACCTAAGGTCGCCTCAAAGCGAAGGACAAGATAGCTCGCCGAGGCTGACCTTTTAACAGGTCATACAGTCCCATATAGTTGACATATAGACCTAGATAGATTACCATGGTCGGCTGGAAAGGAGCAACATGACGATCCAATCCACCAATCCGGCTGCGAAATCCCAACGGAAGAACACCCTGCGCTTGTTTTACGTTTTCGTTGTCGCCGCAATCGTCATTTTTACTTTGGCTGCGGACTCGCATCGCGCCATGTCACAGGGTCTGCTGATGGCGGTCGGCATCGTCCTGGCCGCCGCTGGTATCTGGAGGTTTGTTGAATTCCTCAAGGCCGCAGACACGCACCAAAAACTCATCAATCACGATGCAACGAGCTTTGCCTTTGCCGGCTCTTTGGTACTCACGCTGGTGTTCGGGTTGCTACAACGATTCGGATTCCTTCTCGGCGCGTCCCTCCTGCTCCCCGCGCTGATGATTGCCTTATGGAGTATCGGCCTAATCCTGTTTTCTTGGCGGTACCAAGAATGAAAACTCGTCTTCGTGTCTTGCGAGCGGAGAAGGAATGGTCGCAGGCTGACCTTGCCGACGCCGTGGGCGTGACCCGCCAGTGCATTAATGCGATTGAGACAGGGAAGTACGAACCGGGGCTCGACTTGGCCTTCAAAATCGCCCGCACCTTTGGAAAGAACATCGAAGAGGTTTTCCTTTATGAAGACGGCCAAATCGTTTCGGAACATCGCTAGGCTCGACGTATCGCTCGGCCCTGGTATCGCAAACGGGCTGGTCGTTTTTCCCAGTTGAGACTTCCAGGAGGTTTCGGATGTCGCGTGGTTTTGATGGATTCGAACTCGACGATTTTCGCGATTCCGATTGGGGATCCAGCTCCAGAAATGACTCCTGCACGCTCGACTCGTTTGGTCTCGGCCGAGAGATTGGGCGCGGGAGCGGTGGCAGTTCGTCAGACCCCAGCGCCAGATTGCGTCTGCAAAAGCTGCGAGATACAGAGTCCGCGTCGGATCGTGGTGTGATTCC
>OCOJ01066418.1_pt1 | contig 18112 bp, 18 predicted proteins | sample 1539251 | NCBI WGS metagenome assembly OCOJ01 (sample SAMN01911457, study PRJEB22624) | soil metagenome | biome: Soil | place: Malaysia | collected 2012-04-30 | depth RA_metagenome m | reverse complement strand
GCGCTCGATGTTCTCGCCCGGTTCATCGCCCTAGCCCTGCAGTCCGGTCCGCGCAGCCCCCTCGAGGAGAAAATTACCCAGGCCATTAGTATTCCGGCCCCGGAAGCGGCTCCTGCTCCGGTCCGTCCCGTTCCGCACGTGCCTGAGCCCATGGCTGCCGCTCCGGCTCCCGCTCCTGAGGTACCTGTGGAGCCGCCGGTCCAGGACTTTACGCCCACGGCCGAGCCTCAGACTCCGGTAGAATTGGAAGTGGCCGAAGCTGCGGTCGCCGTAAACGGTGAGTTCGATATCAACCAGTTAACTCCTGAGGAACAGGAGCTTCACCGGCGGGCAAATCGCGTGGCCAAAGTTTCGATGCAGGATATTAAAATGTTACGTCCGGAACAGGTCAGACTGGGCCGCGAGCACAAAGATATCTGCATCCGATTGAAAGACGACATTGAAAAAGCTCATCGTGAATACGACCGCAGATTCAAACCTATCATGGACCACCCGGTGGACTATTTTTACCGCTGGCTGGTGGAAATCCTCGCTGACGGCGATCCAGCGCTCCTCGGCGAATATCCGTACACTCCTGCCGGCAAGTCGCGCTAGCGCATCGTCGCTCCATTTTTTCGGCTCTCGTGTTTTGGCGCTGGTGCTGTCCCTGGCCATGGCCCTGCCTGCCGGTGCCAATGTCGCCGCGCAACGCTCCCAGCATAAAAAGAAAAAGTCCACGCACGCAAAATCGCCAGCCTGCGAGACCGGCTGCAAGCCGGACACGACCGCACCTGCGCTCGACGCAGAAACGCCGGAAGACGCCGCTGCTCAAAGAGAATTGGCTCCGTTGGCCCGGGAACTCCACTTGGGTACTCCCGGCGCCTACGACAAGCTCGCGGCCTTCGCCAACAAGAACCCCAACAGTCCCTGGGGCCGGCGCGCCGCTCTCGCTCTTGGCTACGACGACTACAGCAAAGGCCGGCTCTCGCAAGCGCTGACCTGGCTCCAGAAAGCGGAGCCTGACCCGCTTCTCCAGGAATACACGCTTTTCTGGACCGCGCAGGTTGAGCGCGCATCCGCCAAGCACACTGCTGCCGCGCAGGATCTCGCCGAACTTTTGAAAAACTTCTCTAACATCACGATCAAAGAGCAAGTGCTCGAAGCCTATGTGCCCGTTGCCGTCGAACTTGGCCATTCCCAGGATGGTCTTGAGGCCCTCGAATCCTATCCTGCTGCCTCGTCCAAGCCCGCGCTGCTCCTTGTCCGCGCACGCGCCTACGAAGCCGCTCGCAAGCTTGTTCCTGCCGCGAAGGATTACCAGACAATCTTCTACAGGCATCCCCTCAGCGACGAGGCAAAGGACGCCGGCATCGCTCTTCCCAAGCTCAACAAGGAACTTCGCTCCGAATTCCCTTACGCTACCGGGGAACTCCAGGATCAGCGCGCCCAGGCCTTTTACGATGCGCACAAGTGGAAGGAAGCGCATGCCGAATTCGAAAAGCTCGCCACGATCCTGAAAGATCCTGCCAATCCCACGCGCCAGCGCGCGCTGGTCCGGGCTGCCGAATCCCGTCAGCATCCCAAGCCGGCTCCTTCTTTACTCGCCAATCTGAAGATCAGCGACCCGGAGGCCGATGCTGAGCGCCTTTATCACCTCTCGCAGGCCTACCGTTCGGCGAAAAGTGAAACCGCGATGCTCACCAGCATCGAAAAGGTCGCCGAAAAATATCCCCAGAGCCGCTGGACCGAGGACGCTCTTATGGCCGGCGGAAATTATTATTGGGTGGAGCTGGATCGTTCTAAGGCCGTTCACTACTACGAGCGCGTTCTCGAAACTTTCCCCGGCGGCAGAAACGCCTACAACGCGGAATGGCGCATCGCTTGGGTCGCCTACCTCGAGCGCCAGCCCTACGCCGACGAAAAGATCACAAACTTTCTGCGCAAATATCCTGCTTCCGGCGGCGCCGTGAACGCGCTTTACTGGCTGGGCCGCAACGCCGAGCGCAACGGCAATCCCGCGCGTGCCCGCGCTTACTACAAGAAAGCCATCGAACGTTTCCCGACCACGTACTTTGCTTACGCCGCGCAGAATCGCCTCGAAAAGCTCGGCCCCGGCGAGGAAGACGCTCCCGATTTCCTCGCCCAGATTCCTCCCGCTCCGGCGATGCGGCCCTTCGACGAGCCTGTTGCTCCCACGGTTCTCGAGCGCTGGAATCGCGCCCTGGCGCTCCGCACCATCGCTTTCGACGCTTCGGCCGAACTCGAACTCAAGGCTGCCTACGTTGCTACCGCCTCTCCGCGCTTCCTTGTGGAAGCTGCTCAGGCCGCCTTCGACCAGGGCCACTTCGCCACCGGCATGAACTACGGGCGCCAGGCTGTCCCCAACTTCGATGCGCGTAAATTCAGCGAGGTCCCCGCGAACGTTTGGAAGGTACTGTTTCCACTTCCTTATGAATTCGCGCTTCGCCGCGAAGCCGAGCGCAATGAGTTTGATCCCATGTTTGCTGCGGGCCTGATCCGCCAGGAGTCTACTTTCCAGGCTGACGCTGTTTCTCACGCCGACGCCATCGGCCTGATGCAGATTCTCCCGAAAGAGGGCCGCCGCTTGGCCAAGCAGCGCAAGGTCCGCTACTCCAAGACTTCGCTCTTCGATCCCAACATCAACATTGAACTCGGCATGCTGTATATCGCCGAGCTCTCCCGTAGCACGGGCGCTCCTGAGTATGCTGCCGCCGCTTACAACGCGGGTGAGGATCGCCTCGCTCAATGGAAGTCCGAACGCAATTACGAGGAAATTGCCGAATTCGTCGAATCCATTCCCATCACCGAAACGCGTGAGTACGTTCAAATCGTTCTGCGTAACGCCGCCATGTACCGCCTCCTCTACGGCGAAACCAACAAAACCACCATCTCCGCCGCCATCCATTCCCGCTAACTCACCTCATTTGCGGTGCTGATCTATTCCTCACCCTCTGCCAGGTATTCACCTGTCTGTTCCATCTGCGCAGTTCCTTTGTCGACCTCCTCTCTTCCTCTTGACTTTTTCTTGACATTTTCTTGACTTTTTCAGCCGTGGATTCCCGGTATGCTCGCCAGCCAGAGACCCGGCTCAGCAGCGGCGAGCACCTTGTCACCGAGGTGCGCATGCGCGGGCCGATCTTGCTGCGCCGGGCCTCCACGTTTCAGCAACTGGCTTACCCGACAGAGGAGAACCATTCATGCTTCGTCGAACACCCAAACATCACAGCGGGACGCAGCGCGATGCTAGCTTAGCTCCCCTTTTTTTGTTGGGAGCTTAGGGCAAACAAGGAGAACATGTCATGAGTAAATCACTACTTCGAATCTGCACTGCGCTGACCTGCCTTGCTGTTTATTGTGGGTCTGCCTTCGGACAAGAAGTCTCGTTCCCGTTTGGCTCCTAATATCTGATTTCTGTCATGTGATAGCCTGATGGCATGGTCCCTATCTCACGTGCTTGGCCTCTATACTCCTGATTCTCCCCCCGTGCGCTACAATTTATGTTCATGTCCGCACCCGAAACCAACATGCCCCAAGTCGCCCGTCGGCTGCTCTCCGCCAAGGCCGAGCAATTCACGGAGTCCGTCATTCGCGAAATGACGCGTCTCGCCCTGAAGTACAATGCCGTCAATCTCTCCCAGGGTTTCCCCGACTTCGCCGCTCCGGAAGAGGTGAAGGAAGCCGCGCGCCAGGCCATTGCCGATGATATCAATCAGTACGCCATCACCTGGGGCGCCAAGCCGCTGCGCGATGCCATCGTCGAGAAATTGGCCCGCACTCAGGGCGTCACCATCGATCCCGAGCGCGAAATCACCATCTGCTGCGGCTCCACGGAAGCCATGATGTCCTCCATGATGGCCATCATCAATCCTGGCGATGAAATCGTGGTTCTCGAACCCTTCTACGAAAACTACGGGCCGGACGCAATCCTCTCCGGTGCCACTCCGCGTTTCGTCAAACTTCGCCCGCCGGATTGGACCTTCGACGAAAGGGAACTGGCCGCCGCCTTCGGCCCGCACACGAAGGCCATCATCCTGAACACACCCAACAATCCCACCGGCAAGGTTTTCACCCGCGCCGAGCTCGAATTCATTCGCGATCTCTGCCTTCGCTGGAACTCCTATTGCATCACCGACGAAATCTATGAGCACATCCTCTACGACGGCGCCGAACACGTCACCATGGCCCGGATCGACGGCATGCGCGACCACACCATCGTCATTAACGGCATGTCCAAAACCTACAGCGTCACCGGCTGGCGCGTCGGCTGGGCCATCGCACCTGCGGAAGCCACCCAGGCCATCCGCAAAGTCCACGACTTTCTCACCGTCGGTGCGGCCGCGCCGCTCCAGCAGGCTGGCGCTCTCGCGCTCAAGCTCCCGCAGAGCTATTACGAAAATCTCGCCGCCAATTACGCTAAAAAGCGTGCCCGCCTCATGCACATCCTCGAGACCGCTGGGTTCACGGTTTACAAGCCCCGCGGTGCCTACTACATCATGACCGACATCTCCCGCTTCCGCTTCGACGAGTCAAAATATCCCGCCGAAAGTCGCGATGTCTCCTTCGCCAAATATCTCGTTCAACATATCGGCGTCGCCTGCGTTCCCGGCTCCAGCTTCTACGACAATCCCCAGGACGGCGCCTCTCAGGTTCGCTTCACCTTCTGCAAAAGGGAAGAGACCCTCGCTGCCGCTGAAGCTCGCTTCGCCAACCTTCATGCCTAACGCTGACGTTGCTGCCAGCTAGGTTTCCGCCAGCCCGGCAAAGTTTCAAGCCCTTCGGCAAGGTACCTGCCAGGGTTGTTGTTGCCCAACCGCAATTCCCAAGGGTAAACTGTACCAAGAATCCGGCAACCTGGTGAATGAGGTAAAAGGCGTGTGCGCAAACGAGCGCTATTCATTGTCTGGGGGCATACTCTTTACAAACTAGATTCTGGCTTCGTGCGCCGACTAATCCAGAGAATCTTCGAATCCTTTCGGTAGGCCCTGCGGGAGCCCCCAAGCGAGGAAAAGAACGAAAAATTCCCCATCAGCCGGCTGACGGAACCGGCCGCTCTTGGCAGGGGTCTGCTGGAGGGAAACTACGAAGTGCTTGGCGAGGTCGATGGCGCCGTGGATGTGCCTTCCACTTCATTCAGGATGGCGACCACGGCGTTGACCAGGCCCGCCTGGCTGGCCTTGGTGAGTTGTTTCGCGCCCGGGAAAGCGTTCTGCACCCATTGATTGATCGCCGGGGCGACATCCTGCAAAACCTGCTCGAGCTTCTGCGCGCCCGTGCCCGTTGCCGTGCCGGCCGCGGCCGCCACGCTTTCGACCGCGGTAGCCTGCAGCGCGATTTTGGTGACCAGCGAATCGCCGGCCTGGATCATGGCCCCCCACTGCGGAAACAGCGTGGTGGCCACCGCCGCGACTTTGTGCTGAGTGCCAAATCAAGGCACACATAGGAGACAAACCCTCCACGCCTTCCACGCAGCGCTTTACGTTTCCGGACGAGGGGAATATCATAACTAAGTTATTCAGATTGGTTGAGTACCTGCCATGAAATATACCGTGATTCTTCAGCGCGAAGCTGACGGCGGATATGTTGCCGTAGTGCCGGCCCTTCCTGGTTGTGTTTCTCAGGGGGATTCACGCGCCGAAGCCCTCAAGAATATCGAAGAGGCGATTGAGCTGTACCTTGAAGACGTCCGTGAGGCCGGTGAACCGATCCCCGTGGAGTCCGACCGCGAATACGTCGAGGTCACCACCTCTATTTCATGACCAAACTCCCGACCGACCTTCCTGGCCGCGACCTGGTTCGTGCCCTAGAGAGGGCTGGGTTCGTCGTGAAACGTCAACGTGGCAGTCACATAGTCCTGCGGCGCGAGAATCCAGCCGCGCGTGTCGTTGTACCGAATCACAAAACCGTTCGCGTGGGAACTCTTCGCTCCATCCTCCACGAGGCCGGAATGACGGTTGATGAATTGCTTGCGCTCCTCTAGCGATGGAGCTTGGCCGCCCGTGGCAAACATCACAATTTCCGTTTTTCTCTTGTGCTAGACTTTCACGGAACAGGGAAGGAAATCCAATCGTGTCACTCCAATTTTCCTTAATCCCCGCCGACATTAAACTTGAATCCAACGGCGCTGGCCAACCTGTCGAAATTTCTGCGAGCGAGACGCGCACCTTCCTCTGCCGCCTCACCATCTCCGACCAGATCGAACAGGAATCCCTCGATGTCTCCGTCTGGGGCTCCGCCGATGGCCAAGACTTCGGCAAAAGGCCCCTCCTCAAGATTCCGCAGCAGTTTTATAGGGGTACCACGAAAATGGTACTGGACATTTCACTTCGCCCGGAGGTAAGGTTCCTGCAGGCAAAGTGGGAAGTAAACCGTTGGGGGCGTGTTTCTCCCACACCGATGTTTGTCGCAGACCTTCAGCTTGAAGAGATCCCCCCGATGGCGCGCCGTGGAGTTCAAGTTTCCTCAGCGGGCTAGCGGCGCGCGAATTTAGGTTCTGCGGTTTCTTGTAGTTAGGGGTAGGAGACTGTTGGTCGGTTGCCCTGTGGTGGTCAGTCTCCTACCCCGCGAGTGGTCTTGCCTCTATAGACGTATATTCCCCGCCAAATGTTTCTTCGGTTCCCCAGAATTTTTTGAATTTGCTCCTGCGTTGGCGCGCTTCTTTGCCTTCTCGCTCGTTGTGGAAATTTCCCATTTTTGGGATTCCAGCCGCCAACCGACCATTTTGGATGGCCCTTCCTGTTGGTAGCCTGCCCGCTCAAACCTCAACCGTGTCCAGATACCGCGCCACGGACGTCTTCCACCGGAAATTTGTCGTTACTGCCTGCTGCAGTGATTGTGCCGCCTGGGGTTCTCCGTGTGTCAGGTAAACCTGCTTTGGGGGCACTTGCAGCCCCGTCATCCAGCGCAGCAATTCGCTCCTGCCCGCATGGGCCGAAAACTGGCCCATCTCTACGATCTCCGCGCGCACGGGTACCACTTGCCCAAACAAGCTCAGCGACTTCGCTCCTTCCTGCAGCGCGCGTCCCCGTGTTCCCTCCGCCTGGAACCCGCCAAGAATCACGCAATTCCTTGCATCTCCGAGCCGATGTGCCAAATGGTGCAGCACGCGCCCTCCTGTCGCCATTCCGCTTGCCGAAATGATGATGCAGGGCGTCTTCACGTCGTTTATCTGCTTGGACTCCTCCACGCTCCGTGCCAGGTGGAATTCATGGACATTCAGCGGGTCCCCGCCGTTCCGCTCGTCTCGCGCAAATTCCAGGTCATGGTCTTCTTTGTGTTTCAGGTACAGTTCCGTTGCGCTCAGCGCCATCGGGCTGTCCACGTACACCGGCACTTTCGGGATGCGCTGCAGGTTTTCCAGTTCTCGCAGGTAGTACATGAAGGTCTGCGTCCGCCCGATGGCGAATGCCGGAATCACGATGGATCCCCCACGCTTCACCACGCGGTTCACAATGTCTTCCAATAGTTGCAGAGGATCGCCCTTCTCGTGTTCCCGGTCGCCGTACGTCGATTCGCATAACAGCGCGTCGATCTGCTGCGTGGCCGGCGGTTTCGGATCCTTCAGGATTGGCTGGTCGTAGCGCCCCAGGTCGCCCGAAAACACCACGACGCTCTTCTTCCCATTCTCCGTGATCGTCAGTTCTAGGCTGGACGAACCAAGGATATGACCCACGTCATAAGACTCGAAGTGGAATTCCGGCGATACATCGAATCCTCCGCTTCGTGGCATCGGCTTCAGTAAGCGCAAGACCGGATCAATGTCCTCAGAGGTGTATAGCGCTCGCGGCTGCGGGTGTTTGCTCCACTTATGCTTTTGCGCGTCCTCGGTTTCTTCTTCCTGCAAGTGCCCGGAGTCCTTCAGCAGGATTCCCGTCAGCTCTATCGTCGCCGGATTCGCAAAAATTGTTTTGTTGTAACCATCCCGCACCAGCACCGGCAGCCAACCGGTATGATCCAGATGCGCGTGTGTCAGCACCAGGTAATCGATCGTTTTCGGGTCCACTGGCAGCGGATTCCAGTTACGTTCCTTCAGGTCTTCCATTCCCTGGAACAGCCCGCAATCCACCAGCAGCTTTTTCCCCGCCGCCTCCACCAAATATTTCGAACCCGTAACACAACCCGCCGCACCCAAGAATGTCAGTTTCGCCATAGCTCTGCATTGTACTGGATTCCCCATCACCTGCCAGTGAGCCATTCCAAAAACAAAACGAGGCGAGCCTCCTTGCCCGCCCTGCTTCCTCACTCTCAAATACGAATCGCTTCCGCCCATTGGCTATCAGCTGTCGGCTCCCGACTTCTGACTACCGACTACTGACTCTCCCCAGATACCCATTCACCTGCTTCTCCCACTCCGGTCCGGAGGTACGATCTCCCTCCGCCAAGTGCCGCACGTGCGCGTCGGCTTCCGCACTCAGCGCGGTGCGCTCATACTCCACTTCCACCCGCGTTTTGTTTCCCTCCGGCGTCAACTGCAGCGTGATCAACGTCACCAGCGCATCCGGAATCACGTACACGTACTGAATCCGTCCCTTCTTCGCGTCAAACTCCGTATTTACCCACACGGACTTCCGGTGACTGTGCGCCACTACGAACACCATGCCCGGGACATCTGCGGCCGGCAGCGGGTGAACGAACTGCGGGTCCCATCCCGGTGCCCACGCGCGCTCCCTTTCTGCGCCAAGCAGCGGCGCCACCTGCTCCATCGGCGCGTTCACCGCGAAGACAAACTTCTCTTCCGTGTGTACTCGCACGTCGCCGGGCGTCTGGGAATCACTATGCGCCTGATGTACCGCGGCGTGGAGGTGCGTGATCACCCTCGGCAGCGCCATCACCACTACTCCGCACACCGCTCCCAGCGCGAAAACCCAGGCTGCCTTCATGACGCCTTCTCCTTCAGCTTGTGGCTGTCCGCCGCCCGCAACGTCAGGCCATAGATCTTCTTCAATTCGCCAATCTGTGTTAGCGACTCCTTCCCAAATGGCGCCTTTCCTTCAAACGCGTGGAGCACGATGCCCTCCAGCAAATCTCCCAGCGTCAGGTCCTTCAATTCCGCAAACGCCTTCAAAACCTTCAACAGCCTTTTCTCCATGCGCACACCGGTCTGTACCCGTTCGACCTCAATCACGTCCGCCTCCATCGTTAATCTAGGTAACTATGTACCATGGTACCACAAGCGGGGGTTTTGTCAATTCCCGACGTCCCGCAATACAAAGCGGGGCGAGCAACTCTGCCCGCCCCGCTTCTCTCCCAAGCCGTTTTCTCCGGGCTAGCCGTTTTCGACGCGCGCCTTTATATCCGCGTACGCCGCATCGATGAGCCTGCTTAGCGCCGCGGCGTTTGTGGCCGTTCCCGGTCTCAGCTTCACATGGCGCATGAACTTGCCGCTGCCTTGCAACAAGCCGGCCGGATCCGGCAGCGCTGCGCCATGAAAGAATCCCACGTTTACATGCGAGGTGAATACATTGACGTAGCCGAAGGGTGCATCTCCCAAACAGGCAACCGGACAGCCGTCATGCAAAAGCTCCCGGACTTCGTCCCCGCATTTTCGCATCACCGCAAACCACTGATGCGCGATGGCTCCCAATTCACCTGTATGCTCTTTCATCCACGCATCGATGGCGGGATCCCGCTCGACAGCGCCGTTGAATCGCAGCAATTCCGTTCTCATCGTCGCCCCATTTTCAGCTTTCGAGATCTGTGCTTACGTAGCACCCTTCCCTCCAGCAAATCCCCCAGCGTCAGGTCCTTCAATTCCGCAAACGCCTTCAAAACCTTCAGCAGGCTCTTCTCCATACGCACACCGGTCTGTGCTTGTTCGACCTCAATCACGCCCACCTCCATCGTTAATCAAGGTAAACCGCCTGCGTGGCAATTCTTTGGGAAAATTATTGCAGCTTTGCGTATTCGGACTTAGCTTGCTTCAGGATGGAGATATCGGGGTCAGCATCTTTCCAAAGAGTGAGAAAATCCTGATACGCAACTCGCGCTTTTGTCCTGTCGCCCTCGAGCGCGTAAGCGCGGGCTAGTCCCAGGCGGGCCAGCGCGGCGGTAGGAAAATTCAGCACGATCCCACGGTGGTCGATCATTTTCTGAAATTCTGCCGCCGCTTCCTTGCCCTTCCGCATCTGCAGGTATGCCAGCCCGCGTAGATAGACGGGGTACATCATGCCGTCCCAAAAACCCAGCGGCTGGCCAAGCTCGTAAGCTGTAGCGGGTCGAAGCGATTCAACCGCCTTCTCAGCGTTGTTCCTGGCCAGTTCGATGGCGGCCCAGATCGCCGGCAGCCAATAGACCTGCACGAGCGTATTCTGAGGAAAATCTCGGCTCAGGGCTTCCGCGAGTTTCCGCGCCTCCGCGACATTCCCGGCTCGGGCCATGGCCAATGCCGCCAAAGCCCTCACCACAACGCCCGGCGACAGGGCCAAGGCAGCCCGGGCTTCCTGCCGTGCGGAATTGGCTTGGTCGAATTCGGCTTCGTGCAGTGCGGCATTTTCCTGCCAGAGGGCAGCGGTTTCCTTTGCGTCAACAGGCACAGATTCGATGGCACGCTGAGCGAGCTCGCGCGCGTTCGCCAGCCGGCCAAAGTAAGCCTCGGTGTCCGACTGCACCGCCAGCGCCGAGTACTCCTCTGCTCTTCCCTCTTCTCGGGATGCCTGCTCCTTCATGCCTTGCCGGTCATTGTTCAAGAATGCAGCATAATACCCGAGAAGATGAAGAAAATAGGCGTCGATCTTCTGGGCCTCCGCTTTGTCTAAAGTGATCTTGGCGTCCTCCAACCGGTTCAAAGCGAGATAGATAGACGCGAGATTACCCAAGATGAAAGCATCTTTCGGATCTAAGCGCTGTGCCTGCTCGGCCTCTGGCAACGCTCTTTCCCACTGGCCCAGAGCCATGTAGTTGGCGCCCAGATCGACGTAAGGAATGATGTCGCGTGGGTAGGCTTGCTTCCACAACTCGTAAGCTTCCTGGGCCTTCGGAAGTTCGCCGGTCACAAGAAAGTAGTAATAGGAGCTGATCCGGTATTTCTCGTGTTCGCTTACACGGTCGCGCAACTCAAACGCTCTTTCCACGGCCTCGCTCGCCCGTGTCGCCTGCCCCGTGTTGACGTACGCTATCGCAATCTGGCTGTAAGCGAGGGCGAAATTAGAATCCAATTCGATCGCTCGCCTGTAAAACGGGATCGCCGCGAAATCTCCGTGTTCCACAAAGGTCCTCCAGCCCGCACTGTAGGCTCTCAGAGCCTCCAGCGACGACGTGGTCGCCTGTTCCAGCGGCGTGTCGTATTTTTGCACTGAAGCCAGGGACTCGCCGAGCTTGCCACGCATTGCATTGGCAGCGCCGCCCAGGGCCTTCAGCACCTGTTCCTTGCCGGCAGCCTCGGTTTGTTCCTTTGCCAGGGAATCGCCCGTGCTGCAATTGATCGCCTGCAAGCCCACGATGTACTCGTTGCCCAGAGTCGCGATAGAACCCGCCAGCATCGCCTTGCTGCCGGCCCGCTGACACAAATCACGCGCGACCGCCGGGGTCAAACGTTCTCCGGCTTGGCGGCCCATGAGTCCAAGGGTTGCATTCACCTTCTCATCCGAAAGCACGTTCAGGAAGGGGGACTGATCCAGGTGCACGGCCAGTGCCTGCTTCAGCGTGTCGTCGAATACCGGATCCCCCGTCCGATTGTCAAAATCGGCTATTACGATGGTGTCTTTCTCGGTCAGGGCCGGAGCACGATGTGTGAAGAAAACTATACCCGCAGCGACTACGAGAGCTGCAGGAGCGAACCACACTATCGTTTTCCACACCCGTCTAAGGGCGCTCGCGGGTTTGACTGTCGTTACGACGCTGACCACGGGCATCTGTCCTGATTCCCGCTCATGCCTCAGTCGCCTAAGGTCGGAACCCAGATCGGCAGCGTGCTGATAGCGCAACGCGCGGTCTTTCTCCAGGCACTTGTTAATAATGTGCTCAAGTTCCGCGGGTAGTTCAGGGTTCAGTCGAATTGGCGCGGTGGGCGCACTGTGCAGGATGCCGTCGAAAAGGGCGGCTGATGTGTCGCCCCGAAATGGCAATCTTCCGGTCGCCATTTCATACAGAACTGTGCCACAGGAAAACAGGTCAGTTCGTGCATCGAGTTGTTTACCCAACGCTTGCTCGGGCGACATGTAAGCTACGGTCCCGATAGCTGCGCCTGGACTTGTCAGTTGGTCTTCGCTTGTTACGACTGTGGCCAGCTCAGAGACGTCGGCTTCTTTTTCAGTGGGCCGTGCCCCAGCCGCTAATTTGGCCAGCCCGAAGTCGAGAATCTTCGCGTGCCCCGCACTCGTTACAAAAATGTTCGCTGGCTTTACGTCTCGGTGAATAATGCCCTTCGCATGCGCTGCATCCAATGCATCGGCCACTTCAATCCCAATCGCCAGCAGCTTTTCCAACTCCATCGGTTGGTGCCCGATCGCGTGCTTCAGCGTCCGGCCTTCCAAATACTCCATAGCGATGAAGGCTTTGCCTTTCTCTTCGCCGATGTCGTAAATGGTGCAGATGTTGGGATGATTCAACGCGGAAGCAGCTTTGGCTTCGCGGCGAAAGCGCTCCATCGCTTGGCGGTCTTGGGCTAAGTTTTCGGGCAGGAATTTGAGAGCCACAAAGCGATCGAGGCGGGTGTCTTGGGCTTTATACACCACACCCATGCCGCCACCGCCCAGTCGTTCAAGAATGCGGTAGTGACCCAGTGTTTCACCAACGAAGGCATCGTGACCTGGTGTCTGAGCGGTCATGGGGAAGAACCTCTTTCTCCTTCCCCCTTAAGCCGCATGCTAGGTCTGTGCCCTGGGGAAGTCAACGAGAACGAATTGCGTCGTGGGCTGGGCCGGTGACCGTAAATGGCGCCGGCACTTGGCCCAGTGCAATAGAAGCTGGCGCCATCTTCTTTGGATTGCGCGGGAAGCCTCCTCGTAAGCTGCGACAGCCAGATCACCAACAGTTCATCACCAGGTCATCTCCGGTGCATTGCAACAAAGGACGAGTTGATCGAGCATGCAGCTCAGAAGGTGACGCCAGATGCAAGTCGAATGGCCAATGGGGTTGGAAAGGGGGCTCACCATGTCACACTACGACTGGGTTTTTGGACTTAATGTAATGAACATCGCCCTGGGGATGGTGGTCGTTGTGCCCCTGTTGCTGCTGGCGTATGGCGTGGTCTCGGAGTTAGTGACCTGGTCTAAAAGCCGCCGGGGCTTGCGCGATCTAGCCAAGAGAATGCAGGAGCCGTTCTACGACGGACTTGTTTCACCACACCCACCCCGCCGCCCAGCTTTTGAGTAATTCAATGATGCGGTAGCGCAAAATGGCCGTCGCAAAGAGTCATGGGTGTGTGGCGGCAGACCCTCGTTGAGGACTCAAAAACCCCCGAACTAGAGTTAGTGCGATAAAATCTCGGCATCATGCCCGCAAGCCCTTGGCGAACATTTGGCTCGCCTGACCCCAACGGCGATTTCGTCGCGTTGTTGTCTTATCTACCTCTGAAGAACTATTGGCGGGTGCTGCCGTTCTTCTTTAACACCGCGCAGGTGATGAAGCAGTTAGCCGCAGCAGATGGCTTGCTCGGTTATTCGCTTCTTGCCCGTCCGCTCTCGAAGCGATTCTGGACGCTCTCCGCATGGGACAGCGAAGACGCGCTGCGGACCTTCGTGCAGCACACGCCCCATGTACGCATCATGGCCGCTCTCGCTCCGCACATGGGCGAGACGAAGTTCGTGCGCTGGACGGTCAAAGGCTCTCAACTGCCGTTGCGGTGGGATGAGGCGCTTCGCCGATTGCTGGTCGCCCCCTCTAGCACAAACGCATAATGCACGTCATGCCCATTCCGTTGAAGCCGTTGCCGCCAGAAACCGCACGCCGAGTAATTCAGATTCAGGCGCTAACTCTCATTTGGATAACCGTGGAAGTCTTAGTCTCGCTGGCTGCGGCTTGGATGGCCCGCAGTCCGGCCCTTCTCGGCTTCGGCGGCGACAGTGCGGTCGAGCTTCTCTCAGCGACGGTCGTTCTTTGGCGCTTCCGCTCGCCATCCGGTGGCCATGCGGAGGGGCGAGCGGCTAAAATCGCTGGAGCCTTACTCTTCGTTCTCGCGGCGTTTGTCGTTTTGGCGTCAGTCCTCTCACTGCTTGGACATGTGGAACCCCGCCGAAGTCTTCTCGGGATAGCCTTGCTAATCATTGCGGCTGTCGTCATGCCTTGGCTCGCAAGACAGAAACGGAGACTTTCAGCGGTTACGGGCAGTGCGGCATTGAGAGCGGATGCCGCCGAATCTGCCGTCTGTGGTTATTTGGCTCTGATTGCCTTGGTGGGTCTGGTCGTAAATGCGATTTGGGGACTCAGGTGGGCAGACCCCGTTGCCGCACTCGCCCTATTGCCTTTGATTATGCGAGAAGCATGGGAGGCGATGAAGGGCAAGCCATGCTGCGAAACAATCTGACGATGCAGGGCTATTTCGTCGGTGCCACAACCCAAACATATTCCAAAATCTCAGTTCCGATGTTCGTGACGTTGTGTTTCGGTAGGTGGTTACCTCCTCACGCCATTTGAGACTCCTACCCCTTTCCTGGGCGGATCTGGCCGGGGCGTGCCCTGCTTTGATCTACGCCGCAGCGAACTGATTCACCTCTCTCGTTGGCAGGCCCGAGCCTCCAACCCGGATTTCTGAAAGCCCTGCGGAGTGCTGCATGCCAGAAAGCGTGTGTGCTAACATCCGCGGGACATTGCTTGCCGATATAGGCTGGACATCTTATGAAAGTCGTCGTGATTGGAGCTAGTGTCGCGGGGCTATTAGCAGCACGAGCGCTGGCGGATGTCGCCGAATGCGTCGCGATTGTGGACCGAGATAATCCGCCTGATGCCGCGGTTGCCCGTAAATGCGTCCCTCAGGGGAGGCACGTGCATGGTCTGTTGGCGGGTGGCCTGGACGTGTTGCAATCGTTCTTTCCTGGAATCCTCGACGAGTTAGTCGCAGCCGGTTCGCACGTAGTTGATGCCGCTCAAGACGTCTTGTGGTTTAACAATGGTGGATGGCGGCTGCGTTGCCAGTGCGGTATCAACGCGTGCATTCAGACCCGACCGTTGCTCGAGCTGCACATCCGGCGACGCGTGAGGAATATCTCCAATGTGCGACCGATTTACGGCACGCGGGCGAGTGGGTTCCACTTGGACTCGGCCAAGAAACGAATCGCAGGTGTTCGCCTGACCAATGAGAACGGAGAAGAGACACTTCTACCGGCGGACCTGATTGTGGATTGTTCCGGACGTGGAAGTCAGACGCCGACATGGTTGGCGACTAACGGTCTGGGAAAGCCTTCGGTTTCGACAATCACGGTGAACGTTGGTTACTCGACTCGGTATTTTCGGTTACCCGACCCGTCGGCACTCGGATGGCACGCCATGCTTGTTCTCAGCCGACCCCCGAGCGTCACTCGTCTCGGAGCTGGCTTCTTGGTAGAAGGAGACGAACTACAACTCACCCTGGGTGGCCTGTTTCGGGATTATCCACCAGATGACGAAGGAGGATTCCTAAGATTTGCTGAGAGTCTGGAGCATCCAGCCTTATTTCAGTCGATTCAGAAAGCAACTCCCACTTCGGAAATTTTTGCGTACCGATTTCCTGCTCATGTGTGGAATCACTACGACCGCCTAAACGACTTGCCGGAGAATTTACTCGTGGTGGGAGACGCTTTATGCAGCTTCAATCCGATTTACGGGCAAGGAATGACTGTCGCGGCCCTGGAGGCACAGGTTCTGCAACGATGCCTGTCGGAAACAAAGGACTCCGCAGTCGACATGAAGCGACTTCGAGACAAATATTTTCGTGGAATATCGGGCATCACCAAAGCAGCTTGGGCGATGGCTACGGGCGCCGATTTGGCCTATCCCCAAGCAGAAGCACACAAGCCTTTTGGCTCTAGTATAATTAACAAATATATCGAACACTTAATCGCGCTAACCTGTTCTGACGAGAAAGCTCTGATGGCGTGGAATCACGTGACCCAGATGCGGCGCCCGATGTCGATACTCTTCGCACCTGCAATTGCGACACGTGTTATCCGACGAGCAGTCGCGGGGTGGTCCCATACCAAATAAAGCTGAACGCGCCTACCTGCAATAGTTCCCGGCGAATTGTGAAAAAGAACTTTCGACTCCCGATTCGTCGGCAAATCGGAGAGCGCCGGGATAAACCGGCATGTTGTAGGGGATGAAAGAGCCCTACAGGAAAGGAGAGCAGCGAATCCATCCTGGCCTCGAGTCTTGCAGGTGATATCGCGAGGTATCGCTTGAAGCGTAGACAGAGGTATTGGTGGGCCGGGCTATTGAGCTTCGAAAAGCCGATGGAACAGGACGCCGACTCCGTTCCGGTAAGGAGGAAGGCAACACAGCAACCACGTTAGGTCGCGAGTGGATTGCTCGGTCCTGCGTAGTCTAAGAACCCGCGCACGCTGAGAAACAACATGCACGAGAACCGGGAGATCTCCTGCACGTCTTGGACGAAAGGACAAGACCGGTCCGCGAAGGCCATAAACCGAGCGGCGGACACGCACGTGCAGGAGAAGTCGGACTGTGCCGTACTACCAGTGAACCAGCCGAACAACGAAAGGCAACTTTCCGCGAAGGCTGGGGAGGGAAGGGCACAGACTCGGGAGAACATCGTTCAATCACACATGCGCCCGACACAGAGTGGGGAACGCATGTCCCAGGGATTGCGCGGTGTGCGACAAGCAGCAAGAGAACGGAAGCAGGAACGGTTCACCGCTCTGCTCCACCGCCTGAGCGTCGGATTACTCCGCGACAGCTTTTACGCACTTAAGCGGCAAGCTTCGCCAGGAGTTGATGGCGTGACGTGGCAGGAGTATGAGACCGGATTGGCGGATCGACTTGTTGATCTGCACAGCCGGGTGCACCGTGGAGCGTATCGAGCACGACCATCAAGACGAGTCTACATTCCGAAGGCTGACGGGCGGCAACGTCCGTTAGGCATCGCGGCGCTGGAAGACAAAATCGTTCAACAGGCTGTGGTGACGATCCTCAACCAGATATACGAGGTCGACTTCAAAGGCTTCTCTTATGGGTTTCGGCCCGGTCGCGGCCCGCATCAAGCGTTGGACGCGCTGACGGCGGGTATCCAATGGAAGCGAGTGAACTGGGTGCTCGATGCGGACATTCGAGGTTTCTTTGACAACATGAACCACGAATGGACGATGAAGTTTGTTGAGCACCGCGTGGCCGATCGCCGGATACTTCGCCTGATCCAGAAATGGTTGAAGGCTGGAGTTTCGGAAGATGGCCAGTGGTCGGAGACGAAACTAGGTACGCCACAGGGAGCCGTTGCATCACCGCTGCTCGCCAACGTGTACCTGCACTACGTGTTCGATCTATGGGTGGAGGTCTGGCGCAAGAGAGTCGCGCAGGGCGATGTGATTGTCGTCCGTTACGCTGATGATCTTGTGGTGGGCTTTCAATACCGGCCGGACGCCGAGCGGTTCCTAAAAGAATTTCGGGAGCGGCTGGCCAAGTTCGGCTTGGAATTACACGCGGACAAGACACGACTGATCGAATTCGGGCGCTTTGCCGCTCGAGACCGGAAGCAGCGCGGTGAGGGAAAACCAGAGACCTTCACATTCTTGGGCTTCACCCACTTCTGTGGGCAGCTCACTAACGGAGCTTTCATCGTCTGGAGAATCACGGCGAAGAAGCGGATGGTCGCGAAGCTAAAGGCCCTGAAGGCTGAGCTTCAACGCCGGAAGCATCATCGTACGAGCGCGGTCGGTGCTTGGCTTCGGAAGGCTGTGATGGGCTATTACCAATACCATGCGGTTCCGGGTAACTCGACTCAGCTGCGCATCTTTAGCCGTCGCGTTTGTTGGTTGTGGCGGAGCATTTTAATTCGTCGCAGCCAACGCGCACAGGTGCGATGGGCTCGCCTTTCCCCTCTCTTGACGCGGTGGATTCCGCAACCCCGCATTCTGCATCCTTATCCTGATGCTCGCTTCGCCGCCACTCATCCCAGGTAAGAGCCGTATGCGTCAACGCGCTTGTACGGATCTGTGCGGGGGGCGATCAGCAATGGTCGTCCCTACCGCGACAA
>OCOJ01033912.1_pt2 | contig 18118 bp, 17 predicted proteins | sample 1539251 | NCBI WGS metagenome assembly OCOJ01 (sample SAMN01911457, study PRJEB22624) | soil metagenome | biome: Soil | place: Malaysia | collected 2012-04-30 | depth RA_metagenome m | reverse complement strand
CACTGGCCCAACCCTCGGATTCCCATAGACGAAACAATGTCTGCAATGGACGAGCTCGTCAAGGAGGGTGCCATCAGATATGTCGGAGTCAGCAACTTCAGCGTCTCCGAGACCGAGGAGGCGAGGACCGCCCTAAAGAGGAGCGACATTGTCTCCAATCAGGTAGAATACTCTCTTGCGAACCGCGGCGTAGAACGCGAACTCCTCCCATATTGTGTCAGACAGAGCATCACTCTGATTGCCTATAGCCCCCTCGCACGAGGAAGCATCGCGCGCTCGATTCCAGACGCGGTGCTGCACAAGTACGGCATGTCGCCCGCCCAGGTGATGCTCAACTGGGTGACGCGGGACCGGAATGTGGTCGCCATTCCGAAGGCGGCAAGCATCCCCCACATAGAAGAGAACGTCGCGTCTGTGTCAGTCAGGTTCAAGCCAAGTGAATATGAGCAGATAGGGTCGGCCTAGCGGCTAGTCAGTCGGCAACGGGTAGAGGCAGTTCGAACAGCATTCGTATGCCATTTCCATGCTGTTTCCTGGATCTAGGATGTGGTTGCACCAAATGCAACGGAAGCCAGTCATGGCGGCTTGCATAGAGCCTCATGGAGAGGCTTCGCTATATAAGATAAAGCAAACAGCGATTATGACTTCTGCGTTTAGCGAACTATTTCGTAATGTGGTGCATCCGTACCAGATCCTTTTCGAACATCTTGAGATTGGCAGGTATCCGGGCGCTAATCGAGTCCTTGAGCGCGAGCCCCCTGTCCTTCTTCGTCTTCCAGACGGCCGCATTGAATTCCATTATGCTCTGGCTCACCTTCTCGCTCACGTCGAACTTCTCCGCCTCCGGGAACACTTCAAGATGGACGCTCTGTGTGCCGTAGAGCCTCCTCCATGCGTAGTCCGTCAGATACGGAGTGATCGGCGCTAGAAGGAGAAGCATGCTCTTGACCACCTTGTGCAGGGTGTACCAGGCCGCCTCCTGCTCCCCTTTGGTTGCCCCATCTCCGTAGGCTCTCCCCTTGGCCATCTCCAAGTAGTTGGATGCGAAAACGTTCCAGAGGAATTCTCTCACTCTGGTCGACACAGTGAAGACGTCGAAGCGTTCGTAGGCCGCCACGCAGTCCTGAATCAGCTTCCCTAACTCGTTGAGCATCCACTTGTCGGTCCAGGTGAGCTCCGCCTTCTCTGGTATGGGGAAGGAGCTGATGAACCTGCATGTGTTCCAGAGCTTGGTCATGAACTTCCCGGCCCCGGCTATCCTCTCTTCGCTGAAGCGGAAGTCGTACCCCAGGCCTGCCTCTGATGCCCCCCAGAATCTGAAGGCGTCCGCCCCGAACCTCGTCAGTATGGGCTCCGGGTCGACGAAGTTCCCCAAGCTCTTCCTCATCGCCCTTCCTTGGGCGTCCTGCCCCAGCCCCCCAATCCATGCGTGCCTGAACGGCTCCCTGCCCGTGAGCTGGTATGACTTCAACAGGGTATAGTAGAGCCACGTCCTTACAATGTCCTTCCCCTGAACCCTGATGGTCGAAGGGAACGTGAGGCTGTGGAAACGGGCGTTCTTCAGATACTTGGAGATGTAGAGCGGCGAAAGGCTCGAGTCCATCCAGGTGTCAAAGGTTCGTGTCTCTCCCACAAACTTCGTGTTCCCGCACTTCCTGCACTTCTTGAACGGTGCCAGGTCTCTCCAGGGCCTGTAGTACATCCCTGCCTTTGGGAGGTGGGGGGTGTTGCACTTGCTACAATACCAAACGGGGATCTCCGTCGAGTAGTACCTACGCCTCGAAATCGGATAGTCGGTAGTGAGCACGTCCATCCAGTCCAGGAGTATCTGGCGGTGCATCGCCGGGTGGAACTGTATCTTCTTGGCCATCTTTCTGAGGGCGGGCTTGAACTCCAGCTGCTTGAGGTAGTACTCTTCCATCGGAATGATCTCTATGGGGGTCTTGCTCCGCTCACACAGGGGGGTCCTGTGCTGGATCTGCTCCACCTTGGTGGCCACCCCCATCTCCTGCAGGTCCTGGATTATCTGCGACCTGGCGTCCTTGATCGCCACCCCCGCATACTTCCCCACCGCGGCGGTCATCTTCCCATCCATGTCCACTGCTACTATCTCCTTCAGCCTGAACTCCCTGAACAGCATGACGTCGTTGTAGTCCCCGTAGCTGCAGACCATGACCACGCCGGTCCCGAACTTCGGGTCTACACTCTTGTGGGCCTTGATGGGCACATCTCTGTTGTAGATTGGGACCACGGCCATCTTCCCGATGTACTTCCTGTACCTCGCGTCGGTGGGATTCACCACCAGCATCTGGCAGGCAGCCAGAAGCTCTGGCCTCGTCGTCGCCACGGAAAGCTCAGCCTTGCCGTCCCTCACCCTGAAAGTGTTGGTGACCAGGAAGGTGGGGAGCTCCTCGTATTCAATCTCTGCATCTGCAATCGTGGTGTTGCAGTCCACGCAGTAGTTGTTCGGCCTGTTCGCGAGGTAGACCAGCCCCTTCTTCCAGAGCTCGATGAAAGACCACTGGGTGAGCTTCCTGTATTCTTCCGAGTCAGTCCTGTACTTGTTGTGATAGTCGCCCGAGATGCCGAGTGTCTTCAGGAGGCCGACCATGTACGCCTCCAGGTCGTCGAGGGCATGCTTGCACAGGTTGATGAACTCCTCACGAGGGGTCTTCCTCATCTGCACCCTGTACTTCCTCTCCGCGAAGATTTCTACCGGAAGCCCGTTCCTGTCAATCCCCACCGGGTACATGACGTTCAACCCTCTCATCCGGGCCGACCGCGCAATCATGTCGATCTGGGTGTACTGAGTGAGGGCGCCAGGGTGCCATGGTTTCCCCGAAGGGTAGGGAGGCGGGGTGTCCATCACGAAGTTGCGATTCTTATTATTCGAGGGCTTGAATTCGAATAATCTTTCAATATCCCAAGTCTGTCTCATCTCGGCTTCGAGCTTTGGGTCCCACGAAGTGGCCTCAAGCTTCGCCGAGAACTGTGGCTGCAAACGAATGCATGCTGCCCCATTTGAGAGTATATGAAGTTAAGAGGGGTTTTGAGACCCTGAAATCGGATTCCTCTGGATTGCCCTGGCGACCCCTTTCAACAGGGGGTAGCCGAGGATTCCTATTGCCACCACTTCGCTTCCCAGGAACTCAATCCATCCCAACCAGGCCGGAACGCCCGGCGCGGCCCCCAGCGCCACCAGATAGGTTCCAACTATGACGGAAATCACGGCAATCTCCAAGGCTACAGCAAGAATCCAACTGCCTGGGAACCTCCTCCTCGTGACAGCCCAAGCGAGGGTTGCAGCGACTAGGTTGGCAACTGGCCCTCCCAGTATGTCCACGATTCCAAACGGGCTTCCCAGGAGGTTCCCGACGAAACACCCGATGGTTACCCCAACTATCGCGGGCGGCCCGAACAAGACGGCTAGTGGCAGGAAGGCGTCAACCAACCTGATTTGCAGCGGACCGAAGCTTGCGAAGGCGAAATAGATCACATACGCACCATAAAGCGCCGCCAAAAGCGACGCAAACGCGAGACTACGCGTGTTCCACTCTATCCACGATGTTCTCTTATTGTCCATTTCCTCCCACTCCGGGATTTGTATGGCGGATCGGGTGGAGGTCACTCACCCGCCTTCTCGCGCGCCTTCCTTCTGGCGGATTTAAGCGATTACCGGTACAGCTGGTCGAGGTCTCCTCTGGCCTTGTCCGAGAGCTCCCAATCGCTACCTCCGGCGTTCTCCCTTACATGATTTGCGCTCGAAGCCCGAGGTATTGGGAACACGTTTGGCTTCCCAGCAAGCCATCGGAGTGCCACCTGCGCCCTTGTCCTCCCCACCTGTGCGCTTACAGAATCGAGCCTCGAATCTGATGGGAGTCTCCCGTGCCCCAGTGGATAGTAGGCGAGCAATGCAATCTTCTCTTTGTCGCAGTACGGCAGGATTTCCCCCTCGACGTTCCTGTGAATCAGGCTGTAGTCCAGCTGCACCGAGCTGAGCTCGGACTTGGGGAGTGCCGCCTGCGCCTCTTGCAACTGCTGCAGATTGAAGTTGCTGACGGCTGGGTGCATCAGTTTCCCTTCTGAAACGAGTTGCTCCATCGCGCCCATTGTCTCCGCGATTGGGACCCTCGGGTTGGGCCAGTGCACCTGATAGAGGTCGACGTACCGCGTGCCGAGCCTCCTGAGGCTCTTGTTGAACGCCCTCACCAACGAGTCGCGGTGCAGGTGGTTCGACCACACCTTTGTCGCCAGGAAGAGTTCGTCCCTCTTCCTGCCAGCAATCGCCTTGGCCACAAGGGGCTCAGAGCCGTAGATTTCGGCAGTGTCTATGAGCGTCACTCCGCACTCCAGGCCGGCTCTTATGGCACCAATCTTGGCGGAAGCGTCTCTTCTCCATCCCATGAATGCCGTTGCCACCCAGAACGGGTCGTAGTATGTTCCCAACCCGATTTCCGAGAGTCTTACACCCGTCTTGGCGAACTCCTTCGTCTTCATCTTCTAGCCAAGGTCGTTTACTGGATGTTAAAGAAGAGCCCCTAATGGGCGGAGGGCCTCTTCCTACGAAGAGCCCTTCTCCTTGAGGGTCTCCGCAGCCAGCACCTCCTTGGGCAGTAGCCAATAGATGTCTGGGTGCTCGGCCTTGAGGGTGGAGAAGGTCGGGGGTAGCAGGCCGTTCCTCCGCGCCCTTCTGACGTTGTATTCAATGAACCGCCTCATCGCACTCGTCTCCCCGGCGGCGGCCACGAATGCCCTGATCTTCTCTATTGCCTGCTCGTCGTCTAGCTTCTTCACATTAACCAAGTACGGGGCCAGCACCAGCCAGGTCAGCCTGTGGCGCCCATCGGAGACTGGGTGCGCCAGAAGGTCTTCGACGTAGAGGTACCCCTTGTTCGTCCTAGGCTTCGGCGAGGGCACGTATTGGATGACGGTCGATTTTACGCCGAGCAACTGTCTTGGGAACGCTCCCCTCCGAAGGTTCCTGACGCCGTCTGCAATCGCCGCCAGCGCGCAATCTCCGAATAGGTCGTTGAGCAAATTTTCACTCATCCACACGGTCCCCGCGCCAAGCTCCTGCCTTGCCAGCTTCCACCTCGGGTTCTTGGCAAGGTCGTATTTCGAAACCAGGGCGAGGTAGTTCTCGAAAGACATAGAGTACCCTGTCCTCCCGTCCCCCAGGTCCTCCAGCTTTGGCGCAGTTCCGAAGCACTCTCCGACGATCGAGGCCTTGCTCCTAGGCTCCTCGCGCAGGAAGTAATCCTTCGCCCGCTCAGCCTCCTTCTTGGAGAACCTCGATGCCAGCACAGAATCCTGGCTGGCCACCAAGGCCGCAGCGAAGAAGCTCGAGAACTCGACCAGTTCGGACATGTTGGGTTCATACTTCATTCTGCCCAGGGCGCTGAGTAGCCTTGCCTCGGTCTGCCCTACCACATCCCTGCTTGCAAGCCCCTCTTCGACGGGTATCGACTCGAAGAACTGCCTAGACCGAGGAGCAAAGGGGTATCTCAGCTCGAGGTCTGAGAGAACTGGCCCTCCAAACGACAACTATCAGCACCGCTCCTGACCAGCCATCGTGGCCCGGCTCAGCCTTCCTTGGCCGTCGACACTATCGAGAGCACGTCCCTGTCTCTCAACACATAGTTCGTAGGGAGGTGCAACCCTGTCCTGACGTCGATAGCGTAGAGCAGGCCTTTCACCAGGTCGGTGTGGATGTCCTTGGCAAGGTCTTCCACCGTCGACCCACTCGGGAGGAGGTAGACGTCCGGAAGGACACGCCCGTTATTGTCTGAAAGTTTCTGAGGGTCGTGGACTGGGTAGACCGCGTTCTCCCGTAGCAGTTTGAAGATCACCGAATTGAGGGCGAACTGTACCCCCGTCCTGAGGTACTCGCCGAAGACCTTGCGCCTGATGTAGGCCAGGGCGCTCTTCTGGGCGTCGTTCAGGTCCTGGGGCTTCAGTATCTCGAACCTCTCTTCTCCCGGGATGTATTTGATGAGCCCCTTCGCTTCTGCCCTGCGCAGCGTTAGCTCCGCTTCGCCGCTCGTTGGCACTACAATAAGGCCCTTGTATTTCTCCCTGAGCCTCTGGAAGTTCTCGGCAGCGAATGGGAGGTCCATCTTGTTCGCTATCAGAAGCGTCGGCTTCGAGAACTCCCGGAGCGACCAGCAGAAGTTCTGGGCGTCTTTTTCGTTCCAAGAATCGAACGGCTTGTCTTCGAGCAGAGCCTCCCTCATCGCTGCAATCACATGCTCCTTCCTGACCCCTATGCCGTGCATCACCTCCTCGACCGCGGCGGGAATCCCGTAGCCGGGGGTCTTGGACAGCTTCGAGATTTTCGGGAGGTTCTGGTTGAAGAGCTTCGTATACCACAGGACGAGCTCCAGTTCGACGTCCGCGAAGTCTGCAATTGGGTCCCCCGTCCCCGGTTCGGAAATCTTCCCGTCCTTATCGACGCTGCCGGAAGCGTCCACGACGTGCAGCAGCGCGTCAGACTGTGCAGCGACGCTGAGGAACTGGTTCCCCAACCCCTTGCCCATCCAAGCGCCCTTGATTAGGCCGGGCAGGTCGGTTACTTCTACGGGTATGAACCTCCATCCATCTTCGCACCGCGAATTCGCCGGACTGTCTACGACGCCGAACTCCTTGTGGACGCAAAGAGTGACGACGTTCGCGACGCCCGTTTCAGGGGATTTCGTGGTGAAAGGATAGTTGGAGACCTCCCCAGCAAGCAGGGTCATGGAGTTGAACAGCGTCGTCTTCCCCGCGTTTGTCTTACCAATGAGGCCGATTCTGATTGGCATAAGGAAACACCGGAATCTCAGAAGTGTTTACCGCATAAAACCATTGTGTAGTCCGAAGCCTCTAGGGTGAGGGGACTGATCGCCAGGCCCTTGCCGCTTCGTACCAGAACGCGGCGGCAGCCGCGGCCAGTACGGCGGTGAACCACGCCAATACTGGCACAAGGGTGTAGTAGGGAGAGCCGGCGAACGTCAGGTAGGCTGCGAACACAGTAAAGATCACCGCGTAGAAGATGAAGCGGGGGACTATCAATGACCCCAGCCTCAGAAAATCTCTCATCACATCCACCTTAACCTCTCCTACGACCTCGTACTCCCCGTTATCTTCTGAAACAAGCCCCAGCTCCCTGAGCTTGTTGAGATGATACTGGGCCAGGGATGGGTTCGACATAAGAAGCGCTCTCTGCACCTCCCTGACGCCCACCCTGCGCTTCTTCAGCGCATACACGTATACCCTGAGTGTGTTCCCTTTCAGCTCGGCGTCCACCATCCCCTTGGTCCGCCTTTCAGCCGGCAAGGTCTTGGCTGGCTTCTGTTCACCAGATTCGCTCATGCAGGTCCTGCTCACCTCAGCGCGGGCCTTCACGTTCAAAAACATTGGTTGATAATGCAACGCCATGGCGATTCCCACATGGACCTGCAGGCGACTCCAGTTTGAGGCTTAGGACGAAGGCCGCGGCCTACGGCCTCTCAGGCTTGGTGATTGCCGGCACCGTGATCTTCGCAGGGTCGTCTCTGGGGCTCCTAGACGCCAACTCGTCGGGAATCCTGTCCGTTCTTCTCACAGACCCTCCCTCGGTGCCCGACGGGGTGACGGCCATCTACATCACCTACACCAGCATCGCTGTGCACGCCACGGGCTTCGGAGACTCGGGCTGGGTGGAAGTCCCCGGCTCAGGGACCATTGACACCCTCGGGCTGGTCAACCTGAGCAAGACGATTTCGACTTCGCGGGTGCCCATTCTGACCTACAACCTAGTGGCTTTCAACATCACCTCCACCACCGTCGTCTACCTTGGGCGGAACTACACCGTCAACGCGAACTCCCGCCGCCTGACCACTCCGTTCGTATCGGAGCTAAAGGTCAACGCCTCAATCCCATCCGCGGCACTCGTTGACATCTCGCCGACAGTCCTGAACCTGGGCAGCTCCAGCGCCCCTAGCTTCACCATGGCTGCTGGGGCCAAGGCGGTGCAGGTGCCTTCCCTCGAGGTGAAGGACTCGATGAGGACAGTCGGAAACGAGTTCTCTCTGGAAGGGCACAGCTGGTTCCAGTCTTTCACTGCTACCCATTCCGACAACCTGACAATCTCGGGGCTGGTGCTGACAGCCAACTCACTGTCGTTCACCGCGTTCAATCCCGGCCAAGACGCAGTTGCACTCAGGATGATCGTTGTTACCCAGGATCCGCCCAGACCAAAGGCGGGGGCCGCCCTCGGCTCAGTCGCAAGCTCCTTCGATTTCGCTGTCGGGGCCAACGGCGCGCTCAGCCTCATTAACGGGGCGCCGGGGACGGTTGCACAACTGCTCCAAGCGCAAGGCTACTCGCTGGGAGGCGGCGCCACCCGCCAGTTCAACTACTCTGGTCAGATTGCAACGATGCTCGGTGGGAACAGAGTCTCCGCTGGCACCAACTACGATGTGGTCATCATTGGCTCGGGGACACTGGCCATCGAGTCTGTGGTGGCTTCCTAGCTCCTGTATCGAAGTATCGCGCCGACTCCGCCGAAGGACTTGAACATGCTCCCCTCTTCCGTCCCCGAGGATATCACTTCGACCTTCGACCCCACTTGGAAAGCACGCTCCTCAAGCACGTCGACAAGGTCCCTTTCTGCGACTTCGTAGTCGGTCGCCCCGCAGTTCGTGCAGGGTATTGAAGACATCTCCTGCCGCTGTTGGATCTTCCTGGGGGCCAACACAGTCTCCGTCTTGACCATTCCGCACTTCTTGCACGCCGCGTCGATTCTCACCGTATCCAAGTCGTCCGAGACGAGCACAACGTCCGCGCTGGCCTTCTGGAGCGCTTCAAACACCCTGGGCAGGCCGTAGACTGCGAGTCCTCCCTGCCTGTTGACCTCGAAGAGGAACTTCTGTACCAGGCGCTTCTCCTCCACCAGGCGGACGTCCTTCAGTATGTCCCCCGCTTTCTCGACAAGCTCCCTGACTCCCTCCCGCCCGGAGTAGCCGAGGTCGAGGACCGCTATGACCTTCTTCTGTAGCTCGTAGTGGAGGTACCCTCCCTTGAGGAACTCGTCCTTGGTCGGCCCGGGACCGCCCACAATCATCCCCGTCACCTTGTTGCTATCGACGAAGACTCGGGTTGCGTGCTCGGCGACCCTGTTGAAGTAGTAGGTCAGCTCCATCTCCCTCCCTCGCTCGTACCTTCTGGCAGACTGCCCTCCCTTCCGCGTCTTTCCTGATATGCCCGAAGTCAGTACGTCGACAATCTCCAGCCTGTCCCCGCTCAATATCCCCATCCCCGCATCGCTGGAGTCGATCGAGAGGATTCCGTAGACCTTCTCCTCCCTGAGCATGTCCTTGAGCCATTCCACGTGGAAGTGGTCGTCGCACTGGTACAGATACTGGGTCACGGGCTTTGGCGGCACGATTTCGTACACGTTGACGACCTCACTCCCCGGCCCGTTGGTCGGCAGGGCGCCTGAGAAGACCACCAGCCCGGTGTCCGGCGCAGTCCTGTAGAGTTTCAGTCGCTGCATGGTCTTGGTGAGTGCGTCCTGCACGTGGTTTCTGGTTGTGTCCGACTTTATGTTCCCCGCAGTCCCCCACTCCTCCCGAAGGTTCGCAATCGCTTCATGGATGGGCTTCTTAGGAGGTATGTAGAGAGAAACAAGTTCAGTCCCTCTTCCCTCCTTGTTGCTGAGCTCCGAGATCAACTTCCTTACCTTGTATAGCCTAACAGAATCTGTCTTTGACAACGCAGAACTTCCTCTACGTTAGGCCGGAGAAACAGCTTCGAAATCGGAGACGCCGGTCATCGGAATGGCGAAAAACTCCCTCACCCATTTATAAAACCTCGCACATCCTCAACAAACCAGTCGAGGATTAGAGTTGAAGGCAGTGCTCAGAATTGGGGGTTCAGTCCTAGGCTCCCCGCCATCCGCAAGAGTTGTCAAATCCTACGCCGAGGTGATTTCCGACCTGAACCACGAAGGGCATTCGATAGCCGTGATTGTCGGGGGTGGGGAGGTCTCGCGCCAGTACATACGGTCCGCTTCCGAGATGGGCCTTTCCCCCTACCAGCAGGACACGGTCGCCATCCACGCCTCACGCCTCAACGCGCGCCTGGTTGCCATGAAGCTTGGCGGAGTCAGCAGCGTCCCCACTTCGATCGACGGCATGCTCCAGCGGCTCGCGCGCAACAGGGTGGCGGTCATGGGCGGGCTGAAACCCGGAATCACCACGGACACGGTAGCAGCACTGGTGGCCGAGAGATGGAGGGCAGACATCATGGTGAAGGCCTCCGATCAGAATGGGATATACACCGACGACCCCAGGACTAACAAGAAGGCGAAGAGGCTAGACAGAATCACCTACGAGAAGATGAAGGAGATTTTAGGGGGCGCCCACCGCCCAGGAATTCACAGCATAGTGGATCCGGTCGCCGTGGATCACCTACTGGTGTCGAGGGTGAGGCTGGTCGTGCTGAACGGCGCCGATGCGAGGGGCGTCGTGAAGGCAATCCACGGCGAGAAAATAGGGACGGTAGTCAGCTGAGCGGAGAAGAAGGAGTGAAAGATAACCGGAAATGGTACCGGCAGTAGTCTACCTCGTCCTCGTGGCCGCCGTCCTGGTCGCGTTCTGGTCATCTCTCGTTGAAGCGACCTACCTGACACTCCGTCCATTCTCCCTTGGCCCGTTGATAGGAACGGGGTCGACCCATGCGGCGCAAGCACTCGAGATTGTGAGCGAGAAGACGCGCCTGGTCAGCGTCACCACCTTCATCGACACAATATCCAACGTGGTCCTAGCAACAACCATCGGGCTGATACTGTCGGATGCCTTCGGGCCTATAGGGTGGGTCTACAGCGCCGTCGGTGGTTCCTTTGTCATCATGACTCTGCTCTACCTGCTCCCGAAGGCCATCGGCATCGAGAACGCCTTGCGCATGTCCATAGCCCTCGCCCCGTCGACCATGATGATTATGGCCATCTTCGCTCCTTTCGCCGTCCCTCTGACGAACTTCGCCAGGAGCCTCTCTGAAAGAATGGTGGGCAAACCGGGCTACAAGGAAGTGGACCTCGCCGCGGAGTTCGAGGACGTGGTGACCATGCTGGAGAAGGCCGGCCACATAGAGCCTGACGCTGGGAGACTGCTCAGGACGGCACTTGCCTCTTCGAAGACGGCCGCCTCCGAAGCCATAACCCCCACTGAGGAGATAGTCTCCATCGACAGCGAATCGACCGTCTTCGAGGCACTGAGAAGCATGGGGCAGACCAACCACCCCCGCATGCCTGTCTACGACGCGAGGCGGAAGATGTACATCGGTGCCGTCACGTCGCGGACGATCTCGAAGGCCGTCTCCAGGGATCACATCGACACGGGAATCCAGGAGTACATGATACAGCCCGCCCACGTGTCCAAGGACGATGGGCTGCCGACAGTCATCGACAAGATGCAGGACGCGGGCGCCACAATCGCGTTCGTCTACGATGGGGAGAAGATGGTCGGGATGATCACTCTATCGGACATCTTGGAACGCCTTCTGGGCATCAAGGTCTAAGGCCTTCGCCCGGTGTATCTCTCCTTGGCAGCGCCAGCGCGTTGAGTTCGTCGAAGCTTATCGCGCCTTCGACAAGAGAAGTGTAGGTCCCCTTCTCCAGGACCTCCCTTGATGCCCGCTTCAGGAGACCCATGGCCGCGTAGGAGGCGCTCGGACCGAAGCTGACCCTCGCAACCCTCAGCCGCTGTAGCTCCGCAATGGGCGGAAGGCCCTTTCTGACCATGACATTGACAGGGAAATCGAGGGTTTTCACAAATTCAGAAATCGACGTCGGGTCGGCCATCCCCATCGGATAGACGCAGTCAGCGCCAAGATCTCTGTAGGCCTTGGCTCTCTCCACGGCCTCTTCGAACCTCGCGCGCTCGTTTCCGGGTCCGTACCTCAATGCGTCGGTGCGGGCGTTAATCACGAACGGCACCTCCAACGACCCCCTAAGCCTGACGAGGGCCCGGAGCCTCGCCACCTGTTTCCCCAGGGGGAGGAGCCGCTTTGTACTGTGAACGAAGTCTTCAATGTTGATTCCGACCGCCCCGGCGGCGATTACCGCCTTCACACTCCTGGCCACCCCCTCAGGGGTGCCCCCGAAGCCTCCGACGACGTCTGCACTAAGAGGGATTCCGAGGACCTTGGCAATCCTGCTCACCGCCGCCACAAATTCCCCGCGCGGAATGTCTTCCCCGTCAGGGTAGCCCAGAGAGACCAGCACCCCTGCGCTCGAAGTTGCCACAGCGGGGAACCCCTCCTCCTCGAAGACGCGGGCGCTGGGGACGTCCCAGGCGTTGGGCAGAATCAGCAACTTCCTCATATCGTGCAGACGGCGGAACTTCTCAGCCTTCTCAGCTTGCGAGCTCGGCATCCGGCGGCCAATGCCGGCAGCTGTCATAAGCCTTCAACCCCCGCGGCCTATTCGTACTCGCCTATGACCTGCCCAAGGGCGCCGAGAGGGATTGCTCCGTTGCCCAGCAGCGCGTCGTGGAACCTGCGCACGTCAAACTTGTTGCCCAGCCGTCCTTTGGCTTCGTTCCTCAGGCGCCTGATCTCGAGCTGACCTGTCTTGTAAGCGAGGGCCTGTCCTGGCCAGGTGACGTACCTGTCTACTTCATTCACGATGTTGTTCTTGGCCAGAGCCGTGTTCTCGAGCATATAGCCAATGGCTGCCTGTCTTGTCCATCCCATGGCGTGCATCCCGGTGTCGACCACCAGCCTGCAAGCCCTCCAGGCATCAAACGAAAGAATGCCTAGCCTATCCAGGTCTGTAGAGTAGAGGCCCATCTCCTCTGCGAGGCGTTCCGAATACAGCCCCCACCCTTCTACGAAGGCCGTCACGCCGCTGTTCTTCCTGAATTCGGGGATGTCTCTGAGCTCTTGCGCTATCGCAATCTGCAGGTGATGGCCTGGAACAGACTCGTGAAAGGCAAGGGCTTCGGCCTCGTATCTCGGCCTCGTTTCAGGGGAGGACGTGTTGATGTAGTATCTCCCTGGCCTCGACCCATCTGCAGCCGGCGCCCTGTAGTAGGCAATCGTAGAGTGCTTTTCCTCATGTTCCGCCATCCTCACCACTTCGCACGGGGTTTTCGGGAGCCGGCCGAACCATTTCTCAATGGCAGCGTTAGCCCTGGCGAGCGCGTCTTCGGCAGTCGCCGCGACCTCGTCTCTGCTTGAGAAGTAGAGGGAAGGGTCGGTCCTCAGTCGCTTCAGCACCTCCTTCCTGTCTTTGACCCCGAAAACCTTCTCTCCCAACATCTTCATCTCGTCGTTTATCCTCGCCACTTCCGCCAGCCCAGTTCTGTGCAGCTCGTTGGGGGTAAGATTCAGGGATGTGTGGACGCGGATCAGCTTCGCATATGCTTCGGCGCCACCGGGGATGTGCATGATTCCGGGCCGTTCCTGGGGCCGCGCCTTCGGCAAGATCTCAGAAGTAAGGAATTCAAGATAGTGGATGTATCCGGGCCTCGCGCATTCCTTCACGGCACCTTCCAGTCCAACCCTGAATTGGCGCTTCTCTTCCTCTGTCCAGTCCGAGTGCTCGGCGGCCAGAGGCCGCAGGAGGGCCCAGCTGCCGTCAGGTTTCCCTATCTGGTCTCGAAGTTCTTCAATGACCTTTTCGACCTCCACTCCGACAGCAATCCTTCCCTCCTGGGCGCCAGCCCTGAGGTTCGCGATTTGTTGGTCGAATTGCGATTCGATGGCGCGCCAGCGTTCTATCATCGCCCACGCCTCTGCGACTGTCCTCACCGGCTGGTAGGATTCGACGTTCATCAGTTCAACCTGGAGCCCCTGGAGCGGGTCCACAACCCAATCTTCGAGGTCGCACAAATAGTAGTCCAGCAATGACCCAGAGTCGACGAGCAGCGCTGTGCGCGTGAGCTTGTCCTCATTCGAGAGGCCGCTTTCAGGCACTGCATGACAACGGGCGAGAATGCCCTGATACTGCTCCTTCACACGAGATCTGCCAGCGGGCGAAATGTCTGGAAGTTTGCCATCGAACTTCCGATTGCCCAAGGCAGTAGCATTCAGCGGTTCGTTGGCCATCCTCTCCTCCCAATATTCCTTCGCGAGCGCCGCCAGTGAATCTCTGACTTCCATCAACAACTCTGCCCCGACATCGAGTCAGTATGTCATGCCAAAACCATTGCGGGAGGCCGGAGAGGGCCCTAGTCTCCTGCCAAGGTCAGTTCGGCTTCTTCTTCTACCGGTAGGGCCGCCGAGCCTACGAAGAGCCAGCAGTCTCTGTGGGCTGGAATCTCTGCAGAGTAGATGGTCTGTCGGTGCGTCTGACACCACAGGAAGTCGAGGCCTTCTAGCGACCTCACCACAAAGCACTGTTTGGCGGGCTTGTCAGAGAAAGCCGATTTGCCGAAGTCCCTGCTGACCGGGTTTTCGCACTGGCCGACGCGTGGCATGAGGTCGGACGGCAACCAGTAATGACAGCTTACGCATGTGATCTTGCCCCTCTTACCGGCAACTGCACGCCCGCGGCTCCGGCTCAAGGTACGTCTGTCCTCCTCGGCTTAGCGAATGTTGGTGGGAAAGATATCAGGCTTTCGCTATTTCGTAGAGGAGACAGCATTCGATGATGTGCCCTAGCCCTTGACAATCTGGACAAGCCTCCCAACGACCTCGTCTTCCTCTCCTTGGATGAACTCCCGCTTTCTCTCTGGCGCTCGCATCATGCTCAGCCTCACTACTTCCGTGCGCGACCCTTCAAGCCCCACCTCTCCCGGGACGAAGCCAAGGTCCTGCAAGCCCAGAACCTTAAGCACGAACTCTTTCTCTGCCCACCTCTTCCTCCGGAAGTCAGGAAACCTAGGTGAATTGGACCCCAGTTGTACGCTCGCCAGGACCGGAGGCTTCACTTCAACAATTTCGTGCCCATCTGTAATCTCGCGCCTCGCCTTCAACGTGCCCCCAGCCAACCCGATTTCGCTAACGTAGCTGACGTGTGGGATTCCCAGCCACCCAGCGATGCTTGGAGGCACCTGTTCGGTGCTCCCGTCGGCCGAAGCTTCGCCGCACAGCACGAGGTCGAACGGCTTGAGCTTCTCGATGCCTGCGGCCAGTACCCTAGAGGTAGCGAATGTGTCTGCTCCTCCGAACGCCCGGTCGCTAAGAAGTACAGCGTCATCGGCTCCCATAGCGATAGCCAACTTCAGGAAGGGCTCAAACGAGGGTGGTCCCATGGACAGAACTGTGACCTTCCCACCTGCCGAGTCTCTCAGCTTAAGCGCCGCTTCAAGCGCATTCTTGTCAGCGTCGTTGATTTCGTTCTCTACCCCTTCCCTCACTATGGTCTTCTTGACCTCGTCGAACCTGATTTGCTCTATCTTGGGTGTAATCTTCATGCAGACCACTACGTTCATTGGCCGCTCCCTCCTGACCCCCCGAGTTCGGAGACCAGTTTCGGCACCAGCTTCTTCGCATCCCCTACGACGCAGTAATCCGCGTGCTTGAATATCTCCGCGTTGGGGTCCGAGTTCAGCGCAACGACAGTCTCGACATTTCTCAATCCTGAAGTGAAATGTGCGGCCCCGCTTACACCGACCACCACTGCGAGCTTAGCGTTGAGGCTCGAGCCCGTGGAACCCACGACAAGGCTCTTGGGCGCCATCCCTTTGTCCGCCAGCGGCCTAGATACGCCGAAGGCAGAGCTGGTCGCTACCGCAAGGTTCTTCGGCAGCGACAGGTCGTCCTTGCACCCGAGTCCTGCTACCACCACCCTCTGGGCCTTGCTGATGCTCAGACTGCGCTGGACAGTCTTCTCCACCACCTGGCATTTGACGTCCTCTGGTCGGAGTCCTGGCTCGAATACCTCGACGGTTCCGGGTTGACCTGTCGGCTGGGGAGTGGGAAAAATGCCCGGTCTCACAGTAGCCATCTGGGGCCTTCCTTTCTTGCATTTGCACACTGCCACAATGCTCCCTCCGAATCCTGGGACGAAGCCCAGCAGCGTCCCCGTATCCTGCTCAATCTCCAGGTCGACCACATGGGCCATTAGGCCCGCGCCCAGGCGGACGGCAAGCATCCCCGCCATCGCCGTGCCGTTGTGAGTAGCTCCAATTAGCAGCACGTCAGGGTCTTTGACCCTCACCATCTTCTCAACGACGTCGGTGTACGCCTCGGCCGTGAAGTTCTTCAGAAGAGATGAGTCTGCCAGCAGGACTACATTTGCGCCCCTCCTGGCACCTTCTTCCGCTAGCCCGCGAACGTTCTCTCCCAGAACCGCCCCCGTCACAGAAACGCCTAGGCGATCTGCGATCTCCCTCCCCTTTCCGAGCACCTCCATTGACGCGTCTTCCAGCACGCCGTCCGTCTGTTCGAGGAAGACGAAGACTCCGCCCTTGTTCGCCAAGCTATCAGCCGCCTCCGTTTACGACGATGCCAGCGATGACTTCAGCCACGTCTCTGACGTTGATATCAACTCCCACGGTCTTGACTCCGTCCTCGAAATTCAGAACGCAGAACGGACAGGCGGTAACCATCACTGAAGCGCCAGACTCTGCAGCCTGTGAAACCCTCTTGTGGCTCGGCCGCTCTCCCTCGGATTCCACAAACATTCCTCCCCCTCCCCCGCCGCAGCAGAGANGCGTTGGCCCTGTTGTCGTCCATCTCTGTGAGCTTCACCCCAGGGATGCTCTCGAGCAACCTTCGTGGCTCCTCGTAGACCCCTCCGTACCTCCCGAGGTAGCACGGGTCGTGGTAGGTCACGCTCATGCCGTCGCTCTCTTCGGGGTGTTTCAGCTTCAGCAGGTCCTTGTCCAACAGTCCTGCCAGGAATTCCGTGTAGTGGAGAACCGGCGGGAGGCTGCCGTACTTCGGATAGACATCCCTGAAGACGCCATTGCTGTGAGGTGAAACTGTGATTACGTCCTCTGCCCCGACGCTCTTGAACAACTCGATGTTCGACTGTGCGAGCTCCTCCAGGAAGCCCTCCTCGCCTATCTGGTACACCTCATCCCCAGAGCTCTTCTCCTTGTCTCCGAGGATGGCGAAGTCGGTTCCCGTCGCGCTGAAAATCTTCACCAAGGAATGGGCAATCCTCTGCAAGCGAGGGTCGAACGAAGTCGCATCGTCAAGGTAAAGGAGATGCTTAGCGGGCCCTCCAACTTTCACATTCAGCCCTTCCGCCCACTTCGCCCTCTCGTTCTTCTTCCCCTCCCAGGCCGTCCCGTCTTCCAAGACGCGCCAGAGGGCGCTTTCGAGCTTCGCCGGGACCTTCCTCTCGGCGTAGCTGATCCCTCTCAACGAATGAATGACGCCCGTGATGTCAACCCCTCTTGGGCATGACACCTCGCACTGCCTGCAAGTGGCACACCGCCATAGAGCTTCGCTTATCGCGAGTTCTTTGATGCCCACCTGGGCGCCCCTGATTATGCTTCTTACCGAGATGTTCAACGGACAGATTGCTGTGCATGTCCCGCACTGATAGCAGGCGGCAAGGCTCCCGTTGGCATTTCCCGCGACTGTGCGTCTGAACTCCAGGTCGACGGTTTGGGCAGCCATTCTAGACTCCCCTCACGACCACCTTGGTCATCGTCGATTGCAGCTCTTCGAGAGGAAGCTTCCCGATGAGCTCCGACATCTCTCTGGCCTTGTCAGCGAACCGCTTCGGCTCGGCAGCACTCACCCACCAGAGCTGAAGCCTCTCTGGGTTGACTCCCTTTGTCTTCAGCTGGGTCCGCCATCTCTCGACCCTCTTCTCCGTCTGGTGGTTCGCACTGATGTAGTGGCAGTCTCCTATGTGGCAGCCTGTAACGAGGACAGCGCCAGCGCCCTTGGCGAAGGCGTACATGACCAGTTTCTGTGAAACCCTCCCTGAGCACATCGTCCTAATCACGCGAGTGTTTGACGGGTACTGGATCTTCATGACCCCGGCCAGGTCGGCGCCGGCATAGGAGCACCAGTTGCAAGCATAGATCAGAACCTTCCCCGCCGCGTTGTCTGCGAGCGCCGCGTCTACCTGGGCCGTAATCTGCTTGTCAGTGAATCCTTCCTGGGTGAGCGCGCCGTCCACTGTGCATTCTGCGACACAGGTCCCGCACCCCTGGCAGGCCGCAGTAACGAACTCGATGCTCTTTCTGAC
>OCOJ01039938.1_pt1 | contig 18175 bp, 17 predicted proteins | sample 1539251 | NCBI WGS metagenome assembly OCOJ01 (sample SAMN01911457, study PRJEB22624) | soil metagenome | biome: Soil | place: Malaysia | collected 2012-04-30 | depth RA_metagenome m | reverse complement strand
TACACATCTCACCTCCCCGACGGGGCCGTCATGAGCATCTACGATGCCGCCGTGAAGTACGCCGGGGAGAAGGTTCCCCTCGTCATACTCGCGGGCAAGCAGTACGGCGCAGGGAGCTCGAGAGACTGGGCCGCCAAGGCACCCAGACTGCTCGGCGTGCGGGCCGTGATTGCTGAGAACTTCGAGAGGATACACAGGAGCAACCTGGTTGCCATGGGGGTGCTCGCGCTCCAGTTCAAGCAGGGGGAAGGGGTGAGGCAACTGGGGCTGACGGGAGAGGAGGTTCTCGACGTGTCAGGCGTGGCCGCCATGACCGCCCCGCGGCAGTGGGTGGAAGTGGTGGCGAGGGGGAGGTCGGGGGAGAAGCGGTTCGAGGTACTTGCACGCGTCGATAACGAGGTCGAGATGAGATATCTCGAGGCTGGCGGAGTCCTGCCGTTCGTTTTCGGCAGACTGAACAAATCCGGGCATTGACGCAAGCGTTTTAACCGCCAAGAGTCAGGTCGTCCCTAATGGGTAAGGAGCCTCTTGTGTACCTGGACGGGAAGTTCCTCGACAGATCCAAGGCCGTCGTCTCCGTCTTTGACCACGGGCTCCTCTACGGAGACGGGATATTCGAGGGAATCAGAGCCTACGATGGCAGCGTGTTCCGGCTGGTGGATCACATCGACAGGCTATATGACTCTGCCAAGAGCATACGTCTGAAGATACCCCTTACGAGACACGAAATGAGCGAGGCGGTCCTTGAAACGATCAGGAAGAACGAGTTGAGAGATGCCTACATCAGGCTCGTCGTAACCAGGGGTGCAGGGGATCTTGGAGTCGACCCCGCGCTTTGCAAGAGCCCCACGGTCTTCATTATCGCTGAGCCGATGGCGAGCGTGCTTGGCCCCAGGGAGCCGAGGGTGATCAAGGTCATCGTCTCGTCCTACAGGCGCGACAGGGTGGACGCGACGTCTCACGAGATTAAATCCCTGAACTACATGAACAGCATCCTGGCCAAGATCGAAGCCACCGGCGCAGGCGCGGACGACGCGATCATGCTCGATCAGAGGGGGTTCGTATCTGAAGCCACGGTAAGCAACATTTTCCTGGTAAAGCGCCACAGGATCGCAACGCCTTCCTTCGGCGCAGGAATCCTCCACGGCATAACTCGGGACAGGATAATCAGGCTCTGCTACGACCTCGGGCTTGAGATCCAGGAACGGGACATCACGCCCTTCGANGCTGACCACCGCCGACGAGGTCTTCGTCGTGGGAACGAAGTCGGAGATACTGGCCGTGGGCACGGTCAGCGGGGCGAAGGTCGGGTCAGGCGGCGCAGGCCCAGTCACGAAGCGGCTGTACCAGGAGTTCAGCAAAGTGGNTCCTACGACCAGAGGAAGGGACCCCCGTTTACGAAGCCGAATCGGTAAGCGTCTAGCCGGGCCCTCGGGAACCTGAATGGGCCGCAGCTGCCCAGCCGTGGCCCAAGTCGCCGTTCCGTCTCATCTTAGTAAAATCTAAATACGCGCCGAAAATCGGCTCCCGACGGGGCCCTGTACCGTGTATCATTTGTGCCACGTAGCTAGTGTTATCAATGGAGGTCCAGCGGCATAGCCGCTCCCAAGAAAACAGCAAGACGGAAGAAGGTGGAGGAAGAGGAGGTTCCCACCTTCAAGGTCAGCACACATTTCCTGATTCCGAAGCACGAACTCCTGACGAGAGAGGAAGCAGACCAGGTCAAGGCCCGTTACAATTCCTTGCCTTCGCAGTTCCCTTACATACAATCGACTGACGCCATGGCAAAGGAGATTGGCGCCAAGCCGGGCGATTTCATCAGGATAACACGCAGGAGCGAGACAGCGGGGACAAGCGTCTACTACAGATACGTTGTGGAGGGCTAGAGTTGAGCAGGCAGTTCGCCACCTCCAACTCCTGGGTCATACTCAGTGACCTCCTCCAGAGGGAGGGAGTCGCAAGGCAGCACCTGAACAGCTACAACGAATTCGTGACCAGGGGACTGCAGAACATCGTTGACGAGATTGGCGAAGTGGAGATCGAAACAGTCAGCACGCCGTACAAGATCAAGTTCGGCAGGCTCACGCTCGGCTCTCCCCGGGTCGTCGAGATAGATGGCTCGGTGAGCAGCATAATCCCAATGGAGGCCCGTTTGAGGAACCTGACCTACTCCGCCCCCATCCTCCTGGAGATGACAATAGAAGAGGAAGGGCTCCCCAGGGACACCACCCGCCAACACATCGGAGACCTTCCGGTGATGGTGAAGTCCGAGCTCTGCCAGCTCTCCAACCGCTCCAAAGAGCAGCTCATCGAGTCGGGCGAGGACCCCAACGACCCAGGAGGGTATTTCATAATCCACGGAGCGGAGAGAGTCATCGTTGGCCTCGAGGACCTTTCGCCCAACAAGATCCTTGTGGACGCCGAGAAGCTCTCCGGTGCGGTGACGTACAAGTCTAGGGTCTACTCCTCGGTGGTGGGTTACCGCTCGAAGCTCGAGCTCACTCTGAAGCAGGACGGCGCCATCAACGTCAAGGTCCCAAGCTGCCCCGTGGACCTGCCCTACGTAATCGTAATGCGCGCCCTCGGCATAAAGTCGGACAAGGACATCGCAGACGCCGTGTCCCCGAAGGCTGAGATCCAAGACCTCCTGGAGGTGTCCTTTGACAAGGCCGCCGAAGCTCCGACGGAGAAGGATGCCCTCGTGTTCATCGGAAACAGGGTCGCCCACGGTATGCTGGAGGAGTTCAGGGTGAAGCGCGCCCTGTCCATGCTCGACTGGGGTCTATTGCCGCACCTGGGCAAGACAGAGGATAGGCGCTTCGACAAATCAATGTTCATGGGCGAGGCTGCGTGCAAGCTTCTGGAGCTCAGGCTCGGATGGATCGAAGCGGACGACAAAGACCACTACGGCAACAAGGTGATCAAGTTCGCTGGTCAGATGCTGGCTGACCTCTTCAGGACCGCCTTCCGCAACCTGGTCAGAGACATGAAGTATCAGCTTGAAAGGACCGGCCAGAAGCGCGGAGGGAACGTCGTAGGCGCGGCCATAAGGACAGGGATAATCACAGACAAGCTCAACAACGCCATCGCCACGGGCAACTGGGGGAGGGGCAAGGTCGGCGTGACCCAGCTCCTCGACAGGACAAACTACCTCAGCACGCTGAGCCACCTCAGGCGGGTCCAGTCCCCTCTAAGCAGGAGCCAGCCAAACTTCGAGGCGAGGGACCTCCACGCGACCCACTTCGGCAGGATATGCCCATCGGAGACCCCTGAAGGGGTGAACTGCGGCCTCGTCAAGAATCTGGCGCTTTCCGCCATTATCTCCGTCAGCGTCCCCACCCAGGAGGTGGAGGAGAAGCTCTGGGAGCTGGGCGCCAAACAGATCAGGGACGCAGACCAGAAGCTGCAGGTCGAAGGTTGCAGGATATTCATGGACGGCCGCTTCCTCGGCTACGTTGACGACGGGGACAGGCTGGCAAGGGCGTTCAGGAAGCTCAGGAGGGAGGGACAGATTAACCCGAGCGCCAGCGTGCTCTACGTTTCGCCCGTCAACGCGAAGGCATACCCCAGGATCTACATCAGCCTCAGTTCAGGCCGCGTGCTCAGACCCCTGGTGGTGGTCGAGAGCGGGAGGCCGCTCCTCAACCCGGAGCTCATCGAGAAGGTCAACGCAGGCCAGAACTCCTGGCGGGACCTCGTCGAGCAGGGAGTCATCGAGCTGATAGACGCGAACGAGGAGGAGAACTGCCTTGTTTCCATGAGCCCCGAGGATGTTACCACCAAGAACACTCACATGGAGCTCTTCCCGGCTTCCATGTTCGGAATCGCAGCATCGATTATCCCGTACCCTGAGCACAACCAGTCCCCCAGGAACACCTACGAGTCGGCCATGGCCAAGCAGAGCCTCGGCTTCAGTTCGCCCACCTACCCCATCTCGCCCCACGTGAGGCAACACCTGCTTGTCAGCCCTCAGGCCCCAGTCGTGCGGACGAGGACCCTCGACCTGCTCAAGATAGACGAGCGACCGCTGGGTACCAACTGCGTGGTCGCGGTCCTGTCCTTTGAAGGGTACAACATCGAGGATGCCATCATCATGAACAAATCCAGCGTCGAGAGAGGGATGGCCAGGTCCTTCTTCTACAGGCTCTACGAAGGGGAGGCGAAGCAGTACCTCGGCGGGATGAGGGACACGTTCGAGGTCCCGGCTGCCGACTCGAACATCAGAGGTTACCGCGGCGAGAAATTCTACAGGCTCCTCGAGGGCGACGGCGTCATCGCCGACGAGTCCCAGGTCACCGGGGGCGACGTTGTCATCGGCAGGACGAGCCCTCCCAGGTTCATGGAGGAGTACAAGGAGTTTGAGATTAAAGGTCCCTACAGGAGGGATACCTCGGTCGCCGTGAGGCCGTCCGAGTCCGGAGTTGTCGACTCGATATTCATGACAGAGAACGTGGAAGGGGGCAGGATGTTCAAGGTCAGGGTCAGAGACATGAGGGTCCCCGAGATCGGTGACAAGTTCGCTTCCAGGCACGGCCAGAAGGGGGTCATCGGACTGGTGGTCCCTCAGGAGGACATGCCCTACACTGCCGAAGGGGTGGTCCCCGACGTGATAATCAACCCGCACGCCTTCCCGTCGAGAATGACGGTTGGGCAGTTCATCGAGTCCATCGCGGGCAAGGCGGCCTCGTTCCGGGGATATTCGGTCGACGGTTCCGCCTTCGCAGGCGAAAACATCGACGAGATGGAGAAGGTCCTCAGGTCAAGGGGATTCGAACCCACGGGGAGGGAGATAATGTACGACGGCAAGACAGGGAAAAAGTTCGCCACAGACGTCTTCGTCGGCGTCGTCTACTACCAGAAGCTCCACCACATGGTCGCCGACAAGATCCACGCCAGGGCCAGGGGCCAGGTGCAGATGCTCACCAAGCAGCCCACGGAAGGGAGGGCCCGCGGCGGCGGCCTCAGGTTCGGCGAAATGGAGAGGGACTGTCTCATAGCCTATGGCGCATCGATGGTCCTGAAGGACAGGCTCCTCGACGAGGCGGACAAGACGGAGATCTACGTCTGCGAGAAGTGTGGACTGATCGCCTACTACGACGCCAAGCAGAGAAAGTACACCTGCAAGATAGACGGGGACCAGGCTGAGATATCCACAGTGGTCGTCGCCTACGCGTTCAAGCTTCTGCTCCAAGAAATGATGAGCCTCAACATAGCGCCGAGGCTTCAGTTGAAGGACAAGGTGTAGAGAATGTCAATGGAACAGGCGCTCAAGACAATCGGCGGGATAAACTTCGCCGTGTTCTCGCCCAGCGAGGTCAGGAAGTACTCCGTGGCTGAAATTACGCAGCCCGAGACCTACGACGAAGACGGGATGCCTGTCCAGGGAGGCCTGATGGACAGCAGGCTGGGCACCCTGGAGCCGGGGCAGAAGTGCGGCACCTGCGGAAGCACAGCGGGGAGGTGCCCGGGCCATTTCGGACACATCGAGCTGGCCGAGCCTGTACTTCACATTGCGTTCGTCGACGAGATAAACAGGCTGCTGCAGACCACCTGCAGGTCCTGCGGGAGGATACTCCTCCCACAGCAGGAGCTGGAGGCGTACCAAGCGCAGATCGCGAACCGGACCGACTTCACGCCTTCCCTGGTGGAGACCGTGGCCAAGGAGATAGCCACAAAGGCGAAGAAAGTCAAGCTCTGCCCGCACTGCGGCAAGCAGCAGTACCAGATCGAGTTCACGAAGCCGACGATATTCCACGAGATAACTGAGGAAGGGGGAGCCACGCGCCTCCTGCCCGTGGCGATCCGCGAGAGGCTCGAGAGGATAAACAACGAAGACCTCCAACTGCTTGGGTTCAACTCCCGGGCGGCGCGCCCCGAATGGTTCGTCCTGCAGGTTCTCCCCGTCCCGCCGCTCACGGTCAGGCCGTCCATCACCCTCGAGTCAGGCATCCGTTCCGAAGACGACCTCACACACAAGGTCGTCGACATCCTCAGGGTGAATCAGAGGGTCCGCGAGTCCAAGGAGTCGGGGACTCCGCACCTCATCGTACAGGACCTGGTAGATCTACTACACTACCACGTCACGACCTACTTCGACAACGAGGTCTCGGGAATCCCACAGGCCCACCACCGCTCGGGCAGACCCTTGAAGACTCTCAGCCAGAGGTTGAAGGGCAAAGAGGGGAGGTTCAGGGGTTCGCTGTCAGGAAAAAGGGTCGACTTCTCGAGCCGGACCGTCATCAGCCCCGACCCGAGCCTCGACATTGGGGAAGTGGGGGTCCCATTCGAAGTGGCCAAGAAGCTCACCATACCCGAGAAGGTCTCCCCCTTCAACATCGAGCACCTGAAGGAGCTGGTGAACAGGGGCCCCTTCGAGCATCCGGGGGCAAACTACGTGATTCGGCCCGATGGGGTCAAGATCAGGCTCGACTTCGCCAGCGACAGGAAGGCGCTGGCAGACTCCCTCGCTTCGGGCTACATAGTCGAAAGGCATCTGATGGACGGTGACGTCGTCCTCTTCAACAGGCAGCCCTCTCTGCACAGGATGTCGGTCATGGCCCATTTTGTCCGCGTGCTGCCCTTCAGGACCTTCAGGCTCCACCCCTCCGTCTGCCCCCCCTACAACGCCGACTTCGACGGGGACGAGATGAACCTCCACGTCCCCCAGAGCGAGGAGTCGAGGTCTGAGGCTCTCATGCTCATGAGAGTTCAGGACCAGATCATTTCGCCGAGATACGGCGGCCCCATCATCGGCGGCATAAGGGACTTCATCACTGGCGCCTTCATGCTGACCAGGGACGAGACCCTGCTGACCCCTGCCGAGTTCTCAAACCTCGCCCTCGACGGCGGCTACGACGGGGACCTCCCGGAGCCGGCGCAGAAGGGCACTCACCCGATGTACACAGGGAAGCAGCTCTTCTCACTCTTCCTCCCAAAGGACATGAACTACGTTCTCACTTCGAAGTGGGCGAAGGCGCAGCGCACGGGCACCACCAATGACGTCGTGATCAGAGGAGGCCAGCTTATCTCCGGTGTAGTGGACAAGGCGGTCATAGGGGCCGAAGAGCCAGACTCCCTCCTGCACCGCATCGCCAAGGACTACGGCAACGAGGAGGCGCGTAACTTCCTCAACTCCGTCCTGAAGGTTCTGAAGACGTTCCTAACCAGGAGGGGGTTCTCATACGGGTTCAACGAGCTGGATCTGCCGAGCGAGGCGAAGAAGGGGATCACCGAGTCCCTCGACGAAGCCTACGCCAACGTCACCGACCTTCAGAAGAAGTACAAGGCAGGGACGCTCCAGCTGACGAGGGGGCTCACGGCCGAGGACACCCTTGAGGCGTACATAGTCAACGAGCTGGCGAAGGCGAGGGACAAGGCTGGCAGGGTCGCCGACAGGTCCTTCCCCGCTGAGAACTCGGGCATGATAATGGCGAGGACCGGAGCCAGGGGGTCCAGCCTGAACCTGGGCCAGATGACAGCGGCCCTGGGCCAACAGTCGGTCAGAGGCAAGAGGATAAGCCACGGAATGAAGGGGAGGGCCCTGAGCCACTTCCCCTGGGACGACCCATCGCCGGAGGCGAAGGGCTTCGTCAGAAGCAACTACAGGGACGGCCTCTCGCCGACCGAGTTCTTCTTCCACGCGATGGGTGGGCGCGAAGGCCTGGTCGACACAGCCGTCAGGACACAGCAGAGTGGTTACATGCAGAGGCGCCTCGTGAACGCGCTGGAGCACCTGAAGGTGGAGTACGACCTGACCGTCAGGGACCCCCACGGCCACATCATCCAGTTCCTCTACGGCGAAGACGGCATCGACCCGGCCAAGAGTGACCATGGCCGCCCCATCAACCTCGACAGACTAGTCGAGACGGAAGAGCTCTCCCACAAGGGGAGGGCGAAGGTCGACGCTCAAGAACTCGAAAAGTTGCTCAAGAAGTACCAGCCGGTGCTTAACGAGAGGCTTGTGAGCGAGCTCAAGGAGAAGCTGGGAGGCTCCCACCTCGACGAGGAGGGCTTCAAGGAGACCATGGAGAAGGTCGGCGAGGCAATGGACTACTCTCGAGTCGAGCCCGGGGAAGCTTCAGGCATCGTGGCCGCCCAATCGATTGGCGAGCCAGGCACTCAGATGACGCTCAGGACTTTCCACTTCGCCGGCGTGAGGGAGAGGGACGTAACGCTCGGCCTCCCCAGGCTGATGGAGCTCGTGGACGCGAGGAAGATACCTGCTACACCATCCATGGACATTTACCTAACCAAGGACTACGCAGCCAGCAACGACAAGGCAGTCAAGGTCGCCAAGGAGATACTCTTCACGAAGGTGGGGAACGTGGTGGCCTTCAGCGAGGTGGACCCCACCGAAGGCATCAAACTACACCTAGGCGCTGAGCTGATGGGAGACAGGGACACCAACCCCGAGGAAATAGCCAAGGTGATAGAAACGGGCAAGAGGAAGGTGCAGCAGGACAAGAGGAACCCGAACGTCATCCACGTCAGCATGCCCGACGCAGACCTCTCGGCGCTCTTCACGCTCAGGAACAAGATACTCAACATGAAGCTGAAGGGCATCCCAGGCATAACGCGCGTCACCGTCGTGAAGGAGGGGGATGAGTGGCTCATCCAGACTGCGGGGTCGAATCTGGGCAAGGTCGTGCAGGTCGAGGGCGTCGACCCCACCAGGGTCTATACCAACAACGTCCACGAGGTGGCCCAGGTGCTTGGCATCGAGGCGGCCAGGGCAACGCTTGTCAGGGAGCTGATGAGCACCCTCGACGAGCAGGGCCTCGAGGTGGACATACGGCACATCTTTCTCGTGGCCGACCTGATGACCTCCAGGGGCTACATCCAGCAGATAGGCAGGCACGGCATCGCGGGCACCAAGAGCAGCGTCCTCGCCCGGGCTGCATTCGAAATCACCGTACCCACACTCGCCGAGGCGGCGGTCAAGGGCGAAGTCGAAGACCTGAAGGGCGTCACGGAGAACGTGATAGTGGGCCTTCCTATCCCCATCGGGACAGGGATGATCGACCTTTACATGAGCTGATTCTGATGGTGGACAACGCGCAACTCTCCAAGGTCCTGAAGGACGCGATGAAGGGGGGCAAGTCTGCGTTGGGTGCCAAGGAAAGCATGGCCGCGGTCAAGGGGAGCAAGGCGGTGCTCTGTACCCGGTCCATCCCTCCCGCGCTGGGAGCAAAGCTCAGGGGGGAAGCGAAGAAGCTCGGCGTGCCCGTCATCGAGTTGACGCAATCGTCGGTGGAGCTCGCCAAGATGGTCGGAAAACCGTACAAAGTGTCTGCAATAGCCGTGAGGAACGTCAGCGACGCTGACATCAAGCTGCTATCGAGGTAAATCTATCATGCCCGAAATCAAGTTAAGCTCGGACCAGCTCTCCCTGATGTCGATGTTCCAGGGCATGACCGGTGCGACCGCCCGTGACTGCGTCATCGACGACAAGCGCGACAGGGTTATCTTCATAATAGCCCAGGGTCAGATGGGGCTCGCCATCGGGAAGGAAGGTGCCTCGGTGAAGAAGATAGAGCGCGCGGTAAGGCGACCGGTGGAGGTTGTCGAGTGGGCCGATGACGTCGAAGGCCTGGTCCGGAACTCTCTCGGCTCCAAGTTCGTTCAGGAAGTGAGGATAAGCGACAGGCTCGACGGGACCAAGGGCGTCGTTGTTATCGTGGACCCCCGCAAGAAGGGGGCGGTCCTCGGCCTGGGGGGGAAGAACGCAGAGAAGGTCAGGCTCCTGGCCAAGCGTTACTTCGACATAAGCAACGTCCAGATCACGAGCGAGTTGTAGAGGTTATATACGGTGAGAAAAGGCGGCGTCTGAAGCATGGCAGGTTCACCACGCGGAGAGTTCGCGGCCAGGCAGGCACTGCTGAAGCGCCAGAGGCTCCGCTGGTCCAACAAGTGGTACAAGAGGCGGAAGCTCGGCCTGGACTACAAGGCAGACCCCCTCGAAGGGGCGCCCCAGGCGAGGGGCATCGTCCTCGAGAAGGTGGGGGTGGAGTCGAAGCAACCAAACTCCGCGATCCGCAAATGCGTCAGGTGCCAGATAGTCAAGAACGGGAAGCAAGTCACCGCCTTCCTCCCCGGAGACGGCGCCCTGAACTACGTTGACGAGCACGACGAGGTGATGCTCCAGGGGATCGGGGGCTCGATGAAGCGGGCCATGGGGGACATCCCTGGAGTCCGCTGGACTGTCTTCAAGGTGAACGGCGTTTCGCTCAACGAGCTGGTCTACGGCCGCAAGGAGAAGCCCAGGAGATAGAGATGAGCAGGCAGTCGCTCGATTATCCGAACCTGCTCCTCTGGGAGAGGTGGGACCTGACCGGGGTGAAGGTCGGAGATCCTGGTCTCCAGACTGTCATCAACCTGAAACCCATGCTCATACCCCACTCCGGCGGCAGGCACGAGCACAAGAAGTTCGGCAAGACGAGGGTGAACATCGTAGAAAGGCTGGTCGACGAGATGATGCACTCGGGCAAGAAGTACGCCAAGAACACGGGGCGGATGGGGGGCAAGAAGCAGAAGGCGATGAACGTAGTGAAGACGTCGTTTGCGATCATAGAACTCAGGACTGGCCAGAACCCCGTGCAGCAGCTTGTGAAGGCCATCGAGAACGCGTCCCCCAACGAGGATACAACCAGGCTCAGCTACGGAGGCGTGGTCTACCACCAGTCCGTTGACATATCACCCGTGCGCAGGGTGGACCTAGCGCTGCGGTTCATCTCTGAGGGGGTCAGGGAGGCGGCCTTCAACTCCCCCCGGACCGTGGAGGAGGTGCTGGCCGATGAGATCATCCAGGCCGCTGCCGGCGACGCCAACAGCTACGCCGTGAAGAAGAAGAACGAACAGGAACGCGTCGCTATGGCGTCGCGCTAGAAGCGGCGTCGCCCTTCAGGTCTTCCTTTCTCAGCTCCATCCCCTTCAGCTCGTTCTCCATCTCCGGAGGCTCGGCGACCATCGCCTGGGGGTTGGAAAGGAAGCTCTTGGCAAGCTGCAGGACCTGCGGCGCCCTGAACTTCTCGAGCCTGTGGGACATCCGGAAGTCGTACCTGGGGTCCCTGGAAACGCTCCCGAGGACCTCGAGCCGCGATGTGCCTATGGCGTCTCTGAGCAGGTAGCCAGCTTTGAGCTGTGTGACCATGTCATCTTCGGCGAAGATTATCAGAGTCGGCTTCCTCAGCTTCTGCAACCTCCTCAGTTGATCCTTGTCGTAGGACGAGGCGACCAGTACGAGCGAAGTCACACTCTCTGGCCAATCGAGCGCGAATTCGAGGGCGACCTGCCCTCCCCATCCGCTCCCCATGATGCCGAGCTTCTGGACTCCCAGCTTCTCCGCAAGATCCTTGAGCATCTGTGCCTGCGCCCTGAAATCAGGAGTCTCCTCTGGTTTCGTAGACTTCCCGAAGCCCAGCAGGTCTGGAGCGATGAGCCTGTAGGTGTCTGCCATCGCCAGGATGGGTTCCCAGACGTGCCAGTTTTCCCGGGGCTCGCTGCCGTGAAGCAGTAGGAGCGGCGACCCATTGCCTGCGGTGGCGAAGTTGACCGTGAACTCGCCCACCGCGATGGTTTTCTCGGTGGCTTCCAACCGGGACAAGCCTGCCAGGTCGCTTTTCAAACCTTTTCCTTTTCGCGGCGTTACTGCGGTTCGATGGTCGCGGGGGGCTTCGAGGAAATCGAATACGATACCGCTACCACCCCAGCCACCTCGTTGGTTATCCTGCTCGAGATCCTCTCGAGTAGCTCCGGGTCCAACCTGCTCCAGTCGGCAGTCATGGCGTCCAGCGACTCGACCACCTTGACCGTCACCTGGCGTCCGAGCCTCCGCTCGTCGCCGAGGACACCGGTAACTTCATCGTCCCCGACATAGGCGAAGGCCTGCCACACCTTCTCGTAGAGCCCCTCCTCCCTGAGCTGTTCCTCGACGATCTCGCTCGCCTCCCGGCAGATCCTAAGTTTCTCCTCGGTCACCTCGCCCACCACCCTCACCGCTAGCCCAGGGCCGGGGAATGGGTGCCTCTCCACCACCTCCCCAGGGAGGCCAAGGAGGATCCCGAGCACCCTCACCTCGTCCTTGTATAGCTCTCGCAGGGGCTCGACCACCGACATGGACAGTTCTGCCGGGAGACCCCCGACGTTGTGGTGTGTCTTGATGACGGATGCCGGACCTGTTGAACGCCCGCTCTCTATCACGTCGGGGTAAAGGGTCCCCTGGGCAAGGTGCCGAAAGGGCCCCCTCTCCCGCGCGAACTCTTCGAAAACATCTGCGAACGTCTTCCCCACCATCCTCCTCTTCTCCTCGGGGTCCCTGACCCCTCCCAATGCCTTCATGAAGCGGTCCGAGGCATCCACTGTCTCGACTCGCACTCCGAGCTCCAGGCCGAGGAACTTCCTGACCCTGTCCCCCTCTCCCTGCCTGAGCAGCCCTGTGTCGATGAAGACACAGCTGAGCCTTTGACCCACTGCCCTGTTGAGCATGACGGCGGTGACAGACGAGTCGACCCCGCCCGAAACAGCGCACAGGACATCCCCCTCCAGGCCAGCGAGGCTCCTGACGGACTCGTCCAGAAACTCCTTCATGTTCCACCTCCTTTCTGCCCTGCATATCCCGAAGACGAAGTTCGCCAGCACCGCCTGCCCGTTCTGAGTATGAGAGACCTCCGGATGGAACTGCACTCCGTATTGCGACGCCCCCGCCAGCCTGACGGCCGCGAAGGGGGACGAGTCGCTCGACGCGAGCACCTCCAGGGTGTCCGGGATCTTAGTCGCAGAGTCGGAGTGGCTCATCCAGCAGTCGAAACGGCCCCCCTCCATGCCGTCGAGGAGGCCTCCCCCGGCCCGGACCGTGACGCTGGTCCTGCCGTACTCTCTCCGCGCTGCCCTCGATATTTCGCCCCCGTTGGCCCTTATGATCAGCTGGTAGCCGTAGCATATGCCCAGCAGAGGGATGTCTCCTCTGAATATCTCAGCGTCAGCAGACGGCGCCCTGTCGGCGTACACGCTCGCAGGACCTCCTGAGAGTATCGCACCTGCGACTCCCATCTTCTTCAGCTCCGAGTACCTGGCGTCGTGAGGGAGGAGGGCTGCGTAGACGCCGAGGCCCCTGACCCTCCGGCAGATGAGATGGGCGTACTGGCCGCCGAAGTCGAGGACGGCGATGCCTCCCTGCCAACGCGGGCCCGTCTACCGCTTCACCTCTAGGGAATGGGCGCCCAGCTCTGCCGACCCCGTCGCGCTCACGGAGCCGAAGGCCGTGTTCTCCCACATGGCGGCGATGCTAGAGGCGCCGGCGTAGCCGAAGGCCGCCTTCAAGCCGTTCTCCATCCTCTTGACAACTCCTTTTGCGCTCCCGGCGTAGGGGACGAGCGCCTCCACTCCCTCCTCGAGTCCCTTGGCCGGGACGCTGTATCTGTCGATGGCGAACCTTGCTCTTCTTGCGGCGGCGCTCGCCATGCCCCTGTGTGTCTTGAACTTCCGGCCCTCCCGCAGAACAAGCTTGCTGGGCGATTCTTCGGTCCCGGCGAGCATCGAGCCGAGCATGGCCACCGAAGCTCCCGCGGCGAAGGCAAGGGCGGCGTCTCCCGGTCCCCTGATTCCGCCGTCCGCGATGACGGGGATGTCGAGGTTCCTATCCCTGAGCCCGCTGGCCACCTCCGCCACGGCGAAGAGCGTCGGAGCACCGACGCGGGTCACCTCCGTCGTGATGCAAATCGAGCCGGAGCCTATCCCCGCCCGGAAGCCGTCCACCCTAGGCAGCTCATCGGCGATGTCTGAGACTGCCTCCCGAGAACCCACATTCCCAACTATGAAGTCAGCGCTGAGCTCGGGAAGGATCCTCTTTGCCGCCGTGATCACCCTAGAGGTGTGAAAGTGCGCCACGTCTGCCACGAGGAAGTCGGCGACCCGGTCGAGTTGCCTGCACCTCTCGCCGTCAAGGGGCGAGACCGACGCCCCCACCAGAGGGCGCCCCCTGTCGTCGATGCTCGCAGCGTTTATCCTGGAGCCCTTGACTTTCCGGACCTGTTCGACCTGGTCGTGGACGGGCATGTTGCGGTGGATTGCGCCAGCACCCCCCAACCTGGCCATCTCGAGGGCCATCCTCCACTCCGTCACCGTGTCCATGGGGGACGAAATCAACGGGAGGGCGAGCTTGATCCGCCCGGTGAGCTTGGAGGATAGGTCGATCTCTCCGGGTTCGACATCGCTCCTCCCAGGGAGGAGAATGAAATCGCGGAAGGTGTACACGTCGCGCGCCGACTCGAGCTTCGTGACGAAACTTGTTGGCAAGGCTGGCCTTGCCGAATTCAGAATTCCCCATGGGTATATCAACTCTCGCCTTAACACTTGGAGTTATTTCACACGGACGCGCATGTCTCAGAAGATGGACGAGATATCCGCAAGCGTTAATTAGAGTGGAGGCCGATTTTAAGGACGTCGGACTTGACAAGGGACCCTGGTTCGATATTCGGCGGGCTCTTCTCCGTGTGCATTAGGGACGACTACGTCAAGGAAGACAGAAAGATCATGGCCGAGGGGGTCCTCTTTCTGATCTTCGGGGCCCTGTGCAGCGTCGCTACAACCTATCTCCTGTCTCTCACGGGCCTACTCGTCTGAACAACTGAAGCCCCACAGGAATGCGACGTGACCCGCGTTCACGAACTCTTATCGGAATATCGTCCGTCGCCAAAGCAGGGGTCGCATGCTCAGTTTCGCGACACCCCCGGTCCCGAAGTCGTCCGCCTGGATAGGGCCTTATATGCCAACCTGATCCTCGACCTCCCATGAAGTTCATTCTCGTACCCGGCGCTTGGCTAGGCGCCTGGGCGTGGAAGAGGGTTGTCCCCCACCTCGAAAAAGCGGGGCATGAGGCATATCCCGTAACCCTGACAGGCATGGGAGACAGGGTCCATCTGGCGACGAAGGACGTCGGAATTGAAACCGCCATCGAGGATGTGCGCAACGTGATCCGGTTCGACGACATCGATGAATTCGCCCTGGTAGGGCACAGCTTTGCTGGGAAGGTGGCTGCTGCGGTGGCTGACCGCGAATCCGAGAAGGTGAAGTGCATCATCTACCTTGACGCGTTCATACCGAAGAAGGTACGGACCCCCCAGGCCGCCCTCGACCCGGCCAGCGAGTTCGGGCCCCCGCCCCCGGGAACCTTCGCGTTTCCGCTTACCCAGGAGACAATATCGCGCATCGGCCCCGACGTCAAAGGACAGGACCTGAAGCTGATGCTGTCCAAGGCCACTCCCTGGCCGGTGAAGCTCTCTGCCGACCCAATCACCCTTTCCTCAAAGTTTGATTCCATAAAGAGCGCCTACGTGTTCTGCAGGCAGAGCGGCGACCCGGTAGACGAGATAGTCGCAGGGAAGTGGGGGAAGCTGGAGGGGCCCTATAGGATCATGGACACTGGGCACTGGCCGATGATAACAAAGCCCGGGGAGCTGGCCGAGGACCTGGCCTCCCTTGCGGCCCTGGCGTCCTAGGGCCGCGATTCCGTACAGAGAAGGCAAACGTCACGCCCGCAATCGTTAGCTGACCGTGGGGGCCGCGCCGAGGCTCATGAATCCCGGTGCGACACATTGCGTGCCGCTGGCCGAGTCTCTGGTATAACCAATTCAACCAAGCTGTAAAGTAATACTACCTTCCCCGCATTTACGAACTCTGGCAATGATATTGGACCATCGATTCAGCATGGGAAGAAAACTCGTCCTGTTCGGATTCTGGCTCCTGGGTTACGCCCTAGGCTTCTTCGCCTGGCTCGTTAGAGTCCCGGTGATTAACGCCCTCGAGAACATCGGACTCAGCTCAGACGCCGCCGGGGCCCTTATCACGGGCTTCGCCGGGTCGCTGGTGATGCTCGTCGGCGTAATCATGTGGAGCTACCTTTCGTCGAGCTAAGTCCTATAGGGGCTTACACCTAGAGCGTAGAGGCGCGGGGCTCGACGCGTCTCACGACTCCTCTTTCCCCGANTTCTCACCTGAAGCGAAACCTGTATTTTCGGCATAGGCCGCTCCGCAGCCTCTCGACCGAAAAGGGGCCCTCGACTGGGCCAGCCAGCAAGCCCCAATGAGCAGGGCCGCACTTTCCATCCACGCATCCCCCGGCTCAAATGGGCATCTCTGCCAGCAGCTCGTAGGATCCCGTCAGCGCCAAGCGGTAGGCAACCACGCTGACCACGACGCCGAAGAGAGTGCTCCCGACCACGGCGACCCCGAATGAGACACCTAGGCCCTCGAAATAACTCCCCATGAATGGCCAGAGCACCAGCGGCAGCGCCGTGATGAAGGCTGCGAGGACACCCACCACCATGGCTACCAGCAACCCCAGGGGACGGACGAATCGGGGCCTGGGCCTCTCCTGAAGGTCGGGAAACCTTGTCCCCACGGCGAAGCCAAACAAAGTGCACTCCAAGGCAACGACCAAGGAAACGGCCAGCGACGCCAAGAATTCGCCCACAGAAACAGAGGCGAGTATAGAGGATGCAATCAACAGGGCCAGTACTGTCGTCCATCCGAAGATGGACGCAACCAGAAACTTCGCCCTGAAGAATGCCCGAGGATTCATGGGGGAGGTGTAGACATTCAGGATCGCCTTCCCCTCTTGGCCCACGCTTGATGCCGCCACGATTATTGCCATGATCCCTCCAATCAGCCAGAAAGGATAGACGTTCCCCGCCGTCGCGCCGGCTCCGGAGGCAGACATGGAGAGTTGCTGCACAAGGAGCAGAGCCACGAAGACAAATGGTAATGCCAGTTGAGGAATCAGTTCCCTTCGACGGGTGTATCCCTTGAGATCCTTTCTCACGAGTGCGGCTTCGGCTGCGGTGAGCCCCAGAGACTGAAGGAACCCAATACGGGGTTCGTACTTCGCCTCGGTGACTTCTATTGTCACTGGAACAGGAGACCAGTACCTCGCCCTGACTTTGACCGCGGCGAAGAGCACCAGCAGCGTAAAGAACACTGACATACCAAAGAATGCGACGGAAAGAACCGACGCGCCCTGGAGATAGTAGCTTATCGAAACAGATGGCCAGAAGAATGGAACGAAGAACGCTGCGTCTACGACGCCGGTGAACGATCCGATAAGGCTGGAGAGAATCGTTGGATTGAACCCGAGCTCCACGACTAGGATTACAATCACCATCACGACGATGCGGATAACGATGGTTCCTCTGCCAGCCTTGCCGTAGACCAGTGAACTGACCCGATTGATCGCCGCCCGCATTATCTCCACCAATGAGCCTACTGCCAAGAGCGAGATCACACTGAGGACGGCAGACATTCCCCAGGCGTAGAGGATGCCGGCCCTCGCCGCCAGGGGCAGGGTGGCCCCCAGTGCTATCGCAGGAAGAAACGAGTAGGTGTAGCTCACCGAAAGGACCGAGGCCGTGACGTAATCTGTCTGCGACACGGGGAGCCAGTTGACGACGTCGCTCGACGCGAACTTCGAGGAAACGCTGAGCTCGAAGAGAACAGCGGCGACAAGAATGAAGGGAGCAATCAGGGCGGGGAGCGAGGTCACCGCCTGAAGAGTCAGAGTGTCCAAGAGGCTCGCTATGTCGGACGGGAGCGCTCCCACCGCCGAGAGTATGAAATAGACAAGACCTGCTGCTACCGCAAAGATAGCTGCGTCCAGGACGAAGACAATGATGGGCCTGCTGAACAGGCGGCTTCCCAGGGCGCCCGATCGACCCGACCTCAGCTGGGACTTGACGAGGACGCTCGTGATTTCGCGTATCTTTCGGGGATTCACTTGCTGAGGGCCTCTACTATGTCCCTCAGGTCCGACGTACCGGTTATTTTCAGAAACACCTCTTCAAGGGATGAGCCCGGGAGACCTGCCCTGCCCCGCAATTCTGGGACAGTTCCGACCGCGAGTATCCTTCCCTGGTACATGATAGCGACCCGGTCGCATATGGCTTCCGCTATTTCGAGGACGTGGGTGCTGAAGAGGACGGCGAACCCCTCCTTTGCCAGGCTGCGGAGCAGGTCCTTCACAATCTTGGCCGACCGAGGGTCGAGACCGTTCAGCGCCTCGTCCATGACAAGGAGCGGCGGCCTGTGCATCAGAGCCGCGGTTATGGCGATCTTCTGTTTCATGCCCTGGGAGTACCCGCTAATCATCTGGTTCTCATGGCCTGACATCTCCAGGGCGTCGAGGAAC
>OCOJ01039485.1_pt2 | contig 18200 bp, 20 predicted proteins | sample 1539251 | NCBI WGS metagenome assembly OCOJ01 (sample SAMN01911457, study PRJEB22624) | soil metagenome | biome: Soil | place: Malaysia | collected 2012-04-30 | depth RA_metagenome m | reverse complement strand
TCCGGTCGGAGAACGCCGAGAGAACGGCGGCACCGAGGTCTCCGGCCAGCTGCTGGCTCGTGAAGGGGTGTTGACCCGTACGTCGGGCTCGGACCGCGAAGCTTCGACCGGGGAGGAGGCGGGGAGAGGCGAGCTCGAGGAGACGGGTCCGGATGGCGTCGGGCTCGCTCGGCACCTCCTCGACGCGGCTCACTGACGTTACCCCGAAAACGCGACGGACGATCCGGGCTCCCTTCTCCGCGTCGTCCGTCTCTACGTAGAGGTGCCCGCGGTCGGAGCGGATCCGGCCCTCCACGCCCTCGCGAACAAACAGGTCGAGGATGTTCCGGCGCAGGGCGTGCTCGAACTCACGGCGCACCGGCGCCGACTTGAGCGCGAGCTCGCCGTAGCGGACCAGGAGGAGCTCCGCCATCGAGAACGTTAAGATGACGGGACCGCTAAAGCGCTTCTCGCTCGGATGGGTTCGTGGCACCGACAGATTCTCTCCCGTCATCCGCCACGGACCCGTGGGCGCCGTTCCTGGGCGCAATCGTAGACGGCTTGGTCGTCGCCGCGGAATCCCGGGGCGTCTCTCTTCCCCCCGACGCCGTTCTCGCGTCCCTGAATCTGGACGGCGGCCCCGAAGGCGAGGTCGCCTTTCCGTGCCACAGGGTCGGACAGTCGGCCGGCCGGAAGGCCGATGAGCTCGCCTCCGAGATCGCCCTCGCTGTCCCGCCCTCGGACCTGGTCCGTTCGGTCTCCTCGAAGGGCGCGTACGTCAACTTCCGGGTGGACCCGGCGCGGCTTACCCAAGCGACCCTCGAGCTTGCGCTGACGCGCGGAAACCGGTTCGGGCACGCCGAGCCGAGCGGGCCCCCGGTGGTCGTGGAGCATACGAGCGCGAATCCCACCGGTCCGTTCCACATCGGTCGGGTCCGCAACGGCATCATTGGGGACACCTTCGCGCGCGTGTTACGGGCCGCCGGGGTCCCGGTGACGACCCAGTACTACGTGGACGACATGGGCCGCCAAGCGGCCATGATCACCTGGATCTGGACGAAACCTCGGGACGAGTGGCCCGAGGCGATCCGGAAGACCGTGGACGGCGCGGAAACTCCGGGGGAGAAGACGGACCTCCACCGCGGCCGCCCGTACCCCGCCGTGAGCACTTACCTCAAAGAGAACGAGGGGGCGCGGGAGGAGGTGGCCCGCCTCGTCCAGCGGATCGAGGCCGGCGACGCCCCCCCCGAGCATCGGACGCTGGCCCAAGCGATCCTGACCGGCATGCTCCAGTCGCTTGCCCGGCTGCGAATCTCATTCGACGAGTTCGTCTGGGAGTCGGACCTCGTGCGCGACGGGTCGGTCGACCGAGTCCTCGAGCGGCTTCGGGCCTGTCCGACCGCCGTGCGGGAAGAAAACGGTGCCTGGGCGATCGACGCGAGCCGCTACGGGCTCCCGAAGGAGTCGACGCACCTCGTGTTCCAGCGGGCGGACGGGACCAGCCTCTACATCACGAGGGACGTCGCGTACCATCTCTCCAAGTTCGCTCGATTCGCTCGTTCGATCGACGTTCTCGGGCAGGACCACCAGTTGCACGCCCGGTGCCTGGACGCTCTTCTCGAGGAGCTCGGCGAGACTCAGCGGCCGATGTTCGTGATCTACCAGGACATCACCGTGCCCGAAGGCGGTCGAATGTCCACCCGGGGCGGCTCCGCTGTCTGGCTCGATGAACTCCTCAGCGAGGCCGTCGACCGCGCCCGAGCCGAGGTGCTCAAGCGCCGCGAGGACCTCGCGGAAGCGGACGTCGACAAGATCGCTGAGGCGGTCGCGACCGGCGCGATCCGGTTCCACGTTGTCCGGGCCGCTCCCGATAAGCCGGTGGTCTTTCGCTGGGCCGACGCCCTCTCGTTCGAGGGACGAAGCGGCCCGTTCCTCCAGTACTCGTACGCTCGTGCCTCGAGCGTGCTACGAAAGGGGGGGGCCGAGATGCCGCCGTACCCTTTCGATGCGGGACGGCTGACCGACCCGGAGGAGGCCGCCCTCGTGCGGATCCTTGCTCGGTTCCCCCGGACGGTTGCCTATGTGGCCCGGACGGGGCACGTTCACTCCCTCGCGGGGTATGCCCACGAGCTCGCGGACCAGTTCAATCGCTTCTACCACGCCGTCCCGGTCCTGCGCTCGGGGGACGAGCGAGCGAGCCGAATCGCGCTCGTCGCAGCCGTCCGCCAGACCCTCGGCAACGCGCTCGACCTTCTCGGGGTCGTGCCGCTCGAAGCGATGTAACTTCGGCCCTCGAAATTCACTTAAGGAAGGAGCCACGTCGGGGGCTCAGGACGAGCTATGGCGACGATACGAGAGGAGTTCGCGAAGTTCATCGCGCAGGGGAACCTGATTCAGCTCGCCACCGCGTTCGTGATGGGCGCCGCCTTCTCGGCGCTCGTCACCGCGCTCGTGGCCGACATCATCACGCCGTTGATCGGGGTCGCCGGGAAGTTCAACTTCTCGGCGTGGAACACGAGCGTCAACGGCAGCGTCTTTCAGCAGGGGCTCTTCCTCAACGCCCTGATCAGCTTCATCACGATCGCGCTCGTCGTCTTCTTCCTCATCGCTCTACCGTACCAGAGGTATCTCGACCGCAAGGCGGCCAGGGCGAAGGCGGCGGCGCCGACCACGCGCACGTGCCCTGAATGCCTCTCGACCATCCCGATCGGCGCGAAGCGCTGCTCGTTCTGCACGTCGGTCGTTCCGCCCGTCGCGGGGACGGCGCTACCGAGCTAGAAGCCCCGGGTCGACCCGGCCCGCCTCGTCAAACCCCTTCTTCCGTAGGCGACAAGCATCGCATCGACCACAGGGGGACCGGCCCCCGGCGTAGCAGCTCCAGGTGAGCTCCCAGGGGACTCCGAGGCGATCGCCGGCCCGAACAATGTCGGCTTTGGACATCCGAAGGAGTGGAGTCGCGATGCGGATCCGCTCCCCTCGCTCAACGCCCGCGCGGGTCGCGAGACGCGCCAGGCGACCGAATGCCCGGAAGTACTCGGGGCGACAGTCGGGGTACCCCGAGTAATCGATCGCGTTCGCCCCGAGGTAGATCGTGCCGAGCCGATGGCTCTCGGCGTACCCGAGCGCGATGGAGAGCAGGATCGTGTTCCGTGCCGGGACGTACGTCGAGGGGATCGACCTCCCCCCGCTCGTCCGGTGCGGCAGGGAACGACTCCGGTCCGTGAGCGAGGAAGCGAGCAGACCACCGAGGGGGAGGCGGACGACCGTATGGTGGGTCGCCTCGAAGCGATGGGCCAAAGCGCGCGCGGAGCGGACCTCGCGTTCGTGCCTCTGCCCGTAGACGACCGTTAGAGCGTGCACCGGGCGATGGTCACGGCTCGCCAGCGCGAGACACGTGGCTGAATCCATCCCTCCGGACAGCAGGACTACGCTTCCCGTCCTCACCTTGCGCGCGGTCGTCACAACCCCACTCCGATCGCCTTCAGGACGAGCAGGGACAGCCCGACCGCACTCAGCATCCCGAGGAAGTTCGTGCTCCCTTTCGAGAGGAGCCCGCGGTTCTCGAAGAGTTCGCCGAGGACGGAGTCGACCTGGCAGCCGATGAACCCGACGACGGAGACCGTGAGGACGAAGGCCACGGGGTTGATGGTCGCCGTGCCGAACGCCTGGAAGAGGGCGAGGCCCACGACCGCCGTCGTGACCGAACCGACCCACGCGAAGAGCTGCCCCACTCGGGAGACGCCGCCGTTCGTGCCGGGAGGGACCTCCGCGCCGGAGAGGATACTGCGGGCCCGGCCCGCGAGAACGCCGAACTCGCTCGCCATCGTATCCGAGGCACCAAAGGCGAGGGCGCTCGCGAAGAGGAGGGAGGTCGCGGGGGAATGGAGAGGCGCAGAGGGGACGCCCCCCGCGACGGCGATCGCGGTCGGGATCAAGATGTGGGCGACCACGTTCGAGACCCCCCGCTCTCCCGAGCGTCCCTCCTGGACGTGCTTCTGTTTCTTCTCCTGGATCCGGTAGCGGGTCGCGAGCGAACTCGAGGCGACGAACAGGACCAGGAGCGCGAGATACGGGAATCCCACGAGGAGGACGATGACCACGCCGAACACGGCCGAGACCACGCCGGCCCAAGGGGTCAGGGCCCGGGCCGCGACCGCCCCGAGAGCGAGCAGAATCGTGGCCACGACCCCAATGAGGGCAAACCACCCGGTCAACACGAAACGGTCTCCCGCGGCCGCGAGCAGGCGGTGGGTTTAACCCCTTCGAGGCGGCGGCGGCGCGCCGGGAGCGCACCGGGCGTCAGCCGCAGGCGAGGATCCGCAGGACCGCGGTGGAGAACGAGCCGGCGCTCACGTCGACCGCATCGCTCTCCGCGAGATGCTCGAGGGACGGGTCCCGTTCGTGGGCCGGCGTCGTCACGACGGCGGTGAGGAGCCCGAGTTCCCGTCCTGCCTGGACGTCAAGGTCTCGGTCGCCGACCACGGCACTCGACGCGAAATCGATGTTCCAGTCGTCCCGGGCCTGCCGAAAGAGGAGGGTTCCCGGCTTACGGCACTCACAGTGCGTCTCGGGCGCGTGGGGACAGTAGTAGAAGGCGTCGACGTGCGCCCGGTGGGGAAGCAGCAGTTCGTTCAACCGTCGGTGGATGCGGTCGACGTCCTCGCGGGTGTAGTACCCGCGCTCCACTCCCGACTGATTGGTCACACAGATCACGAGGTATCCATGGTCGTGGGCCAATGAGAGCGCGTTTCCGACTCCCCGAAAGACTTCTAGTCGGTCCGCTTCGCGGAGATACCGGAGATCCGGGTTCAGCGTTCCGTCCCGGTCGACGAACAGGGCCCTCCGGATCGGGCGGCCCAACGCTTTGGGAAAGGAGACCGCCGGCATCCGACGCTGCGAGGCATCGCACAGGATAAGGGTTCATCCCCCGAAGGTTGGCGGCCGTGGATGGTCGCCGTTCCCCTCGATGTCTTGAGCCTTCGCGCGGGACTCGACGACGCCATCGCGAAGGCGCTGGCGCCTCTTCGCGGAGCCACAACCCCGCTCGGGATCCTCTTCTCGGGGGGCGTGGATTCGGCGCTCCTCGCTTGGGAGCTCCGCGACCGTCAAGGGGTCTCCCTCTGGACGTTGGGGCGGGAAGGGAGCGACGATCTGCTCGCCGGCAAGAGCCGTGCGACCCGTTTGGGTCTCGCCTGGCATGGGATGCCGATCGGCGCCGAGGACGTCCGGGCGGCCGACGAACGGTTTCGCGAGCCGCTCGAGGGGTCGACCCCCGTCGTGCGGGCGGTACTGCTTTCCCTCGCCCTCGCGATCGAGCGGGCCGAACCCACCGAGCTCGTCTGCGGCCAGGGGGTCGATGAACTGTTCCTAGGCTACGCCCACTTCCGATCTCTGAGCGAAGCCACTAGCGAGCAGCGCAGCCACGACGACCTCGCTCGTCTCCAGGATTCCGACTGGCCACGAACCCTCGGGGTGGCCCAGAGCGTGGGGACGAAACTCCACGCGCCTTACCTGAGCCCGGGCTTCGTGGCCGCGTCCCTGCGCATCCCGATCTCCCTGCGCATCCCTCGGGACCAGCCGAAACGGTTCTTCCGAGAGTGGGCGGTCTCGCGGGGCCTTCCGGCCGACCTCGCCCTCCGACCGAAAAAGGCCATGCAGTACGGAAGCGGGGTCGATGCACTTCTCCGGGGTGTCCGGCGCTCTCACTCCTAAGCGTCGACGCGCGTCCCCGCTTCGCCCCGGAGTGCTCGGGCGAGGGACGGGATGTCGGTGATGATGAATCGTCGCCCTCCGCCCTCCAAGAACTCGAGGCCCGCGACGACCTTCGGCCCCATCGACCCGTCGCCGAACTCACCGCGCTTGTAGAAGTCCGCGAGCTCCTGCTTTGACACCTGGGTGAGCCAACGCTCTCCCCGCTTCCCGAAGGAGACCGCAGCCCCCGGGACGTCCGTCACGATGGCGAGCGTGCGGATCCCGAGCTCGCGGGCGACCATGGACGCCGCCAGATCCTTGTCAATCACCGCCTCGACGCCTTCGAACGTCCCGTCCGGCCGGCGGACGACCGGAATCCCGCCGCCGCCCGCGACGATCGGGATCCAGTTCGACCCGCCGGACGACTCGAGAAGCGAACGCACGGCGTCTCCCTCGATCCACCGGACGGGTCTCGGGGACGGAACCACGCGTCGCCATCCTCCGCGAGCGCCGTCATAGACCATCGACCACCCGTACTGTTTCCGGAGAACGCGGGCGTCGTCCTCGGGGTAGTATCGGCCCACCGGCTTCGACGGATGAGAGAACGCAGCGTCCGTCGCGGACACTTCGGTCCGGCTGATCACGGTGAGGACCGTGCGACGAACCCCCCGCCGCACGAGGGCCGGTGTGAGTTCGGTCTGGATGAGATAGCCGATCTGACCCTGGGTCTCGGCGCCGAGGACGTCCATCGGCCGGGGAGGAATCTCGCGCGCCGCGAGCTCGTTCTGTCGGAGGAGCGCCCCGACCTGCGGACCGTTCCCATGCGAGAGAACCAGGACTTCCCCCGCCGCTGCGACCTCGGCGAGGACGGAAACGGCGAGCCGCATCTGTCCGCGGGCCTCCCCCCACGATCCGTTCCCCCCCGCACGGTGGAGAGCGTTCCCCCCAAGGGCGACCAGAATCCCGGGCATCCGTCCTCATCCGGAGCAACTCAGGCGAAGATGAATAGCTCGGCGGTGGAGCCGACTCCACGCGGGGCCGATGGCTCGCGCCGGAATATGGCTATATAATGTGCCCCCCTCCGTTCTCGGGCCGTGACCGACGAGGCGGAGTCCCTCTTTTGTCCCCTCGAGTTTCGATACGGACGCGCCCCCGTCCGGGAGCTGTTCTCGCGAGGCGCTCGGCTCGCTCGCGCGCTTCGCGTCGAGGCCGCGCTCGCGCTGGCCGAAGCCGAGCTCGGGATGATCCCGGCCGATGCTGGGGCGGCGATCGACGCCGCCGCTACGCTGGAGCACGTTTCGCTGGACCGGGTCGATGACCTCGAGCGGTCCCTGCGCCACGACGTAATGGCGATCACCCGGGCCCTGGCGGAGGCTGCGGGGCCGTCCGGTCGGTGGGTGCACTTCGGGGCCACGAGCGCCGACATCACCGACACTGCCCTCGCTCTCGAGCTGAAGGAGTGCGCGGAGATCCTGCGCGTCGACCTCACCGACCTCGCGCGGGTGCTCGTCCAGCTAGCCCGGACCCATCGCGCCACACCCGAAGTCGGCCGGACCCACGGCCAGCACGGAGTTCCCATCAGCTTCGGGTACAAGATGGCCGTCGCGGCCGCGGAGGTCGCACGCCACCGGGACCGGCTCGACGAGCTCGTCCCCCGCCTCGCGGTCGGCAAGATGGCGGGCGCGGTGGGGACGGGCGCGGGCTTCGGGTCCCATTCGGTGGAGCTCGAGGCGGCCGTGATGTCCCGGCTCGGACTCACCGCCGATGAGGCGCCGACTCAGATTGTCGGACGGGACCGAATCGCCGAATTCACCAACCTCCTCGCGTTGATCGCCTCGACGGCCGAGCGGCTTTCGACCGAGGTCCGGAATCTCCAACGCACCGAGATCGCTGAGGTCTCGGAACCGTTCGATGAGTCGCGTCAGGTGGGAAGCTCGACGATGGCCCAGAAGCGAAACCCGATGGTCTCCGAGAACGTCACGAGCCTTGCGAGGCTCGTTCGCGCGTTCGCGCTTCCCCCGCTCGAGAACATGGTGCAGTGGCACGAGCGCGACCTCGCGAATTCCGCGAACGAGCGGATCGTTCTCCCTCACTCGATCGTCCTCACGGACGATATCCTGGCGAAGCTGACCGAGGTCTTTCGGGGGCTTCGCGTGGACGTGGGCCGGATGTCCCAGGAGCTCGCTCGCTCGGGAGGGGGCGCGATGACCGAGAACCTGGTGCTCGCCCTCACCTCCAAGGGCCTCGCCCGGTCCGAGGCGCACGAGCTGCTCCGCGCGCTGACGAGCGATCTTTCCAAGGGACCGCCACTCGTCGACCGCGCGAACGCGAACCCGGTCGTCCACTCCCACCTCTCCTCCTCCGAAGTGGAGGAGCTCCTCGACCCGGCCGCGTATGTTCGCGCTGCGGCGGCCAAGACGGACCGGATCCTCGCGGAGCTCGACCGACGTCTCGCGCGATGAGCGATGGGGCCTTTGCGTGGACCGCGTCGATCCGTGTCCGGGTTGATGACCCCCGAGTCGCCGCCTGGGTGGAGCAGGCCCTCCGACCTGAGGCTTCCCGGGAGGTCCCGCGGGCGAACGCCGACCTTCGAAGGAGCTCGGACCGGACCGTCGAGCTGACCATCTCGGCGCGGGATTCCGGAGCGATGCGAGCCGCCCTGAACACCTACCTCGGCTGGATCCACCTCTCTCTCGCGACCGCCCTCGCCGCCGGGCATTCTGAGTGAGTTCCGAGGAGCGAGCGTTCCCCGAAGCGCTTATCTTGGACGGTCCGTCACCCGGCCGTGGCGCTGCCTGCGAAGCTCCAAAACGACATCCGCCAGTTCCAACGGCTCCAGCAAGAGCTGGCAGCCGTCCAGCAGCAGAGGATGCAGGTCGACCTCAAGCTCCGGGAGGTGTCGCACACCCTGGACGAGCTCAAAGCGCTCCCCGAGGACGTGGTCGTCTACCGGCCGATCGGAGGTCTTCTCGTTCGTGCGAAGAACCGGAAGGAGGTCGAGGACCTTCTCACCGAGGACAAGGAGACGACCGAGGTGAGGCTAAAGGCGGTCGAGCGCCAGGAGAACCACCTCAAGGAACGGTACACGACGATGCAGCAGGACCTCTCCGCGGCCCTGCAGACCGTGAGCGCGACAGGTCCGACGTCGGGGTCTTCCCCGCCGGCCGAACCCGAGAGCTAGCCGTCCGTTACGCTTTCCGGCGGACGAGCCGGTCGGCGACTTCTCGCAGGAGTGGCTTGGCCCGGGCCGGGATGGTCCGACTGCGGTCGACGCATCGGAGCGCCGAGCGCGTGAGCTCCGCGATGCGCTGCTCGGAGTAGTCGAGGCTCCCGGACTCCCGGATCACGCTGCGAGCCCGCTCCACGTCCTCCGGGGTCGCCTGGGCGTTGCCCAGAACTCGCGCGAGCCGGGACCGGTCGAGCTCGGACCCGTTGGCCCACGCTTTCACGACGAGGAGGGTCCGCTTTCCCTCGACCAGGTCGTTCGCGCTCTTCCCGGTCGCTCCGGCGTCGAACCCCGCGCCCAGAACGTCATCCCGGAGCTGGAAGGCGATCCCGATGTCCGTACCGAATCTCTCGAGATCCTGGAGACGGGACGGTCGACTCCCTCCCAGGATCGCCCCGATCTTGAGGGGCGAGGCGACCGTGTAGATCGCCGACTTGAACCGGTGGACTGCCAGGACGTCGTCCTCGCTGACGCTCGCCGGGTCGAGCGAGCCGCTCCGGATGTCGAGGAGCTGACCGTAGGCGGTGCACCGGGTCATCCGAACGTACTCCGTGAGGGCAGCGAGACGGGCGGATGGGGGGGTGCGGGTCGATAGGATCGCTTCGACCGTGAACGGCTCCTCGAGGTCCCCGAGGGTGATTCCGATCCCCACTCCGTAGTCCTCACTCGACCCTTCGCGTCGATCCTTCCGGTGGGCTTGGGCAACCTCCCGATGGACGGTCGGACCGCCGCGACGCTCTTCGGCGTGGTCGATGATGTCATCGTGGATCAGCATCCAGCTCTGGAAGTGCTCCATCGCGGCCGCTGCGCTGAGTACGGGTCGAGGGTTCCGGCCGGTCGCAATATGGTACCCGGCCAGAAGGAGAATCGCCCGGAACCGCTTGCCTCCCCGCAATGTGAACTCGTCGTTCACCTCGAGGTACGGCCGCACCCCTGCCGGCGCCGTCCGGAGCGCCCGACTGTAGGACGCTTCCAGCTCCTTCTCGAGGGACGGCAGAAAACGAGAGAGCGCGGAGAGGTCCACGGCAGGTGCGTTTGGACGTCCATCCTATTTAACGGACCGGGCGTTCGCGGACACGATGGCGTCCGCTACGTTCGTCACGCTCGCGAGCGCGCTGGTCGAATCGATGGGCCAGAAGCTCGACGCGGCCAGACCGACCGACGAGGGCCTCACGCTCCGGACGAGCGACGGGTTCCTGTACGCGTTCCTCGAAGACCCGAACACGATCTCTCTCGATACGATCCGTCACCTCATCGGCGTGGAAGGGAACGTGCTCGTCCGGCTCGTTGTCCTCACCCCGGGCCACCTTCCGCTTGCCTTTTCGGAAGAGATCTCGAAGCACGGCGGCACCGTGGTGGAGGGATCCCGCTTCGCCGAGCTGGCTCGCCAGCTCGGGCTCGAAACCTACCTCGGCGAAGAGCCCCGGCCGCCGCCGAAGGAGGCCCGTCGGCTCCTCCCGAGCGCGCAGCAACTGGACGGAGTCGTCCACCGGGCCCGAACCTGGCTCGACTGGGGGGTCCCCGCTCTCGCACTTCGGTTCTACCGCCAGGCCGTCGAGCTGAAACCCGGTTTCCTCCCCGCCAAGGTCGGAATGGGCCGGTCGCTCCTCGCCCTCGGACTTCTGGACGATGCCGACCGGTTGTTCGATGAGGTTCTCTCCGCCCGTCCCGAAGATGTCGAGGCGCGGCTCGGTAAGGCAGCGGTCCTTGGAGCCCGCGCGCAGCCGAAGGAAGAGATCGCGACGTACCGGAAGCTCCTCGCCGAGGACGACCGTCGGGCCGACGTGCGCGCCCACCTTCTCGCGGCGCTCATCGACGTCGGGGATTGGGCCGGGGCGCGGAAGGAGATCGAGGCCCTCCTCGCGAGCACACCGGAAGAGCCTCAGCTCCGTTTCCTCCATTCCGAAGCTCTCGTTCGCACCGGCGACAAAGCGAAGGGGTTCGAGGAGCGGGCGGAAGCCCGACGCCTCGGGCTCACCTACGAACGTGAGGTAGCGCTCTGTAAGCATCTCGGGATGCCGCCCCCCGAGCCGCCGGTCTCGGCTCCGACGGCCGAGGAGGTTCCTTCGGAAGCGCCGGTCAAGGCACCGACCGCCCCCGTCCGCAAGGGTCGTAGTGCACGTTCTACCGCTCCGTCGAAGCCGAGCCGACCCCGGGCTCACCTTCCGACGAAGGTCCCGCGCCCCGAAGGTACGAAGTCCACCGCGTCCCGCAAACGTAAGTAGTCGCCCGCCGACTCGGGGCGATTCAGAAGACCGCATGCGCGTCATCTCGCTCCTTCCGAGCGCGACCGAGATCGTTTACGCCCTCGGCCACGGTAAGGAGCTCGTCGGCCGGAGTTCGGAGTGCGACTTTCCCCCCGAGGTGAAAGCCCTTCCGGAAGTCATGCGCCCGAAGGTGAGGGATATGGATCGTTCCTCGAGAGCGATCGACGACCGGGTGCGTGGGGCCCGTTCGAGAAACGAAAGCCTGTACGACCTCGACCTCGAACAGTTGCGGGCCCTGCGACCGGACCTTCTCCTGACCCAGAACCTCTGCGGCGTCTGCTCGGTCACGGAGGAGGAGGTCACGACCGCCTGCAAGCGGGCGGGGGTCAGTCCTCGGATCACCTCTCTCACTCCCACGGACCTCGCCGAAGTCTGGGATTCTTTCGAGACCGTCGGGGCTGCGCTCGGGGACCGGGAGGCGGGAGCCTCGCTCGCGCGACGTGCGCGAGAGTCCACACCTCCGCGCCCCTCGACCGGGCGCACGATAGCGGTCGTCGAATGGCTCGACCCGCCGATCCTGGCGGGCCTCTGGACTCCGGACCTCATTTCCGCGGCCGGCGGAGTTCCCGTCGGGCCGGTGAGGGGCGAGCCGGGATTCGGAACGAGCTGGTCCGAGCTCGCGGAGAGGGCCCCCGACGTGCTCCTGCTCAGCCCGTGCAGCTTCTCCGTCGCGCGGACGAAACAAGAGCTCGCAGGGAATCCAACGCTCCTCCGAGAGATCCACTCCGTCCGCCCTCGAGCGGGAACGTTCATCGCCGACGAGGCGTACTTCAGTCGTCCGGGCCCGAGGCTCGCGGACGGGGCACGGCTCCTCCGGCGAATACTCGACCACGAACCCCCCACGGGTCCGATGCCGGCAGAGCTGCTCTCGGCCCACCTTGTACAAGATGAACGGTGAGCGCCGAAGTGGGTTCCGGGCAGTTTCGACTCCTCCCTCGGGACCGTCCTCTCTTCGCGGGACGCACCGGTCGGCACCTACCGCCGCGACGACCGCCCCCCGCGCTGCGTTCGGGCTCCTCGTCCTTACAAACACCGTGTACTGTCGCCGCGCGTCGGTGCGCTTCGCACGGCCGAAGGTGAACGATTGACCGCCCCTCGGGTCCTGGACATCGGGATGGGACGCCAGGTCGTCGACCTCGACTTCCGGGACACGGAGGGCTTGGTCGCATCGTACCTGCTCCCGGGACCCGAAGGCTGGACCCTCGTGGAAACGGGACCATCCACGTGTCGCGAGGCCCTCCTCGAAGGTGTGTCGCGGGCGGGGGTGGCACCCAAGGACGTCCGCCGTGTCTTTGTCACCCATGTCCACCTCGACCACGCCGGAGGGATGGGCGCGGTCGTGGAGGCTTTCCCTCACGCGACGTTCTATGCGCACGAGTTGGGGGTCCCGCACCTGGTCGACCCGACTCGTCTCGTGGCGAGCGCCCGTCGGGCCTGGGGAGAAGCGGCCTCGGACCAGCTATGGGGGGCCATCCCCCCGGTTCCCGCCGCTCGGATCGTCGCGCTGCACGGCGGGGAGAGGTTTCCGCTCGACCGCGGGGAGCTGGAAGTGATTGCCACACCGGGACACGCGCGCCACCATCTCGCCTACTTCGACACCGCCACGCGGGGCCTGTTCACCGGGGACGGGGCCGGTGTCCGGCTGGAGCACTCGAGCCACCTTCGCCCAGCAGTCCCTCCTCCCGACCTCGACCTCGAGGCCCTGTTCACGAGCCTGGAGGCGATGCGGAAGACCGAACCTAAGCTCGTGCTGTTCAGCCACTTCGGCCCGAGCCCGGACGGCGCGGACGACCTTCGCCGATATCGAACGATCGTGGAGCAGTGGCGGGACGTCGCTCTGGCGGCCGCGCGCGAGAGGCCGGACGTTGACTTCATCACCTCCCGTCTGAAGTCGTTCGACGAAGCGGGACCAGCCGGAGACCGCCCGTCGGAAGGGGAATCGATCATCTCGAGCTACCGGCTCGCCGCGCAAGGCTTCCTCCGCTACTTCGAAACCCGGGGACTCCTTGGACGGGACGCGACGTGAGCGACGCCCCGCCCGCTCACCGGAAGGCGGCGGCCGGCATCCTCGTGCTCGGCCGCGTCGTTTACGCGTTCAACTGGTACAACGTCGGCGCCGTCCTTCCGCTCCTCGGAAGTGGCCTCGGAGCGAACACGAACCAACTCGGGGTCGTGATCGGGGCGTTCCTCGTCGGGGCGGCGATCTTCCAGGTCCCGGCGGGGTTCGTCGCGATCCGCTGGGGGTACCGAAGGACCTCGCTCTTCGCTCTCGCCCTGATGGGGGCCTCGTGCCTCGGCTCGGCCTTCGCACCCACGTGGGTCTGGCTCGCGGCCCTCAGGTTCGGAGCGGGCGCGGGTGCGGCGTTCTTCTTCGCCCCCGCGCTCGGACTCGTCACGTCCTACTATCCGGTCGGCTCGCGGGGACCGGTGATCGGGGTCTACAATGCCGGGTTCGCCATCGGTTCGGCCATCGGTCTCTTCGTCGGGGCTCTGGTCGGGGCGGTGCAAGGATGGCCCTGGGCCCTTGCCTACGGCGGGGTCGGCCTCCTCGCGGTCGGGGTCGTCGCGGCGATCGTGATCCCGCCGCTCGACCGTCCCGGGCCCCCGGAAAGCTGGACGGCAGCCTGGAAGGTCGGACGGCCGCTCCTCTTCTCTCGGAACCTTTGGGCGCTCGCTCTCGGTCTCAGCGGCATGTGGGCCGCGTTCTACATCGTCGCCCAGTACTTCGTCCAGTTCGCGCACACCGTACATTCGAACTGGCCGGTCGCGATCGCGGCCGGAATCCCCACCCTTCTGCTGGCGGCCGAGGTGTTCGGCGGCCCGATCGGAGGGTGGTTCGCGGAGCGGCGGGCCGACATGCGACGGATCCTTCTCCTCTGGGGGGTTGCGTCCGCCGTCGGGGTCGGGGCCATTCCGTTCCTCCCGCTCGCGGCCCTCTGGCCGCTGTTCGCCTTCCTCGGCTTCGCGGACGGCGTGCTGTTCGCGGTCCAGTACCTGGTGCCGACCTATCTTCTCGAGGGGGGCGGAGAGAACACGGCGCTCGCGATCGGATTCCTGAATTCGGTCCAGCTCGCGTTCGGGAGCCTCTTCGCAATCCTCTTCGCCGTGATCGTGAGCGACGAAGGCTACACGGTCGGCTGGCTGGCCACCGGCGCGATCCTGGCCGCCTTCCTTCCGCTACTGCTGCTGTTGAACGTTCCGCGTTCGGGGGCGGAACCGACGTCGACGGAACCGACGACCGCGTGAGCGCGCGCGGTCGTCCTCCACCACGGTGACGAGATTCGTCGGTCGACCCTCGACGGGGTATCCCGCCGTGAGCACGATCGGGCCGGCGGGCGCGAGCCCCTCAACGCCGTGCAGCTCGAGCGAACGGGTACGGAGCGACTGTAGGTCGCTGTGCGCGGCCGCGGGGAACGACTGGACCGCCCGCACCAAAGCGAGCCGGCGACGCACGGACTCTGAGCTCGAGAGCGCCAGGACGGGGCACGTCGGACGCAGCGCGGCGATCAGGCGGGCTGTCCGCCCCGAGTGGGTCGGGGTGACGATCGCCCGCGCGTGGACGTTCTCGGCCAGGTCGACCGCCGCGCGCGCCACCGGAAGCTCGGAGCCCCCTTTCTGTTGGGGACGCACGAGGTCCCGCCACGGCTTCGGGTCGAATCGCGCCTCCGTCGCCCGGGCGATCCGGTCGAGCCAGACCACCGCCTCGAAAGGATACTGACCGATCGCGCTCTCCTCGCTCAGCATCACCGCATCGGCACCGTCGAGGACCGCGTTCGCGACGTCGGTCGCCTCGGCCCGGGTCGGACGAGGAGACGTCAACATGCTCCGCAGCATCTGCGTCGCGACGATCGAGAACCGACCGGCGGCGTTCGCCTTTCGGACCAGCATCTTCTGCTCGAGCGCGAGCCGTTCCAACGGAACTTCGATGCCGAGATCGCCCCGGGCGACCATGATCCCGTCCGCCGTCCTGAGGATCCCATCGATCGCGCCGAGCGCTTCGGCGCGCTCGATCTTCGCGATGATGCCGACCTCGCGACCCCCGGCTTGTTCGTCCAACCAGTGACGAGCGACGAGCACGTCCGCCTCGTTGCGCACGAAGGAGAGGGCCAAGTAGTCGAACCCCTCCTTGAGCGCGAGCGCGGCGTCCGCGCGGTCCTTGGCACCGAACGCCGCGGTGCGAAGGTGTGCCCTCGGGAGAAAGATCCCTGCGTGCGACGAGACGACCCCTCCGCTCACGACCCGGGTCTCGATCGCGGTCGGGGTCGCGCTCTCGACTCGCAGCTGAACGTCCCCGTCGCCGAGGAGCACGGGGTCCCCCCGGCGGGCGGCCCGCTCAAAGGAGGGGATCTCCACGAAAGTCCGGTAGCCGCTCCCGAGCGCTGGGTCCTGGTCGAGGGTCCACCGGTCCCCTCGGGCCAGGCGAACGGCGCCCCCGGCGATCTCGCCGATCCGGAGCTTCGGACCCTGGACGTCGACGACGAGAGCGACCTCTTTGCGGGCCTTTCGGGAGACCTCATGCAACCGTCGAAGCGTCGCCGCGTGCTCCTCGTCCGAACCGTGCGAGACATTGAGGCGAAAGGCGTCCGTCCCCGACTCGAGCAGTCGCGCGAGGCGGTCTGCGCGGTCCGTGGCTGGTCCGACCGTGGCGAGGATCTTCGTCCGGCGCATCGACCCCCGATGAGCTTCCCATCTAAAACCGTCCGGGGCGGACTGGCCTCTGCGCCGAGTATTCTTTAGTAGGCGGCCCCCGTGGATACGCCGCAGCCCCGTGGTGTAGCGGCCAAGCATGCTGGCCTTTGGAGCCGGCGACGGCGGTTCGAATCCGCCCGGGGCTACTACCTCGGTCCCGACGCCCTCGTTCGTGTGACGGGATCGGTCTTCATAAAGCACTGCTCGCCGCGTCGGTAGCGGTCGCGATCCGGTGGGGATCGGAGGCGGTCCGATGGGTAATCGCGCCGCGGTTGCAGTTCTAGTCTCGCTGCGATCCTCCTGGTCCTGAACGGGTCGCCAATCGACCTGGCTTGGTGCGCTCCATGGAGGTTCTCGAAAGATGCCCCCGCCACACCTGGTGAGAGACCGTGGGTTCCTCGACACCTCACCCGATCGTGATGCTCGTCTCGCGAAACAACTGTTGGAGCACCGACGACGTGATTTCGATCAGGTCGTCTTCTTGGCCATTTTCATGACGTCAGCGTGGCTCACTAGCTTCTGGTGAACGTCCCTCAGATGCTGCTGAACGTGTGCCACGAGCTCGTGCTCCTTCGTGCTCATCACGGCAAACCCGTCCTCGCACTCGACCTTCCACTTTTCCATTCGTGCCTGCATGTCCTTCTCCCCGCCCTCACGGCGAGGTGTTCGTGATGTGACGAGATTACATAACGAGCGAGTCGCGGGCCAGTGTCACATTCATGGTCGCCGACGACCGAAGAACGCGAGGGAACCAGGGAGGGAGCGTGCCGCGACCTTGGTGAGCGACGGGCCCGGGCGAAGACTCGCCATATCCCTCTCGGTAGCGATGCGCGCTTGGTCGCAACACCGGAGGAACCCCGCTCGGGGCTATTCTGAGACCAGCGATACCCTGCTGCCCGCGAAAGCCCGTAACGTGAAGGATTCAGCGCAGTCGCAGTGGCCTTAACTCCCCGTGCGGAAGTCCGTCCGCGTAGCCGTAGGCAGCCGAAAGCTCGTCGCAATCATGTTCACCGACGTGGTTGGCTTCACGTCGGCGACGCGGCGCAACGAATCGCTGGCGCTCGAACTCCTCCGGGAGCAGGAAACAATCGTCGCTAAGGTCGGGATTCGCACCGGCAAGAATGTCCGGGTGACGCGACGCTCCTGAACCTTCATTCACATTCCACATCGGTTGGCTCCCGCGAGGCCCCTCTCCACCCGCAGGTACGGTGAGGCCGCCGTCGGCATCCTCCCCAGAGACCAATCGCGGAAAGGCGCGACCGTCTTTGCCGGCGCTCGCCGCGGAGCTCGGTAGTCCGCCTTCCCAAGGTATCATTTAGCTTGCCACGACTCTGGGCTGGGACTATGGCGCTGCGCGCCGGACTTCCCTGTCTGGCAATCGCCCGGCTGGACGGCGCCCCAGGTTGGCTTCCTTCCGCGGGAAAGTCTCCCGCGCCGGCCACGCTCGGGCCCCGGATGCTCCGCATCAAGTTCGCGTTGCCTCGATCCCATTGGCTCTCCGCTCTCACCCGGAAATACCCTGAGTGCCAAGTTGAGGTCACGGACAGTTTGGTGCTGAAGAATCGACGCATGTTGCTCGAGGCGGTCGTCTATGGGACGGACGTCGAGCGCTGCGTCCAGGAGGTCGGTCGCATCTCCGGCGTTGACCACGTGGAAGTGTGGACGTGCGAGCCTTCGAGGGCGCTCCTGTGGGTCACCCACAAGATCTCTGTCGTGACCGACCTCTGCCGCGAGCTCGGCGTCCTGCCGCGTCGTCCGTACTGGGTGGCCCACGGCACCACGACCTGGGAAGTGCTGGGAGCCCCCCGGTCCCTGCGCCAGTTCGCGGCCGGTCTTTCCAACTTGGTCTTCTCAGTGCGGATCGAGGCCGTCGCGACCGAGGAGCCGGACCCCGACCTAGTGTGGCTCACGGAACGACAGCTACAACTGTTCCGAACGGCGGTCGATGAGGGCTATTTCGAGGTCCCGCGTAGGATCTCGCTCACCAACCTGGCTGGCCGCGTCAGTCTTTCGAAATCCACGTTGTCTCGAACGCTTGCCGTCGCTGAGGGGAAGCTCCTCGAGAGCGCCGAACGGCTGGGTTTGTTGTCGCACAACGGAGCGGCCGCCAAGCCGCGGGCCCGCGAAACGGTCCTCGCACTCCATAGGACCTGAGCCCGCTCGGGAGCGGGCCAAGGAAATGCCTCGTCCCGCCCTTCGGGACCTGCCCCGACCCTTGCGGAAGACCCGCGGCGAAAGCGCGGTCCGCGTCCGGGCCCGCTGGGAGACCAAACCGGTTCGCTAGCCAAGCCATGAGGCTGGAGGTGCTCCCTTCGCCGATGGCGCAGCCGGCCGCCGAGCAAAGCGGG
>OCOJ01033406.1_pt1 | contig 18205 bp, 23 predicted proteins | sample 1539251 | NCBI WGS metagenome assembly OCOJ01 (sample SAMN01911457, study PRJEB22624) | soil metagenome | biome: Soil | place: Malaysia | collected 2012-04-30 | depth RA_metagenome m | reverse complement strand
CTTGAGGCGTGCCCTGAGAGAGAAGTTTTCCGTGGTCTAGAACTAACATCCTGTTCGCCATCTGGACCACCTTGGAGACCTTGTGCTCCACCATCAGCAGGGTAAGGTTCCTGCTGGCCTTCACACGGACCAGGGCGTCGGACAGCTCCTGCGTCTCCTGGGCGCTGAGTCCACTGAAGACCTCGTCGACAAGAAGGACATCGGGGAAGGTCGAAAGGGCGCGTGCCAGCTCCACCTTCTTCAATTCCCCGTGGGAAAGGTTCCGTGTCAGCGAGAGCGGGGCTCGCGTGAGGCCTACGAGCTGAAGAAGCTCCATAGCCTGATTTCTTAGTTCCCCGCTGCCTCCCCTCCGTGTCAGTCTTCCCTTCCCCTGTATCAGTCCTACAAGGACGTTTTCAAGTACAGTCAGGTCCTTGAAGGGCCGCACTATCTGAAACGTACGGTTCATGCCTTTCTGGACGATCTGGTTCGGGCTCTGGCCCGTTATCTCACGGCCATCAAGCATGACCACGCCCGATGTCGGACGTTGGAACCCGGTTATCAGATCGAACAATGTTGTCTTTCCTGCGCCGTTCGGGCCAATCACGCCAACGGTCTCTCCCTGGTCGACGTGGAAGGTCAGACTGTCTAGAGCCACAAGGCCGCCATACTTCTTCGTCAGCTTTTCGACGGCAACTCTAGGTGGCAGCGTGCTCCCCTCCCAGCAACCTCCTGATTCTCATCCCCCTTAGGTTCGATTTCAGCCTTCCCAGCAGGCCACCCGGGAATGCCAGGACTATCGCCATCAGCAGGACGCCGTAGGTAAGGACCGAAATGTCAGAGCTTACCCCCAGGCCGTCTAGCACCATGACCAAGAGATAGGCGCCCAGGACCGGGCCTACGATGGTAGCAATCCCCCCGACGATGGTCATGGCAATGACTTCGAACGAGATGTTGCTGGAGAAGGTGTCTGGTCCCACGAACTTGAACAACTGTGCCTGGTACGCACCCGCCATCCCTGTGAAGAAAGCGCTGATGACGTACGCCGTCAGCTTGTAGTTTGTCACATTCATGCCGGTGGCAGACGCTGCCTTTTCGTCGTCCCTGATCGACTCAAGGGCGAGCCCGAGGCGCGAGCTCGTGAGGTAGATGAGGACGATGACGGTCGCCAGCATCAGGATGAGCGAACCGTAGTACTGCACTACGTAGCTGTCGGAGATGCTAGTCAGTCCGTACAGACCGTGCTCGCCGCCGAAGACAGAAGAGAGGCTGAATGTGAGATCCCCGGCTATAAGGGGAAAGATGAGGGTGGCCAGCGCGAAATAGGGACCCTTTAACCTCAGCGTGGGATAGCCGAATGCTGCGCCTATTACGACGGCGACGACCCCCGCCAGAGGAATGGTGAGCATGGGCCCGTACTTGAGGTTGAGATTCATGAACCCCGCAGCGTAGCTCCCGACACCGAAGAAGAGCGCCTGTCCGAAGTTGAACCTGCCTGTCAGGCCGGTGAAGAAGTCCCAACTGGCGGCGACCACGGCGAGTGTGTTGGCGAAAGTCAATATCGTAAGGGCGAAGTCGTTTGAGTAGACCACCGGGAGGAGCACAAGGGTAAGTGCGAGCACGATGCCAAGAAGAAGGAATCGAGAGATTCGGGGCATCTCTTTTGCTACTCCTCCACCCTCCCGAGCAGCCCCTTGGGGCGCACGAGGACCGCCACAGCTATGACAGCCAGGGGGACAATGATTTCATAGCTTGACGAGATTTCAAAGGCGACAACAATCTGCGAGTAGGAGACCAGGAAGGCCGCCAGGAAGGTCCCAGGAATGCTTCCGAGCCCGCCCAGGATTACAACTGCGAAAGCGACCACGGTTGCGTTCAGCCAGGCATCGGGGGATATTCCTGTCAGGGGCCCCAGGAGAGCCCCGGCAAGCCCGGCGGTGGCTCCTGACAATCCCAGCGTGATCAGCGATATCCTGGTGTCATTGATTCCCATCAGGGATGCGGCCTCCGCATCCTGGGCCACTGCCCTGACCGCCCTCCCCAGCTTCGTGAATCTGATCAGAAGCCAGACGCACAGGAACATCGCCAAGGAGACGAAGGCAGCAAGGATTCGCTGGTTTTCCACAACGACCCCGAAGGGCGTGGAGATACCCCCGACGATGAACGGAGCGCCGACACCTCTGTCGCCGAAGGCAAGGCTGACCACCTCCTGGGCGACGATGGCAGCGCTCAGTGTAATCAATAGGACCCTTACGGGTGCCGATCGGACAGGCCGGATTAGCCCGAGGTAGAGGGACATGCCAAGCAGAAACATCAGTGACACGGCGAGAAGTAGCGATTCGACGCTGTCGACGCCCGACAGCGTCAGGAAGACGTAGTAGAGGTATCCCCCTATCATGTAAAATGAGCCGTGCGCGAGGTTGAGTATCCTGGCCACGCCGTAGGAAAGGGAGAAACCCAGAGACAGCAGCGCGTAGACCGCTCCGAGGAGCCCACCAAAAACAAAGATTTCGGGGAGGACCACGTCACCATGGNCCTCCCCTTGGCTATTTACCTCCTAGTTACATCCAAGGAGGCAGTGCAATTGGCTTGGCGACCGCCGGCGGCCACACGGCCGTGTAGGTGTTGAAGGCAGTCCATTGGACCATCGAGAGTGCTGCACCTTTTGTGTAGTCCGGGTTGTAGATCACATTGTGCGATTTGTCGAAGGTGACGACCCCGTCTGGGCCCGTCATATTCGTCTTCTCTATGTAGGGAATAAGCGCGGTCCCGTTGGTGGTCCCAGCCTTCACCATAGCTTGGGCCGCGATGTAGACAGCTTCGTAGGCCCCGTCTGCCGTGTATATGGGAAGCGTGTTATAGTACTTTGAATAGTTCTGGTAGAAGTTTGCGCCGATGGTATTGATCGGCGTACCTGTGTCTCCGATGCCTACCTCGATTGTCTCATACTTTGCTGCACCATTGGTCTGTCCCCAGAAGGTAGGAGATTCAGCAGCGACGTCAATCCCCATGGGAATTGCCGGGACCTTCAGATTGGCCCATGTCTGGATCAGCTGCACCGAGTCCTGACCTGCCGCAAGGAGGCAGATGACCTGGGCTCCGCTGCTCCTGACGTTACTCATTTGGGTGGTGAAATCAGTCGAGCCGTATGGGAAGAAGTCGGCTCCACCACCCGGGGACACGATCGTGAACCCCAGTTTCGGAAGGTAGTACTGGAGGACCGGGACGAGCGCGTGCCAGACCGCGATATCCTCAGCCAGGATGTACACCTTGGTGTCGTTTGGCTCCACGTAGTGGAAGTATCCGTAGTACGAAATGAGGCCAGTAGCCAGGGCTGTGCTGTTCACTGGGCTGACCATGAAGAAGTACTTGTAGAGGCTGTAGTTCGCGATTACCTGCTGACCTAGTGATGTGTCGGCTGCACCAGTGTCCAGGAATGGCACCTTGTACTTCGGCAACTGTTGTTCCTCTGCTAGAACGACGTCACTCCTCTCGCCCCCTATGATTACCTGGGCGTGGTCGACTGTGACGATCCTATTCATTGCAGCGAGTCCAGTGCTGACGGGTATGGTCGGGTCAGCCTCCTGGGTGTCCTCGTAGACAAGCTGGAGCGGCCTCCCCAGTACTCCGCCGTGGGCGTTGATTTCTGTGACAGCAAGCTGTGCGCCCTCCTTCTCGTCAATCCCCGTCACGTCAGTAAGTGGACCAAGGACTCCGAACGTAATCGGCTGGACCCCGGTCGAGGTGATTGTTTTGACGCTTGTGGAAGTCACCGTCGAAATCCCCGTAGATGTGATGATCTGGGTTGATGTTGAGGTTGAGGTAGAGGTTGTAGTTGAGGTGGATGTGGAGGTGGAAGTGGAGGCGGGAGTTGTGCTCACGTAGTAGTAAGACACAACGCCGGCCACCGCCGCGATGACGATGACCACCAGAACTGCAATTGCCGCAGACCTCGCCATGCCAGAGCGTCGCGTTAGCATTTCAATTGTAAGGTTCCCGTCTTCCGTATAAGCACTATCATGTGTCACTGCTCGTGAAACGACAGAGGGGGATGCGGGCGCCTGCGAAGGATAAGCCCCCGGTCCCGTGCTTTCAGGCGCCGGGAGAAGCCGGTAGCTCTAAAATAGAACCAGCCTTGGGAACGAGGAGACCAGAATGAGGTCCCCAGAGCTCTTTGACCTTTCAGGGAGATCGGCACTGGTAAGCGGGGGAGGGAGGGGAATTGGAAGGATCATCGCCTTTGCCTTGGCCGAAGCCGGGGCGAACGTGGCCGTCGCCTCGAGAGATGAAGAGGCGTGTGCCGGGACTGCCAAGGACATAGCCGCCGCCACAGGCAGGATTGCGCTCCCTGGGAAGCTTGACATCACTGAGAGGGGCAGCATTGAGGAGTGTGCGAAGATGGTGAAGGAGAAGCTCGGCTCGGTCGATATTCTTGTCAACAACAGCGGGGCCACCTGGGGAGCGCCGTTCGAGGAGATGCCGCTAGAAAGGTGGGAGCGCGTCATCAAAGTCAATCTGACAGGAACTTTCCTGATGTGCCAGACGGTCATCCCCGTGATGAAGAGCCAGAAGTGGGGGAGGATAGTCAACGTCGCATCGGTGGCTGGACTTCTGGGCGCACCTCCATTCATGAACGCCTCTGGCTATTCGGCGAGCAAGGGTGGAATCATAGCACTCACCAAGGAGCTTGCCGTCAAGTTTGCCGAACACGGCATCACTGTCAACGCGATCGCTCCGAGTTTCTTTCCGACAAAGATGAGTCGGCCACTGACCGACAGGTTCGGCGACATGATAAGACAGGACAACCCGATGAGGAGGATGGGGGAGGAGGACGATCTGAAGGGGGTCGCGGTGTTCCTGGCGTCAGAAGCATCAAGGTACATCACGGGTCAAGTGATACCAGTCGACGGTGGCCAGACGGCAGCCTAGGAAAGGCGAGCCGTACGGGCGGTAGGAAGCGAAACAACTCTTCGCAATAATTGTAACGAACCCTGCGATATTCCCAATATCTAGCATAGAATTGCTCCTGAATCTCCCACAAAGCTAAAGTGGAGCACGGCCGTCTATCCCGACATGCCTGTCGCCATCACCGTAAGGGACCTGATGGATGAGGACGTGGTGTCTATCGACGCGAGCAAGAGCGTCGCCGAGGCAGTCGCTCTGATGGTTAGCTCGAAAGTCTGGTCACTCCTCGTCACAACCGGGGGGATCCCCCAGGGTGTTGTCACAGAGAGAGATGTACTTCGCAGATGCATCAATAGGGGGTTGGCGCCGACCGATGTGAAAGTCGGAGCGATCATGTCTTCCCCGCTAGTCACCATAGGCCCCGATGCGACGGTCAGGGAAGCCATGAGCCTAATGGTCGAGAAGGATGTGAGGCGGCTCTACGTCGTCGTTGGGGGCAAGGTAGTCGGCCGATTAACGCAGACACGCCTTTTTCAGAGCAACTTTGACCTCATGCTGAGCCTGTCAGGGCTCACGGGCGCTCTGTGAGCGGTCCCGAAGGCACAGCCCTTCGGAAGGAATCTTTCGAAAGGGCTCGCCCGTCCAACAAAATGGACGGCGGGACACCATCGGCAGTGGATTCCTTCGTGACTGAAGTAGCTCGATACCTGTAATAACCGAAGCAACTCCGGACGTGTCCGTAGATGCCAAGGTTTTTTCTAGAAGACTTCGACGTTGGGATGACCTTCGAGACGCCTCGGCGGACGGTCACCGAGGCCGATGTAGTTGCCTTCGCAGGGCTGAGCGGAGACTACAACCCCCTCCACACCGACGAGGAGTTCGCGAAGAACGGGCCCTTTGGAAGGAGAATAGGCCACGGCGTCCTGACGCTGGCGATCCTGACAGGGCTCTGGGACCGGCTTGGGTTCCTATCGGGCTCGGTGGAAGCATTCTACGGCATCGATAAGCTCAGGTTCACTCGGCCCGTTTTCATCGGAGATTCACTGCGAGCAACTGTCAAGGTAGTGGACAAGAAGGAAAGGGAGACCAGCGGAATGATCGTCTTCTCCAACGAGGTCGTTAACCAGCGGGGTGAGACAGTCTTGGTCTGTGACACCAAGGTCGTGGTTCGAAGGAAACCGGCCGGCGGCACGCAGAGCTGAGGAAGTCGCATCAGACGGCTGCGACGGCATTGCGATAGCCTCCCCTGGAGCACGTGCCTTCCGAATCTGCCCGGTGCGCGCGTACGGTCACCGGCCTATGGGCGCACGGCCAGTGTGAGGTTGGCCCCATGAATCCTGGAAGCCTCTTTGATGGGAACGTTCGCTGGGCCTGCCAATCTGTACATGGTGGGCCTGTCCTGCTGGTCAGGAGGGAAGAACTAAAGCCTAAATCGCAGGGGGAAATCTGCAGTCTGACGATGAGGTGAACGCCGTCCCAGTCATAGCTCGGAGTAAGCTCCCGGGCAGATGATGAACTCGCGACGAAGCTGAGTCAGAATTCGAACTTAGGGGGCAGCTTTATCCGAAGGCTGACCCGGATAAGGCCGACATGAGGTCGTTCAGGAAGGAGGACGTAGTAGGCAAGACGGTCATCGAGACCTCAGGCGCCGTGAAGGGGAAGGTGAAGGACGTCGTGTTCGACCTGGGCGGGGGGGTCACCTTCCTTGTACAGGGGGCAGAAGGGAAGGATTCGCAAATCCCGCTCACCAAGGTTACGGGGATATCGGAGCACGTAGTGGTCAAAGGGGAGGAGCCCACGGGGCAGGGGCCGTCGGGCTATGGGACCACCTGCAAGTTCTGCGGCGCAGCCAAGCCGAACGAAGAGCGGTGGTGTCCCAGCTGTGGCAGGTCCCAGGTGTAGCGAGTCCTCCGTTCTGATGGAGAAGTGGAACGAGGAGCCATGGCGAAGTCAGTAAAGGTCCATGACGACACCCACAGGGCCCTGAAGCTCCTGAAGGTGCGGCGGAGGCGCAGGAGCATCGATGAGGTTATCCGCGAGATGATCAGGGACTCCACCGGGTCGCCCGTTCAAGATGCCCAGAAGGCGTCCAAGACCGATGAGCTGACCAAGTACCTCAAGGGCTGATTTGGCAACACAGAAATATGATGGCACTCGGCCGGCAGCAAGGGATGGCAAAGTTCGACGGAATCGTCGGAAAGGCGCTGCTCACGGTCGAGGAGAAGGAAAACGAGCTCACCCTCGTCTTCGCTGACAACAGATACCTGTTCGTGAAGCTGGAGAACGGGAAGCTGACCTCAAACAGCGTCCCCGAGTAGGCCTACTCCTTCTGGAGTATCTCTACGGTCTTGGCCCCGCCGACCAGTTTCCTGAATCTATCTGCGTCGGCGATTGTCCCTATGCCCGCCTCGATGTGCATGGGGATCACGACCTTGGCCCTCATGGACTTCGCCGCCTCGGCTGCCTCCTCCGGGGTCATCACATAGATTCCCGAGACAGGCAGGAACGCCACGTCCACGTCCACGGACTTCATCTCGGGGGTGGCATCGCTGTCCCCCGCATGGTAGAACCTCACTCCATCCAGTGTGACGATGTAGCCGTTCTTCTCGTCAGCCCTGGGGTGGAAGACCTTCCCGGGCACCCTGAACTTGTTGATGTTGTAGGCCGGGACCGCCTCGACACCGACGCCCTTTACCTCAATCTTCGAACCCGGCGCGATGAACTTCTTCTCGTTATGGTACTTCTTCAGGGGCTCCTCGCACATCTTCGCCGCGATAATGACCGTGGCGGGGGCGATGAACCGCTTGATGTCGTCGTCGCTTAGGTGATCGTAGTGCTCGTGAGATATCAGAAGAATGTCGGCCTTGTAGTTCCCATCGGCCCTGTAAGGGTCGATTATGACCGTCTTCGAGCCCTGGAGAACGAACCCGTCGTGCCCGAGCCAGTGGACCCTGATCCCCCCGTATGTCCACATTCGCGGACCCTCCTAGAGGTCTACCCCTTCTTCTTTGATGCCCGTCTCGTCGATGGTCAGGATGTCGATGCCATTGCCGCTCATTGCGTCCCTGGCAATGGCCGCCTTTATCGCCGCTACCACCAGATCCCGGGCCTCCTTCTGGCTCATGGTCGGGCTGTAACCAGCTTCCACCACGCCGATGGCGGTCTCCTCGCCGGTACCCACTGTGGCGTACTGGTCTGAGATTACGCTCCCAAGAGGGTCGAGGACATAGACCACAGGCTTGTCCCCCATCCCGCCGAGAATCACCTGGGTCAGGAGTGGGGCATACCTGTTCTGGAACATCAGCGTCGACATGAGCTTGGCGACGGAATTGGGCTTCAGCGACTTCCTGGTCTCCAGCTCTTTGAGTTTGGAGTAGACGCCGACCTCCTTGACCAGGTTCTGCATGTCTGCCACCATGCCAGCACATACCGCGCCCACGGTATCGGTGACCCTGAACACCTTCTTCCCAGACTTGCTCCTCACGAAATTGCCGAGGGTGATTCGCCGTTCCGCCCCGAGCACCACGCCGTCCTTGTAGGCGATGCCAACGGCTGTCGCGCCTGGCATGTACTGATCGTAAGACATTGAAGGCTCGGGCTGGCCGCGAAGGCCCGTCCTTTTAGACGTTGTGCCCAGACCCGTCTCATCTGCCGGGGCCCGGCGAGACGGTCACGGTTTCGATGCCTTCACCCTCTTCGACAGACCACCTGCAACCTGTGAACTGGCTGGCCAATTCGAGCCCAGACACCAGGTGGGGAGTGACGAGAGGGACGGCGACACGCGACGTCCCCGGGGCGAGCGACAGGAGCGGTATGACCATGTCCGCCAGATTCGGATCGAGGCATCCATCCGACCGGGCGGCGGCGATGAACCGTGAGGCAGTCTCTCTCCCTACTTCCTCGGCGCGCTTCCCCTTCGCGCCTATGCCATCGGCCCCCACGTACTTCGCAGGGCTCACATGGTAGGCGAGAAGGGAAGAGCCCGGGGAGTCCGACTGCTCCTCCGTCAGTTCGGTCGAAGCTACGCCGAAGCCCGCCCGCACCAAGTCCGCGGTCGCGGATTCGAGCTGCCGCTCCGCCACATGCCTCGGCAGCCGGGCGCACCTGCTTACGAGCAGGACCTCCTTGATCATCTGCTTCTCCGTCAGGTCGAGCGGCCTGAGCCCGGCGCTGGGACTGATGGAAGCGGTTACTCTGCCTCCGCCGCGCGGGTAGTACCCTCGCCGGTGGGCTGTGATCGTGAACTCGATACCGATTCTCTCGTAGGCAGGCCTCACGACTTCCTCAAAGTAGTCGTAGGTAGGGCTCCAGGGTACGTCGGTCCCGCCGACGAGGTTCAGGTCGAGGCGGGAACGGCCGAGGGCAGCTGCCGGGACTACTGCCTGCAGGACGAGTGTGATGCTCGCTGCGGTGCCCATGTCGAGGGAGAGCGAATGGCGCCGCTGCTTGTTCGGGACAAAGGTGACCACGGATGAGCCCTCCTGGGCGCCCTGGAGCTCACCCCCGAAAACATTCGCGAGAACCTGAAGGACAGAGACGTGCTGCCGCTTCAGGCCCGGAACCTCTCTTCCTCCCCTTATCTTCTCGACGCGGACAGGCTGACCCCGTATTGCCGAAAAGGTGACGGCGGTCCGCAGTATCTGCCCTCCCCCCTCGCCGCGGGAGCCGTCCACCTGCACGTAGTCCATGGCCGGGCTCTGGAACACGGGGTGATTAAGAGGTGAGGCGTGTTCTCTTAAATACACCCGTCGAGGCCGCGATTCGAAAGCGGCATGAGAGTCGGTCTTCTCGTCGGCCGGTTCCAGCCCTTCCATCTAGGCCACCTCGAGGCGGTAAAGTACGCGCTGAAACGGGTCGACTACCTGTACATCGTGGTCGGGTCGGCCCAACGTAGCCACGAGAGGGACAACCCGTTCACAGCGGCGGAGCGAATTACAATGATAAAGGGGGCTCTCGACGGGAGCAGAGTCGACCCCTCGAAGTGGATGGCCATCCCCATCGCCGACGCAGACTCCCACTCGCTCTGGGTCTCGACTGTGGAGTCCATGGTGCCGAAGTTCGACGTTGTGTTCACCAACGACGCCCTAACCTTTCTCCTTTTCAAGGAGGAGGGGATAGACGTCAAGGCTGTGCCCTACCTGGACAGGAGCACCTACTCCGCCACCAATGTTAGGGACAGGATTTTAGAGAGGAAAGACTGGGAGAGCCTCGTGCCTCGGCAAGTGGCGAAACTTGTGAAGAAGTTCGGGGGGGTGGGGCGGGTGAGAGCCCTTATGCGCAAGGACCTGAGGGGTAGAGAGCATGTCTAGCCAGCAGAAGCTGATAATGCTGCCGGGGCCGACGAATGTGTCAGAACGCGTCATGCGGGCCATGCTCGGCCCGATCATCAACCACAGAGGGGATGCATTCAGGGAGCTGTACAAGGGGATACTCGAGAAAGAGAGGCACCTCTTCCAGACCGAGGGACAGGTGATTGTGCTTTCGTCGTCGGGGACGGGGGGCGTCGAAGCGGCCGTGATGAACCTGATCCGGCCCGGCGACGTGGCGGTCGTACCCGTCTTCGGGGAGTTCAGCACCCGGCTCGCAGAGACCGTCGAGCTTGCAGGCGGGAAGGCGGTCAGGGTCAACTCCGAGTTCGGGAAGGTCCCGAGCCTCGAGCAGCTCAGGGCGTCCATGGAGGCCCAGGGCAAGTTCAAGGCCCTCTTCCTCGTCCACAACGAGACGAGCACGGGCGTCACCGCTCCCTACGTGCGGGAGGCGACGGAGCTTGCCAAAGACCACGGGGCCTTCGCGGTCATAGACGCCATCTCAAGCCTTGGCGGATACGCCATTCCCGTGGACAAGTGGGGCATTGACATGTGCATCACCGGGAGCCAGAAGTGCATCGCGGCACCCCCAGGGCTGGCGCTGCTCTCCGTTGGTCAGAGGGTGATTGATTTCCTGAAGACTTCCCCGCCGAAGACAAGGTACTTCGAGATACCGAGGTACCTGGAGTACGGGGCGAACGGGGAGACCCCTTTCACTCCGGCGCTCCCGCTCTTCTACGCCCTGGACGAGGCACTGAAGGAGCTCCTTGAGGAAGGGCTGGCGAACCGGGTCCAGCGCCACGATAGGATGTCAGCGCTGCTTTACGACGGGCTGGCGAGACAAGGCCTGAGCCCGGTGGCCGAGAAGTCTGTCCGATCTAAGACGGTTGTCGCCTCGTATTACCCGCCTGGGGTAGACGACTCCAAGTTCAGGAAATCTCTGGCGAAAGACAAGGGGGTGGTGATCGCGGGAGGCTTCGGTCCCTTCAAGGGCAAGGTGTTCAGGGTTGGCTGCATGGGGCAGATCAACGAGAGCATTGTCGAAAGGACCCTGAAGGCCATCGAGGAAACGATGGCCACCTTCCGAAACTCGTGAAAGCCTATAAACCCAACAGCGGGGCTGGTCGAATCCAATGGCCTTTGAGAAAGGGACTCTGATATTCGCCAACTACAGCGCCAGGGTGAAGGACACGGGCGAGGGGATAGAGTCCACGCTGGAGGAAGACGCGAAGAAACTCAAGATATACGAAGAGTCCAAGAAGTATGAGCCCAGGCTCGTCGCAGTCGGCGAGGGGTGGCTCATCTCCGGACTCGATGCCGAAGTCGCCAAGCTCTCCGTCGGGGAGAAGAAGGAAATTGAGCTTGCGCCCGAGAAGGCCTTCGGTCTCAGGGATCCGACCCAACTGCGCATGATACCTCTCCGCAAGTTCGGAGAGAGAGAGCACGAGCTGTCCGTGGGGGACTCGGTTGAGATAGACAACCGCGTCGGGATTGTGAGGTTCATAGGCTCAGGAAGGGCGCAGGTGGACTTCAACCACAGGCTCGCAGGGAAGTCGATAATCTACGACTTCCAGGTGCTTAGGACCGTCGACACCGACGAAGACAAGGTGAGGGCTCTCGTCGACAGGAGGCTTGCAGGCGAGGGGGGCAATACTACCATCGAGCTGGCCAACGGGGCGCTTGTGGTAACAATCCCCGAGGGCCTGTTCCTCGTGGAGGGGCTCCAGATTATCAAGCGCGGAATTGCCAATGACGTCTTCAAGTTCGTCCCGAACCTCGCCACCCTGACCTTTCTGGAGAAGTTCGTCAACCAAAAGCCCCAGCCCAGGACTGAGGAACCGAAGGCTGAGGTAAAGGAAGCCGCGCCTGCACCCAGGACCCGAAGGAAGAAGGCTGCAGCCCCGCCGCGGACCGCCTAAATCACGCCCGTCGACTTTGCCAGGAGGGCGGCGCTCTTCCTGGTGAGCCTCCTTCTCGAGAGTATGGTATACCTGTCGGGACGGATGGTGCTGGCCTCGGTCAGCGCTTCGATGACCATGGAGTCGCCTATCCCGATCTGGGACGCTTCGACCGGCGCCCCCACGTTTCTCAGGGCGGTCCTGACTCGCTTCCAGTCGATCCTGTGAAGCTTCGCCATCATGATCGTGCCTATGCCGCACTTCTCGCCGTGAAGCCCCCTGTCGGGTGCGAGCCTGTCGAGGTAGTGAGAGAATAGGTGTTCGGAACCTGAGCATGGGCGGGAGCTCCCCGCTATTCCTGCGGCCACCCCAGTTGATATCAGGCCTTCCACCAGTTCCCTGACGCTGTCTTTGCTGAATGCCCCGATGGCCTTCGAGTGGTCGAGAACCGCATTGGCGCTCATCAGGGCGAGGCTTGCGGAGTAGCTGCCGTAGTACTCGCCCGTGACCCTGTGGGCCAGTTCCCAGTCCTTCACCGCCGTCAGCTTGGAGACCAGGTCACCGCAACCGGAAGCAAGAAGGCGCCTCGGGGCCGAAGCTATCACGTCTGTGTCCGCCAGTATCCCCACGGGGGGCTTGGCCATCAATGAGTAGGGCCTGTCCAATCCCTTGAGGGAAGCGAACGGGCTCGAAATCCCGTCGTGGGAGGCGCTGGTAGGGACAGAGTAGAAGGGAAGGTGGAGCTTGAAGGCCGCGAGCTTGCCCACGTCCACGCTCTTCCCCCCTCCGACCCCTATTATGCACCAGCTATCCGTCACCGCGCCCATCACCCTGTCGACGTTCTCCGTGTCCGCCGCTGCAACTTCAACCCAGATAGGTTCCAGCGGGAGGGCGGCCTCCACGGCCCTCCTGACCTTGGAGGCGACATTCGAACCTGACGCCACGACGACCCGTTTCCCCCGGGCCGAGTCCTCGACAAAATCTCCCAGCTTCGAGATGACCCCGTCTCCAATCAGCACCTTGGTAGGGAGTTCCATTAGGTGATAGCCGGCGTCCACGTGAGGCGAGGACACCCGGTCGTGATTTAAGGACGATGCGGGGACCGGGTGCCTTCAACTGGCCGGGCCCACGTGAAAGGCTCGAAAGATTAAATAACTAACTGGCCCACGCTGGTTTTGTCCGTTCTGAGGGGGTTTGAGTACCTAATGTCAAGAGATTTCAGTCGAGAGGGAGGGAAGACAGTAGGGTCCGCGGTCTATCATGGTACGACGACCGTTGGCCTGGTCTGCACCGACGGGGTGGTCCTCGCTACGGACACAAGGGTCACGGCCGGAGGCTTCATCGCGCACAAGAGAGGGAAGAAACTCCTCAAAATCGACGACAACATCGCCATGACCATCTCGGGAGGGGTGGCCGATGCCCAGAACGTGGTTGACACATTGAAGTACTACACCAACTTGTACAGGATAGAAAGGGGCCGGCCGATGCCTGTCAAAGCGGCTACCCAGGTGGTGTCGAACATGCTGTTCTCGTCTCGCCTCTATCCGTTCATCGCAGACGTCCTAGTGGGAGGGGTCGACGGCACGGGAGGATCACTTTTCAATGTGGACTTCTTCGGGTCGATAAACCAGGAGAAGATGATAGCCACCGGGAGCGGCTCCCCGGTCGCCTATGGAATCTTGGAGGCGGAGTTTGACGAGGGCATGACTGCAGCGAAGGCTTATCCCCTGGCCGCGAAGGCGATTATCGCCGCTACGCGGCGCAACGTAGCCACGGGCGACCATTTCGACGTGGCAATCCTGGACAAGCAGGGGTTCCGGGAACTCTCCGAGCAGGAGAAGGACAAGCTCCTCGCTCAGTTCACAACTGAAAATTAGACTTGGAACAGAAAGCAAGCGGCGCGAGCCTGATGGGCGCCATCCTGAACAATATCCCAGCGGAGGCTCAGATCACAAGGATAGAGTACGAGGGACCCAGGATTGCGCTCTACACCAAGAACCCTGCTTACCTTCACAAGAACAGCTACGTGATCTCTGAGATAGTCAACTCGCTGAAGAAGAGGGTCGTCACCAGGACTGAGAAGTCCATAAGGAAGCCCGAAAACGAGGCGCGCGCAGCCCTGGAGAGGCTGTTCCCGCCCGAGGCTGGAGTCTCCAATTACTTCTTCGACGACGCGCTTGGTGAGATTACGGTGGAGGCCGAGACTCCCAAATTGCTGTCACAGGAGGCTGGGTTTGACCTCGGCGCCGCCATGGACGAGACAGGATGGAAGATCAAGGTCAGGAAGGCGCCTCACATCAAGTCGACAGCCATTCAGAACGTGTACTACGCCCTGAAGACAGGGAGCGAGGCAAGGGAGAAGTTCCTGAGGGAGCTCGGGGAGGCGATATTCCGCCCACGAATGGCAGCCGAGGAGCACGTCACCATCAAGACACTGGGCGCCTTCCAGGAGGTCGGGAGATCGTGCATCCTCGTCGAGACGGCGGAGAGCAAGGTGATGCTGGACTGCGGGATACACCCGGGTTCAAGGAACACCTGGGACGCCTATCCCAGACTCGACTGGGCCGATGTAGGGCCCAGGGACATCGACGCCATAGTGATCAGCCATTCGCACCTAGACCACATGGGGTTCCTTCCGGCCATGTACAAGTATGGCTACGACGGTCCCGTATACTGCACCGAGCCGACTCTCCCCCTGATGACTCTCCTTCAGAATGACTTCGTAAAAATCGCACAGATAGAGGGGGGGAGGCTGATCTACGACCAGAAGGACATCAGGGACGTCATCCAGCACGCCATCACGCTCCCCTACGGCATGGTGACGGACATCTCGCCGGACATAAAACTGGTGTTCAACAACGCAGGGCACATACTCGGCTCGGCCACGGTCCATCTCCACATCGGCGAAGGAGCCCACAACATAGTCTACACCGGGGACTACAAGTACGGGAGGACTCAGCTCTTCGATTCGGCGACCTGGAACTACCCCAGGGTCGAGACCCTGATCACTGAGAGCACCTACGGGGCGAAGGAGGACATCATGCCGGTCCGCGAGGAGGTGGAGATGAACTTCGTCAACGCCATAAACGGGACCCTTAAGGAAGGCGGCAAGGTGCTCATACCCATACCTGCGGTGGGGAGGGCCCAGGAGATCCTGCTGGTCATCGACCAGTACATGAGGAACAAGGTCCTGGTGGAGGCGCCGGTCTTCACCGAAGGAATGATCTCCGAGGCCACGGCGATCCATGTCTCATACGCCGACTACCTGTCGAGGGACCTGCGGACGAAGATCCTCGAAGAGGGCGTCAACCCGTTCAAGTCCGAATACTTCACGGAGGTGGAGCACCCGACCGACAGGGAGGAGGCCTATCGCGAGGGGCCAGCTGTCATCATGGCGACCTCGGGCATGCTTGAGGGAGGGCCGGTCCTGGACTACTTCGAGCATCTGGCTCCTTCGGAGAAGAATAAAATCCTGTTCGTCTCTTATCAGGTCCAGGGGACGATAGGAAGGAGGGTACTCGACGGAGGAAGCCAGGCGAGTCTGATGGACCAGAACGGGAAGATCAAGATCGTCGACGTCAAGGCCAAGGTGCAGAAGATAGAGGGGTTCAGCGGCCACAGCGACTACAACCAGATCATCAGGTTCGTCGGCAAAGTGAGGCCGAAGCTCCAGCTTGTCCTGGTGAACCACGGAGAGAAGCGGAAGACCGAGAACCTGGCGTACGCCATCCAGAGGATATACAGAATACCCGCCATCCATCCGGCGGTGCAGGAAGCAATCAGGGTCTATTAGAGGCCAGATTCACGCTGTAGTCAGAGGACCAATTCGCGCCCGGGACCCCCACCGGAGTCGCTTGGCCGTTCTTGAATGTGGAACGTAGCTCGCGTCCCGCTGGCTTGATTCAGTGCTGCGGAGGGCTGGGCATAGCCCCCCCCGCACTTGCTGGTGATGTCACCCGGTTAGTGTGTGGTTGGAACCCAGGCACATACATCCGTACCCACCCATCATCCCACCGGCACGGCCTTGCCAGCTTCCCAGCATGCCACCGATGTAGTAGCTCCCGCTATGATAGGAGGAGAGATACCACAGGGCTAGTGAGATGAGGGCGAAAATCACGCTGGACCGCATTATCGACGTCAAGCCTGTAGGGGCTGAGGGCGAACCGAGCGCGCCTCATCTGCGTCCGGTGCCAATGTTGAGAAACGGCCCCTCCACTTAAGGCGGTCGCGGGGGGCCGCTCTCGAGATGAAGGCAGTTGCGAAGACAGCAGGGCACGAGGTGGCTGTAAGAGTCGCAAGGGGGGCGGACGCCAGGGCCCTGGGGGCCTTCTTGACTCGCGCCTGGCAAGAGGCGAGTCCGGGGGCACTGGGCTTCACCGGCGCCACCGATGATGCGATCCGTGAAATCAGCTCAGAGGCGTTCCTCGCCCAGAGAATCGCAAGCCCGAAGGTCAGGATTCTGGTGGCCGAGGTCGATGGCGTCATCGCTGGGTTCGCCAGCCTGAAGGCAGAACCCCCGCGGAATGTCGAACTCTCTGGGATCGTAGTCCTACAGAGCGCGTCCGGTACCGGAGTCGGGACCAAGCTAATCCGGAAGTCGTTCCTGGTAGCCGCGAAGCTCGGGTTCCGGTCGTTGACCGTGCGGACCGAGATCTTCAATCGAAGGGCGATTGAGTTCTATAAGAAGAACGGGTTCGCGGAAACCGCGAGGGAGGTTGAGAAGGTCGGCCGGACGAAGGTGCCGATCCAGGTGCTTCGGAAGGTCCTACCCCAGGCGAGAGCCTAGCACGCCTATTGGAGGCCGCGCCAGATGCGCACGCCCGGAGGCGTGATTACCACCCTTTCGTCCCCGAGCCTGGCAATGTCTCCCCCCACCGACGTTGCGAACTCGTACAGCTGCTCGACGGACGACTTCAGCTCTTCCAGGCTCTTCTGGGCCAGAGGTGTGACCTTCAGGATGACTATGGTCTTGTTGGTAACGTCCTCCTGTATCTTGGGAATGTCCTCTATGCTTCGGAGGGCGAGAGCCTTCAGCAGTATCTCCGTGCTCTTGCCTTCCAACTTCCTCTCCTGTATCACACCAGACAATCTTTGCTGTTTCTCCTTGGGCCTCGGCCCATTATTAAGCGTAGGGCGCCTCAGCAATTCTATGATACGTATGATTTTGTTAGACAGAGTGGTAGAGAATAGTTCAGAATTGGCGAATTTCGTTCTCAGCATATAAGGGGAGGGGAGCGTGAAAGTGAACCCTCCCTAGAGGGATTTGTGCAGGTTCCAGTACTTGTCCCCGACGTGGTGCGCGTTCTTGATGCACCCTCCCTTGGACATCCCCTGGGCCTCGGAGCTTGATACCATCGAGGGCCCGACCGCTATTGCCCTCCCTTTCTTCTCCTCGCGCACGATTACCATCCTCCCCGTGGGGCCCCAGTCGTCGAACTTCCTGATGCCAGGCCGCATCACGTCGGCCCCGTTGAGCAGGAACTTGATTGCACCTTCGTCCACGAACGCCTGCGGGAAGAGAGCCAGCGTCCCCTGAGAGCCGAGGTAAGGGAGGTAGGCCTGTCCGGTCTGCACGAACTCGAAGCCGTCAAGAGCAACGAAGACGGTCCCCTCCTGAGGCTCCGAGCACTGCGCCTGGGCCGATTTCGGCAGGTTCAGCGCCAGTCCCAGCGAAGACTCGATCTTCGATATCGTATCCGCGGAATCCCGGCGGGACAGGACCCACTTCTTCAAATGGCCTGCGGAAGATTACACCTTAAATAAATCAATTCGACAGGCCGGCTCAAGGATATTACTTGTCCGTGGACATGGCTGTCAAGGTGCTCGACGAGAGCGTGGGGAAGGTCGTCCTCATCAAGCTCAAGGGAGGGAAGGTCATCAGGGGGAACCTTCAGGGGTTCGACCAGCACATGAACCTCTCTCTCGAGAAGGCGGAAGAAGTAGCCGAGGACGGGGCGTCCACTTCGCTCGGGACGCTGATCGTGAGGGGAGACAACATAATCATGATCTCTCCGCCCCCCAGCTAGGCTGGCGACTGCGGGCTCCTCTTCGTCCGTGCCGGATGATCTACTTTCTGCTCTGCGGACTTTTTCAACCGCCACGATCCCTCTCATTCCA